>Ga0247790_10000089_pt1 | contig 45877 bp, 40 predicted proteins | sample UWRJS171409R4_FD_179913 | JGI IMG/M metagenome (GOLD analysis project Ga0247790, IMG submission 179913) | Soil microbial communities from Arlington Agricultural Research Station in Wisconsin, United States - UWRJ-S171-409R-4 | ecosystem: Environmental > Terrestrial > Soil > Agricultural land...
AGTTCACGAGCTGCATGGGGCTGGCAATGACGTGCGGCGGGGGCGGGACTGATAACTGCTGTCGGACGGCGCCGGTGGATGGCGGAACGTTTCATCGCAGCTACGACGGGGCAGGGCACAACGACATGGGATTTCCAGCGACGGTGAGCGCGTTCGTGTTGGACAAGTACGAGGTGACAGTGGGGCGGTTTCGTGCGTTCGTGAACGTGGGGCTGGGGACGCAGGCAAGCCCCCCGACAGCGGGTGCGGGAGCGCATCCGAAGCTGGGAGATAGCGGTTGGGACAGCTCGTGGAACACGAACTTGGCTGCCGACACGGTGGTGCTCGCAGCCGCGGTGAAATGCCACTCGACGTACCAGACGTGGACGGATAGTCCCGGAGCAAACGAGACCAAGCCGATGAACTGCGTGACGTGGTACGAGGCGATGGCGTTCTGCATCTGGGATGGAGGGTACCTGCCGACGGAAGCGGAGTGGAACTACGCGGCGAGCGGCGGGATGGAGCAGCGGGCGTATCCGTGGTCGAGTCCGTCCACGTCGACGAGCATCGACTGCACATACGCAAACTATTATGTCAATAGCCCGTCTGGGACATATTGCGTAAATGGCACCACGGGTGCGGTGAACCGAGTGGGGAGTGAGTCGTCGAAAGGTGATGGGCGGTGGGGGCACTCGGACCTGGCTGGGAGTGTATGGGAATGGGTGTTCGATTGGTATATGTCGACGTATCCATTGCCATGCAATGATTGCGCAAACCTGATAGTGTCTTCCTCCCGCGTGCTTCGTGGCGGCAGTTTCCTCAATGATGCGTCGAACCTGCGCGCGGCCAACCGCTACAACCACACTCCGCCCAATCGTAACGTCGGCGTCGGGTGGCGTTGCGCGAGGACACCTTAATCAAGAACATCCGAGGTTTGCGTTCGGATGAGCCTTCACATTCCCTTGACCTTTGACCCTTGACCCTTGATTCTTGAACCCTTGACGGCGCGCCCGTGAAAGAGCCCGGACCTGATACCGAGGATTCGGAACAGCCCGCCGGCCGCTTCGCGGCCGGCGGCCGCAGAAATCGGCCTCAGACCCGCCAGTCATCGCGCTTCGCATGAAGAGCCTGCTCGCCTGGATTGTGGAGCGTGTGGCGAAGTTTCCGCGTGAGCATAAGCGTGGCGACCCCACAGCCGCTTCGCGGGGGTTGTCCGGGCGCGAGTGCTGGTTTGTCTCTCGCGTCAGCTACGTTGCGTATCGGAAGCCCAGCATCTGCATTTCGAGCGAAGACGGATGGGTTCCTCTTACCGAGGGCATCCAGAGCCGGAGCATGGCTTGAGATCGATTCCGGTGCAGGCCGAGCGGAGGAGGTGACGCGCTGACGTTATTCAGGTTGATCGGGATCGGCTTTCGTTCTAGCTTCTCGCCGTGGAGGAAGGTGCTCAGGTCGGGGCGTATCGCGTGCTGCGGCGGATCGGGGAGGGCGGCATGGGCACGGTGTGGCTCGCCGAGCACGCGATGCTCGGTCGGCGCGCGGCGATCAAGGTGCTGCACCCGGAGTACTCGAATAGCTCCACGATCGTGACGCGGTTCTTCAACGAGGCGCGCGCGGCGACGTCGGTCGCCGATCCGGGGATCGTGCAGATCTTCGATTTCGGCCAGCACTCGGACGGCAGCGCGTACATCGTGATGGAGCTGCTCGACGGCGAGCCGCTCGACCAGCGGCTCGCCCGGAATGGCGCGCTCGGGGTCACGGACGCGCTGCGTATCATGCGGCAGGTCGCCAGCACGCTCGGCGCCGTGCACGCGCGGGGCATCGTCCACCGCGATCTCAAGCCGGAGAACGTGTTCATCGTGCGCGATCCGGAGGTCGCCAGCGGCGAGCGGGCGAAGATCCTCGATTTCGGGATCGCCAAGCTCATGGGCGAGCACGCGGGCATGAAGACGAGCACCTCGGCGGTGATGGGCACGCCGACGTATATGTCGCCGGAGCAGTGCCGCGGCGCGGGGCTGGTCGATCAGCGCTCGGACGTGTACGCGCTCGGCTGCGTGCTGTTCAAGCTCCTGGTCGGCCGCCCGCCGTTCGACTCCGAGGGCGTGGGCGAGATCATCGCGATGCACCTGCGCGAGCCGGCCCCGGTGCCCTCGAGCTTGCGTCCAGGGATTCCACCAGAGGTGGACCAGCTCGTGTTGCGGTGCCTGGCCAAGGATCCGGCGCAACGCTTCGCGCATGCCGGCGAGCTCGCGATCGCGCTCGGCAGCCTGGTCGGATCGTCACCGCAGATCAGCGCGATCCGTCTGAGCGCCGCGCACGCGGTGGTTTCGCTGCCGACCACGCTGTCTGAGGCGGCGGGCGCGTCGAGCACGGTCGGGCCGGCCCAGAGGAGCCGGCGCGCGGCTGTGCTCATCGGGGTCGGCGCCGTGGCCGTCCTCGGCGTGATCGTGGCTTTCGTGACCCGTGGTGGCTCGGACCCGCCGAGGCCCGAGGCTGGCTCGGTGAGCGCATCGGCATCCGAAGTTCCAGGGAAGGTGCCAACGCAGCCTTCCGTGCCGCTGCCGGAGCGGGCCGATCCGAACGCCGAGGTGGCGACTCGCATGAAGGACGTCCTGACCCGGTTTGTGGCGTGGTCGCGCGAGCATCAGGGCGCGTCATGCCCCGACATCGCCGCGTTCGGGGAGACGCCTCGGGATCCATGGGAGCAGGCGTTCCGGCTGACGTGCACCGACCAGCCCGGCGATCAGATCATCGGCGCGATCTCGGCGGGACCCGATGGCTCGCCGGGCTCGGCGGATGACATCGCGTCATGGCAGCTTAGCCGCGATGTGACCGACATCGTGCGTGGCGCGCGCTGGGTTGTCGCCGCCAAGCTCGACTTGGGCTCGAAGGCCGAGGCCAAGCGCGAGCCGGTGCCGTCCGCCGTCAAACCTGTCGAGAGCAAACCCGCGGCTGGAGCCAAGCCCAAGCAGGCCAAACCCGCCAAGAGTATCGAGCTCGACGAGAATGGCTTACCCATCAATCGCTGATAGGAAGAGACTTCGTGATCATTACCAGAGCGGTCGTCGTGATTTTGTTGGTGGTCGGGACTGTGCCAACGCTGGTGAGGGCCCAGCCGGCGGGGGCTCAAGCAGAGGTGCTATTCCGTGAGGGGCGAGCCCTCATGACGGCCGGCAAGATCGCCGAGGCATGCGCCGCGTTCGAGCAGAGCCAGAAGCTCGATCCCGCACCCACGACGCTCATCAACCTCGCGGGATGTCGCGAGAAGCTCGGTCAGCTCGCGAGCGCCTGGGGGCTGTTCCTCGAGGCCGAGCGACAGACTCGGTCGGCGAGTGACGACGTGGCCCAGCAGCTCAACAAGGTCGCGCGTGAGCGCGCTGCCAAGCTCGAGCCGCGCGTCCCGAAGCTGACGATCAGCGTGCCGGATCAGAGCAAGATCGATGGACTCGAGATCGTGCGTGACAAGGAGAGCATCCCTGCCGTGATGTGGAATCGCGCGCTCCCGGTCGACGGCGGCACATACACGATCACGGCGCGCGCGCCGGGGGCGAACGAGTGGTCGACGCGGGTGACGCTCGCGTCTGAAGCAGATACCAAGACGGTCGACATTCCCGATCTGCGGAACCTCCAGCAGGATCTCGGTCAGCCCCAGACGGTGTCAGCGGGAATCGCGGGAGCTGCGAAGCCACCAGACGCGGGGCGGCGCGGGAGCTTCGCTCCGATCGTAGTCGGCGCCGGGGCGGTGGTGCTGCTGGGCGGCGCGCTCGGGCTCTCGCTGTGGGGCGATTCGACGTACGACAAGGCCAAAGCCGAGATGACGGATCAGGCGCGGCGGGATTCGCTCTTCGACTCGGCCAACCGCAAGCGCTACGCCGCCGAGGGCGTTGCGATCGCTGGCGTCGGCTGTGCTGGCGTCGCGGTCTGGCTCTACCTGCGCCAGCGCGGCGCGCGGGCCGAGACGGCTTCGGCGCGCACGGGCGGGCTGATGTTTACGCCGACGGCTTCGGGCATCGGCGTCGTCGGGCGGTTCTGATGATGCGGAGCCTTATTACTCTCGGACCTTTCGGTAGTGGTAGAAGTCGCCCATCGAGCAGCCAGCTCATAGCTTCGACCGGAAGATCTCGCGGCGGCGGGGCGGCAGATCGTCCATCGCAACGGGACATTGCTCGAGGATCGCGAGCCAGTCGCCCTTGCGGGCGAGGCGCCGGAACACGATCGTGTCCTCGTCGGTGTCGAAGTTCGCCTCGAAGACATCTCCTGGGCGAGTCGGCGCCAGGCTCGCCGGGACGGTGAGTCGCCGCTTGGCGTCCAGTTTGATAACCATGGTTGGATAATCCCACCCGAGGCTTGTCAGGTGGATGGCTGGAGCGGGCTGGCGGGGCGGGCGGCGCGATAGCGCACCACGGTGCCGGAGAGCCGGTCCCAGAGGGCGCGCTTGCCGGAGCGGCGCAGGGAGGCGTGGAGCAAGAGGAGGAGGCAGAGCGCCATGGCCAGGAGTGCGAGGGTCTTGGAGAGGTCGGCCGCGCCCTCGAGGCCGAGGAGCGAGAGCGCATTCCCCGCCCACCACGCGAGCGTGGGGACGCCGAGCATCGCGAGCGAGCGGCGGAGCGAGGTCGAGAGCCGCGGCCGGGCGAGCGTGGCGGTGTCCACGACCTCGAGCTCGAAGATGGCCTTGCCTGCCGTTCGACCCCAGCGCGAGATGGCGAGCGCTTGGTAGAGGGCGAGCGCGAGGAACAGGAGCGGCATCTCCTCGCGAACCGTGGCACCGAGGAGGCTCGCGAGCGCAAGTCCGCCGCCCACGAGGAGCCCGACGAGCAGGAAGTCGAGCCCGGTCGCGAGCGAGCGCACCCAGAAGCCGGCGGGCCGCGTGCGGGCGGCAGAGGCGAGATCGAGCGCGCGCAGGAGCTCGTCGTAGCTCGCGAAGCGATCCTCGGGGCGCGCCGCCATCATGCGCGCGCACAGCGCATCGACGGCGTGGATCTGCGCGCGCTCGCGGCCGAGGCGGGGCAGGGCGGGGCGAGCGGAGGTCGCGTGCAGCGTGATCAGCTCGGCGGCGGTCTCGGCGGCGAATGGCGGTCGGCCGGAGACGAGGTGGAACAGCGTGACGCCGAGCGCATAGATATCGGCGCGGAGGTCGACGGCGTCGCCGCGTGCCTGCTCGGGCGCCATGTAGAGCGGCGTGCCGACGAGCGAGGTCTGGGCGATCGGATGGCTGCTGCTGCCGTTGTCACTGCTGCTGGCGCTGGTGCCGGGGCTGTTGCTGCCAGCGCTGCCGCTGGGGCGGTCGCTGTCATCGCTGGTGTTGGCCGCGCGGCTGCTGTGGTCGGCGGGCGCGCCCGCCGCGAGGCCGAAGTCGAGCACCTTGAGCACGCCGTGCGCGTCGAGCATCAGGTTCGATGGCTTGACGTCGCGATGCAGGAAGCCGTGGCGCTGCGCCTCGCGCAGTCCGAGCGCGGCGGCGCGGATGGCGTCGAGCGCGTCCTCGACGGGCAAGGGGCCCCGCGCGACACGTGCGGCGAGCGTCTCGCCAGCGACGTACTCCATCGCGAAGTAGAGGCGCCCGGCCTCCTCGCCGATGAAGTAGATGTGGCCGACGTTCGGGTGGACGATCCGCGCCTGCGCGCGCGCCTCGCGGATCAGCCGCTCGCGCAGCTTCGGATCGCGCGCGAGCCCGGCAGGCAGAACCTTGAGCGCGACGGGCCGATCGAGCGCGAGATCGGTGGCGAGGTAGACCTCGCCCATGCCACCAGCGCCGAGCCGGCGCTCGACGCGGAAGTGGCCGAGCTGCTGCCCGACAGCGAGCGCCTCGGCGCCGGTGCTTGTGGCGGTGCCGGCCGGGGCATCCGCGCCGGCCCGCGGGGCGAGCGTCGCGGTACGATCCAGCGCAGGCGCGGGCGATGCCGCGGGCGCGGCCGCGGTGTCTGCGAGCGCGACGGGGACGGCGGGGGCCGCCGCCGCGGCGCCCGTGTCTGCCAACCCCGGCGAAGCCGCCGCCTGCGATGCTAACCCCGGCTCTGCCAACCCCGGCGGCGCCGCCGCCTGCGAAGCCGCCGCCTGCGCCGCCGCCACCATGTCCTCCAGCCCGGGCTTCACAGGCCGAACATAGCCCAGTCTCAGGCCCGGTCTAGTCGAGCTGGACGGTCCGCCCGCCGACCTGCACGAGCTTGTCCTCGTCGGCATCGAGCGAGAAGCTCGTGACGTCGAGGCCGGGCGCGCCGATCGCGTTCACCGCGATCGACAGGGAGCCGGTCGGCAGCGCGATCAGGCTCGGGACCGTGACCCGCGATGAGCCGTCGAGCACCGTCACGTTCAGGACGCGCGTCGCGCCGGACTTGTACTCGACCGAGTGGACGGTCGCGCCAGCGACGGGCGTCCACGACGCGCCGGCGCGATCGGCGGTGACGCCGGCCGGGATGGCGAGCCACGCGCCGGCCGAGAGCTGGGTCCCAGTCTGGCCCTTGCGCAGGACGACGCTCTGCTGCGTCACGGGCTGGCCCTCGGTCGCGATCCCGGTGAGCCGGTAGCCGCTCGCCGAGACGGCCTCGAGGCGCGGCACGAGCAGCGAGCTCGCCGCCTTCGTGACGACGGTGGGGAGCTGCAGCACGCCCTCGTCGCCGAGATCGAGGCCGACGAGGCCGGCCACCGCCTGGAGCGACGGCGGCGCGCCGAAGTCGACGCTGACCGTCTGCAGCTGGCCGGCGCCGAGCAGCGTCAGGTCCATCCCGGGGACGGGCGCCGTGCCGGCCGAGACGGTGACGCCGCGCCGCGTGGCCCAGCCGATCAGCGTGACGGTGTCGTCGGTGAAGACGGTCGGCGTCCCCTTCAGATCGCGATCGAAGATCGCCGCCACGAGCGCGACCTTGCCGGTGCGCGCGGTGAGCGTGAACGGGCAGTCCTGGCCGGCGAGCCGCACGAAGCACGAGTTCATCGTGTTCGGCAGCTCATTCCCGGGATCGCCGAGGTCGCCGGTCTGCGAGGCGACGATCACGGCGTCCTTCGCGTGCCCGGCCGGGACCGTGAGGCCCGCGAAGCCGGCGATCTGGCCCTGCAGGACGCCGCTCGGCGCCGCGCCGGGGTCGGCCTTGACGAGGCTCAGCGTCATGTTCGCGCCATCCGCACCGATCCAGACCTCGGAGCGGTAAGAGCCGGCCTTGACGCTGACGGTCTGCGGGCCGACCACGCCCTCCGCGACGAACAGGCCGTCCGCGCCGGTCGTGCCGTCGACGTCACCGATCCGCACCGAGGCGCCGGGGATCGGCGCGCGGGTCGCGTCGTCGATGACGTAGAGATTCACCACACCGTCGATCGGACCGTCGCCGATTCCGCCACCGGCGATGATGCGCGGCGGCGGGCGGTTGCCATCCTCCGGGTCGGGGGAGAGCTCTTCGTCGTTTCCACACGCGCAGATCGCCGCCGCGAGCATCGAGATCAGGATGGGTGTCCGCATCAAAAGTGCCTCCGAGATCGGCTCAGATGCGAGCGGCGCGCCACGTTCGCGCCACGTTCGCGCCAGCCTCGCGCCAGCCTCACGCCCCATCCTTGACTCCTCGGCAAGTTCGCATACCTTCGAGGGCCGAATGTCGGGGTCCGACCGAAGCTGGACGATCGCGCCGGCACTGCTCTCGTTCTGCGGCTTCCTGATCGCGGCCTTGCTGGTGATCGACGGCGACCTCGACGCGCTCGCGGATCGGCTGGTCCAGCAGCGCGAGACGCCGCCGGCCAGCGCCACCACGCCGTTCCAGCCGGCACCGGTGACGGTCGCCGAGGCGGAGCCGCCGGAGAAGTCCGAGAAGTCCGAGAAGCCGGCCGCGCTGCCGGCCGACAAGGGGGATCGCAGCCGCGTCGGCGCGCTCGAGGACGTCTGCATCGACGGCACGCCGGCCGCCTGCAAGCGCTGGGGGTTGGACGGGTACTACCGCGCGCTGTCGCAGAGCAAGCAGGGCAAGCTCGGGCGCGCGCTGCGCGTGTCGTGGTACGGCGACTCGGTGGTCGCGGGCGACTCGCTCCCGGCGCGCCTGCGCTCGCGGCTGCAGCAGGAGCTCGGCGACGGCGGGCCCGGGTACGTCTTCATCGTGCCGCCGCACCGGTTCTGCCTGCACGAGAGCATCACGCGCTCGCGCACCGACGGCGAGTGGCTGAACTACGCCGTCTCGACGGTGACGCACCAGGACGGGCTGTACGGCGCGGGCGGCGCGTTCTCCGAGACGTACGGCGGCAACACGACGATCAAGCTCGTCTCCGGCAAGGTCACGCAGGTCGAGCTGTACTACCTGGGGCAGAAGGGCGGCGGCACGATCAAGGTGCTCGCCGACGGCACCGAGGTCATCCGCGCCGAGACGAAGGCGGACAAGAAGACGCCGGCCTACGCCACGGCGGCGGTGCCGGGCGGCGCGTCGAAGTTCCAGCTCGAGCTGGCGAAGGGCCGCTCGCGCGTGTTCGGCCTGACGCTCGAGAATGGGAGCGGCGCCGTCGTCGACAACTTCGGGATCGTGAGCGCCAGCGTCATCAACTTCGGCCAGCGCGACGCGGCGCACTGGGCGTCGGAGCTCGCCCACCGCGGCGCCGATCTCATCATGATCATGCTCGGCGCGAACGAGGCGACGTGGCTCGGGCCCAACGACGCCGACACCAAGCAGTACCAGGCGCGCTACGAGAAGATGCTCGAGCCGGTGCGCCAGGGCCGGCCCGATGCGTCGTGCCTCGTGATCTCGCCGTCGGACGCGGCCGAGACGAAGGACGGCAGCTTCCGGTCGCGCCCGGTGATCCCGGTGCTCGTCGAGGCGCAGCGCAAGGCGGCGCAGGCGAAGGGCTGCGCGTTCTTCGCGACGTACGAGTGGATGGGCGGCAAGGGCTCCGCGGTGAAGTGGAACCGGAGCGGCTTGATCGGCGGCGACTTCGTCCACCTGTCCGTCAAGGGCGCTCAGAAGCTCTCGGACGCTCTGTACGACGCGTTGACGACGGGCTCTTCGCGCTATGGCGGGCCTTAGCTCGGTGCCCCGCTCGGTGCGCCGGCTGTGGCTCGCGCAGACGGCGATCGTGCTCGCTGGCTGCGGCGGCGGCAGCGGGTGCGACGGCGAACGCGGCAAGCCGCCGATCGAGCCGCGCCCGCCGACCGGATCGAACGCGGGCGCTGGCTCCGGCGGGGCGAGCGAGCCGAAGCCGCCCGACGAGGTGCCGGCCTCGATCGGCTTCCTCGACGCGCCGGCGGGCACGCTCGAGCCGCTGTTCCGCGCGCTCGACGCCGCCGAGCGCCGCGATCCGAGCGGCCGCACGCTGCTCGTGTTCTTCGGCGACTCGCACACCTCCGGCGACGCGATGACCTCGCGGCTGCGCGTCGTCTGGCAGAACCGGTTCGGCGACGCGGGCCGCGGCCTCGTCGCGGCGGGCCGGCCGAAGGCGCGCCACTACTACCAGCGCGACGTCCGCTACGGCGCGTCGGGCGCGTGGCGGTCCGCCATCGGCGGGACGAAGGATCCCGAGCCGTTCGGGATCGCGGGGCTGCGGGTCTACGGCGACAAGAAGGGCGCGCAGCTGTGGGTCGAGACGTGCGCCGAGTGCAAGGCGGGCACGGCGGTCTCGCAGTTCGAGCTCCTCTATCACGCGGCGCCGGATCGCGGGATTCTGCGCTATCGCGTCGACGAGGGGCCGTGGCAGCAGCTCTCGGCGAAGACCACGCAGATCGAGCCGCCGCACCCGGCGCGCCACGTGATCCCGGTCGTCGACGGGCCGCACCGGCTGACGCTCGAGCACGGCGGCGGCGGCATGCTCGACTTCTACGGCGTCGTGATGGAGCGGCCGCGGCCGGGCGTGATCGTCGACTCGCTCGGCGTGGTCGGCCGGCGGCTCAGCAACCTCCGCTCGTGGGACTGGTCGGTCATCGGCGAGCAGCTCGCGACGCGCGATCCGCGGCTCGTGGTGCTGCAGTACGGCACGAACGAGTCCGACGACACGACGCTCGATCTGGATGCGCTCGCGCAGCAGTACGACGACATGATCCGGCGGATCCGTGCCGCGGCGCCGAGCGCGGCGATCCTGGTCCTCGGGCCGCCGGATATCGGCGTGCGCGAGGGCGGCGCGGCGTGCGATCGCGTGAAGCCAGGCAAGCCCGGGGCAGGCGCGGGAACGGGCGCGGGCGTCGACGACGCGGGCGTCGACGATGTGATCCCCGAGTGCCAGTGGCGCACGCCGGGCATCATCCGCGACATCATCTCCGTCGAGCACGCCGCGGCGGTGCGCAACCGCGTGGCCTTCTTCGACACGTTCGCCGCGATGGGCGGCGCCGACCAGATGGACCGCTGGTTCGTCGGCGAGCCGAAGCTCGCCTTCAAGGATCGCGTCCACTTCACCGAGCTGGGCTACCAGCGCTGGGCCGATCAGCTGTCGAACGCGCTGCTCGCGGCGTACGCGAGCTGGCGCCGCAGCGCCGGTCCGCGCCAGCCGCCACCGCCGCCGCCGCTCGCCAGGCCGGGAGACCGCAAGCCCTGAAGGGGCGGGTACCGCCGCCATGCTGTTCTCGTCGCCTGATTATCCGGTCTTCCTGATCGCCGTGTTCTTCCTGTACGGGCTCGCCCGCTGGGGGCGCGGCGCCGAGGGCGCGCTGGCGCGGATCGGCGTGATGGTGTTGCTCGGCGACATCGTGTTCATGCTCGTCGCGAAGGATCCCGACACGCTCTGGGATCCGATCGGCGGGCCGCTGCTCCGGCTCGCGGCGGGCGATCAGCACGGCTGGTCGCCATGGCTGGCCGCGCGCTGGATCGTCGGAGGCGCGCTGCTCCGCGGCGCGATCCTCGCTGGCGAGCGCGGCGCGGCGTGGATCGCGTCCGACCGCGGCCAGCGCCTGATCGCGCGCGGGCTCGTGCTCGGGCTCGCCGCGATCGCCACGACGGTCGCGATCGCCGCGGCGGCCGGCTCGCTCGACGAGGTCACGGCGCAGCTCGTCGCGCACGGCCACCTGGCGGTGCTCGTGGTGCTCGGCGTCGGGATCGGCGCGTCCCGCACCGAGCGCCACCAGACGCTCGGCCGCGTGATCGTGCTGTTCTTCGCGTCGACGCTCTTCTATCACGCGTGGGCGGCGGCGATGCCGGGCGTCTATCGCTACCTGCTCGGCGTGCTGCTCGCGACGATCATCCTCGATTACTACCTGGGGATCTGGATCGAGGGCACCGAGGATCCGCGCAAGCGCAAGGCGCTCGTCGTCATCAGCCTGTGCTCGAACCTCGGCATCCTCGTCTTCTTCAAGTACACCGACTTCTTCGCGCAGGACATCGTGCGCCCGGCCTGGGACCTGGTGACGGGGGAGGAGCACGAGGTGCGCCGGCTCGGCCTGATCCTGCCGGCGGGCATCTCGTTCCACACGTTCCAGTCGCTGTCGTACACGATCGACGTCTACCGCCGCGAGCTGCCGGCGACGCGCTCGGTGGTGCAGTTCGCGACGTTCGTGCTGTTCTTCCCGCAGCTCGTCGCCGGCCCGATCGTGCGCGCGCAGGAGCTCCTGCCGCAGCTCGCCGCGTCGCCCGCGCTCGATCTCGCGCGGGCGCAGGTCGGGATGTTCCGCATCGTGATCGGGCTGTTCAAGAAGATCGCGATCGCCGACACGCTCGCGATCGCCATCGTCGACAACGTGTTCAAGAACCCGGAGCGCTACTCGTCGGTCGAGGTGCTCGCCGGCGTGTATGGCTACGCGCTCCAGATCTACCTCGACTTCTCGGCGTACTCCGACATCGCGATCGGCTCGGCGATCCTGCTCGGCTTCACGCTGCCCGAGAACTTCCGCACGCCGTACCGCTCGGCGAACCTGCAGGAGTTCTGGCGTCGCTGGCACATCAGCCTGTCGACGTGGCTGCGCGACTACCTCTACGTCACGCTCGGCGGCAACCGCCTCGGGCCCGCGCGGACGTACGTGAACCTGATCGCGACGATGCTGCTCGGCGGCCTGTGGCACGGCGCGAGCTGGGCGTTCATCGTGTGGGGCGGGCTGCACGGGTTCGGGCTCGCGATCACGCGCTACTTCCAGCGCGCCGCCGAGGACGTCGCGCGGCGGTTGTTCGTCGTGTGCAGCGGGCTGTGCGTGGTCGGCGTGCTGCTCCTGCGCTACGTGCTGTCCGACGCGGGCCCGTGGACGACGCTCCTCCTGGCGTGGGTGTTCGTCGCGCCGCTGTGGGCGGTGGTGACGGCGTGGCTCGGCTTCGCGCGAGAGGGCGTGGGGCGGGCGCCCGCGGAGGCGGAGGCGAGCGCGGAGGCGGAGACGAAGGCGCAGCCGGCAGCGACGGCGAAGGCGGCGAAGGCGGCAGGGAAGAGGCGCGGTCAGGCGAAGCGGAAGGCAGGGGCGGCGGGGAAGGCGGCGGCTGCTGTGGGGAAGGCGGCGGCGGCGAAGGCAGCGGGCAAGCCCGAGGCGACGCCGAGTCGCGCCGAGTCGCGCGCGCTCGTCGGTGCGCTGCGGATCGCGATGGTCGCGGCGGGCATCGCGTTCTTCGCGGCGCTCGAGTACGCCGCGTCGTGGACGTGGATCCCGCTCATCCTCGTGACGTGGGGGCTCGCGCTCGCCGCGGACGTGCTCGATCGCGGCACGGCGGAGCTCGGGCGGCGCGCCGTCGCGATGCTGCGCCGCGCGGCCGCCGCGCTGCTCGTGTTCCACTACGTCTGCCTGGCGTGGATCTTCTTCCGCGCGCCGACGTTCCCCGAGGCGCTCGCGGTCCTCGAGCAGCTCGGCAAGTGGGAGACCGATCACCCGAACCTGGTGCCGCTCGTCACGACCGCGCTCACCGCCGGGTTCGCGTGCCACTGCTTCGCGGAGGGCAGCTTCCGCTGGCTGCGCGATCGGTTCGTGGCGCTGCCGGCGATCGGGCAGGGGCTCGTGCTCGCCGCGGCGGCGCTGGCGCTGCGCGAGCTCGGTCAGCCGAAGATCGTGCCATTCATCTACTTCCAGTTCTAGTCGCGGTCTAGCCGCGCCGGTGACCCTGCGGGGTCACCGCCACGGGGTTCCCTCGGGCCAGGGAGGCTCGTCCTCGCTGCGCTGCGGGCGAGCGCGATCGATCGCCCTCGGTCACATTGGCGGCGGGTTCGCGAGGCACGCGATCAGCTCGGCCGTCTGCGTCCAGCCGCAGGTGCCGCCCGGCTGGCGCTCGCATGCCGCCATCTTGTAGCAGCCGTACTCCGCCTTGTACTCGCACGTCGTGACTACCTCCTTGCCGGGCTCGACGCACACCGTGCCGCTGCAGCCGCTCTTGATGCAGGCGCCCTGCTCCGGGGGCGGCTGCGCCGGGGGCCCCGGCGGAGGCTTTGACGAGTTGCCGCACGCGGCGAGGCAGAAAGCTAGGCAAAGGGTGATTCGCTTCATGCGGAGACTCTACCCAGCGAGGGCGCCCGAGGAAGCCAACCTGCGAGAAACGCCGAAGTCAGGCGAAAGTCAGACCGCGCGCCGCGCGTGAGGCGCGCCCGTCAGAGCCACATCGGGCCGGTTCGACGCGAACCAGCCTGCGAGCATCGCTGACAGCGGGCTGGCCCGCTCCTCGCGTTACCTCTTCGCGAAAATTAGCTTCTGGTTCACGAGAATCTGGGTCCAGCTTTCGTTCTGCAGTCTCGGTCGGCGCAAGCGCTCCGGTAGGAAACAGCGGGGAATGCGGCTGACAGATCGCCGCGGTAGCTTGGCGGCATGGTTCAGCCCGCGCGTGCGCCCCGGACGTTCGAGGAGCTGTATGCGGAGATCGAGCGCCTCCCCGAGGGCAAGACCGGCGAGATCCTCGAGGACGGCATACTACACATCAGCTCGCGCCCTGGTAGGCGCCACCGCCAGGCAGTGTACATGTGTCTCGACGCGCTATCCGGGGTCGACGTCCGCCTGCGGGGGACCGACTGGTGGATCGAACGCGAGGTCGAAATCCGCTTTTCTCCGGACCGCTTGGCCGTCCCCGATCTTGCTGGGTGGCAGGTCGAGCGGGTCCCCAATCTGCCCGACGAGAATCCGCTGACGGTGCTCCCCGACTGGTGCTGTGAGATCCTGTCTCCTCCGACGGTGCGTGTCGATAAGCGGCTGAAGCTGCCGTTGTATGCGCGCGCCAACGTCCCCTGGAGCTGGCTCGTCGATACCACCCTGCGGCTCGTCGAGGTCTACCAGACGCTGAACGGCTTCCCCGCGCTGGTGGCCACGGCGCAGGAGGACGAGCGCTGCGTCCTGCCGCCGTTCGAATTCGAGATCTCGCTCGAGGGCTGGTGGCTGCCGGAGCCGGCGCCGACCGAGTAGCGACGCGCGCGCGGCTACGGCAGGTGCACGCGGCCGGCGCCGCCCGCGGCGCTGTGGCAACCCGTCTTGTTGCAGCCGGCGCCCGCGGCGGTGACCATCGAGGTCATCGGCTGGATGTCCGGGCACATGCTCGCGATGATCTTCACCGGGAACGTGACGGGCAGCGTCCACCAGAAGTTGCCGTTCATGTTGGTCTGCATGTCGCCGGTCATGCCCGTCGCGTCGACGAACGTGATCGACGCGCCGACCACCGCTGCGCCGCCAGCCGCCGATGAGTAGAGCGTGCCGGACATGAAGAAGCCGTGGTTGTGGCAGCTCTGCTGGCAGTCCTGGCCCGGGTTGTGGTGCCCGGTGTCGAGCCCCGACGTGATCTTGTTGCGGCACTTGAACACCGACGGCCCGTCGGGCATCGCCGCGTCGACGAGCCGCGCGTCTCCCCCGGCGCGCGCGTCGGGTGGATCGTCCCCCGACGGGGGCTTGGTTCCTCCGACGCACCCGGCCGCTGCCGCGATGCAGGCGGTGGCGAGGAGAGCACAGGACCTCGGTCGAAGACGGCGCATGGGTCGCCGATGGTAGCAAGGATGCGCCGCCCGACGGCGACTCATCGCGGCCCCTCCTCCGGAGGTACTAGTTCGGCTCGTCGACTGTGATCCGGAACCACAGCGTGCGTGGCACGCCGCACTGCTGGCAGATCACGTCGACGCAGCGCAGGCCCGGCCCCGCGCTGCGGTGATCGCGGATCCGGTAGCGGCCCTCGCACTGCGGGCACGGCAGCGAGCCGGCGCGCCCTTCGATCACGGCCGCCGACGCGACCTCGATCGGCCGCTCGCGCGCCCCGCCCGGCGACAGCGCGGCGAGCTTCTCGCGATCGCGCACGAGCCTTTGGGCGTCGCGCTCCTGGGCGCGGCGCGCGGTGCGCTCGGGTCGCTTGCGGCCTGCCATCGCGCCGCGCAGCATAGCGCCGCCGCGCGCTACCGCGCGATGTAGTGCACGGCGACGACCGACCACGCGCCGCGCCCGTCGGGCAGGGCGAGGAGCTGCACCCCCGCGCGCGCCGGCAGCGCCTCGCCAGCGACGGGGAGATCGAGGTTCGCGTGCACGAGCCCCCAATCGGCGGTGCGGAGCTCGCGGGGCGGGCCCAGCAGGCTGGGCGTGCGCTCGCCGAGCTTGCCGAGCAGCGCGCGCGCCGCGGCGGGGCCGGTCGCGCGATCGCCGGGCCCGAACCCCACCACCGCGACCGCCGGATCGTCGCGCACCGCGCGCGCGGCGCGGGCCGGATCCGCGGCCAGATCCGTCAGCGGGCCCGGCTCCGTCGGATCGGCCACGGGGAACGGGGGCTGGCTCGGCTCGGGCTCGCGCGGCGCCGAGAACGCGGCGGCGACCGCCGTCCAGCCGCTCTCCGCCGTGAGGAGCTCCGAGCCCCGGACCGTGCGCCGCGCGATGCCCTCGGGGCTCGTGTCACCGGCGCCGCTCTCCCACGCCTTGAGCTCGATCGCGAGCTCGAACTGGAGCCACACGACGCGATCATTGCCCCCGGCGACCAGGCTCGCGACCTTGGCGCCCAGCACCTCGTCGTGCGGGTCCTGCGCCAGGATGCTCATCCGCAGATTCCGGATCGCGCGATCGATCTTGCCTGCGCCCAGGACGCGCGCCTCCGGATCGAAGTGCGCGAGCAGCCGGCTGTGATCCTGGAGCGTGTCTGCGAGCACGCTCGCGAGCTGTGCGTCGAGGAACGCGCGCGCGCGCTCGGCTGGCGAGGTGGTCTTCGGCTGCGAGGCAGGGGGCGGCTCTCCGCCGGGGGGCGCGGGGGCGCGCGGCGAGGTGCAGCAGGCGTGCAGCGCGAGCAGCGGCGCGAGCTTCAAGAGAACCCCGTGAGCCTTCGCCGCAGCACGCTGCTCGAGCACGCGGCGTGAGCGCATCAGCCCATCTCTCCGCGCGCGCGCTGGCCGAGCGGATCATTGCGGCAATCGAAGTGCATGAAGTCGCCGTTGTCGCCGTGGCTCATCTCGCTGCCGCCGAACGTCAGCCCGGCGACGTCGCGCAGCGCGACCAGGAGATCGAGGCTGTGCGTCGTCGGGAGCCCCTTCGTCTGGTGCCGGCTGAAGCCGCCGCTGTAGCGCTCGGGGAACTTGCGCATCTCGGGCAGCGCCTCGCGCGCCTGGGCCGCGGTGAATCCCGCCGCGACGAACTTGTCGATGATGACCTTGTCATTGCCCTTCGCCTTCGCGAGATCGATGTACTGCTTGAGCGCCGCCGCGGCGGACGCGATCCGGGCGTGCAGCTCCTCGGTGGAGAGCGTGTTGCTCCACTCCATCATCTTGGCCTTCGTCAGCACGACCGCGTTGAACAGGTAGCCCGCCTGCGTGAACGCGACGTCCATGAAGTTGGTCGTCTGCTTGACCCACTCGGTGGCGATGCCGTGCGCGTCGAACAGATCCTCGAGGGCCTCGTCGGGCTTCTTGTCCTTGTTGCGCTTCTCGATCTCCTCGTTCTTCGCCGTCATGTTCGCCATCGTCTGGGACTTCAGATCGCTCTGCGGGTACAGGTAGCCATTGATCGACGGATCGAAGTCGACCGCGAGGCCCATCGTGTGGAAGTGCGCCGTGCCCTTCGCGATCTGCGCCTCGTCGGTGTGGTAGGTGCCGACCAGGCCGCCCTGCCATCCGATCTTCTCCGGCGTCACTTTTTCCCCGTGGCGCTGCTTGAGGAACGCCTCGGCGGCCGCGAGCCGCGCGATGAGGTGCGGGTGTGCCAGGTTCTTGCCTTCAGGCGGCTCGACGCCCAGGAACGAGAACTTCTTGAGCTGGCCCTTGTACGTCTTGTAGCTCTCGTAGCCCATCGCCTGCGCCACGCGATCGGCCTGCCGCGTCGCGGTCCGATCGGCCTTCTTGCCGCCGACGCCGTCCACTGGCGCGAAGAAGAGCTCGACGCCGGGGGCCGTGTGGTACGGCTTCCACAGGCTCTCCTCGATGATGGCGGCGACCGCGACCTGCGGATCCTTGTCGGAGAGCCGGGCATCGTTGGTCTTGGCCTTCAGCTGGCGCAAGGTCTCGGTGTTGAAGGCGCCCGTCGCGTTGGTCACGCCGAGGTTCTGCTGCGCGACGATCAGGGCCGCGGCGTTGAACCGCTTGTCGTTCGCGCGGAGCGCGTTGAGGACCTTCGCCTCGGCGGGCTGCGTGTTGACCGCCGCGAGGTCCGTCCCGCCGAGCGTCTGCTTGCCGGCGAGCGGATCGTAGGTCCGGGGACTGGCCGGCTTGACCACGTACTCCTTGAACGACTTCGTCTTGGTGACCGGCTGCACCTTCGCCTTCCGTGCCGGGGTCTTGGCATCGGCCGGTGCGGGTGCGGGGGCCGCCACGATCGGCGCGGGCGCGGCCGGTGCGGCCGACATCGTCGGCGCGCCGCCTGCGAACGCCAGCATGTCTCCTGCGTGGTCTGCGTGGTCGCCCAGGCCGCCTTTGTCCGCGCCCTCGCCCTCGCTTTCGCCTTCGCCCTCGGCCTCGCCTTCGCGCCCCGCTTCGTCAGGATCGATCGCCTCCCAGCGCGCGCCGGTGAACAGGACCGGATCCCGCGCGACCGGGCTCACCCCGTCGGTGAGGGCCCGCTTCCCCGGCGCCAGCCCACCAGGTCCCGCGAGATCGTCGCCGGGCGTCGGCAGGGACGTGCGTCCCGGCGTGAATGCGTGATCGCTCATCGGTGCTGCCCGTCCGCTCTCGACGCTGCACTGCTGCCGCGCGGCGTGAGGGTACCAAGCTCGATCCACGAATGCATGCCGCAAGCACCGGCGCGGCGCGGCGCCGCCAGCGCGAGGTGATCGGAGTCGCATCGCCCACGACACCTCAGCGGCGCCTGCGGGCTTGGCGCGGCGCCGCCGAACGCCCGATCATGGCCGCGTGAGGATCGCCATCGCCGGAGGCGGCATCGGAGGCATGGCGCTGGCCCTGTCGCTCCACGACGCGGGGATCGCCGACGTGCGCGTGTACGAAGCGTCGCCAGCGGTGAAAGAGCTGGGCGTGGGCATCAACGTGCTGCCCCACGCGGTGCGCGAGCTGACCGAGCTGGGCCTGCTCGACGAGCTGACCGGCAAGGGGATCGCCACCGCCGAGCTCGCCTTCTACTCGAAGCTCGGCCAGCGGATCTGGGCCGAGCCGCGCGGGCTCCTGGCCGGCTATCGCTGGCCGCAGCTCTCGATCCATCGCGGCGAGCTCCTCGGCGTCCTGTATCGCGCCGTGCTCGCGCGGCTCGGGGGCGATTGCGTCCAGACCGGACACGCGCTGCGCCGGTTCGAGCGGAGCGCGGCCGGGGTGCGGGCCTGGTTCGCCGACGGCGCGAGCGGCCGCGAGCTCGATCCGATCGAGGCGGACCTGCTCGTCGGTTGCGACGGCACCCACTCGGTGGTGCGGCGATCGCTGTATCCGGACGAGGGCCCGCCGCGGTGGAATGGCATCACGATGTGGCGCGGCGTGACGGAGAGCCGGCCGTTCCTCTCGGGGCGCACGATGATCCTGGCCGGTTACTTCGGCCGGCGCGTGGTCGTGTACCCGATCTCGCGGCGCGCGGAGGAGCAGGGCCGCGCGCTCCTCAACTGGGTGGCCGAAGCCAAGGTGGCGGCCGATCAGCCGATGCCCGCGCAGGACTGGGAGCACGCCGCGCGCGCGGCCGACGCGGTCGCGTGCTTCGCATCATTTCGATTCGACTTCCTCGATATTCCTGCGCTGATCGAGGGGGCGGCCCACGTCTATCAGTATCCGATGGTCGATCGCGATCCGCTGCCGAGCTGGGACTTTGGCCGCGTGACGCTCCTGGGCGACGCAGCGCACCCGATGTACCCGGTGGGCTCGAACGGCGCGTCGCAGGCGATCCTCGACGCGCGGGTGCTGGCTCGCGAGCTCGCGCTGCAGCCGTCGATCGAGGAGGCGGTCTCCGCCTACGACGCCGCGCGCCGCCCGGCCACGGCGGCGGTGGTGCTCGCGAATCGCCAGGTCGGCCCCGAGCGCTGCATGGAGATCGTCGAGGAGCGCGCACCCGGCGGGTTCACCGAGCTCGCGGACGTCATCAGCCAGGACGAGCTGATCGCGATCTCGCAAGCCTACAAGCGCACGGCGGGCTTTGACCCGGAGGTGCTCAACAACCGGCCCTCGCTCTCGGTGCGCCGGGCGCGGTAGGCACGAGTCACGGGCACGAATCGAGCTGGCGCGAGCCGGTCCGCGTCACGGAGTCGCCGAGCGCGATGCCCGTGTCCTCGACGGTATGGCCACGCGTGTCGGTGACGCGCAGCGTGTAGGGGCCGGCGCCGAGCCCCGAGTCCCGGACGAAGTAATTGTAGTCGAGCCGGGGAATCTGGACGTACGCGCCGTCCTGCATCGCCTCGACCTTCGCGATCGGGTATCGGTGATTGCGGATCTGGATCGCCGTCCAGTAGGCGTTGGCGCCGTCCTTGAAGTGATAGGAGATCGGCCCCGTCACGTTGCACGCGACCTGGCGCCAGGTGATCGGGACCCGACCCGCCGAGAGCGGCGCCAGCTTCTCGAACGCTTGCGGGCTCAGATCCAGATCGCCGTGCTGGCACTCGGGGCACTTGTCGACGACGCGGACCGTGACCTTCCCGCTGGGGCCGGTGACCTCCAGGCACGCCCCGCACAGCGCGGCGGTCTGGTAGTCGGGCGCGTTCATCGCCGCGACCATGAGATCGCCCGGCGATGCGTCGAAGCTGCAGTTCCCGCTGCCGTCGGCGGCGTAGTACGTGCCCTCGCCGGACAGCTCGGCGGGGACCGACTCGCAGCTGCCGGGCGTGGGGTCATCGTCCGAGTCCGGGCCACCGGCGCACGCCGGGAGCGCGAGGAGGAGGAGGAGGAGCAGCAGCCGCATGCCTGATGATAACGTAGGCCGGCGCGCCGCGACCATCACCCGCTCCGCGCCCCCAGCGCCTCAGTCCACAGCTCCTCGCCGTCGCGGTCGCGCAGGAGCGCGTCGTGGACCAGCGGCTCGCAAGCGCTGCGCCAGGTCGCGGGATCCGGCCGCCTGGCAGCGCGCAGCTGCCGGTGGAGGACGGCGAGCGCCACCAGGCAGGTAGCGCCGGCCTCGTCCTCGATCCCGACGAGCCCCGCGACTCCGTCGGCGCGGCTCTGCGCGAGCACCGCGTCGACCTGGATCACGAGCGCGTGCTCGGCGCGCTCATCGTCGGAGCGCCCCGGCGCGGTGTCGAAGCCGTCGCACCGCGCCTCGAGCCGGCGCGCCGGATCGCGGTCGTCGAGCTTCACGAGCATGCCCATGCCGCGCGCGCGCTGGGCGATCACGCGGCCCAGATCGCAGTATCGATCGATCACGAGGCGGCGCCCGGCGAGGGCGAGCGGCTCCTCGTCATCGAACAGGCGCCGCCAGACCAGGTAGTCGCAGACGCGGCGGCGCGCGACGAGCCAGAACCCATGCAGCCCCGAGAGCGCGAAGTCGCTCCCGGCGCCCGCGCCGGTCGCGGAGAGGTCGACGCGCACGCCGGCCGCCGGATCGCCCTGCGCCGCGCCGCCCGCGCCGAGCACGAGCGCGAGCGCGTCGCCGTCGCGGTGCCCCACAGTGCAGCCGAGCTCGTCGAGCAGGGCGGGCAGATCCGGCAGGGCCTCGCGCACGGAACGCGGCAGCGCGACGCGAGCGCCGCGCAGCGCGGCGCGCCCGGCCAGCCGATCGGACGCGTGACGCGACGCGAAGCCGCGGAACACCGCGCTCGTCACCTCATGCCTCCTCTCATGCTGCCTCATGCGTCCAGCGCCAGGGTGGCCACGCGCTCGCGGATGGCGGTCGGGACCGCGAGCCGGGAGGGCGGCCGGGGCTCGGCCGCCAGCCACTCGAGGACGAGCGCGTGCAGCGAGAACGAGAGATCCATCAGGCTGGCGGGGCTGCCGGAGCCGACGACGTGGTTGACCTGCAGCCCATCGCCGAGGAGCTCGACGGTCTTGCCGCCCGGCGTCCGCCACAAGGTGCGCGCCGGCTCCGCGCGCGCGATCCGCTCGCAGCCGCGCAGATCGATCTCGTCGGGCTTGTTGCTGACGTTGGCCAGGCGCACCCCATCGCGGCAGCGCTCGAGGAGGCCGGCGTCGAGCACCGACGAGACGCCGGTCGTGGTCACGCACAGCTCGGCGTCGGCCAGCCCCGCGAGGAGCTCGACCGGCGCGAGCCCGACCAGCCGGGCCGCCAGGCAGCGCTCGGCGACGATGTCCGTGACCCGGACGCACGCGCCCAGCGCCGCGAGCGTCCGCGCCACGCCCTTGCCGACGTTGCCGTAGCCGATGACGAGCACCCGGCGGCCGGACAGCGGCGCGCCGAGCCCGCGCAGGATCGCCGCCGCCGTCGACTGCGAGGTCCCGAGGCCGGTCTCGAGCTCGCTCTTGAGCGGCTCCTGGTACACGGCGACCACGGGCACGGTGAACGCGGCGCGATCGTCGCTCGCGTACGCGTCCACGTGGCGCCCGCCGCCCGCCGTGTGCTCGGAGATGCCGGCGATGCAGCGGGCGATGGCCGCGTCGTCCGGCCGGTCATGGGCGCGCTGATGGACGAGCTGGAAGAAGCGCCCGTTCTCCTCGACCACGAGGACGCGCGGCGGCCGACCGGGCGCGGCCGCTACCGCGCGCTCCAGCTCCTGGACGTCGGCGACGACGCCCGCGTTGCTCGCGCGCGCCTCCTCCACGATCCGCGGCGGCGCGGGGTTGCGATTCAACGGCAGGTACCAGACGGCGGCGCCGCCCGCGCGCAGGCAGGCGCCCAGCGTGACGGTCTCGTCAGTGAGGTGCATGTGCAAGACCACGCTCCAGTCGCGGAGCGGCCGCTCGCGGCCGAACCGGGTGGAGATCCGGCCGAGGACGGCCATCCGCTCACTCACATAGCACCTCGTGGGCGTGGAGGGTTCTGCGCTTCAGCGCAGATGGCGTCCTTGACTCCCCTGGAGTCGAGTGTGGTGATTGCAATGTCCGAGTCGTGGCGAGACAACAAGACATCAATCAATGTGCTGACGACCGGACCCATGGAGTGAGGAGGTTGCAGTCTGCCACGGCGCTAGATCGACGCGAAACGCTTTTTCGGCGACACGGCCCGACGAGATCGCATGGATTCAGACGCTCGGATGATAAAAAAATCTTCCGCTATCAAGAACCCGAAAGATAGGAGTGTGGGATAGCGGCGACGGGCACCTACGAACGCGGGAGTCGCCGCGGGATGAAGAAACGGCCACCTCGTGCGGCTCGCGCCGATTCGAAGGTCGAGATCGTCGCGCCGTCCATGTCGACGTGGACCAGCGCTCCGGGCTCGAGGTGAGCGGGCATGTCCGCGAGCGGATCCCAGAGCCGCTCGCGGGCGTCACGCTCGGGCTCGATGAAGTCCGCGCCGCGGTCGGCGGCGAGGCCGCGCGCCGCGAGCTCGGGTTCAGCGATGCGCCCGGCGTCGTCGCGGGTGGGTTTGCATTCCTCGTCGAGGCGGGGGCGGTGTATGGCTGCGAGGATCGCGACCGGGTCACCTGCATCGGGATCGCGCGCGGCTTCGACTCGTCGAGGCTCACCGCGCTCGCGGAGGCGCATTCGCTCGTCATCGTCGATTGGTGTCAGGCGCGTGTCACGGGCTCGTGACGCCACCTACCGCGCGGTCCGCCGCCGCGGCTTCGCCGCGCCCGCCGGTGCCGGGGTCGCCGGGGCCGCCGCGCTCTCCGCCGTGCCCGCCGGTCCGCGCATGATCAGCGGAACGATGTACGCGCACGCGAACCGGTAGCTCGCCTGCTCCTCCTCGAACGAGATGCCGCCCCTCGGCGTCAGCATCAGGGAGTGCGCGAACCGGGCGAGGATCTCCGCGGTCGGCTGAGGATCGTACGGCGGCAGCTCGCCGGCGCGCTGCGCGTCGCGGATCTGCTGCGCGATGAACGCGATCCCGAGCCGCATCATCGTCTCGCCGCCGAGCGTGAGGTTCCGCAGCACATCGTCAGGCTCGCGCTTGAGCCAGCTCCTGAAGAACGGGCGCGTGCGGGTCGCGTGGAGCATCGCGACGAACCCGCGCGCGAACCGGTCCCCGACGTCCTTGCCGCGCGCGTTCGCCGCGTCCACCTCGGCGATGATCAGCCCGACCTCGCGCAAGGTCAGCGCGCGCACGAGCCCGTTCTTGTCGTCGAAGCGCCGGTAGATCGTCACCCGGCCGATCCCCGCGCGCTTCGCGATCGCGTCGAGGCTGGCCCCCCGCACCCCGCTCCGGCGGAACTCCTCGAGCGCCGCGTCGAGGATCTTCTCGCTGACCTCGTCGGCGAGCTCGCCGCTCTTGACGAGCGCCGTCACGAGCGAGGGCAGGGTGGTCGACGCTGTCATGGGCGGGCGCGCTCCCCGCGCGTGCGGTGGGCGATCTCGCTCACCAGCCGCTGAGCTTCGCGATCATGTACTTCATCACCTCGCTCGTTCCGCCGGCGATGCGGAACAGCCGATGATCGCGATAGTAGCGGGCCACCCAGAGCTCCTCAAGGTAGCCCATCCCGCCGTGGAACTGAACCACCTGATCGGCGATCTCACTCGCCGCGTCACCGACGTACAGCTTGCTCATCGCGACAAGCTTCGTGGTCTCGAACGACACCGGACCCCGCCGCACGTAGCGATCGGTGTTGAACGCCGCGGCGGCCCGGTACGTGAGCGCCTGCGCCGCCTCGGCCTTCGTGTACAGCTCGGCGAGCTTGTGCCGCCACACCTCGCGCTGGAGCAGCGGCTTGCCGAACGCGACGCGCTGCCGCCCCCACTCGAGCGAGCGCTCGAGCGCGAGGAACGCGCCCGCCACGCACGACGCGCACGAGATCAGCCGCTCGCTCTGGAAGTTCTGCATCAGGTAGACGAAGCCCATGCCCTCGCGCCCGAGCAGGTTGCGCGCGGGCACCCGCACGTCCTCGAAGAACAGCTCGGCGGTGTCGCTCGCGAGGTTGCCCATCTTGGGTAGCTTCTTGCCGACGGTGAACCCCTTCGCGTCGGTCGGGACCAGCACGATCGAGATGCCGCGGTGGCCGGCGTCCGGATCGGTCTTCAAGACGAGCGTGATGAAGTCCGCCCGCGTCCCGCTCGTGATGAACGTCTTGCTGCCGTTGATCACGTAGTCGCCGCCCTCGCGGCGCGCCGTCGTCCGCATCGCCGCGACGTCGCTCCCCGCGCCTGGTTCGCTCACGCCGAGCGCCGCGATCCGCTCGCCGCGGAGGGCGGGCTCCAGGAACTCCGCCTTCTGCTCGGGCGTGCCGAGCTCCTGGATGCACGGCGTCGCCATGTCGCTCTGGAGCAGGAGGCCCATCACCACGCCGCCCGAGCCGCAGCGCGGGAGCTCCTCGGCCTTCGCGATCGAGAACCAGTAGTCACCGCCGCCGCCGCCGACCTCCTCGGGGAAGTGCGCGCCGAGGATGCCGAGCTCACCGGCGCGCTTGATCACCCAGCTCGGGAACAGCTCGTCGCGCTCCCACTCGTCGGCGTGCGGCAACAGCTCCTGCTCGCAGAACCGGCGGACCTGCTTGCGGAACAGCTCGTGCTCCTCGGTGTACGGCAGATTCATCGTCACGGCTGACCCCTCTCGTCGTGCGGGCTTCGCGCCCATGGATGATGAAACAAACTTTGGAGAATTGTATCATGCGAGAGTTCCAGGCTGACGCGCGCCGTCACGAAGAACGGCCTTGCAACCGCCCCATGGAATCGAGATACGTACTCGCGCTACCTGTATCAGCGACCCCATGGAGGCAACGATGCGACCCGCTCGAGGCTGCGATCCCCACGCCGTGATCCCTCGTCCCCCACCAGGCGCGGCCGCGCGACGGCGCGCGAAGCGCCGACTGCGCTGCGTCGCGCCCGCGGCGCTCGCGCTCGGGCTCGCCGTGCCGGCCGCGGCATGCGTCGATTCCGGCGCCGAGACCGAGGGCACCACCGAGCAGGCCCTGCTCCCCCTCCTCGGCAGCTCGCGCGGCGGCTCCCCGCTGTGGGACTTCTGCTACGGCAAGTCCGACGCGACGCTCCTGCCGCCCGATCCGCGCTCGCTCGTGCAGCCGGGCGTCAACGCCGGCAAGGCGGTCCAGTTCAACGCGTACTGGAAGAACTGCCACGTCGATCCGGTCGCCGTGCAGGAGGCCGGGCACGCCACGACGTGCGGCGAGCTGCGCGCGCGGTTCTACCGGGGCGACGCGCTCCTCGATACCGGCGGCCTCAAGGCGGGCTCGCTGTTTCAGGGCAACACCTGGAACACGCCGGAGTCCCTGTTCGGGATCTCCACCTTCACGGCGGCCCAGTACAACAACCTGTGGACCGTCTGGGGCGGCTTCCTGCTCCGGCCGGACAACTTCGACCAGCTCGTCTCCGAGCGCTACGGCTCGGGCCTCGCCACCACGCGCAACCCGTACCCGAAGCCGGGCGAGAACCCGAACTCGACCAACGGCGGCACCGGCCAGCTCCCCGAGATGTTCACGCAGCTCCGCAACGCCGACGGGACCTGGAGCGGCCGGATCGGACCGACCTGCCACGCCTGCCACACCGGCGTCGTCGGCACCCCCGCTGATGGCCCCGGCCTCGGCGTGACCTACGGCGGCGGCTCGAGCCTCGCCGATCTACACCTGTTCCTGAACGACATGCTGCCGCTCGGGTACCCCTCGTCGATCGCGGCGATCGCCAACCTCAACCACACGCGCGGCCGGAACAACGCGAGTGATATCAACCTGGCCTTCCTGTTCCCCGACCAGGGCTTCTTGTCGCCCTCCACCGTGCTCGGTGTCCTGAGCTCTGGCTCGACCGCCGACATGGACACGCCCGCGTGGTGGAACATGGGACACCGCCCGGCGAAGTTCGTCGACGGCGTGTTCCCGATGGATGCCCCGCGCGTGGACATGGTCTTCTATACGCCGTTCATGGGCCTCTTCGGCAGCCTCGGCGGCTGGCTCTCGGAGGCCGGCCAGAACTGGATGCGCACGAACGGCCCCGACCTCAACACCTGGGTCGATACACTGAAGGCCCCGGCGTATCCGATGCCGATCAACACCGCGCTCGCCGAGCAGGGCGCCCAGCTCTTCCATACCCTCGACATGTGGGCGGCGACCCGCAACAATCCGGTGCCGCGGCCGGCGGGGGGCAACGGCTCGTGCGCGAGCTGCCACGGCGCCTACGCGCCGCGCTACGTGAATGACCCGGCCTTCCTCGATAATCCCGCCCTCGAGGGCATCGCCTCGTACATCACGCCGATGAACATCATCGGCACCGATCCGGGCCGGCTGAACGCCAACAATGAGGCCGTCCAGGTCGCCGGCGCGAACAACTTCTTCGGCTATCCGCAGACCGCGGGCACCGCGAACGACTGCGGCCCGCAGAACCAACCCTCCATCCGCGGCAACCGCGCGCTCGGCTACCAGGCGCCGCCACTCCACGGCGTCTGGGCCACCGCGCCGTACCTCCACAATGGCTCGGTCCCGAACATCTGGGAGGTCCTGAAGCCCTCCGACCGCAGGCCGATCTGGCGGCGCGTCTCGAAGCCCGCCCGCTCGGATCAGCAGGGCCGCGTCATCATGGGCTTCGACACCGATCTCGCGCGCGCCTACGACCCGCAGAAGCTCGGCTGGAAGTACGACACCATCGCGTGCCAGTGGCGGAGCATCTTCAACCCCGCGGTCACGCCGTACATCTCCTGCGATCCGAACGACGCGTATTCCGATCCGCTGGCCCAGCAGATCATCGCCGGGCTCTTCTCGAACCTCATCCTGACCTGGAACATCCTGTTCCCGCCGACCTTGACCCAGCAGCAGAAGGAGGATCGCAAGATCTACAACACGCACCTGTTCGGCCAGGGCAATGAAGGCCACGCCTTCAACTCGGTTTTGACCGACGCCGAGCGACTGGCCATCATCGAGTACCTGAAGACGCTCTGATCTGATCTGAATCTGATCCGACGCCCGAGCGCGCCAACCTGATGACGCTGGGCGGGTTCCTGACGCGCGCGGAGCTCGCCGGCTATTACCAGCAGCGCTTCTGCACGGCGAGCGCGTACACGCTCGATGCTGCCGCGGCGTGTGCGTTCCTCGATCCGAGGCAGGTGCCGCCGCCCGTCCACGCGGCGCTCGTGAGCGCGCTCCCTGTACGTGGACAGCTCGAACCTCATCGAACGGTATGCACGTGGCGGCCGCGTTGGGCTCAGTGGCCGCCGTAGAACCACTCGCTCGGGCCGCGCGACTCGGAGATGTAGTATTCGACCATGCTCCTGGCGAACTCGCCGCGGGAGATGCTGCCGCTCTTGTCGCGGTCGAGATGGGCGAAGGCGGTGCGGGCGTCGGCGTCGGTCAGGCCGTAGGCTTGCAGATAGGTCGAGAACTCGTCGGCGTTGATCATGCCGTTGCCATTGCCGTCGATGGCGTCGAACAACAGCTCGGTTTCGCCGGTGGCTTCGGCAATCGCGTCGGAGGAGGTGTCCACCCAGCGACCCACGTTGGCCCAGAACTCTTCGAGAGTGACCTTGCCGTCGCCGTCAGCGTCGCCGCCCTTGAAATAGGCGTCCCACCAGTGGTGGTGGGCAGCGACGATCTTCTGATACCGCTCCGACTCCGCCGGCACTCCCTGGCGGTCCGCCACCGCGGTCCCCAGCTGCACGAGGTCCGCCTCCTCGACGACGCCGTTCTTGTCGCGGTCGAAGCGATAGAAGCCCATGGCTAGCTTGCGCTTTACGAAATTGGAAATTGGCACGCTGATACCTCCTTGATTCGATGACTGAGAGTAGTGTGGTTTCTTGGCACGGCGAGATCCCATCGAGCAGGCCCAGCGAAGTATGAGGCGTTCCGCGTTCGACGCCGGGCAAGACGCCGGGCAATATGCGCTAGATGTTGTGCGCGAGGTGGTGCAGGCGCTGCTCGCTCGCTTCGACTCGTCGAGGCTCATCGCGCTCGCGGAGGCGCATTCGCTCGTCATCGTCGATTGGTGTCAGGCACGTGTCACGGGCTCGTGAAGCGCATGGCGCCGGTCGCGCCGCGCACGGACGTGCACGAAGCCGCTCGGGCGCCAGGGGGCGCTGGGGCCGCCGCGACATCCGCGTGGGCGATCGGCTATGGTGGGGCGTGTTTGGCTGGTTGACCGAGCGACGGCGGGCGAGGCTGCTCGAGCAGCCGTTCCCGCTGGACTGGGAGGGCTACCTCGACGAGCGCGTCGCGATCTGGCAAAAGCTCGACGAGCCGATGCGACAGCGGCTGCGCGACTTGACGCTGGTGTTCGTGGACGAGAAGCACTGGGAGGGGAGCGGCGGGCTCGAGCTGACGGACGAGATGAAGGTGACGATCGGCGCGCATGCCTGCGTGCTCTTGCTCGGGCGCGAGCACGCGCTGTACCAGGACGTCGAGTCGATCCTGGTGTATCCGACGACGATGGTGTCGCCGCGGCGGCCGCGCAGCTTCTTCGAGGTCGGCGCGGTGCCGGTCGATGAGGGGGGGACCGCGATCCTCGGCGAGGCGCACCTCGGTGGACCGGTGATCCTCGCGTGGGACAGCGTGGTCGCCGGCGGCCGCGCGGGCGCCGTGCGCAACGTCGTGTTCCACGAGCTCGCGCACAAGATCGACATGCTCGACGGCGCGGTCGACGGGACGCCGCCGCTCGACAGCACGGCCGCGCGGCGCCAGTGGGCCGAGGTGTGCAGCCACGCGTTCCTCGAGCTGCGCGAGCGCGTCGAGGCGGGCCAGCGGTCGTTCCTCGACGATTACGGGGCGACCCACGAGGCCGAGTTCTTCGCCGTGGCGACCGAGGCGTACTTCCTGCAACCCAAGAAGCTGCGCCGCCACGAGCCCGCGCTTCACGCGCTGCTCGCCGGATTCTATCGGATCGAGCTGTGAGCGCTGGCGGCGCTGGCGAGCGCGCCGTGCGAGCGACCGATCGACAGAGCGTCCTGCTCACCGCCTCAGACAGCGCCTCGCAGGGGCATTATCGCCGCATGCGTCGTAGCATCCGCGTCGGCGAGCCGACTTCGGTCACGCTGCCGGAGCCGCTTGGCCCAGTGACGTTCGAGATGTCCCCTGATCAACTCTCCGCGACGTGGTCGACGCTGCCTGAGTATGACGAGCTCTCACTTGTTCGCGAGAGCTACTCTCGCACTCCTTCGTGGACCTTGTTCCACGAGCTTAGACTCAGCAGCACCTTCGTCAATGCCGTCGGTGCTGCGAGCATGACGATGGATTTTGGTGACGTCCCGGGCTTCAAATCAGGGTGGCTTCATGATCCAGCGAACGCGCAATTTCGGGCATTCGTCGCGCGTCGCGGCGACTTGGATACCGAAGGGGCGATCGCAGGAGTGGCCGAGTCGCTTACCACCATCAGCGCGCCAGCCAAGCGGTAGTCAGTATGGAGAGCGCCGCTATCGATTCGAGTCGCGCCTGCGTCCGCGCTGCGGGAGGAGCGTGGCCTTCGGCAGCGCGGTGACGCCGCTGGCGGGAAATCGGAACACCGTCACCGTCGCCCGGTCGTGGCTGAATGGGTAATAGCCAGCCTGGTAACAACGCAAGAGCGGGCGAAACGGGTTTCCAGCGAAGTCGTCGCTCTGTTCGGCGAGCTGCCACTGGATGCAGTCGAGCAGATCGCCCTGCGCGTACGAGAAGTAGAAGCCGGCGCTCTCCCGGATCGGCTCCGGCAGCGCGCGGAGCTCGTCGAGCTGGGTACCTCCGAAGCCCCACATCACGTGTGCGTCTCCGGCACTGTCGACGTAGCGAAAGAAGAGATCGCCGGGGCGCGGTGGCTCGTTCGTGCGATTTGCTGCCTGGTCCTCGAGTCTCCAGCCGCGCGCGTCCATGTGACGGCGGGACAGATTCTTGAGGATCGAGAACTTCCAGTCCCAGGACGACGAGCCGCGCACGGACGTGCACAGCTCCGTGAGCTCCGACCAGCCGCCCGATACGCACCGGACCTCGACGTGCTCCGCGAACAGGTCGGGGGCGTAGGCGCGCGCGAGCTCGTTGTGCTCGTGGAACAGCCGCCGTGCTTCGGCCTCGCTCACGTGGGACGGCGCGAACCAGTCGATCTCCGCCCACTCGAGGAAGAGCGTCCGGATCGCCGCGGTCGCCGGTCCGTAATCGCGCTCTCGCGGGTCGAAGCCGAGCGTCCCTCTCACCGGCCAAAGCTCCCGAGCGGCGTGTGCCGGCCGTCGGATCTCGCGCGGACGAGCTGGACGCCGGTCGCGCCATCGACGATCCCGACGCCCGAGATGAGCGAGCCCACGATCGGCCCCGCCTCGGCGATGCCGAGCATAAAGACGCGGCCTGCCGGGATCGACTCCTCGACGGCCTCGCGCAGGGCGCGCACCGCCTCGCCGAAGTCGACGCGCGCGCCGCGCAGCTTGCGGAGCGCGCACTGGATGATGCGCCGGTCCCGCGCGCTGAGCGCCAGCTGGGAGCGTAGGGCCGCGATCGCCATCCCGACAGTCTACGCGCCTCCGGGCGCGGGCTTCGCCTTATCAGGAGCGGGGGCATGGAGGCATCTGATCCTGTTTCCCGGTTGCTCCCGGTGCACCCTGATCGCGTGCGCCAGCCTTCCCGCGCGCCAGCCTTCCCGCGCGCCAGCCTTCCCGCGCGCCATCGCCGGACGCGGTCGCCCGCTCCTCGCGCAACGCCATCGTGGACGAAGCACCCAGCATTGCTTCCGAGACTTGCACGAATATTCAATAGATTTTAATCTGTGTGCGTGCCCCGGAGGCGACGTGACGGGCAGGTCCCCGACTGGAACCGGCTGTATGAGCTGGCCGCCTCTCAGGGGGGCTACTTCCAGCTCGGGCAGGCGCGCTTGGCCGGGTACTCCCCTCCGCTGCTCGAGTACTACATCCGCGACGGTCGGGTAGAGCGGGTCGCGCGCGGCATCTTCAGGCTGGCGCACTTCCCACCCGGCGACCACGAGGACCTCGTCGTCGCCTGGCTGTGGTCCGATCGGCTCGGGGTGTTCAGTCATGAGACGGCACTCGTTCTCCACGACTTGTCGGACGCGCTTCCGGCGAAGCAGCACATGACGGTGCCGAACGCGTGGAAACGGCGGAGACTTCGCGTCCCCGCCAACGTCGTCCTCCACTTCGCCGACTTGGTGCAGAAGGACAAGATATGGAAGGGACCTCTCCCCGTCACCACGCCGCTCCGGACGCTCGCCGATTGCGCCGGGGTGAGCTCACCGCCCGATCTCGTACGGCAGGCGGCGAACGAAGGCGTGAAGCGCGGCCTCTTCACGCGCGATGAGGTCCGGCAGGAGTTCGGGACGGGCGGCCGCAGACGTCGCCGGGAGATTCGGGCTAGCAAATGACTCAGCGATACGAATCTCCCGAGGCCTTCAAGCAGGCGCTCGAGGCTCGAATCCGTCGAGCTGCTCGCGAGAGCAGCGTCGACATGGGGCGCTTTCGACAGCTCCTTGTCTTCGATCGGTTCCTCGCCCGCGTCTTTGAGGAGCTCCCGAATCGGGTCGTCGTCAAAGGAGGCATTGTCCTCGAGCTCCGCCTCGAACGGGCAAGGACGACCCGCGATGTGGACCTACGCGTGATGGGCGATCCCGACGGACTGCTCGAGGCGCTTCAACACGCCGGCCGTCGCGATCTCGGCGACTTCTTGTCGTTCATCATCGTGCCGGACGCCAAGCACCCGACCATCGAAGGCGATGGGATCGTGTACGACGGGCGCCGCTTCCGCGCCGAAGCCAGGCTCGCGGGGAAAGTCTATGGGATGACCTTCGGCATCGATGCCGGCTTCGGCGATGTCCTGACCGCGGAACCGGAGATCATCAGCGGGACGACCTTCCTCGATTTCATCGATGTCAAACCAGCGATGTTCCGCGTCTATCCCCGAGAGGCGCACATCGCCGAGAAGCTCCACGCGTACACGCTGCCGCGCTCGCGCGAGAACTCCCGCGTGAAGGACCTGCCCGACCTGGCGCTACTCGGGCTGACGGGCCCGTTCGATGCCGCGTCGCTGCGAGAAGCGGTTCAGAAGACGTTCGCATTTCGCAACACCCATTCCGTCCCCACGCGGTTTCCCAGTCCGCCGGCGAGCTGGGAGCCGATCTACGCGCGTATGGCGACGGAGGACGCGCTGCCCTGGAGCACGCTGGATGCGCTGGTACGGGCCGTTCGTGCCTTCCTCGATCCGCTGCTTGGCAACGTGGACGGCACGTGGGCACCCGAGTCGTGGGCCTGGAGCCGTGCGGAGACCTGATGCGCCACATCCGAGATCCTCGCGCTTGTTACAAGCGTCGGCGCAGCCGAGCGAAGGGCCCCCGGTGGTCGGCCGAGCGCGCCGCAGTCGGGATCGGCTCGGCGAACGCTGACCGCAAGCGGCTCGAGCGGCACGCGATGCCTCACCTCGGCATGCTGCGCATGGACGAGGTCCGCCCGCGGCACGTGCGCGACCTGGTGCGCGCGCTCAAGGCAGCCGGCGAGCTTGCGCCACGCTCGATCCTGCACGTGTTCCGTGCGCTCCACACGATGTTCGAGAACGCGATGGTGGACGAGCTCGTGACGGTGAACCCGGTGGTGATGAAAGCGGGCGAGCTGCCGAAGAAGCGCGACAAGGATCCCGAGTGGCGCTTGCAAGCGACCTACACAGTGCGTGAGGTCGAGCGGCTGATCAGCGATCCGGCGATCCCGGTGGAGCGCCGGGTCCAGTACGCGCTCAAGGCGCTGGCGGGCCTGCGCCACGGCGAGGTGGCCGTGCTGTGCTGGCGCCACTACGACGCGACGGCCGAGCCGCTGGGGCGGCTGACGATCGCGGTCGCGTACTGCTCGCCCACGCGGCGGATCAAGGCGACGAAGACGGAGGAGACGCGCGCGGTGCCGGTGCACCCGGTGCTGGCGAAGGTGCTGGCCGAGTGGAAGCAGTCGCACTGGGAGCGCGTGTACGGGCGCTCGCCGGGCCTCGATGACCTCGTGGTGCCGACCCGGAACATGACACCGGTCAACGCGGCCGATGCCGGCAAGGTGTTCAAGGTCGACCTGGCCGAGCTCGGGCTGCGCGTCGATGCGGGTGAGCACCGCGATCGCGGCGGGCACGATCTGCGGAGTTGGTACGAGACGCGCGCGATCGAAGATGGCGCCGACTCGCTGATCCTGCGCCGCACCACGCACGCCGCGCCCAAGGACGTCGCCGGCGGCTACGAGCGCTTCTCGTGGAAGGTGATCTGCCGCGAGGTCGCGAAGCTCCAGATCGGGCTTCTCGACGGAGAGATCCTCGCGCTTGCTACAGGAGCGAGGCCGCTCGAACCCGCCAAGCCGGGCAAGTTGCCCGGCCGTTCCGGACAAAGCGGGGGCAGCATAACCCGAGTCCTGTCCCCGTTGTGAGCAGGAGCGCTTAATAAGGCACGTGTCACTTCGTCGACGTTATGGAGTGTCGTGATGGAGTAAGAGGATAGCGTTAGTATCGCTGATGACGATTGAATCACTGATGATTGCCAGACTAGAGGGAGCTGCGAATCGGGGTGTTGCGCCGAGGACGATACCTTGCATTTCGGACATCCCAGCGATCGTCGTGGTGGTCCCCGCGGCAGTGACCTTGCGGATGGTGTGGTTGAACAAGTCGGCGACGTAGACGTTGCCGGCGCTGTCGACTGCCACGCCGGTGGGGCTGTTGAAGCGCGCCGCGGCACCTGTGCCGTTCGCGCTACCCCGCATGTCCGGGGTGCCGGCCAGCGTTGTTACGGCTCCGGTGGCAGTGACTTTGCGGATGGTTTGATTGTCCCTGTCGGCGACGTAGACGTTGGCGGCACTGTCGACCGCCACGCCGGAGGGGACGTTGAAGCGCGCCGCGGCGCCCGCGGCGTCCGTGCTGCCGACCATCCCGGCTGTGCCGGCCGATGTCGTCACGACTCCGGTGGCAGTGAACTTTCGGATGGTGTGGTTGAACGAGTCGGCGACGTAGACGTTGCCAGCGCTGTCAACCGCCACGCCGGAGGGGACGTTGAAGCGCGCCGCAGCGCCTGTGCCGTCCGCGCTACCCGGCATGCCTGCGGCGCCGGCCAGCGTCGTCACGACTCCGGCGGCAGTGACCTTGCGTATAGTGTGGTTGGCGGAGTCGGCGACGTAGATGTTGCCGGCACTGTCGACTGCTACGCCGGAGGGGTAGGTGAATTGCGCTGCGGTGCCCGTGCCGTCCGCGCTACCATACGGGCCCCCGGCCAGCGTCGTCACGACCCCAGTGGGGGTGACTTTGCGGATGGTGTGGTTGTTCCTGTCGGCGACGTAGACGTTGCCGGCGCTATCGACCGCCACGCCGGAAGCTCCGTAGAAGCGCGCCGCGGCACCGGTTCCATCTACGTTTCCGTTGCTGCCAGTGTCGCCCGCGAGAAGCTCGAGGTAGAGAGGAGGTGGCCCTGCATCAGATCCCGGCAATTGCGGCAGGTCGAAGCGGCATGAAGCCACAACTAGCGACATTGCCAACCACGCTACATGGCACATCCAAGACTGCGCCCGGCAGCCGCCTACGTTCTCCATTTGCGAGACCTCCTTTTCCGCTCCAGCGAACACGTGGACCGCGTCGGGTCTGGGGATAACAGGGATAGCTTTGACCAACGTTTGCTCGGATTAAGATCTGTCTTTGCCATTGATAATTGCTTCAAGCAATTCGCATAGCGGGTTCGCTCAGTAACTATGAGCGTACACAGTCGGGAACGTAGGCGCGAGCGCGGCGACTGCCAATGAACAGTGCAGCATAATGCGGCATTGTCGAACGTTGACAACGGGCCGGGGCGGTGACCCCTCTGTCTCCCGGAACGGCGGAGGGGCCGGAAGCCGCTGCGAGACCTGAATCGGCGGCTTTCTGGAATTACGAACCCGACATGAACGCTGAAACACGAGAGATAGCTTGCGCAACAGGAGCTGCGACGATGCACGATGATCTGGCAACCGGACGAGCTCGCGAGGAGCTTGCAAAGCAGCAACTCGGCCACCACGCCGGCCGCGTGCAGGTCCGCCGCGCCGAGCTCGAGCGGCTGCTCGCCGGGGCGCCGCGGCGGTTGCGGCGCCGCGCGGCGGTGACTGGCATGACGCCCGAGGCGCTTGCGCGTCAGGCCTTCAAGGTAGGGTAAGGCGATGGCGAGCGTGTACGCGCGAGGCGGAAAGCTGTGGTGCCGGCTCAAGGATGAGCGCGGTCAGTGGGTGAGTCGCCCGACACCGTACGGCACCGACGAGCCCGGCCAGGCGCAGCGGTACGCCGACGCCGCGCAGAAGACGCTCGACGACAGGCGCGCGGGGGCCGACGTCGCCGGCGGCGCGGTCGCCGCGATGCCAACGGTCGCCGCGTACCTCGCGCGGTGGTCCGCCGAGCGCGCCGCAATCGGAATCGGCTCGGCGCAGGCCGACCGCAAGCGGATCGAGCGGCACGCGATGCCTCACCTCGGCATGCTGCGCATGGACGAGGTCCGCCCGCGGCACGTGCGCGACTTGGTGCGCGCGCTCAAGGCGGCCGGCGAGCTGGCGCCGCGCTCGATCCTGCAGGTGTTCCGTGCGCTCCACACGATGTTCGAGAACGCCCTGGTAGACGAGCTCGTGACGGTGAACCCGGTGGTGGTGAAGGCGGGGGAGCTGCCGAAGAAGCGCGACAAGGAGCCCGAGTGGCGCTCGCAAGCGACGTACACGGTGCGTGAGGTCGGCGATCCCGGTGGAGCGCCGGGTCCAGTACGCGCTCAAGGCGCTGGCGGGCCTGCGCCACGGCGAGGTGGCCGCGCTGTGCTGGCGCCACTACGACGCGACGGCCGAGCCGCTGGGGCGGCTGACGATCGCGGTCGCGTACTGCTCGCCCACGCGGCGGATCAAGGCGACGAAGACGGAGGAGACGCGCGCGGTGCCGGTGCACCCGGTGCTGGCGAAGGTGCTGGGCGAGTGGAAGCAGTCGCACTGGGAACGCGTGTATGGGCGCTCGCCGGGCCTCGATGACCTCGTGGTGCCGACCCGGAACATGACGCCGGTCAATGCGGCGGACGCTGGCAAGGCGTTCAAGGTCGACCTGGCCGAGCTCGGGCTACGCGTGGGGCGCCGGCGAGCACCGCGATCGCGGCGGGCACGATCTGCGGAGCTGGTACGAGACCCGCGCGATGGAAGACGGCGCCGACTCGCTGATCCTACGCCGCACCACGCACGCCGCGCCCAAGGACGTCGCCAGGGGCTATGAGCGGTTCTCGTGGGCGACGATTTGTCGCGAAGTCGCGAAGCTCCAGATTGGGCTTCTCGACGGAGAGATCCTCGCGCTTGCTACAGGGTTTGCTACAGCGGAGCGAAGGGTAGAAAATCGCTGGAGAAAAGTAGTGACCCCAAAGGGACTTGAACCTTTTACCAGGGGGGGGCCGCGCGGTCAACCATAACAGCGGTTTACCATGATCTCGCGCGGTTACCTGGTCGGTTCGTCCCCGCTCATCCCCCTCCGTCCTCCTTGATCTCGGCCTGCTGGCCAACAGCTGGCCAACAGGATCGGCGGGCGCTGCGTCCGGGAAGTCGCTCTGGGCGGCCGCGCTGCGCAAGGAACCGACGATCGCGGTCACGGCGGCGCGGCGGCCGAGCGGCCGGGCTGGCGCGCATGGGGACCGATGCGCACCGATGTCCGGTTCGCGCTGGCGCGCACTGCTCCGGTTCGGGCGTGACGTGCACGTATAAAAAAGAGATAGACATTTTACCCCTGCTTCTCGGCGGCCGCGCGCGATCACACCGGGCGGCGACGAGCGGCGGCTTGGCGACTTGTGCGAGGAGGCGAGCGCGAGCCGCTCGCGCTACGACGTGACGCCGGTGTCAAAGCGTCTGCTTCACTCTGATGGGAGCGCGATGGGAGCGCGATGACAAGAAGGCGACGTGTAACATCGCGGCCCCAACGATGATGGACCTGGAGCTTTCTGGTCGAAACCTGGGGGGGTTCCTGGTGCGCGAGCCGCTCCGCGTCGGCGGCCGTAGTGTCGTGTACCGCTGCGAGCAGCGGGAGCTCGGGCGTGACGCTGTCGTCAAGGTGCTGCTCTCGAGGCCGGGGGACTACGGCGGGGGGGAGCGCTTCGAGCGCGAGGTGCGGCTGGCCTCGCAGTTCGAACACCCGTTCTCCGCGCACGTGTATGCGTTCGGCGTCGAGGACGACGGTGTGCGGTGGATCGCGATGGAGTTCGTCCGGGGCATCACGCTCGGCGCATACCTGGACGCGAGAGGGCCGATGCCCTTGGCAGAGTTTGTTCCGTTCTTCGAACGCATTGCCGAGGTCGTGCACGCCGCCCATGAGCGCGGCATCGTGCATCGCGACCTCAAGCCGTCGAACGTCATGGTGATCGAAAGCGGAGGCCAGCTGTTTCCCAAGCTGCTCGACTTCGGGATCGCGAAGATCTTCGGCGCTGCGGGTGGGGCCGACGAAGAGGCCGACGAAGACGGGGCGCCCAACCGCGCCGCCATCACGACCGCGAGGCTCCGACTCGCGCCGCCTCCGGGCCAGGAGCGCACTTGGTCCTCTCAAGGAACGAACCGCATCACGCCCAGCGGCGTGCTGCTGGGCTCGCTGCCGTACATGTCCCCGGAGCAATGGCGCGATCCGCACGGAGTCGGTTCTGCGGCCGACATCTATGCTCTCGGCTGCCTTGCGTACGTGGCTCTCGCCGGACGCACGCCCTTCGTGGCGGACAGCGTCGACGGCTACTACAACTGCCACCTCGAGGCCGAGGCGCCATCCCTCGGTGAGGGGTTCCCGCCAGGCGCCGACCAGGCCATCCGTCGCGCGCTGTCCAAGTCTCCGGAGGCGCGCCAGGCGACCGCCCTCGGGCTGGCGGCCGAGCTGCGGGCGGCGCTGCGCGCGGAGCCGCGCGAGCAACTCCGATCGGCGGCGCAGCTGTGGGCGGACCGCGCCAGGTCGTCGGCCATCCTCTGGGCCTCCAAGGACCTGAGCGAGGTCGCGCGCGCGGTCCCGTCGAAGACGATGAGTGAGCTGGAATGCTCGTTCGTGGCGGCGAGCCAGCGGCGGGCCCGGCGTCGCGCCTGGGCGCGGCGGGTCCTCATTGCGGCCGTCGCCGGCTGCGCGCTCTTCGCCTTTGCGGGCCGTGCGGCGATGCAGGCCCGTCTCGCGGAGACCGAGGCGCGGGCCGCGCGCGAACTGGCGGAAACCGAGGCACGGGCCGCGCGCGAACTGGCGGAGGCGAAGATCGAGGCGAAGATCAGCGAGTCCGAGCTCGAACAGGGCCGGGCGGCGCTGTTGCACGGCGAGCCTGAGGCGCAGCGTCACCTCGCCGAGGCGTACAAGCGCGAGCCCGTGCCCGCGACGGCGTTCATGCTCGCCCGCGCGATGCAGCCTCGCCTGAGCGAGCGCGCGCGCCTTCAGGGTACGTACGGCCGTATGTGGTGGGCCACGTTCTCTCCCAATGGCGCCCAGATCGCGACTGCGGACGATCGGGCCGCCCAGATCTGGGATGGGCAGACGCATCGCCTGCTGTTCACGCTGCCCCACGGCACCGAGGTCTATCAGACTGTCTACGCCCCCGACGGCGCCTGGCTCGTCACCGTCACGGAGACGCGGGTCAAGATCTGGGACGCGAAGACGGGAACGTTCATTCGCGACCTCGCCACTCCGCCTGATGGACCGACGCGGCCGGACTTCTACCGCGCGGCGATCTCGTCTACCGGGAAGTTCGTCGCCGCGATGGACGCCGATGGATCCGTGACGCGGGTCTGGGATGCCGGGAGCGGCAAGCTGGTCGCCGAGCTGCGGGATCCGAATCCCAAGAGCGTCGTGCGCCTAGCCTTCAGTCGAACCGACTATCTCGCGGTGACCGGAGGTAACAACGCGTACGTCTTCGACGTCCGGACGTGGAGGCGCGTGCTCACGGTCCCTGGTCCCATCCGCGGCTTGGCGTTCGACGCCCGCGGCCGCCTCGCCACGGGCTCGACCGCCGGTGATGTGTCGCTCTTTGAGATCCCGAGCGGACGGCGTCTCCGTCAACTGCGCGAGTCCGGTGAAAGCGTCGAATCGCTGGCATTCTCGTCCGACGGCGAGCTAATTGCCACCGGTGGTCGCGACGGCACGATGCAGGTGTGGTGGACAGGCTCGGGCGCGCTGCGGAGCCAGCTCAGTCCGCGTCGAAGCAGGATCCTCGCGGTCGAGTTCGATCCGACCTCGGCGTCACTTCTCGCCGCGCACGCCGACGGCATCGCCGTCGTCGCGGACATCGCGCAAGGCTTGCCGATCACGATCCTCGACGGGGCGCGGGGCACCTTGTGGGTCGCGAGGTTCGGTCCGGACGGGCAGGTCGTCGGCGCTTCACGCGACGGCACTGCCCGGCTTTGGGACGCGACCTCCCCGTATCGCCGGTGGAGCTCGGAACCGATGAGCGATGACTGCGGCATCGGCCCCGGCGCACAGTCGGACAGCCGCTTCGTCGCCGTCGGTTGCAGGACTCGGCCCACGAAGGTGTGGGACACGGCCCACGATCGATTGCTCGCCGAGCTTCCGAGCGTCACCCCGATCAAGAGCGGCGGCTTCACGTCGGCGTTCCCGGCGGTGTCGGCCGAGGGCGACCGTGCCGCCATTGCTCGCGGCAATGCCGTCGAGCTGTACGCGCTCCCGGGCGGTCACCTGGTGCGCCGGATCGAGCACGCCGCACCCGTGAGCGCCGTGGCGTTCGCGCCCATGGGCCGGGACCTGGTGAGCGGGGCTGTCGACGGCTCGATCCTCGTCACGCGCGACGACGGAGCCAGCCGCGCGCTCCAGGCCGCAGCCGGGATCGACGTCGCGGAGCTGCTGCCGGATGGCCGCGTCGTCGCGAGCGACGTTGAACGACGCCTCCGCGTGTTCGGTCCGAGCGGCGCGATCCTCGCCGACCTCGAGTTGCCCGTACGCATGAGGTCACTCCGCCGCGAAGACGCCCACCTCGTCGCCCTTCCGAGCTACCTGGCGGCCGCGACCCCGCCGCTCGTCGTCGATGTCGCCCGTCCTCGCATCGTCGCGCGGCTCGCGGGCCACACCGGCCAGGTGTTCTCGGCCCGCTGGATCGCTCAGGGACGCATCCTCACGGCGGGCGCCGATGGGACCGCCCGCGTCTGGGACGGGGCGACGGGAACGCTGCTCCAGACGTATCGAGGATGGCCCGGCTTACTTGCCGACGCGATTCTCACGCCGGACGGCCGGGTGATCGGCGGCGATGCCGACGGCTCACTGCGGTTCTGGGACGCGGCGAGCGGCGCCAAGCTCTGGACGTTGCCGGTGCACAAATCCGCCGTGATCGGCGTGCACCTCGAAGGAGTCGACATCGTGACGCGCGGATTCGCTGGGGAGCTCTCGCGCTGGAGGCTGCCGCAATCCGGGGCGGTCATGGAAGCCTGCGCCCATCATCCCTCCTGCGCTATCATGCCGTGATGAAGAAATCGACTCGCAAGCTCGTGTTGCGCAAGGTGATCATTCGGGAGCTCTCCGGACACGCACTTTCGCGCGTCATCGGCGGAGAAACGGATGCCGCCGATCCGTGGTCGGGGCACAAAGTGTGCGGCTCTGGCCTCATCGTCGCTCTGAATGGAGACCGCGGCTAGCTCCGGCTCGGGCCGTAGCTCGGCGCCGCCTGCCGAGCCGCCGTTGCCGCACGGTCGCGTCGGCGCGCGCCGGTCACCGCGCGCGCCAGTGAGAAGGCAGCTGCTTCACTGTCATGTGGCAAGAAGGCGGCGGCCCCGGACGATGACGACGTGTAACATCGCGGCCGAACGATGACGGACCTGGAGCATTCTGGTCGAAACTTGGGCGGGTTCCTGGTGTGCGAACCGATCGACGTCGGCGGCTACGGCATCGTGTATCGCTGCGAGCAGCGGGAGCTCGGGCGTGACGCTGTCATTAAGGTGCTGCGCGCGAAGCCGGGGGACTACGTCGGGCAAAAGCGCTTCAAGCGCGAGGCGCGGCTGGCCTCGCAGCTCGAACACCCGTTCTCCGCGCACGTGTATGCGTTTGGCGTTGAGGACGATGGTGTGCGGTGGATCGCGATGGAGTTCGTCCGGGGCGTCACGCTCGGCGCGTACCTGAAGGCGAGGGGGCCGATGTCCTTGGCGGAGTTTGTTCCGTTCTTCGAACACATTGCCGAGGTCGTGCACGCTGCCCACGCGCACGGCATCGTGCATCGCGACATCAAGCCCTCGAACGTGATGGTGATCGAAAGCGGAGGTCGGCTGTTCCCCAAGCTGCTCGACTTCGGGATCTCGAAGATCCTCGGCGCTGCGGGTGAGTCTGACGAGGAGGACCACGAAGACGGGGGGCCCAACCGCGCCACCATCACGATTCGCCTCACGCCCAGCGGCGCGATGCTGGGCTCGCTGCCGTACATGTCCCCGGAGCAGTGGCGCGATCCGCACGGAGTCGGTCCTGCGACCGACATCTATGCCCTCGGCTGCCTTGCGTACGAGGTTCTCACCGGACGCACGCCATTCGTGGCGAACAGCGCCCGCGGCTACCGCGACTGCCACCTCCTGGATGAGGCGCCGTCCCTAGGTGAAGGGTTCCCGCCAGGCGCCGACCAGGCCATCCATCGCGCGCTGTCCAAGTCCCCGGAGGCGCGCCAGGAGACCGCCCTCCAGCTGGCGGCCGAGCTGCGGGCGGCGCTGCGCACGGAGCCGCGCGAGCAACTCCGGACGGCGGCGCAGCTGTGGGCGGACCGCGCCCGGTCGCCGGACGTCCTCTGGGCCTCCAAGAACCTGAGCGCGGTCGCGCGCGCGGTCCCGTCGAAGGCGATGAGCGAGCTCGAATGCTCGTTCGTGGCGGCGAGCCACCGGCGGGCCCGGCGTCGCGCATGGGTGCGGCGAGTCCTCGTCGCGGCCGTCGCCGGCATCGCGCTCCTCGCCTTTGCGGGCCGCGCGGCGATGCAGGCCCGTCTCGCAGAAACCGAGGCGCGGGTCGCGGAAACCGAGGCGCGGGCCGCGGAAACCGAGGCGCGGGCCGCGCGCGATCTGGCGGAGGCGAAGATCAGCGAGTCCGAGCTCGAGCAGGGCCGGGCGGCGCTGCTGCACGGCGAGCCTGAGGCGCAGCATCACCTCGCCGAGGCGTACAAGCGCGAGCCCGTGCCCGCCACGGCGTTCATGCTCGCCCGCGCGATGCAGCCTCGCCTGAGCGAGCTCGCGCGCCTCCAGGGTACGCACGGCCGCATGTGGTGGGCCACGTTCTCGCCCGATGGTAGCCAGGTCGCAACTGCGGACGATCGGGCCGCCCAGATCTGGGATGGGCAGACGCATCGCCTGCTGTTCACGCTGCCCCACGGCACCGAGGTCTATCAGACTGTCTACGCCCCCGACGGCGCCTGGCTCGTCACCGTCACGGAGACGCGGGTCAAGATCTGGGACGCGAAGACGGGAACGTTCATTCGCGACCTCGCCACTCCGCCTGATGGACCGACGCGGCCGGACTTCTACCGCGCGGCGATCTCGTCTACCGGGAAGTTCGTCGCCGCGATGGACGCCGATGGATCCGTGACGCGGGTCTGGGATGCCGGGAGCGGCAAGCTGGTCGCCGAGCTGCGGGATCCGAATCCCAAGAGCGTCGTGCGCCTAGCCTTCAGTCGAACCGACTATCTCGCGGTGACCGGAGGTAACAACGCGTACGTCTTCGACGTCCGGACGTGGAGGCGCGTGCTCACGGTCCCTGGTCCCATCCGCGGCTTGGCGTTCGACGCCCGCGGCCGCCTCGCCACGGGCTCGACCGCCGGTGATGTGTCGCTCTTTGAGATCCCGAGCGGACGGCGTCTCCGTCAACTGCGCGAGTCCGGTGAAAGCGTCGAATCGCTGGCATTCTCGTCCGACGGCGAGCTAATTGCCACCGGTGGTCGCGACGGCACGATGCAGGTGTGGTGGACAGGCTCGGGCGCGCTGCGGAGCCAGCTCAGTCCGCGTCGAAGCAGGATCCTCGCGGTCGAGTTCGATCCGACCTCGGCGTCACTTCTCGCCGCGCACGCCGACGGCATCGCCGTCGTCGCGGACATCGCGCAAGGCTTGCCGATCACGATCCTCGACGGGGCGCGGGGCACCTTGTGGGTCGCGAGGTTCGGTCCGGACGGGCAGGTCGTCGGCGCTTCACGCGACGGCACTGCCCGGCTTTGGGACGCGACCTCCCCGTATCGCCGGTGGAGCTCGGAACCGATGAGCGATGACTGCGGCATCGGCCCCGGCGCACAGTCGGACAGCCGCTTCGTCGCCGTCGGTTGCAGGACTCGGCCCACGAAGGTGTGGGACACGGCCCACGATCGATTGCTCGCCGAGCTTCCGAGCGTCACCCCGATCAAGAGCGGCGGCTTCACGTCGGCGTTCCCGGCGGTGTCGGCCGAGGGCGACCGTGCCGCCATTGCTCGCGGCAATGCCGTCGAGCTGTACGCGCTCCCGGGCGGTCACCTGGTGCGCCGGATCGAGCACGCCGCACCCGTGAGCGCCGTGGCGTTCGCGCCCATGGGCCGGGACCTGGTGAGCGGGGCTGTCGACGGCTCGATCCTCGTCACGCGCGACGACGGAGCCAGCCGCGCGCTCCAGGCCGCAGCCGGGATCGACGTCGCGGAGCTGCTGCCGGATGGCCGCGTCGTCGCGAGCGACGTTGAACGACGCCTCCGCGTGTTCGGTCCGAGCGGCGCGATCCTCGCCGACCTCGAGTTGCCCGTACGCATGAGGTCACTCCGCCGCGAAGACGCCCACCTCGTCGCCCTTCCGAGCTACCTGGCGGCCGCGACCCCGCCGCTCGTCGTCGATGTCGCCCGTCCTCGCATCGTCGCGCGGCTCGCGGGCCACACCGGCCAGGTGTTCTCGGCCCGCTGGATCGCTCAGGGACGCATCCTCACGGCGGGCGCCGATGGGACCGCCCGCGTCTGGGACGGGGCGACGGGAACGCTGCTCCAGACGTATCGAGGATGGCCCGGCTTACTTGCCGACGCGATTCTCACGCCGGACGGCCGGGTGATCGGCGGCGATGCCGACGGCTCACTGCGGTTCTGGGACGCGGCGAGCGGCGCCAAGCTCTGGACGTTGCCGGTGCACAAATCCGCCGTGATCGGCGTGCGCCTCGAAGGAGTCGACATCGTGACGCGCGGATTCGCCGGGGAGGTCTCGCGCTGGAGGCTGCCGCAATCCGGGGCGGTCATGGATGCCTGCGCCCATCATCCCCTCTGCGCTATGATTCCGCGATGAAGAAAACGACTCGCAAGCTCGTGTTGCGCAAGGTGACCATCCGGGAGCTCTCCAGACAGGCGCTTTCGCGCGTCATCGCCGGACAGGAAACGGATACCGCCGATGCAGAACCGTTTTCGAGGCCCAAGGTGTGCGGCTCTGGCCTCATCGTTACTCTGGATGGGTAGCACGAGATGGGTAGCGCGAGATGGGTAGCGCAAGACCGCGGGTAGACAAGACCTTGGAAGGCTCCTCCCCCGCAATTTTCGGCAACCGGAGGGCCAGCCCGATGATAAAGATGGCGGAGCATGGACCTCATCACCCTCAGCACCAATACCAACGACTTGCCAGAAGAATGGGCGATTAACGATGAAGTGGTTCGCCTGCGCGAGTGGGGCACCGACCGCGCTCACCCATTGTTCTCCGATGCTAGAGGTCCGCTCACCGTCGGGTCTATGCCAACCTGCTCAATCCCGATCGACGATAAGACGCATCGCGTATCACGCAAACACGCAGTGCTGCAACGCGTTCAAGGGAAATGGGGCGTGCTCGATCAGAGTAAAAACGGGTTGTATCGCGACGGCGCCAAGCTCGAAAAGTTTGTAGTCACTCCCGGCATGATGATCGGGCTAGGTGGCGGAGTCACACTCGTGGCAGAGAGCGCGCGGCTCATCACACTCCGCAGCGCGCTCTCCCGGATGCTCGGATGGGGCGCCGCGAGCCTGGTGGCGGTCGATCTGGCGCTGCGCGCGATCCGGTTCGCGGCGCGGCGTCTCGGTCCCCTCGTCCTTTGCGGCGATGATCTCGTGCCGCTTGCAGAGGAGCTACACCGGCTGACCTTGACCGCGGTGCGGCCCTTTGTGTCCTGCAATCCACGCCGGAGCACGAGCGAATCGGCGTGGGACCCGACCAGGTGCGCGCAGAGCGGGCTCGCCGCGCTCGAAGCAGCGTCGAAGGGCACCGTGTGCCTGGTGACCAAGCGCCTGCCGTCCGACTGGAAGAGTCTGATCCATGCGATTCACCGCCCCGAATGCCAGACTCAGCTCGTCGTTTGCTCTGAGGGCTCGCAAGATGCCGAGCTGTTCAACACGGCGCCGATCATCATTCCCTCTCTCGCGTCGCGCAAGGAGGAGATAGAGCGAATCATCGATGAGTACGCGGCCGATGCCGCTGGCGAGCTGCGCATGGGCGAGTACTGGCTGAGCCCGACCGAGCGCGCGTGGATCCGAAGTCGCATGCCCACGCTGGCCGCGATTCAGAATGCTACGCTCCGACTTGCCGCGATCCAGCAAGCAGGTTCGATCCCGGCAGGTGCTACCCTCCTCAACATCTCGCACCAGGGGATGTACAAGTGGCTCGATACCCACGGCTACCCGCGAGCTGCCGGCCGCTGGAGTCCGGCCGGTCCCTGACAGGTGTTGCATCGCTCTCGACGAGCCGCACCGGCTTGCCCTCGCTCGTTGTGCAACGATAGTAGAAAGTGATGACGTGAGTTGCACCAGCCTGGCGGAGCTAGCTGCCCCCGCCTACAACGAGGTGCATGCGAGTACCTATAGAGCGACTCAAGGCTACTCTCGGGCAGCTGCT
>Ga0247790_10000090_pt1 | contig 45747 bp, 39 predicted proteins | sample UWRJS171409R4_FD_179913 | JGI IMG/M metagenome (GOLD analysis project Ga0247790, IMG submission 179913) | Soil microbial communities from Arlington Agricultural Research Station in Wisconsin, United States - UWRJ-S171-409R-4 | ecosystem: Environmental > Terrestrial > Soil > Agricultural land...
CCGCCTCGACAACCACCTCGGGCTCCTCGTCGGAGTCCTCCTCGACAACCTCGATGAGCTCCATGTCGTCGTCCGGCGCCGCGCCGCCCACGCCCGCGCCGAGCCCGACCGGGACGACGCTCGCCTGCACCGCGTCGCACAGCATGAGCGCGTCGAGCGCGAGCTGCGCGGCGGAGCGATCGCCGCACTCGCGCTCGAGCTCCTCGAGCGAGGCGCCACCCCGCGCGAGCCGCGCGATCACCGCCTCGCCGAACACCCGCCGCAGCTCGAGCCGGAGCCGCGCGCCTCGCGCGGTGAGCTCGAAGGTCATGCCGTCGAGGCGGTCGAGCCGCTCGAGATCCTCGACGGAGGTCTCGCGCAGCCCGCCGAGCACGAGCTCGATCATGCGGAGCTGCATCCCCTCGACCGCCGTGCTCGCATCCTCGAACCGCCACGTGCCCGCCGGCCAGCGCAGCGCCTGCACGAGCTTGTGGCGCGACTGCTTGCCGAGCTGATCGATGAGCTGATCGACGGTGAGCGCGCCGATCGCGACCAGCGACTCGCCGAGCTTGCCGCCGCGGCCCGCCGCGCGCTGCACGGCCTCGCGGTGCTGCTCCTCGGTGATGATGCCGCTCGACAGGAGGAAGTGCCCGAGCGTCTCGTCGCGCGGCGTGGCCGTGGCGCTCACGGGGTTGCCGTTGACGAGGTCCACGCTCTTGGTGACGCGGCCGCGCCGGAGCACGAGCTTGCCGGTGGCGAGATCCTCGTGCAGATCGAGGAGCACCGCAGGCAAAGGCCGCATCGCCAGCTCCCCCGAGCGCGAGGACATCCGCCGACAATCTTACTGTAGATGCCCGCGGGCGATACAGTGGCGCTCCGCCATGGTGCGCCGCCTCTCCTTCCCCTCCGTCGTCCTCGCCACGCTCGTTTCAGCGCTCGTTGCAGCGCTCGTTGTCGCATGCAGCGGCGGTTCCTCTTCGAAAACGGAGACCGCCACGCCGATCGCGCCGCCGGCACCGCCGCCGGCACCGCCGCCGCCCCCCGAGGATCCTGCAGTAACTGCGCGCCGGGCCGCGCGCGAGGAGCTCACGCGCCTCATCGCCGAGGCTGATAAGGATCCCATGCTGGCCCCATGGACCGGCCCTTACGGTGGCGTGCCGCCGTGGGATCGCGTCAAGCACGACGCGTTCCCGGCCGCGTTCGAGCGCGGCATCACCTTGCGCGCGGCCGAGATCGCCGCGATCGCGAACGACCCGGAGCCGCCGACGTTCAAGAACACGATCGAGAAGATGCAGGACGCGGGGCGCCATGTGCGACGCGCCGAGACCTTGTTCTCCGTCATGACGAGCAACCTCAACGGGCCGGAGGTCCAGGCCGTCAGCAAGGAGTGGGCGCCCAAGCTCGCCGCCGCCGAGGATCAGATCACGTTCGACGAGAAGCTGTTCGCGCGGATCGCCGCGGTGCACGCCGCGCGGGCGTCCTCCGGGCTCACCGCCGAGCAGGCGCGCCTCGTCGAGCGCACGTACGATCGCTTCGTCCGCACGGGCGCGAAGCTGTCCGCGGCGCAGAAGGAGCAGCTCGGCGCGATCAACAAGGAGCTCGCCGGGCTGTTCACCGAGTTCGGCAACAAGGTGCTCGCCGACGAGAACACGTGGATCGTGATCGAGCGCGCCGCAGATCTGGCCGGCCTGCCCGACTCGATGAAGGCGGCGTACAAGGCCGCCGCCGCCGAGCGCAAATTGGTTGGTCCTACCCCCAAGGACGAGCGCTGGGCCGTGGTCAACACGCGCTCGAGCGTCGATCCGCTGCTCACGTCCTCGTCGGTGCGCCCGCTGCGCGAGAAGGTGTGGAAGGCGTTCAAGCGCCGCGGCGACAACGGCGACGCAAACGACACGAAGGCGACGATCGCGCGCATCGTGAAGCTCCGCGCCGAGCGTGCGGCGCTGCTCGGCTACCCGTCGCACGCGCACTGGCGCATGGCCGACACGATGGCCGTCGATCCGGCGAAGGCCAAGGAGCTCATGATGCGCGTGTGGCCGGCGGCAGCCGCGCGCGTCCGCGAGGAGGTCCGGGACATGATGGCGCTCGCCCGGCGCGACCGCGTCGCCAAGCTCGAGCCGTGGGACTACCTCTATTACGCCGAGAAGGTCCGCAAGGCGAAGTACGCGCTCGATCAGGCCGAGATCAAGCCGTACTTCGAGCTGAACAACATGATCGCGGCGTCGTTCTACATGGCCGAGCAGCTCTACGGCCTCGCGTTCACCGAGATCACGGGCAAGGTGCCGGTGTTCCACCCCGACGTGCGCGTCTGGCAGGTCACGCGCAAGGACACGGGCGACCACGTGGGCCTCTTCTACGGCGACTACTTCGCGCGCGCGGGCAAGCGCTCCGGCGCGTGGGCGTCCGGCTACCAGGGCCACGAGACGTTCACCGGCCAGACGCGCCGGCCGATCACGTCGAACAACAACAACTTCGTCCGGGGCGCCGCCGGCGAGCCCGTCCTGATCTCCCTCGACGACGCCGAGACCCTGTTCCACGAGTTCGGCCACGGCCTGCACGGCCTCCTCTCGGAGGTGAATTACCCCGGCCTCGCGGTCACGCCGCGCGACTTCGTCGAGTACCCGTCGCAGGTGCACGAGCAGTGGGTGCTCTCGCGCCCGATCCTCGATCGCTTCGCGAAGCACTACCAGACCGGCAAGCCGATGCCGCAGGCGCTCGTCGACAAGATCAACGCGTCGAGCAAGTTCAACCAGGGCTACCGGACGGTCGAGTACCTGACGGCGGCGATCCTCGACATGGAGCTGCACACGCGGCCCGACGGCGCCGTCGACGCGGCCGCGTTCGAGCGCGAGACCTTGCAGAAGATCGGCGCGCCGCCCGAGGTCGCGATGCGCCACCGCCTGCCGCAGTTCAACCACCTGTTCACGAGCGACTCGTACTCGGCCGGCTACTACAGCTACCTGTGGTCCGAGGTGATGGACGCCGACACGCGCGAGGCGTTCGCCGAGGCGGGCGATCTGTTCCACAAGCCGACCGCGGAGAAGCTGCGCAAGTACATCCTCGCGCCGGGCAACTCGACGGACCGGAGCCTTGCGTACCGCCAGTTCCGCGGCCGCGATCCGGACGTGACGGCGCTGCTCAAGAAGCGCGGCTTCCCGATCAAGTAGCGCCGCGGCGGGCGCCGCGCGCCGCGCGGATCCGATAAGGATCGGGCATGACCACGCGCATCCAGCTCGATCGCACAGGGCCGCTCGCCACGCTGTGGCTCGATCGCCCCGACAAGCGCAACGCCCTCGACGGCGCCACGATGCAGGAGCTCGCCGCCGCGCTCGACGAGGTCGGCGGCGACCGCGCGGTCCGCGTCGTCCTCCTGCGCGGCCGGGGCCCGGTGTTCTCGAGCGGGATCGATCACGGCCTGCTCATGGAGGTGTTCAGCGCGACGGAGAAGGCGCCGTTCCTCCACCTCCACCACCAGCTCCAGGACGTGTTCCACCGGATGAGCCGCCTGCACCAGCCGGTGATCGCCGCGGTCCATGGCGTGTGCGTCGGCATGGCCCTCGAGCTCGCGCTCGCGGCCGACCTCCGCCTCGCCACCGCGGACACGATCCTCGGGCTGCCGGAGATCGCGTTCGGCATCGTCCCCGACGTCGGCGGGACGACGCGCCTCGTGCGCGCCGTCGGCGAGCCCCGCGCGCGCGATCTGATCCTGACGGGGCGGCTCGTCCGCGCGCGCACGGCCGAGCGCTACGGCCTCGTGCACGAGGTGGCCGACGACGCGGCCGCGCTCGAGGCGCTCGCCACAGAGCGCGCCGAGCAGATCGCCGCGCACTCGCCGACGGCGCTCGGCCTCGCCAAGACGCTGTGCCAGCTCTCGGCCGAGACCGACGCCGCGACGAGCTTCCGCCTCGAGGGCATCGTCCAGCAGGCGCTGTTCGCCCAGCCGGATCTCGCGGCGCGCATGCCGGCGGCCCTCGCCTTCATCAAGGCGCAGCTCGCCAGCGCGAAGTGAGCGCGCCCGCGCGCCCGCGCCCGCGCGCCCGCCCGGCGGCTACTCGGCGACGTGGCAGGCGGCCTGCGAGCCGTTGCCGAGCACGCGCAGCTTCGGCAGCTCGGTGAAGCAGGCCGTCGGCTTGTCGGCCACCGGGCAGCGCGGGTGGAACGGGCAGCCGGGCGGCGGCGCGATCGGGCTCGGCACGTCGCCGGAGAGGATGATCCGCTCGCGGCGCGGCTTGCCGGCGGCGCCGGCGGCGCCGCGCGCGGCGTCGATGCGCGGCACGGCCGAGAGCAGCGCCGTCGTGTACGGGTGCTTCGGCTCGCGGTAGAGCACAGGCGCCTGGGCGAGCTCGACGATGCGGCCGAGGTACATGACGGCGACGCGATCGCTGATGTGCTGCACGATCTTGAGATCGTGCGAGATGAACAGGTACGTGAGCCGCTCGGCCTCCTGGAGATCCTCGAGCAGGTTCACGATCTGCGCCTGGATCGAGACGTCGAGCGCGCTGATCGGCTCGTCGCACACGATGAACTTCGGGCGGCACGCGAGCGCGCGCGCGATGCCGATGCGCTGGCGCTGGCCGCCGCTGAACTCGTGCGGGTAGCGGCGCGCGGCGTCGGCGCGCAGGCCCACCTTGTCGAGCAGCTCGTGGACGCGCGCCTGGCGCTCCGCGGCCGTCCGCGCCAGGCGGTGGATGATCAGCGGCTCGGCGATCGCGTCGCCGACGCTCATGCGCGGGTTCAGCGACGCGTACGGATCCTGGAAGATCATCTGCATCTCGCGGCGCAGCGGCCGGAGCTCGCGCTGCGGGAGCCGCGTGATGTCGCGCCCGTCGAAGACGATCGCGCCGCCGGTCGGCTCGAGCAGCCGGAGCAGCGTGCGGCCGAGCGTGGACTTGCCGCAGCCGGACTCGCCGACGAGGCCCAGGGTCTCCCCGCGCCGGATCTCGAGCGAGACCTCGGCGACGGCGGAGACGGCCGCGGATCGCCGGCTGAGCGCGCGCCAGAGCCGGACGTGCGGCGGCGTCCCGGCCGCCTTCGGCCACGGCAGCTTCGTCGGGAACCGCTTCGAGAGCTCGCGCAGCTCGACCAGCGGGGCCGCGGCGGCGGGCGCGGGGGCGGGCGCGGGCGCGTCCGTCACGAAGCGACCTCCGCGGGCGCGGCCGGCTCGAGCGGGAAGTGGCACCGGACCTGCGCCCCGCCGAGCGGCAGGAGCGCGGGCTCCTCGGCGTGGCACCGCGCCTCCGCGCGCGCGCAGCGATCGACGAACTTGCAACCCTTCGGCAGCGCGAAGAGCGGCGGCACCATGCCCTTGATCTCGACGAGCCGCGGCCGCCGCTCGGCGATGCCAGGTCCCGGCGCCGCGCCGCCCGCGGGCGCGCCGGCCGCGGCCGCCGCCGGCTCGTCGTAGCTCGGCACCGAGCGCAGGAGGCCCGCCGTGTACGGGTGGCGCGGGTGCGCGAACAGCTCCGCGGCGGACGCGCGCTCGACGACGCGGCCGGCGTACATCACGATGACCTCGTCGCAGGTCTCGGCCACGACGCCGAGGTCGTGCGTGATGAGCAAGATGCTCATGCCGAGCTCGGCCTGCAGCGAGCGGAGCAGATCGAGGATCTGCGCCTGGATCGTGACGTCGAGCGCGGTCGTCGGCTCGTCGGCGATCAGGAGATCCGGCTTGCACGCGAGCGCCATCGCGATCATCACGCGCTGGCGCATGCCGCCGGAGAGCTGGTGCGGGTAGGCGTCGACGCGCTCCTCCGGCGACGGGATCCCGACGAGCCGGAACATCTCGATCGCGACCTGGCGCGCGTCTCTGCGCGACTTCTTCTGGTGCAGGCGCACCGCCTCGCCGACCTGATCGCCGACGGTGAACACCGGGTTCAGCGACGTCATCGGCTCCTGGAAGATCATCGCGATGCGGTTGCCGCGGATCGCGCGCATCTCGGCCTCGGGCAGCCCGAGCAGATCCTTGCCGCCGTACGCGATCCGCCCGCTGGCGACGCGCCCCGGCGGCGCGACGAGCCGCATGATCGACAGCGCCGTCACGCTCTTGCCGCAGCCCGACTCGCCGACGAGGCCCACGGTGCCGCGCCGCGGGATCTCGAGCGACACGCCGTCGACCGCGCGGACCGTGCCCCGATCGGTGCGGAACTCCGTCACCAGATCGCGGATCTCGAGCAGCGGCTCGGCCATGTAGCGAAAGCTTATCCCGAAGGCCGGAACTTGCGCAGGCGCAGCGACGAGAGGATCACCGACACGCTCGACAACGACATGGCCGCGCTCGCGAGCACCGGCGACAGCCGCCAGCCGGTCAGCGGCGCCAGGACGCCGGCCGCGATCGGGATGCACAGCACGTTGTAGACGAACGCCGCCGCGAGGTTGCGCCGGATCGTCGCGAGCGTCGCGCGCGCGAGCTCGAACGCCACCGGCAGGCTGCCGATCCCGCCGCGGAGCAGCGTGACGTCGGCCGCCGCCGCCGCGATCTCCGTCCCCGAGCCGAGCGCGACGCCGAGGTCCGCGGCCGCCAGCGCGGGCGCGTCGTTGATCCCGTCGCCCACCATCGCGACGCGGTGGCCGCCGCCGCCGCTGCCGTCCCCGCCCTTGCCGCGCCGCGCCTCGGCGACGAGCGCCGCCTTCTCCGTCGGCCGGACGCCGGCGTGGACGCGCTCGATGCCGACCTCGCGGGCCACCGCGCGCGCCGCGGCCTCGCGATCGCCGCTGATCATCCGCGGCTCGATCCCGAGCGCGCGCAGCGCCGCGACCGCCTCGCGCGCGCCGGGCGCCGGCGGATCGGCGACGGCGAGCACCCCGGCGTACGCGCCGTCGATCGCCACGTGCGACACGGTAGCGCCCGGGTGCGCGCCTGGATGCGCGCCCGGCGCCTCGTCGGGGACCGCGACGCCCGCGAGCAGGAGGTGCGCCCGCGTGCCGGCGAGCACGCGGTGCCCGTCGACCACGGCGGCGAGACCCGCGCCCGGCGTGGCCGTGACCTCGGCCGGCGCCGACAGCACCGCCCCGCGCGCCTGCGCGCCCAGGGCGATCGCGCGCGCGATCGGGTGCTCGCTGCGCTGCTCCGCCGAGGCAACCAGCCGCAGCGCCTCGGCCGGCAGCTCGGCAGCGACGAGCGCCGGCCGCCCCGCCGTCAGCGTGCCCGTCTTGTCGAGGCAGACGACGTCGATCGCGCTCGCCAGCTCGAGCGCCGCGCCGCTCCGGTACAGGATGCCGAGCTCGGCGCCGCGCGCGCTGCCGACGGCGACCGCCGCTGGCGTCGCGAGCCCGAGCGCGCACGGGCACGCGATCACGAGGACCGCGACCATGCTCTCGACGGCGGCGCCCGCTCCCGCGCCCGCGAGGAGCCACGCCACGAGCGTCACCGCCGCGAGCGCGAGCACCGCCGGCACGAAGTACATCGCCACGCGATCGGCCAGCCGCGCGACCTCCGGCTTTTCGCCCTGCGCGTCCTCGACGGCGCGCGCGATCCGGGCCAGCGCCGTCGCCGCGCCCGCGCGCGCCACGCGGACCGCGAGCGCGCCGTGGTGGTTGAGCGTGCCGGCATACACCGGCGCGCCCTCGGCCTTGTCGACCGGCAGGCTCTCGCCGGTCAGCAGCGACTCGTCGACGGCGGAGCGGCCCTCGATCACGGTGCCGTCGGCGGCCAGCCGCTCGCCGGGCCGGACCTCGATCACGTCGCCCGGCACGAGCGCGGCGGCGTCGACCTCGGAGGCAGCCTCGGCGCCGCCTGCCGCGCCCGCCGCGCCTGCCGCGCCTGCCGCGCCTGCCGCGCCCGCGCGCCGCCGCGCCGTCGCCGGTGCCAGCGACACGAGGCCGCGCACCGCGTCCGCCAGCCGCGCGCGCGCGCGCGCCTCGAGCAGCTTGCCGATCATCACGAACGCGACGATCGCCGCGCCCGCCTCGAAGTACAGCTCCGGCGCGTGGCGCCGCGGGCCCCAGAGCCAGCCGATCGCCGCGATCACCGACGACAGCCACGCCGCGCCCGCGCCGAGCGCGATCAGCGTGTTCATGTCCGGCGCGCGGTGGCGCGCGGCGCGCAGGCCCGCCCGCAGGTACCGCATCCCCGGGCCCAGCACGACGAGCGTGCCGAGCACGAGCTGCGCGATCACGACCGCTGCGCGATTCGCCGGCACGATCGCGCCGTGCGCCATCGCGATCACGAGGAGCGGCACCGCGCCGGCGATCGCGAGCGCCGCATCGCGCCGGAGCCCCGCGGTCTCCGCGGCGTGCGCCCGCTCGATCGCCGCGAGCCGCTCGGCGCCCGACGGGGCGCGCGGACCCTCGAGCGCGTCGGCCGGCACCTCGTAGCCGGCCGCGCGGATCGCCGCCGCCGCGCCGCTCGCCGAGGCCACGGCTGGATCGAGCACGATCCGCGCGCGCGACAGCGGCAGGTTCACCTCGGCGCGCGCGACGCCCGGCACCGCGAGCGCGGCCCGCTCGACGCGGCGCACGCACGCGGCGCACGTCATGCCGAGGACCGGGAGGTCGAGCGTCGTCTCTGCCATGCTACGGTGCTGCCGTGATCACCACATTGCTACGGGTCACGGGCATGACCTGCAACGGCTGCGTGAAGCATGTGGGCGCCGCGCTCCGCGACGTGCCCGGCGTCGCCGTGGTCGAGGTGCTCCTGGTCGACCAGAAGGCCAAGGTGATCCACGATCCCGAGCAATCTCCGGTACCTATCCTGCTCGCCGCGGTCGAGGGCGCCGGCTACAGCGCTTCTCCCGCCGAGTAGCCGAAACCGCCGAACCCGCCCAACCCGCCGAAACAAAAATTGCCCCCGCCGGCCGCGAGCGCTCGCGACCTCGAGGGCAATTGGGCCACACGCCCGGCCTCACGCTCGGCGGGTCAGGCCGTGAGCGCTCGCCGGCCGACCGCCACGCGGTAGATGCCGAGCAGGATCACCGCGCCTAGGATCGAGGCGATGATGCCCGCGCCCTGGTTCTCGTGATACCAGCCGAGCGAACGTCCGAGGAACCCGGCGAGCATCGCGCCGGCAACACCGAGGAGCATCGTGATGAAGATGCCCCCCGGGTCCCGACCCGGCATGACGAGCTTGGCGAGAGCACCGATGACAAGACCTACGATCAGCATCCAGAGCATATGCATGGGAATTAGATCCTTTCTGGGACTCTACCCTTGCCATGCACGTGCCAAGCGCGAGCGCCGTCAGTCCAGCGACCGAGCACGGCCGCGGCGCGCGCGATCGCTCGATCGTGCGCGAATCTGTGACGGGCCCGCGTGCTCCCCTCCACGGCCCGCCCAGACCTCCTCCGCCCGGAGCGTCTAAGAAAATGACTCAGTGAGCTTCGAGATCTCGACGGGCTTGAGGAGGTGCACGTCGATCCCGGCCTCGCGGGACCGCTCCCGATCACGCTCGGAGCCGTAACCGGTGAGCGCGACGATCCGGACCGCGGCGAGGCCGTCGAGCAGGCGCAGCCGGCGCGCGAGCTCCCAGCCGTCCACCTCTGGCAGGCCCAGATCGAGGACCACGATCTGCGGCTGGAACCGCGCCGCGATGTCGAGCGCGCCGGGCGCGTCGCTGGCCGCCTCGATGCGGTACCCCTGCAGCTCCAGGAGGCCCGCGAGCAGCTCGCGCGCGTCCTCATTGTCGTCTACGAGCAGTATGCGCTTCCCCGGCAGCGACATGACCGGGGCCAACCCTGCCGCGCCCGGGCGCGCGAAGCAAGCGTGCCGACCTGCTGTTCTGCGCGGGAAGTGGCTCGGATTCCGTATCGGAAATTCCGATAGCCGCGCGATCTATCTCGCATATCCATCCCAACTGCCCGGTTCGCCGGCCAGCACCCGTAACCCGGGCATAACCCAACCCAGCCCCCGCGCGCCTCGCGTCGCTCCCCGCGTCGCTCCCCGCGTCACTCTCCGCGGCTCGCCTGCACGTGCGCGACGAGCACCTCGACGGCGCGGCGCGCCAGCTCGGCCGAGGTCCCGTCCTGATAGATCGCGTAGATGCCGAGGTGCTCGGCCTCGAGCTCGTCGAGGCGCTTCACGCGCTTGGTGACGATCGCGTCGCGCGCGATCGAGCGCGACACGAACGCGACGTAGCCGCCGCGCGCCGCGGCCTCGAGCATGAACAGCGCGTCGTCGGCCTCCGCCACGACGCGCGGCCGCAGCCCGCGCTGCTCGAGGAACGACTCGACCTCCCACCGGCACGAGGAGCTCGCCCGGAACTGCACGAGCCCGACGTCGCGCCAGTCCGGCGCAGGCGAGAACGACGCCGGGCCGACCGCGGTGAGCGCGAGGCGATCGAGCTGCGAGATCGCGAGGCCCTGGCGCGCCGCCTCGGGCGGCTCGGTCTCCGTCAGCACGAGATCGAGCTCCCGCTCGCGGAGCGCGCGCAAGAGCTCGACCGAGTCCCCGCTCTGGATGCACGGCACGCAGCGCTCGATCGCGAGCAGCGGCAGGAAGAAGTCGACGGCTGTCGCGCGCGCGATCGAGCTGCCGATACCGACGCGCAGCGTGCGCGGCATGTCCGCGGGCGTGTGGCCGATGCTCTCGACGAGCCGCTCGCCGGCGCGGAACATCACGGACGTGTGCTCGAACGCGAGCCGCCCGGCATCGGTCAGCTTGAGGCCGGTGGGCGTGCGCTCGAACAGCGTCATGCCGAGCGTGCGCTCGAGAGACTTGATCTGCTCGCTCACCGTCGGCTGCGTCACACCTAGTCGCTGCGCCGCGGCAGCAACGGTGCCTTCAACCGCCGCGACGTGGAAGTAGTACAGGTGGTTATAGTTCAGCATCCTCGTTTCTAGGAAGCTGCAAGCGAGAGACCCAAGCGCCACCGCGACACGACCGCTCACTCGGGCCGCGGCAGTGAGCGCATGGTGCACGTGCCAGCGCGCGGTGTGTCGGCAGCGACCACGCGCCGGGCGCTCAGCCGCTCTTGACCGAGATGTTGATCGCAGGCGGCGGCGGCGCGGGAGCTGGCGCCGCGGCGACCGCGCCGCCACCACCGCCACCACCGCCACCCATCATCATCATCATCATCATCATCGGATCCATGCCGCCGCTGTTCTTGCTGCCGGCGAGATCTTTGATGGAGCTCGTGATCTGGGTGAGCATCTGCGTGAGCTGCTCGTTGCTACCGCCCGTGCGCGACGAGACGCGAGACGCGCCTCCGGCGACGCGATCGAGCTCGGAGGTGGCGATCGAAGAGAAGGGGTCGTGCTTGGGCATGGTGGCACCTAGAGCACGGCTCATGCCGAGCGCGATCGCTGCGATTCCGAGGGCTTGCATTATGCAGCGCCGCGGGGGCTCGCATCGCGCGGGTTACAGATCGTTGCCTCAGGTCATCGCCGAAACGACGAGCATCCCGAGGCCGACGCCGCTGGCGAGCAGCACCGCCGCCCACGCGGCGAGCTTGAGCGCCGCGAGCTGCGGCTGGGGCCGGGGCTGGGACCGCGTCACGAGGTGCACCGGCGACAGGCGCACCGTGCTGCCGCGGGCGGCCTGGAAGCTCGGCGGCGGCGGCGGCTCATCGAGGTGCGCCGTGCGCGCGAGCCGCGGGCCGCTGCGCTCGGTCGGCTCCCACACGAAGTCGAACAGCGGCCGCGCGTCGACGGTCGTGACGTCGCCGTCGTCGTACGCCGAGAGCGAGGGCGACGACATCGACATCGAGATCGACGGCGACGGCGACGGCGACGGCGGCACGCTGCGCGCAGCCGGCGGCACGCTGCGCGCGGCCGGCGCGCCGCGCCACGGCGCCGGCTGCGCGACCACCTCGAGCGTGGGCGCCGCGGAGATCGCCGCCATCGCCGGCGCCGCCATCGCCGACGGCGCGAGCGACGCCGCGAGCGACACCGCGCGGCGCGCCGGCAGCCGGCCGACGAACGGACCGGCGCCCGGCAGGGTCGCGTTCATGCCGACGGTCGCCGGCGACGCGTTGATGAGGATGTCGTCGATCGCGTCCGCGAGCTCGCGCGCGTCGGCGAAGCGGTCCTGCGGATCGCTCGCGAGGCAGCGCAGGATCAGCTGATCGACCACGGCCGGGAAGCAGTCGCGGTGGAACATCGTCGACGGCGGCACCGGCGCGCGCGTCATGAGCGCCGTCATGAGGCCCGTCGCGCCCCCGGCGTCGTCGAACGGCCGCCGCCCCGTGATCATCTCGTACGCGACCACGCCCAGCGTGTAGAGGTCCGTGCGGTGATCGGTCTCGCTGCCGATGATCTGCTCGGGCGCCATGTACTCGAGCGTGCCGATCGCCTGGCCGACGCGCGTGATGTCCGAGTCGTCGTCGAGATCGAGCTCGAGGTCGGAGCCCGGGAGGACCTTCACGATGCCGAAGTCGAGCACCTTCACGAAGTCGGCCGAGCCGCCGCGCTCCTCGAGGTGGATGTTCGCCGGCTTCAGATCGCGATGCACGAAGCCGTGCGAGTGCGCCTCGATCAGCGAGCTGCAGACGCCGCGCATGATCGCGAGCATGCGCCACCACGGCACCGGGCCCTGCGCGCGGAGCTCCGCGTGCAGGCTCTGCCCGGTGAGCAGCTCCATCGCGATGTACAGCGTGCCGTCGGGCGTCTCGCCGTGCTCGAACGTCTTGATCGTGTGCGGGTTCTGGAGGCGCGCCAGCACCGCGGCCTCGCGGCGGAACCGCGCGCTCAGGTGCGGATCGCTCGCCAGGTCGGGGTGCAGCACCTTGAGCGCGACGCTCACGCCGGTGGGCAGGTACTTCGCGCGGTAGATCGATCCGAAGCCGCCCGCCGCGAGCTTGGCCCCGATCTGGTACTTGTTGTGGAACAGGACACCGGTCAGCGAGTCGCGGCGCTTGCTAGGCCGCGCGCCGCACGACTCGCACCGGGATGCGTCGCTGGGAACGTGGGCTGAACAGGTCGTGCAGGTCATGGGCTCCACCAGATCAACCGCCCTAGGGAGGACGGTATTCTTCTCAATTCATCCCCAGTATGGAGGACACCGGAGCCGTTCGAACATTACATAATTTATATTTTCACCGTGCAGGATGGCACTCTAATACTGTAAAAATCATAAGATTAATTACACAATTGATCGCATTAGTTAGTTCAACCAATCATATTCATTCGTTTTTATGCAGATCGCTGCCGGCTTGGATTCTCATCGCCACGGATTATGAGCCTCCAGATCGCCAAAATGTCACTCGATCCGGGCACTTCAGAGCCGAAATCCCGCGGGTGAGGCGTGATGGCCGGGTGGTCAGGCCAATCGGCGCTAGCCTGGGGCCGCGCGATCAGGCGCCGCGTGGGGTCCGCTGGCGCGCCGCCGAGCGATGCGATGGATCGACGAGGCTCGTCGGAAGCGTGAGCTCGAAGGAGGCCGCGCTCGACGAGGCGCGGACACGGACATGGACGACGAGCGGCACGAACGCGCGCCGCGCGGCGGCGGCTCCGCCAGGCGCGAGCGCGTAGCGCGCGACGTGCACCAGCTCCGTCTCGGCGCCTGACGGCCGCCACGGCTCGACGAGCCGCGGCGCGGCGCCGGTCGACGTCACCGCGAGCTCCGGCAGCGGCCCGGGCTCGTCGCAGTGCGCCTCGAGCTCGAGCTCGCCAGGCCGCGCCGACGTGGCGATCAGCTCGAGCCGGCAGCCGCCGACGGTGCCGAGCGAGAAGCGGATCGCGCGCCACGGGATCACAGCGTCGTCGAGCATCTCGCCGGGCGGCGGGCGCGGCGGCCCGGACTGCGGCTCGTCGCACGGAGCCTCGGGCGAGGCGCACACGCCGTACGGCACCTCGAACCAGTGCCGGCGCGTGGTGGTGCGGACGAGCAGCCAGAGATCGTCGAGCGGCGCCATCGGGCTCGGCAGGGGCAGCGCGCGCGCGGGCGCGTGCAGCGGGTGGAGCTCGATCTGGCGGCCGGGCTGCACCATCGCGATGCGGAGCGACGGCAGCTCCGGCCACTCGCTCGATGACGAGAACTGGAGCGCGAGCTGCTCGCCGGGCGCGAGCTCGATGGACGGCTGGAGCTCATCCAGCGCGCCGAGCGAGAGGTGCCACGGCGCCAACACGTCCGACTGATCTACGCGAGCTGATCCCGGAGCGGCAAGCTCCACGCACGTTCATCGTCCCCAGCGATGCGGCGGCGTCAGAGCAGGTTCGCGACGACCAGCGCGAGCACGCAGCCGAAGACGAGCACGAGCGCCCACACGACGCGGCGCACGGCTGCATCGCGGGCCGCGTCGAAGCCAGCATCGGCGCGGCGCCATGCCGCGTTCGGCTGCGCCCACGGCGCGCCAGCGTCGGCGGCGGGCGCGTACGCGCGCGGATCGATGGCGTACGCCGGCATCATCACCAGCGACGAGCGGCCGGCAGCGTCGGGCCCCGGGTACACAGCCACCCGCGGGTCCACGCCCTGCGGGTAGCCGAACAGTTGCGGGTGAGCCGCGTGCTGCTGCGGGTGCGCAGGGTGCTGCTGCGGATGCGCGAGGTGCTGCTGCGGGTGCGCGTGCGTCGCGTGCGCGTGCGCGTGCTGCGCGGCCCGCGCGGGCCGCGTCCCGGGGACGGTGGCGTCGCTGGCGTCGCCGAGCGCGCCCGCCGCGGGCTGCGCCGCGCGGCCACGGGCGGCGTACGGCGCGATCACGGGCTGCGAGCCCTGCGCCCGCACGTCGCCGATCGGCTCGATCGGGCACGCGGGCGCGATCGCGTCGCGGAGCCGCGCGCCGCGGCTCGGCGTCAGGCGCGCCGGCATCGCGGCCGGCGCCGCAGCGGACCGCGCCTCGCCGCCGCGCACGACGCGGGTCGCCTCCTCGTCGGCGACCGCGCGCGAGACAGCGGTCCGCGTCGCCTCCTCGGGCGCGCCGGCATCGGGCGCGCCGGCCCCGAGCGCGCGATCCAGCGCTGCGGCGAGCTCGACGGCGCTCGCGAACCGATCCTGCGGCTCGCGCGCGAGGCAGCGCAGCACGATCCGATCGAGCGCTGGCGGCACCGGCGCGCGCGACGCGAGCGACGGCGGCTCCGTGGTGAGCAGCAGCGCGAGCAGGTGCGTCGGGCTGGCCGCGTCCGCGAACGGCATCCGCCCGCTGATCATCTCGTACATCACGACGCCGAGCGTGTAGATGTCGCAGCTCGGGCCGACGACGCCGCCGAGCATCTGCTCCGGCGCCATGTAATCGAACGTGCCGATCATCTGGCCGGCGAGCGTCAGCTCCGAGGTGTCGAGATCGCTGCCGGAGAGGACCTTCGCGATGCCGAAGTCGAGCACCTTCACGAAGTCGCGCTCGCCGCCGCGCTCCTCGAGGTGGATGTTCGCCGGCTTCAGATCGCGGTGCACGATGCCGCGCTCGTGCGCCTCGGCGAGCGAGCTGCACACGGCGCGCGCGATCGCCGCCACGCGGCGCCACGGCAGCGGGCCGCCGTGCTCGCGGAGCGCGTCGTGGAGCGTCTCGCCGCGGAGCAGCTCCATCGCGATGTAGAGCGTGCCGTCCTCGGCCTCGCCGAGCTCGTACGCCGTGACGGTGTGCGGATCGCGCAGGCTCGCGAGCGTCTCGCCCTCGCGGCGGAACCGCGCCACGATCGACTCGTCCGCGACCAGGTTCGCGTGCAGCACCTTGAGCGCGAGCTCGCGCCCGGAGGCGAGCTCGGTCCCGCGGTAGATCGAGCCGAAGCCGCCGGCCGCGAGCCGAGCGTCGATCCGGAACCGGCCGTCGAGCGTGGTGCCGATCAGCGGATCACGACGCTCGAAGATCGTGTGCTCCTGGTCCTGCTCCGGCGCCTGCGGGTGATGGATCATGGGCGTGCGTCCCCTGTGGGGAGGAGGCCGCGGTGCGGTGCTCCCCGGGTCTGCGAGACGAGTACGTCATCGGCAGATGTACGGATCGAACGACCCTCGCACGCACCCTATTCGCATATGTCGGCCGAGGTGCTCACCGCCGGATCTACCAGGGAGCATGCGCGGTTGCGCGATCGGCCACGCGTGGGGGAGATCTAGCGGCCGGGCGCCGTAGCCGCTCCGGAGCTGCCGCAGAGGGGCAGCCCCGCCGGCACGTTCACCGTGAACTTGGCGGGGTTGATCGGCACGTTGACGCCCCGCTCCTTCCACTCGACGAGCAGATCGGCGTCCTGCGCCGGCGACTTGAAGCGGGTCTTGCCGGGCAGCCGGTGCTCGCCGGAGCTTGCGTCCTTCACCACCTGAAAGTCGGTGTTCTCGACGGACCACGCGACCTTGCCGTCGGGGCGGACGAGCTGGCTCGACAGGACGTCGGAGCGGCCCTCGCGCGCGTCGATGACGATCGTCTGCTTGCCGGCGGGCGACTCGAGCGAGACGCGCTCCTGCCCCTTGCTTCCGTCCCACTCGACGGTGCCCTTCGCCTCGGGGTGGATCGGCACCACGCCGAGCGCGAGCGAGAAGAAGTCCTCGGGCTCGAGCTCGACGCGGAGCAGCTGCGCGATCGACGAGCGCGTGCACGGCCCGGTGAGCTGGCAGTTGTTCTGGAAGTCGACGTACGAAAAGTCGGTGCCGTTGCACGCCATGTCGGCGAGCACGCTGCCGCCCTGCGGCGACAGCGCGTTGAACCGCACCTGGCGCTGCGCGGTCCCCATGACGAGCACGGTGCCCTTCACGCGGTCCTTGCCGAGCCAGTAGTCCATCACGCTCTCGGCGGTGAACGAGGTGCGCGCCTCGCGCAGCTTGGCGAGGCGCGCGATGACGTCCTTGGCCGAGGGCAGCGCGGCGGGCGGCTTGGGGGTGTCACCCTTGGACGGGCAGCCGCCAGCGAGGCAGGCGAGGCAGGCGACGAAGCAGGCGAGGGCCAGCGCGGAGGCGAGTCTCATCACCGGTGTGATACCAGACGCGCCCGGCGATTATTCGCCGCGGGCGGCTGAGACCGGGCGAAGCCCGGGCGGAGCCCGGGCGAAGATCGGCGGAGCCCGGGAAAAGCCTATTTGATCAGGCCCTCGAGGAACAGGAGCTGGTCCGCGACGCGCTCGACGGTCTGCTTCACCATGTCGGCGCCGCCGTGGCCGGCGTTGCGCTCGATGCGCAAGAGGACGGGCGCGTCGCCCGTCTGCGCGTGCTGGATCAGCGCGGCGAGCTTGCGCGCGTGCATCGGATCGACGCGGTCGTCGTGATCGGCGGAGTCGAACATCACCGCGGGGTAGGCCCGCCGCCCGGCGTCGATGGCGCGGCGGTACGGCGAGTACTCGTAGAGCGTCTTGAACTGCGCCGGATCCTGGGCGCTGCCGTACTCGGGGACCCACGTCTTGCCCGAGCCGAACAGGTGGTAGCGCAGCATGTCGAGGAGCGGCACGGCGCAGATGACCGCCTTGAACAGCTCGGGCCGCTGCGTCATCGCGGCGCCGACGAGCAGGCCGCCGTTCGAGCCGCCCTGGATCGCGAGGTGCGCCGGGGAGGTCCAGCCCTCCTTGACGAGGTGCTCGGCCGCCGCGACGAAGTCGTCGAAGACGTTCTGCTTGTTCAGCAGCATGCCGGCGCGGTGCCACGCCTCGCCGTACTCGCCGCCGCCGCGCAGGTTCGGGATCGCGTACATGCCGCCGCGCTCGAGCCACACGACGCGCGACGAGCCGAACCCGGGCGTCATGCTGACGTTGAAGCCGCCGTAGCCCGACAGGATCACCGGGTTCTTGCCGTCCTTCTTGGCGTCGCGGCTGCGGATGATGAACATCGAGACCTTCGTGCCGTCCTTCGACGGGTAGAACACCTGCTCGGTGACGAGCTTGTCGGTCTCGACGGGCAGCTTGATCCGCGCCCACTCCTTCACCTTGCCGGTCTTGATCGAGGTCTGGAAGATGATCTGCGGCTCGGTGAACGAGCTGAACGCGAAGTAGCCGGTGTCCTCGTCGGGCAGGCCGCTGATGCCGCCCGACGTGCCGAGCGACGGCAGCGCCACCTTGCGGACGAGCTTGCCCTCGAGGTCGTGGATCTCGACCTCGCTCGCCGCGTTGCGCAGGTACGAGAGGACGAGGTGCCCGCCGACGATGTCGGCGTTCTGCAGCGTGGCGTCACTCTGCGGGACGATCTCCTTCCACGCGCCGCGCGCGGGCTGCTTCGGATCGACCTTGTAGACGCGGTAGCGCGGCGCCTCGTGGTTCGTCATCACGTAGAACCGATCGCGCCAGACGTCGACGGCGAACGTCGCGTCGAGGCCGGTGACGAGCGGCGTCCACGGCGCGGCCTTGTCGCGCGCCTCCTTGAAGTACACGTCGGTCGAGTTCCAGCCGTGCTGGATGCTGACGAGCAGCCACTTGCCGTCGCGCGAGACGCCGCCGCCGATGAACGTCTCCGCGCTCTTCGTGGCCGGGTGCACGACCTCGTCGGAGGCGGGATCGGTGCCGAGCCGGTGGAACCGCACCTCGGCGAAGCCTGGGCGCTCGGCGACGGTGACCTTGTCGGAGATCGGCGGGACCCACGTGTAGTAAAAGCCCTTGCCGTCGGGCGTCCATGACGCGCCGCTGTACTTGGTGCCCGGGATCGTGTCGGGCAGGTCCTTGCCGGTCGCGACCTCGATGATCTTGGTCTCGGTCTCGTCGGAGTTGTTGAGCTTCACCGAGTACGCGGCGTACTTGCCGTCGTGCGTCGGCCACCAGCCGCCGAGGCCCTTCGTGCCGTCGGCGCTCCACGCGTTCGGATCGAACAGCACCTTCTCGGCGCCCTGCTCGCCCTGCCGCCAGTAGACGATCGTCTTCTCCTTGTCGGCGTGCTTGCGCGTGAAGAAGAAGCGGCCCTTGCGGTGCGCGGGCGCGCTGATCGCGTCGAAGTAGAACAGCTGCTTGAGCCGCTCGACGAGCTGGGCGCGGCCGGGGAGCTTGGCGAGCTCGGCGCGCGCGTAGTCGTCCTGCGCCTTCATCCACTGCTGGACCTCGGGGCTCTTCTCGTCCTCGAGCCAGCGGTACGGATCGGCGAGCTTCATGCCGTGGACGGTGTCCACCAGGTCGTCGCGCCGCGTCTGGGGCCAGGGCCGCTCGGGGGCGGGCGGGGTCACGGGGGTGGGCTTCACTTCGTCGCCTTTCACGACGGGCGGGGCGGGTTCCACGGGGAGGGTCGGGGTGGAGGTTGTAGAGCCGCCGCCACACGCGGCGAGGACGAGCGTAGCGGTGATGGGCAGCGAGCGCATGGCGACGTCATTTAGCACCCGCGCGCGAGGCGGTGCAGCCCCAAAACTTCGGGCCGCGGCGGATGTCGCACGGGTCGCAGTCATGCGCGGCCGGCTCGACACCTCACTGGGTATGGATGCACTGAACGCATTGACCACGATCGATCAGGCCGGCGATGACGCGCTCGCCCGCGCCCCCGGCGTCACCCTCCTCGACTTCGGCGCCGAGCGCTGCATGCCGTGCCGCGCGCTGGTCCCGGTGCTCGCGGGGCTCGCCGAGGAGTACCGCGGCAAGGTCCGGATCGCGGCCGTCGACTGCGACCGCGATCCCGAGCTCGCCGAGCGCTTCCTGGTGCGCTCGATGCCGACGCTCGTCGTCATCCGCGACGGCCGCGAGGTGGGCCGCGTCGTCGGGCTGCGGCCGCGCGCGTTCGTCGCCGGCGTCCTCGATCGGGCGCTGGCCGGGCACGTGGCGATCGCGGCGCCTTAGGCGGCCTTAGGCGGCCTTAGGCGCTCATGCAGCGCTCGAGCTGCTTGCGGGCGCGGTAGAGCAGCGTCGCCACGTAGCCCGGCGACAGGCCGAGCGCGCGGGCGGCCTCGTCGCCGGACAGCTCCTCGAGGACGCGGAGCGTCACGACGCGGCGAGGCACGTCGCCGAGCTCGGCGAGGCAGCCGCCGAGCTGCGCGATCTCCTGCGCGCGCTCGAGCGCGGCATCGGGCGGGGGCTCGCCGCCAGCGACCGGCTCGCCGTCGACGTCGACGTGCGGGCGCGCGCGGTAGTGCCGGCGGCGCAGGTTGCGCGCCGCGTTGCGGACGATCGCGGCGAGCAGCCGCGCCGCGTCGGCCGGGCGCTCGCGCAGCGCCGCGGCGTCGGGGCGCGCGAGCAGCGTGTGAAACGCGTCCTGCACCAGATCGAGCGCGTCGATCGGACCGGCGCCCTCGCGGCGGGCGACCGCGGCCAGACGGCCGGCGTGCTCCCGGGCGAGGCCCGTGATCCAGTCGCTCGAGCAGCCGCAGCGGCAGTCTTCCGTCATGGTCTCGGTCTACGTCTCGGTCTACACAGGTGAGGTCGCGAGAGGGCCAACCATGACAGCAGGCGCGGAGATTCCCGGGATCGGACGGCGAAGCGCGCGGAAGACCCGGGGATTTCGGCGCGGGGTGCATCTGGGGCGATCCCAGGCGCGCCCGCGATCGTAGATCGAAGCGTGCGGCTGCCCGGGCTCCTCCTCGCGCTCACCGCCGCGGCGTGCAGCCAGCCGGCACCGGCACCGGCTCCGGCAGCGGCAGCGGCAGCGCCGGCCACCGGTGACGCGCCGGCCGGCGTCCTGCCGACAGGCGCGGCGGTGCGCATCTCGCTCGACGGAGAGCGGATCGCCGCGCTCGTGCCGGCGAGCCCCGCTGGCGCGCCCGCGGCGCCCGCGGCGTGGCTGTGGCCGCCGATCGTCGACAGCCACGTCCACCTGACGTACTGGCCGGTCGCCGATCGGCTCGCAGCCTCGGGGATCGCGGCCGCGGTCGATCTCGCCGCGCCCGACGTGCGCCCCGGCGCGCAGCTCCGCGTGATCTCGGCCGGCCCGATGCTGACCTCCCCCGGCGGCTACCCGCTCGACTCGTGGGGCGCGGACGGCTACGGCAAGGGCTGCGGCGACGCGGCGTGCGTGACCGCGGCGATCGAGTCGCTCGCGCGACGCGGCGCTGGCGTCATCAAGCTCGCGCTCGACGAGGGCGGGCTCGCCCCGGCGCTCGCGCCGGTGGCCGTCGCCGCGGCGCACGCGCGGCGGCTGCGCGTCGCGGTCCACGCGCTCTCCGATCGCGCCGCGCGCCTGGGGGCCGACGCGGGCGCCGACCTGCTCGCGCACACGCCGGTCGAGCCGCTCGGGCCCCAGACGATCGCCGCGTGGCGCGGGCGCGCCGTGATCTCGACGCTCGCCGCGTTCGGCGGCTCTGCCCCGGCGGTCGAAAACCTCCGCGCGCTGCGCGCCGCTGGCGCGACCGTCCTCTACGGCACCGATCTCGGCAACCTGCGCGATGCCGGCCCGTCGGCCGCCGAGCTCGCGCTCCTGCGCGCGGCCGGCCTCGACGACGCCGCGATCACCGACGCGATGACCGCGGCGCCCGCACGCTACTGGGGCCTGCCGTTCGGCGCGCTCGCCGCTGGCGACGAGGCGTCGCTGCTCGTGCTCGATCGCGATCCACGCGCCGACGCGACCGCGCTCCTCGCGCCGCGCGCGGTCTGGCTGCGCGGCCGCCGCGTCCGCTAGCTACCACTCGCGCCGCGGGGTGCGCTAGAACGTCCCGCGTGCGCCGCGCCCTCGTCGCGATCGCGATCTCGCTCGCGATCTGGCTCGCGCTCGCCGCGCGCGCGCACGCGCACCAGAGCTCGGTCAAGTACGTCGACATCACCGCCGCCGGGAGCCGCGCCACCGTCCGATTCACCGTCGCGCCCGACGATCTCACCGCGCCGCTCGGCCTGCCCGACGACGCGCGCCCGACGGCCGCCGCGGCCGCCGCGTCGCCCGCGGCCGCCGCGTACGTCGCCGGCTGGCTCGCGCTTTCGCAGCCCGCCGCCGCCGCCGCCGCCGCCGCCTGCGCGCCCGCCCCGCCCCGCGCCGCCGTCGATCCCGACGGCAAGCTCGTCGCCGTGACGTGGGACGCGGCGTGCCCGGCGCCGATCGAGCGCCTGCGCATCGACCTCGCCGCATTCTTCGCCGCCGACGCGCGCCACGTCGCGATCGTCACGCTGCACCCGGCGGGCACGCACGTCGATCCGCACGTCGCGCGCGCCGGCGAGCCCGCGCTCCTCCTGCACTCCGGCCAGTCGCCGTCCCTCGCGTCGTGGATCGCCTACGGCACACACCACATCTTCGGCGGCCTCGATCACGTGTGCTTCGTGCTCGCGCTGCTGCTCGTCGTCGTGATCGCGCGCGGCGCCAGCGGGCGCTGGGAGGCGCGGCCACCCCGCGCGGCGCTCCGCTCCACCGCGGTGATCGTCACCTCCTTCACGATCGCACATAGCCTCACGTTGGCCGCCGCGGCGCTCGGCTGGCTCCGGCTGCCGGGCCGGCTCGTGGAGAGCGCGATCGCCGCCTCCATCCTTTATATGGGGGTCGAGGACGTGGTCCGACCAGATACCCGCCGCCGGTACGTCGTGACGTTCGGCTTCGGCCTCGTTCACGGCCTGGGCTTCGCCAGCGTGCTCGAAGCGCGCTTGCCGCCCGGCAATGTGGTCGGACCCTTGCTCGGTTTCAACCTCGGAGTCGAGCTCGGACAGCTCGCGATCGTCGCGATTGTATTACCACTTTTGGCGGCGGCCGCCCGCGGGCTCGGCGCCGATCGATATCGCCGAATCGGCCTCTTTGCCGCCGCCCTGCCGCTCGGCGTCATCGCCACGAAGTGGCTGATCGAGCGCGCCCTGGACCTCACCTAGGCATTTTGGCCGGGCCGCGACGGGGTAGCGGACGACGCGATCCTCTTCACAGCACCAGCCTCAAGCAGGATACTCGCCGCACATTGGTAGTCCTCGAATCCGACCCCGGTCACGAGGAGGCAGTCAGGCCGATTGTCGTCTGTGTGGATGATGATCGGAGCAACCTCCAGGCGCTCGGGCGGGTCCTCCGCGCCAAGTGCTCGGTGTTGCTCGCGGCCACTGGCCTCGAAGCGCTCGAGCACGTCAGGTCCAACCCCGACGTCGCGTGCGTGCTCGCCGACCTCCGCATGCCCGGCCTGCCGGGCGCCGAGCTGCTCGCGCGCGTCGCCGAGATCCGGCCGCACTGCCGGCGCGCCGTGGTCACCGGCTTCCCCGAGTCCGAAGACCTGATCGCGGCGATCAACGCCGGCCACCTGCACTACGTCATCACGAAGCCGTGGAAGCTGCAGGACCTCCTGCAGGTCGTCGATCAGCTCGTGCACACGTTCAAGCTCGAGCGCGACAACCACCGGCTGCTCGCCGAGCTCCGGCTCGCGAACACCCAGCTCCGCGAGCACGAGCGCGTGCTCGAGGCGCAGCTCGACGCGCGCGGCCGCGAGATCTCGGCGGCCACCGAGCAGCTCGCCCAGATGGGGCACCAGATCGACGCGCTCACGCTGCGCGACGGGCTCACCGGCCTGTACACGCACCGCGCGTTCCAGGAGCGGCTCCGCGAGGAGGTCACGCGCGCGCTGCGCTGGGGCCAGCCGATGTCGATCCTGATCGGCGACATCGACGGCTTCGCCTCGGTCAACTACGACCTCGGCTACCAGGTCGGCGACGACATCCTGCGCCGCGTCGCGACGCTGCTCCAGGAGGACTCGCCCGATCGCGTCCCCAAGTCCGACGTCGTCGCCCGCTACTCCGGCGAGGAGTTCGTGATCCTCCTGCCCGAGACGGGCAAGCAGGAGGCCGCCACGAAGGCGGCGCGGCTGCGCGACGCGGTCGCCGTGGCCGAGATGCCCAGCAAGCGCAAGCTCTCGATGTCGATCGGCGTCGCGTGCCTGCCCGACGACGCCGCGGATCCCGAGAGCCTGCTCACCGCCGCCGAGGCCGCGCTGCGCGGCGCCAAGCGCGGCGGCCCCGGCCGCGTGCACTTCTTCTCCGCCGGCGACAGCGTCTCGCGCACCTCGACGCGGGCGTTCAACCGGATGCGCGAGGCGGAGATCGATCGGTTCCGCCCGTACCAGGAGCGGATGCACGAGGTGACGTCGATCCTCACGCGGGATCGCGCGCTGTCGTGCCTGCTCGTCGATCTGTCGCGCCTGCACCGCGTCGAGCTCGATCTCGGCGTCGCGCACCACAGCGAGATCTACGACCACGCCGCGGCCGTGCTCGATCGGCTGCGCGGCGACGTCCTCGATCCGCAGGATCTCGTCTGCCGCACCGGCGACGGCGACGGCTACCTCGTGATCCTCGCGCCGCGCCAGGGCACGCGCGTCGACCTCGAGTCGCTCGCGGCCACCGTCGAGCGCGCCGTCGAGAGCGCGCTCGCGCCGATGGTCACCGAGGTCCTGCGCGAGCAGCCGCGCATCACGGTCGGCTCGGCGCGCGTGCTCGGCAACTCGCTGCTCCGGCCCGAGCGCCTCACGGCGCGCCTGATCGCCGACGCGACGGCCGCCACGCGCAACGCGCGCGAGCGCAAGGCGCACCGCGATCGCTCGACCCTGCAGGACGTGATCCTCGGCGACGGCCTGTCGTCGGTGTACCAGCCGATCGTCGATCTCAACACCGGTGACATCTTCGCGTACGAGGCGCTGACGCGCGGCCCCAAGGGCTCGCAGATGGAGTCGCCGGCCACGCTGTTCGCGATCGCCGACGAGGTCGATCTCACCGTCGAGCTCGACCGCGCGTGCTTCCGCGGCGCGCTGCGCAGCGCGATGACGCTCGAGCCGGTGCACCGGCTGTTCGTGAACCTCCTGCCGATGTCGTTCTACGACTCGGCGTTCATCGAGATCGAGGTCGGCAACCTCCTCATGGCCGCGGGCCTGACGCCCGCGAACATCGTCTTCGAGATCACCGAGCGGCTCGCGATCGAGAACTTCGCGTCGTTCAAGCGCGCGCTCGCCGCGTACACCGCGATGGGCTTCGGCGTCGCGATCGACGACGTCGGCACGCGGCACTCGAACCTCGAGACGGTGATGTCGCTGCGGCCGCACTTCATCAAGATCAGCGACGTCCTCGTGCGCGGCATCGCGCGCTCGACGGTCAAGCGCGAGATGCTCCGCTCGCTGCGCCACATCGCCGAGACGATCGACGCCGTGATGATCGCCGAGGGCATCGAGCACCTCGAGGACGTGATGGCGCTCCGCGACCTGGGCCTGCGCTACGGCCAGGGCTACTACATGGCGCGCCCGGGCCCGCCGTTCCCGACCTTGCGCGACGAGATCCGCGCCGAGCTGCGCCGCGTGCAGCCGCCCCGGCTCGTGCCGGCGCCTGACGACGACGACGACCTCGAGGAGGAGTCGGGCGTGCCGAAGCGCTACCAGCGGGTGTTTGGCACCGGCGCGATCCCCAAGAACGCGTTCGGCCGGCACGACGACGAGATCACCAACGACTTCCAGGTCCCGCCGGAGCCCGATCTGTTCCGCGGCCGGCCGTTCGCGCCCGGCGGCGAGGTGACGCAGCCGCTGCCGCCGTGGAAGCCGCTCACCGACGACGAGCAGACGGACACCAAGGCGCTGATCTCGAGCCTGCGCGAGCCCGAGCCCACGCCCGACGGCGAGCGCGGCCCTGGTCGGCCCGGGCTCAACTGAGCGCGATCCCATGGAGCGGAGCGCGTTCCACAAGCTGCTCGCCTTCGGGCTCGAGCGCGGCGCCTCCGATCTCCACTTCGAGATCGGCTACCCGCCGCACTACCGGGTGCACGGCGAGCTCCTGAGCGCGCTCAAGGTGCCGCCGCTCACCGCGCAGGACACCGAGTCGATCGCGCGGATGATCCTCGAGGAGCGCGGCATCACGCTCGATGTCTCGCGCCGGTTCACCGAGCTCGACGTCACGTATGCGCTCGCGCAGCGCGGCCGGTTCCGCGCGTCGATCTTCATGCAGCGCGGCGCCGTCGGGCTCGTGATCCGGCTGATCCCGATCCAGGTGCCGTCGCTCGAGGAGCTGCACCTGCCGCGGGTGGTCGCCGAGCTCGCCAGCACGCGGCGCGGGCTCGTGCTGGTGACTGGCGCGACGGGCCACGGCAAGACGACGACGATGGCGGCGATGGTGCGCCACATCAACGAGACGCGGCACGCGCACGTGGTGACGATCGAGGAGCCGATCGAGTTCTTGCACGAGCCCGCGCGCTGCCTGATCGTGCAGCGCGAGGTCGGCTCGGACACCGGGAGCTTCCACGAGGCGATGAGCGCGGCGCTGCGGCAGGATCCGGACGTCATCGCGATCGGCGCGCTCCGCGACCGCGAGACCGCGGCGATGGCGCTCGGCGCGGCAGAGAACGATCTCTGCGTGCTGGCGGGGATGCACGCGCCCGACGCGGTGTCGACGCTCCGGCGCTTCCTCGAGCTGCTGCCGGCCGAGCTGCAGGGGAGCGCGCGCGAGCGGCTCGCCGGCGCGCTGCAAGGGATCGTCTCGCTGCGCCTGGTCCCCGGAGACGGGGCCGGCGATAGGGCCGGGGCCGGCGACCCGGGCGGCGACGATAACAGCAAGGAGGGCGGCAGGCGGCGCGTGCCGGTCGCCGAGGTCTTCCGCGCGACGCGCGCGACGCGCGACGCGATCCGGGCCGGCCGCTTCGAGGAGCTGCCGGAGCTGATCCGCGATGATCGCGAGCGCTCCGCGTCGCAGTCGTTCGACCAGCACCTGCAGGAGCTGGCCCGCCGCGGCGTGATCTCGAAGGAGACGGCGCTCAGCGCCGCCGCGCGCCCCGACGATCTCGAGCGCGCCCTGCGCGCCGACGAGTAGCAGGCGGCGTCAGCGGCTGCTGAGCGCGGCCGTCAGCGGCTGCTGAGCGCGGCCGTCAGCGGCTGCGCGGCGGCGGCGGCTGGAACGGCCGCGCCCGCGGCTCGACGACCGTCGGCCGGCCGTCGCGGTGATCGCGCACGTTCCAGCCGCGCGGCACGCGCTCACGGCTGGACCAGTAGCCCGGCATGTAGACGTAGGCCCCGTCCGCGTAGTCGTAGTACGGCTGGACGTAGACGAACCCGCGGCCCTGCTCGCGGACCCAGCGCCCGCTGACCCAGACCCATTCGTAGCTGTTCCAGTGCCAGTAGCCGTCGATCCAGACGTAGCCGAACCCCGGCGACACCGTCATCTGCTCGTAGAGCGGCTCGGGCGGCATGCTCGCGACGGTGGACGGCGCGGGCTCGCCGACGGTGACGCCGCCGGCGGCCTGGCCGGTCTGGCCGGCCTGGGCGCCATATCCGTAACCTGCATTCACAGGTCTTGTGTCGCGGACGACGCAGGCCTGGGCCGCCAGGGCGAGCCCCGCGCTGCCGATCCATCCAAGCCATCGCGTCCGCATACGTCCTCCTAACGTCTCAGGATCCGGCGGGTCGCCACCACGATGCTGCTCGTCGGCCAGAGTCTCGCGGAGTCTAGTTGACGGTAGATCGCACCACAAGTACACAGAAAGCCGGATGAAAACGGTCTTCTCGGGCATTCAACCTTCAGGGGCGCTGCACCTCGGCAATTACCTCGGGGCCGTGCGCAACTGGGTGAAGCTGCAAGAGCAATACCGCTGCATCTTCTGCGTCGTCGACTATCACGCCCTGACCCAGGACTACGACCCCAAGGAGATGCGCCTCCGGGTCACCGAGATGGTGATCGATCTGCTCGCGCTCGGGATCGATCCGGACCGCTCGCTCCTGTTCCTGCAGTCGATGGTCCCCGAGCACACCGAGCTGTGCTGGGTGTTCAACAACGTGACCGGCTTCGGCGACCTCGAGCGCATGACGCAGTTCAAGGACAAGTCGACCACCCAGCCGGACAACATCAACGTCGGCCTGTTCGAGTACCCGGTGCTGCAGGCCGCGGACATCTTGCTCTACAAGGCAGAGCTCGTCCCCGTCGGGCAAGATCAGGTGCAGCACATCGAGCTCGCGCGGCGGATCGGCCGCAGCTTCAACCACCGCTGGGGCAAGGTGTTCCCCGAGTGCGAGCCGCTCCTGGCCGAGCTGCCGAAGCTGCTCGGGCTCGACGGCAAGGCGAAGATGTCCAAGTCGCTCGGCAACCACATCCCGCTGGCCGTGCTCGGCGGCGGCGACGGTGACGGTAAAGCGCTGCGCAAGCTGCTCGGGCGCGCCGTCACCGACGAGAAGCGCGTCGCGCGCGAGGACCCCGGCGATCCGGACGTCTGCAACGTGTTCACGATGCACAAGGCGCTGTCGTCGGAGGACGACCTCGCGTGGGTCCGCGCCGGCTGCACCACGGCCGGCATCGGCTGCGTCGACTGCAAGGGCCGGCTCGCCGCCAACCTGAACGCGCACTTCGCCGGCTACGTCGAGCGCCGCGCCAAGCTCGCCGCCGAGCCGGGCCGGATCCAGGAGGTGCTCGTGCAGGGCGCGGCGAAGGCGCGCGACATCGCGCAGCGGACGATGGCGCAGGTCCGTGACAAGCTGGGGCTATGGCGCTCGCGCTGACCTCGCGTCGCTCGACGGTCGCCGCCGTCGCGAGCGCGCTCGCCGCGATGGCGATCGCCGCCGCCGTGGCGGGGCGCGGCTGCCGCGTCTCGCAGCGCGGGCCCGAGGTGGCCGTGCACGAGATGCTGCAGGCGGCGCGGACCGGCGACCTCGACCGGGTCCTCGGGCTGCTCTCGCCGCGGACGCGCGCGCGGCTCGAGGCGGAGGCCCGGCGCGCGACGGACCTCGTCGGCGCGGCCGAGCGCTTCACGACCAAGGCCCTCGTCTCGATGGGCAGCTCCGACAGCGCCGCCGCGCCGACCGACATCACCGTCCTCGACGAGCTCGACGATCGCGCGGTCGTCGAGCTCGTCTCGCCGGCCGGCCGGGCGCGCCTCGAGCTGGTCCGGATCGACGGCCGCTGGCTGATCGACGTGCCCGCCTACGGCCGCGGCGAGGGCCCGGGCGCGCTCTAGCCCCGTGCGCGCCCGCGGTGTTACGGTTCCCGCTACATGAGTCGTCAAGCTCCTCTGGTGTTCATCATGGCGGCGGGTCTGGGCACGCGGATGAAGAGCGAGTTGCCCAAGGTCCTGCACCGGATCGCTGGGCGCCCGATGCTGCACTGGGTGGTCACCGCCGCGCGGGCCGCCGGCGCGCAGCGCGTGGTTGCGATCCTCGGCCACCGCGCCGACACCGTGCGCGCCGCGCTCGACGGAAGCTTCGGCGCCGGCTCCGTCGAGACGGCGCTGCAGCCCGAGCAGCGCGGCACCGGCCACGCCGTGCAGTGCGCGCTGCCCGCCGTCCAGAACGAGCCCGACGACCGGATCGTCGCGATCCTCACCGGCGACGCGCCGCTGCTCGCCGCCGAGCGGATCGCCGAGCTGATCGCCGCCGCCGAGTCCTCGCCCGCCGGCATGGCGCTGCTCTCGACCGTGCCGCCGCGCCCCATGCCGTACGGCCGCCTCGTGCGCGACGCCGCCGGAAAGCTCGAGCGGATCGTCGAGCACCCCGACGCCACCGAGGAGCAGCGCAAGATCAAGGACACGAACGCCGGCTTCTACGCGATCCGGCTCGGCCACCTGCGCAGAGACCTCGCGCTCCTGCGCGCCGACAACGCCAAGGGCGAGCTGTACCTGACGGACCTCGTCGCGCACGCGGCCGCGCGCGGCGGCGCGACGGCGATCGACGCGCCGTTCACCGAGGTCGCCGGCATCAACGACCGCGTCGATCTCGCCAGCGTCGAGATCGACGCGCGGCGCCGCATCAACGAGGCGTGGATGCGCGCCGGCGTGACGATGGTCGATCCGGCGACCACGTACATCGACGCAGACGTCGGCCCGCTCGGCCGCGACGTCTGGCTCGCGCCGAACGTCGCCCTGCGCGGCAAGACGCAGCTCGGCGACGGCACGCGCATCGACACCGGCTCGGTGCTCACCGACGTGCAGCTCGCCGAGAACGTGTACCTGAAGCCGTACTCGATCCTGTCGGAGACCACGGTCGCCACGCGCGCCGAGATCGGGCCGTTCACGCACTGCCGCCCCGCCACGCGCATCGACGAGGACGCGAAGGTCGGCAACTTCGTCGAGACGAAGAAGACGCACATGATGGCCGGCGCGAAGGCCAACCACCTCGCGTACCTCGGCGACGCGTCGGTCGGCGCCAAGGCCAACATCGGCGCCGGCACCATCACGTGCAACTACAACGGCTTCGAGAAGTCGAAGACGACGATCGAGGCCGGCGCGTTCATCGGCTCCGACTCGCAGCTCGTCGCGCCCGTCACCATCGGGCGCGACGCGTACGTCGGCGCCGGGTCCACCGTGACCAAGGACGTGCCGCGCGGCGCGCTCGCGCTCACGCGCGTCAAGCAGGTCAACGTCGAGGGCTGGGCCGATCGGTTCCGCGAGGCGCAGGCCAAGCGCAAGCAGAAGACGAACGGCGATCACTGAGGTCGCGCGGTTGATCGAGCTCCTCGTGCGCGCGCGCGCGATTCGCCCGAGCGTGGCCGTGGCCGTGGCCGCGGCCTTCGCCGCGCTCGCGCTCGCGCTCGCCGGGTGCGGCAAGCGGAAGCCCAAGGAGGCGCCCGCGCCCGAGACCGAGCCGGCGCCGTCCCCCACCGCGCCCGGCGACGGCGGCGCCGCCGACGCCCCCGCCGGCCCATGGCCCGAGCTCCTTGGCCTGCCGCTCACTGCGCCCGAGCGCGTCGTGACCCTGCCGACCAAGCCCGACGTGCCGCGATTCTCCGTCGGCGGCCCGGCGATCGCCGGAGATCTCGCCGTCGTCGCGTCGTCGCAGTTCGGCTTCGTCGCCGTCGACTGGCGCCGCGGCGCGATCGCGTGGACCAAGCCCGCCGGCCTGTACGTCGCGCCGCCCGTCGTGCTGCCGCTCGACGGCGGCCTGGCGCTCGTCGGCGACTGCTTCGCCCCGCCCGAGATCCCCCAGGGCGAGCACCTGCTCGGCTGCCTGCGCGTCGTGACGCCCGCCGGCGTCGACCAGGCGTACATGGCCATCCGCGGCAAGCCCGCCGCCGTCGAGCCGTTCGCCGCCGAGCGCGGCCCGCAGGCCGTGTGGCGCGAGGGCGACCGCGCGCTGCGCTGGCGGCGCGGCGAGCAGGCCGTCACCGTCGATCTCATGACCGGCGTCGCCGCGCCCACCGCTGCGCTCGAGCCGCCGCCGATCACCGTCGAGTACCGCGCGAAGCGCTGGGAGATCGAGCACGCGGACGGCAAGATCGTCGCGCGCGCCCGCCGCGGCGGGCCCCCCGTGTGGAGCACCGAGAACAGCTACACCGCCCTGCTCGGCGCCGTGTGGCAGCAGGACTCCGCGCCCATGATCCGGATCGCCGCCCTGTCGGACCGCGGCGGCACCCCGCACGTGCGCGTGATCGACATGGACGCCACCGGGTCGCTCCGCACCGCCAGCGCACGCCCGATGCCCGGCATCGCGCTGCTCGGCTCCGCCGCGTCCCCCGTGGGCGACGTCGCGCTCGCGGTGCGGCTCGACCGCTCCCTGCGCCGCGACTTCATCGCCGGCTACGCGGTGAGCGCCGCCGTGCGGTGGGTGTACCCGCTGCCGGAGCAGCCGCGCGCGGACCCCGTGGGCGTGGCGATCGCTCCGGAGGCCGTCGTCGTGTTCCACGACGGCGACACGTTGACCATCTTGCCCGAGCTGTCGGCACCTCCTACGGCGCCAGGCGCGAGCGCGGGGTCGTCGCGAAATCCCACACCGTAAGTCCGCGACAAGGCATGGAAGGCTGCTGGTACGGCGCGTGCTCAATGCTGTTGCACCGAACGCAACGCCTTCCCCGAGTACAGGAGACCTTCCGATGTTCACCAAGACCCTCGCCGCCGTCACCCTCGCCGCCTCCCTCGTCGCCTGCGTCCAGCAGGAGACCAGCGCGCCGTCCTCGCTGCAGACTGCCCTGCCGACCGCCGACCAGGTTCAGATCAAGCTGCCCGCCGCCTCGGCGCGCGCGGTCGGCGAGCTCGCCGACTGGTACGTCGCCACGCGCGACGTGACCCGCATGTTCAACGGCGGCAGCGCGTGGGTGCTCGTCCTCATCCACACGATCGTCAAGTTCCCGGTGACCACCGTCAACGGCGACACGTACACCTGGGGCCCGTGGAGCGACACGCTCGACCCCGCCGAGTACAAGCTCGACGTGCGCGAGCTCGCCGACGGCACGTACGAGTACCAGCTGTCGGGCCGCTCGAAGATCACCGCCGGCTCGCAGTTCGAGATCGTCATCGACGGCAAGGCCGATCCGCGGCCCGGCGAGCTCAAGGGCAACGGCCAGTTCCTGCTCGACTTCGACGCGAGCCGCCGCGTGAACCCCGTCGACGCCGGCGACGAGCGCGGCACCATCACCGCGCACTACGACCTCGCGGCGCACCACCTCGATCTCGAGATCGACTCGGTCGACGACCGCGGCCAGCCGGTGACCGCCGACTACGCGTACAACGAGACCGCGGGCGGCGGCGGCGACATGACCTTCAACATCAACGGCAACGCCGGCAAGACGGACCTGAACGAGCAGATCACGCTCCGCTCGCGCTGGCAGAACAACGGCTCCGGCCGCGCGGACGCCCGCCTCGCCGGTGGCGACCTCGGCACGGTGACCGCCATCGCCTCGGAGTGCTGGGACACGTCGTTCAAGCGCGTCTACTACACCGACAGCGTGAACTTCGCCCCGACGGAGGGCGTCGCCAGCGCCTGCGCGTTCGCGACCGCGGATCTGCCGCCGCAGAAGTGAGCGCGACTTTCCATCGCGGCTTTCCCCCTGGAGGGGGCGGGCGCTCGGGCACAGCCCGGGCGCCCGTCGCCATTTACGAATCAGTCAGCGTTGACTGGTTCCCGGCCCCGCGGTAACACGCCCCGCGGAGGAATCGATCCATGGCCACTTTGCCGACCAACGCGTCCGAGCTGTTCGACGTTCTCGTCCCGAAAGGCCTCGAGCAGTTCCCCGACAAGGCCCGCGAGCTCAACGCGGTCTACCTCTTCAAGATCACCGGCGACGGCGGCGGCGAGTGGACGGTCGACACCACGATCCCCGCGCCGACCTGCGTCAAGGGCGACACGGGCAAGGCCCAGTGCACGATCACGGTCACGCACGACAACTTCAAGTTGATGCTGACCGATCCGAACGCCGGCATGCAGCTCTACTTCAAGGGCGATCTCCAGGTCACGGGCGATCCGATGCTCGCGATGAAGCTGCAGCAGCTGTTCGATCTCGCGCGCCCGAAGTGAGCGCCGGCCCGCTGGCCGACGCCCTCCGGGGCATCCGCGTCCTCGATCTGTCGCGGCTCCTGCCCGGGCCGTTCCTCACGATGGTGCTCGCCGATATGGGCGCCGACGTGATCAAGGTCGAGGATCCGCGCGTCGGGGATTACCTGCGCGCGTTCCCGCCTGCCAAGGGCGGGCTCGGCGGCCGCTACCTCGCCGTCAACCGCGGCAAGCGCTCGATCGCGCTCGATCTCAAGGCGCCCGCTGGCCGGGACGCGTTCCTGCGGCTCGTCGAGCGCGCCGACGTCGTCGTCGAGAGCTTCCGGCCCGGCGTCCTGGGCAAGCTCGGCCTCGGCTACGACCAGCTCGCGGCGCGGAACGCGCAGGTGATCGTCTGCTCGATCAGCGGCTACGGCCAGACCGGGCCGTACGTGCACCGCGCCGGCCACGACCTCGATTACATCGGGCTCGCTGGCGTGCTCGCGATGGGCGGGCCCGCGGGCGGCGCGCCCGCCATGCCCGGCATCCAGATCGCCGACCTCGCGGGCGGCGCGCTGTGGAGCGCGACCGCGATCCTCGGCGCGCTCGTCGGGCGCGCGCGGACCGGCCGCGGCGCGCACCTGGACATCTCGATGACCGAGGGCGCGCTCGCGCTGCTCGCCGCCGAGCTCGGCAACCTCGACTGCGGCGCGCGCCCGACGCGCGGCGCGGAGGCGTTGAATGGCGGCCTCGCCTGCTACGGCGTGTACCGCACCCAGGACGATCGCTACCTCGCCGTCGGCGCGCTCGAGCCGAAGTTCTGGATCGCGCTCAACCAGGCGCTCGGCCGGCCGCCGCAGATCGCCGAGCTCGCCGGCTCGCCCGCGCAGCAGGCGCAGGTCCGCGCCGAGCTCGCGGCGATCTTCGCGACGCGCACCGCCGCCGAGTGGCACGCGCACCTCGCGGCGCACGACTGCTGCGTCGAGCTCGTGCTCGAGCCCGAGGAGCTGCCCGCGCACCCGCTGCACCAGGCGCGCGAGGTGTTCTTCACCGTCGACGGCGGCCCCGGCGTCGGCCCGCTCCGCCAGATCCGCACGCCCGTCGGCACGCCCGAGGCGCCGCGCCCGCCGCCGCGCCTCGGCGAGCACACGCGCGAGGTCCTGACCGAGCACGGCTTCGCCGACGCCGAGATCGCGGCGCTCGCCCGGTCGTAGTCGCGCCGAACGCGACCCAGAGCCCGCCAAGGCTCGGCGCCGCCAGCACGGCTCCGTGCAGCGGATATGTCCAGTGGACATGCCTGCGGCATGTCCAGCCGCGCGCTGGACACGCGCGGCTGCCGACACCTCCATGGGGAGCCCCTGTCATCCCCGGAGTCGCGACCTGACGACCCGGTTGTGCGTCTTCCCCAACTCAAGATGACTCCAGCGGATCGCGCCGCTCGGTAGTGCGAGCTCTCTGCCTCCTGAAAATTCGGATGACCTCACCGTCGAGGGTTCACGCCTTGCACGACGACCCACTGCGTCGGCGTCCGCCAGCGCCTGCACACAGACGTCGTCATGTCGCTGCCCAGGAGCTCCATGGACACCCCCAAGCCCGCCCGCACCGATGGCAAGCCGGTGCGCGACCGCGCTGATCACGCGGATGCGAACGCCGAGACGATCGACTTCGACCCCAGCCTCGGCGCCGACCGGTCGGCCCGGCGCTCCGCGGCCGATATCGCCACCATCGCGCCGCCGCGTCTTCGCGAGACCCGCGCCGCGCTCGGCTCTCGCGATCACCTACCGTCTCGGCCATCGCAGAGCCCCACCGCCGCCCCGCACGAGCCGGATGCGCCCGCGCCCGCGTCCGCCGAGCCGGTCGCGCTCGGGGGCGCGCCCGGGGGCCGGCTGGGGCAGTACGAGCTGATCCGGCAGCTCGGGCGCGGCGGGATGGGCACCGTCTACCTGGCGCGCGACCTGCGGCTCGGCCGGCTGGTCGCGATCAAGCTCCTGGTGCCGCGCGGCCGCTACGACCAGGCGCGGTTCCTCGCCGAGGCCCGCGTCACGGCGCGCTTCAACCACGAGAACATCGTCGTGATCCACGACGTCGGGGAGCACGACGCGCACCCGTACATGGTGTTCGAGTACGTGGCCGGGCAGACCCTGCGCACGTGGCTCGACGAGCGCGCCGCACAGAGCAGCGCCGGCGCGTGGCCGCTCGAGCCGCGGCTCGCCGCCACGCTGATCGCCCCGGTGGTGCGAGCGCTGGCCTACGCCCACGACCTGGGGATCGTGCACCGCGATCTCAAGCCCGCCAACATCATGCTGACCGACGCCGGCACCATCAAGGTGCTCGACTTCGGGATCGCGCAGCTGCTCGCGGGGACAGACAGCGCCGACAGCGCCAACAGCTCGAGCGCCGGCCTGCACATCCCGGCGATCGCCGAGCCCGGCGCGATCATGGGCACGCTGCCCTATATGTCGCCCGAGCAGCTCGAGGGCGACACTACCGATCATCGCACTGACCTCTGGGCGATCGGGATCATGCTCTACGAGATGGTCACTGGCTCTCACCCGGTGATCGACGATCACAGCAATCTCCAGCACGCCCTGCTCGACATCACCACGCTCGAGCTGCCGATGCCCAGCGCCAGCGAGCGCCGCGCCGATCTAGGCCCGCTGGCCGGGATCATCGATCGCTGCCTGCTCAAGGACCGGGCGCACCGCACCCGCGACGCTCGCGTGCTGCTCGAAGAACTGGAGGCCCTGTCGGCCGGCGGGCGCGTCGCGGTGCAGGGGTACGACGGCAATCCGTTCGCCGGGCTCGCCCCGTTCCAGGAGGCCGACGCCGATCGGTTCCACGGCCGCGCGCGCGAGGTCGGCGCGGTGCTCGCGCGGCTGCGCAGCAGCCCGCTCATCGCGCTCGCCGGCCCCTCGGGGGTGGGCAAGTCGTCGCTGATCCGCGCCGGCGTCATCCCGCAGCTCAAGCGCTCGGGCGAAGGCTGGGACGCGCTGACGCTCCGCCCCGGCCGCAGCCCGCTCGCGTCGCTGTCGGCGATCTTCGTCGAGCTGACGCGCTCGGCCACCGATCCCGCCGCCAGCGCGAGCGGGATCGGCCATGGTGAGCCAGCGCCCGAGCCCGCGCACGCAGATCTGCGCGCGACACCCGGTCAGCTCGGGGCCGCCCTGCGCGCGTGGGCCCTCCGCAAGCGCCGGCGCGTGCTGGTGTTCGTCTCTCGATCCGCTCGGACTTCCTCGATCGTCTCGCCGAGCATCGCCACCTGGCCGGCGAGCTGAGCCGCGGCCTCATGCTCGTGCCGCCGCTCGACCGTGACGGGCTACGCGACGCGCTGGTCCGCCCCGTCGAGGCGGCGGACTACCGGTACGAGGACCCGAGCCTCATCGACGACATGCTGGCCGCCGTCGCCGCGGCGCCCGGCAGCCTGCCGCTACTCCAGTTCGCGGCGTCCCGGCTCTGGACCGAGCGCGACCGCGAGCGACGGCTGCTCACGCGAGCCAGCTACCAGGCGATGGGCGGCATCGCGGGGACCCTCGCCGGCCACGCCGACCACGTCCTGGACGCGATCCCCGCCCGCGAGCGCGCGCTGGTGCGGTCGATCTTCGAGCGCCTGGTCACGCCGGAGCGCACGCGCGCCGTGGTGAGCCTGGGCGAGCTGCGCGAGCTGCCCGGCGACCCCGACGATCTCGAGCGTCTGGTCTACCGGCTGGTGGACGCGCGGCTCTTGGTCATCGAGGCCCGGACCGGCGACGACCGCACCGTCGAGCTCGTGCACGAGTCGTTGCTCGCGCGCTGGCCCACCCTGGTCGGCTGGCTCGACGAGAACCGCGACGACGCCGCGTTCCTCTCGCGGCTGCGCACAGCCGCTGCGCAGTGGCAAGCGAGCGACCAGGACGAGGGCATGCTGTGGCGCGACGAGCCGGCGCGGCGGGCGCTGGCGTGGCTCTCGCATTACCGCGGCGAGCTCGGCCGCCGCGAGCGCGCGTACCTGGACGCGGTGCACGCCGTGGCCTCCCGGGGCGAGCGGCGCCGACGGCTCCTCCGCCGCCGGGTCATCGCCGCCGTGGTGGCCGTCCCGATGATCCTCTTGGCGGTCGCGGGCGTGGCGCTGGTCCGGATCACCCGCGCCGAGCGCGAGGCGAGCCGCCAGCGGGACGAAGCGACCGAGCGAGCCACGCAGCTGCGCAAGCGCACAGATGAGTTGCAGGACAGGGAGCGCAAGATCAGCGAGCTCTTGGACGAGACCCGGCAGGCGTCGCAGCAAGTCGCCGCCGAGCGCGACAAAGCGAGCCAGGCGTCGGAGCAAGCCGCCGCCGAGCGCGATAACGCGCGCCGTCAGCAGGAGGAGGCCGAGCGCGCACGTGACCAGGCCACGGCCGCCGCGCACCAGGCGGGCCTCGAGAAGGCCAACGCCGAGCGCGCGGCGCGCGAAGCCGAGGCGGCGCGCGTGAAGGAGGCCGAGGCGGCCGAGCGCGCCCGGAAGAGCGAGCAGAGCAGGAAGCAACTCATGGATCGGGCCGTCGGCCCGGTCGAGACACAGCTGTGCTGTAAGGAGGAGCGATGAAGTCACCGACTCAGTATCTAGTGCTTCGCACGGTCGCGGCGGCGGGGCTGGCAGCGCTGGCGCTGGGGCTTGGGCTGGGCAGCGCGCGAGCGCAGGCCGTGCCAGCCGGCGACGAGCCATGGCCTCGACAGGCATCTGCCGAGGCCCGGCAGCGGGCACAGGAGCTGTTCACACTGGCCCTCAACAAGCACCAGCAGCTCCTGCGTGGTGAGGCGTTGCAGCTCTACGAGCAGGCGTTGGCGCTGTGGGACAACCCCACTATTCGGTGGAACCTGGCGCTGGTGCTCGAGGATCTAGGCCAGTACCTGCGCGCCCACGAGGAGCTCAAGCGTGCGCGCCGCTGGGGGGCGGCGCTCGGCGCCGAGCGACTGCGCAAGTTTGACGACCAGATGCGGGCGCTCGAGACCAAGCGGCTGGCCCGGATCGAGACGCACCGCGAGGAGCCGTCGGCCGAGATCACGCTGGACGGCCAGCCGTGGCCGCGCAGTGCGGGGCAGCGGAGCAAGCTGGTGCTGCCGGGCGAGCACTACATCGCCGCGCGCAAGCCCGGATACTTGCCGGTGACCCGGTCGGTGTATGTGAAGGCCGGGGAGCAGGCCCGCGTGGCGCTGCTGATGGACGAGGACCGCTTCCTCGAAAAGCGCCGATGGCCGGCGTGGAAGCCGTGGACGGTGGTTGCGGCCGGCGCCGCCGTCACGGCGGTGGGGGGGGGACTGGTACGGCGAGCGTTTGTGGACCGAGCTGCCGCCAAGGCCATGAACCTGACTAGCGACTCGGACCTCTTCCGTCGCGCCGAACTGGAGAACGGGTTCGGGATCGGCACGATCGCCGCCGGCGGCACCGCGATCGCGGTCGGTCTGGCGCTGGCGTGGCTCAACCAGCCGCGCCCGTATCGCGCCGAGGCGCGAGCCCCCTCCAAGATCGAGCTCACGCCCATCCTGTCGCCACAGCGGGCCGAACTCTCGGTACTGATTCGATTCTGAATATTCAGCGCCAGCCAGTGCGGCAACAGAAACAGGAACAGGAACAGGAGGAACAACGGATGAGCCATCGAATCCAGCGAGCAGTAATGATGGGACTCCTAATTTCGATAGGCGTGGGGACCGGTGCGTGCCTGTCGCCACTGGGCACGACCTGCGGTGACAGCAGGTGCCCGAACGGATTTCTTTGCACGCCGCTCGACCACGTCTGCGTCAAGAGCGGGTGCGGCAACCTTATCGTCGAGGCCGACGAAGAGTGCGACGACGGCAACGACGCGAACGGTGACGGCTGCGACAGCAACTGCACCATGACGGCCTGCGGCAATGGTGTAGTGGCGGCCGACGAGGCGTGCGACGACGGCAACCTGGATGATGCAGACGACTGCCTGTCGACCTGCCAGCTCAACACGTGCGGCGACGGTAAGGTCAACCCCCGGGCCGAGATGTGCGACGACAGCAACCTGGATGATAAAGACGACTGCTTGTCGATCTGCCAGCTCAACGAGTGCGGGGACGGCAAGGTCAACCCCCGGGCTGAGGCGTGCGACGACGGCAACCTCACCAACGACGACGGCTGCAATAACGACTGCACTCTCAGCTCGCCTATGTATTTCAAGGCGTCCAATACTGGCCAATGGGACTTCTTTGGCACCAGCGTCGCGCTGTCGGCGGACGGCTCGACCCTAGCGGTCGGCGCCAGAAGGGAGGCCAGCGCGGCGACCGGCATCGGCGGCAACCAGGCCGACAACTCCGCTCAAGGCGCCGGCGCGGTCTACGTGTTCACGCGGAGCGGCTCGACGTGGAGCCAGCAGGCGTACGTCAAGGCGTCCAATACTGGCGCAGGGGACGGATTCGGCTCCAGCGTTGCGCTCTCGGCGGACGGCTCGACCCTGGCGGTCGGCGCCGATTGGGAGGCCAGCGCGGCGACCGGCATCGGCAGCAATCAGGCCGACAACTCCGCTCAAGGCGCCGGCGCGGTCTACGTGTTCACGCGGAGCGGCTCGACGTGGAGCCAGCAGGCGTATGTCAAAGCGTCCGATACTCACGCAGAGGACTACTTCGGCCACAGCGTTGCGCTGTCGGCGGACGGCTCGACCCTGGCGGTCGGCGCCTACGGCCACGACGTCATTATTCCAAATGCCGATTATGGCGCAGTCTTCGTGTTCACGAGGAGCGGCACGGCGTGGAGTCAGCAGAAGATGTTCTGGAGGCACATTCTTAACGGCAAGGACTACTTCGGCAGCAGCGTCGCGCTGTCGGCGGACGGCTCGATCCTGGCGGTCGGCGTCCCTGGGGCCGCCGCGGTCGACTTATTCACGCGGAGTGGCACGACATGGAATCGGCAGACGTATATCTTGGCGTCCAATACTGACGAAAATGACAATTTTGGCTCCAGCGTCGCGCTTTCGGCAGACGGCTCGACCCTGGCGGTCGGCGCCTATTGGGAGGACAGCGCGGCAACCGGCATCGGCGGCAACCAGGCCGACAACTCTGCTGGGAACTCCGGCGCGGTCTACGTGTTCACGCGGAGCGGCACGACGTGGAGCCAGCAGGCGTATGTCAAGGCGTCCAATACTGGCGAAGATGACTACTTCGGCTACAGGGTCGCGCTGTCGGCGGACGGCTCGACCCTGGTGGTCGGCGCCTATGGGGAGGCCAGCGCGGCGACCGGCATCGGCGGCAACCAGGCCGACAACTCTGCTGAGGCCTCCGGCGCGGTCTACGTGTTCACGCGGAGCGGCACGACGTGGAGCCAGCAGGCGTACGTGGCGTACGTCAAGGCGTCCAATACTGGCGCAGGGGACGAATTCGGCACCAGCGTTGCGCTCTCGGCGGACGGTTCGACCCTGGCGGTCGGCGCCAACGGGGAGCGCAGCGCGGCGACCAGCATTGGCGGCGACCAGGCCGACAACTCCGCTGGGGCCTCCGGCGCGGTCTACGTGTACCCCCGACCTGCCCAGCAGTTGCTGGGCACCACCGCCGCCCTGAGCGAGCCGGCCACGCCCGCGTTCGCTGAGCACGTCGCGTCCGTGCCAGACGGCAGGCTTGGCCCGTAGACGCTCGCGCCGCTCCTGTAGCCGCAGCGTGCCTATCTCGTGATGCGCACGGTCGCGACGGCGGGGCTGGCAGCGCTGGCGCTGGTGCTGAGGCGTCCCAGCGCGCGAGCAGAGGCCGTGCCTGCCGGCGACGAGCCATGGGATCCAGCGCCAGCAAGTGCGGGACCAGAAACAGAAAAGGAGGAAGGACGAATGAGCAACCGAATCCAGCGAGCAGTGATGATGGGACTCCTAATTTCGATCGGCGTGGGGACCGGTGCGTGCCTGTCGCCACTGGGCATGGCATGCGGCGACGGCTGGTGCCTGGACGGATTTCTTTGCACGCCGGTCGATCACGTCTGCGTCAAGCGCGGGTGCGGCAACGCCATCGTGGAGGCCGAGGCCGACGAAGAGTGCGACGATGGCAACCTGGAGGACGAGGACAGCTGCCCGTCGACTTGCCAGCTTCACAGGTGCGGGGACGGCAAGGTCGACCCCCGGGCCGAGGCGTGCGACGACGGCAACCAGGAGGAGGAGGACAGCTGTCTGTCGACCTGCCAGCTCAACAGGTGCGGGGACGGTCAGGTCAACCGTCAGGCCGAGGCGTGCGACGACGGCAACAGCACCAACAACGACGGCTGCAATAACAACTGCATCATCAGCCTGTCTGTGTATGTCAAGGCGTCCAATACTGGCGCAGAGGACGCCTTTGGCTATAGCGTTGCGCTGTCGGCGGACGGCGCGACCCTGGCGGTCGGCGCCGTAATGGAGAACAGCGCGGCGACCGGCATCGGCGACGACCAGGCCAGCGGCATCGCGTATGGGGCCGGCGCGGTCTACGTGTTCACATGGAGCGGCACGACGTGGAGCCAGCAGGCGTATATCAAGGCGTCCAATACTGGCGCAGGGGACGGATTTGGCATCAGCGTTGCGCTCTCGGCGGACGGCGCGACCCTGGCGGTCGGCGCACATTATGAGGCCAGCGCGGCGACCGGCATCGGCGGCAACCAGGCCAACAACTCTGCTGAAAGGTCCGGCGCGGTCTACGTGTTCACGCGGAGCGGCACGACGTGGAGCCAGCAGGCGTATGTCAAGGCGTCCAATACTCGCGCACATGCCAACTTCGGCAGGAGCGTTGCGCTGTCGGCGGACGGCTCGACCCTGGCGGTCGGCGCCTTTTTTGGGAGCCCCAGCGCGGTCTACGTGTTCACGCGGAGCGGCACGACGTGGAGCCAGCAGGCGTACGTCAATGAGCCTGCTAACGAAGTGGACTACTTCGGCTACAGCGTCGCGCTGTCGGCGGACGGCTCGACCCTGGCGGTCGGCGCCTATTTGGAGGACAGCGCGGCAACCGGCATCGGCGGCAACCAGGCCGACAACTCTGCTGTGAACGCTGGCGCGGTCTACGTATTCACGCGGAGCGGCACGACGTGGAGCCAGCAGGCGTATGTCAAGGCGTCCAATACTGGCGGAAATGACTACTTCGGCTACAAGGTCGCGCTGTCGGCGGACGGCTCGACCCTGGCGGTCGGCGCCTATGGGGAGGCCAGCGCGGCGACCGACATCGGCGGCGACCAAGCCGACAACTCTGCTGGAGCCTCCGGCGCGGTCTACGTGTTCACGCGGAGCAGCACGACGTGGAGCCAGCAGGCGTACGTCAAGGCGTCTAATACTGGCGGAGGGGACGAATTCGGCACCAGCGTTGCGCTGTCGGCGGACGGCGCGACTCTGGCGGTCGGCGCCCATTACGAGGACAGTTCGGCGACCGGCATCGGCGGCAACCAGGCCGACAACTCTGCTGGAGCCTCCGGCGCGGTCTACGTGTTCACGCGGAGCGGCACGACGTGGAGCCAGCAGACGTACGTCAAGGCGCCCAATACTGGCGGAGGGGACTACTTCGGCACCAGCGTTGCGCTGTCGGCGGACGGCGCGCCCCTGGCGGTCGGCGCCCGTTACGAGGACAGTTCGGCGACCGGCATCGGCGGCGACCAGGCCAACAACTCCGCTGGAGAGGCCGGCGCGGTCTACGTGTACCCCCTGCCTGCCCAGCAGTCGCTGAGCACCACCGCGGCCCTGAGCGAGCCGGACGCGCTCGTGTCCACCGCAGCCGTGCCCGGCGGTTGGCTCGGCCCGTAGGAGCTCGCGCCGGTCCTGTCGCCGCAGCAGACCCGAGCGCTCGATGCAGATTCGATTCTGAAGATCCAGCGCCAGCAAGTGCGGGAACCGGAACAGGAGAGCTTACCGCGGCCATGGCGACGGAAGGTGATCGCGTCGGCCGTCGGTGAGGGAGCCTGCGCTATGTTTGCTCCCTGGCGTCGAGAGGCGGTGAATCTCGTCGGCCGTTGAGTCCACGGCCGCACGCAGCTCGGCGATATGACGCTCGAGGTCTGCCACACGCTGGCGCGTGGCTGCGAGCTCCGACTCTCGAGCGGATACGGCGCGCAGGCGAAGCCGATGGGCGACGAGCGGTGCGCGATTCAAGTGCAACCTCTCGATGAAGAACTGTCCTTCGGGAGTCAGTCCGACCAAACGTCCTGACGGATCCTCGCGAACGTGGGAGGCGAGATCATCGCGTCCCGGATGAAGCAGCGGGATCCGAGGCAAGTCCGTCGCGCTATGCCAGTACGCGCCCTTGTGCTCGTTGCAGCGTGGGCACGCATATACGAGATTGTCGTCGTCGTCCGCGCCGCCTTGCGAGCGTGGTTGGTGATGGTCTCTCCGCTGGTCCGTCACCGCGACGATGCGATCGAGCGCCCATTACCTGCCAGAAGCTCGCCAGAAGTCCTCGGCCAAGGCTGCGCTCCGCTGCCGCAGCCGCGCGGCGTACGCCTGCGCCTCGGCCAGCAGCGTCTCTTCTTCGCGGGCGATCCGCTCGAGCTCCCCGGCCTTGCGGTCGAGCTCTGCCTTCTCGGCGTCCATCGCCCGCACCTGCGCGTCCAGGCGTTCGTCGGCGGAGCGCAGCGCCTTGGCCTCTTCGGCATCCAGACCGGCGAGGAGCCCGCCCTGCACCACGCGCTCCTTCTCCGTGAGGGTGCCCCGCGCCTCCGCAAGCCGAAGCGCCTTGAATTGCTCGGACTTGCGCTCGCTCCAGCTCATGAAGCGAACCTACTCGACGCTGTCTTCGGGAGCAACCGGAGCTTGGTGGAGGCGGTGATGAGCCCGGGCGGCAAGGCCATTAAAGCGGGGGTTCGGCGCCACCGGGCTGCTCCGAGGTCGAACCAGAGCTCGGCCTGCGTGGGGCCCGCGCTCGGCGCGAAGGTCACCGGGGCGCACGGCAAGCGGGCGTGGCGCCCCCTGCGCGCGGCACGGCGCCGATCGTGACCTACCGGTGCCTGGGGAGCGACTCCGGCGGGGCGCTCTGGGGCCGGGCCATGCGACAAAGGGTCTGCAGCCGATCGCCCACCATCACCAGCAGCGACGTGATCGCGCGGGGCGCGCGGCGATGATCGCGCTCCGGCCCGAGCTGGTTGGTGGCCACCGCCTCGCTGAGGATGCGCGCGGCCTCGACCGCGCCGTGGATCTTGTGGAGCTCCCTCCGCAGGTAACGCCGCCTGCGCCTCGATAGTTTCGCCATGCCTCCTTCTTAAATCCAATTTGGATTCATGTCAATCAGGCCTCGCACGCTCACCCGATGCAGGCACTGCATCAGTCCTCCGAGTGTGCCGGAATCTCGATCCAGTACCGGGCGGGGACGGCTCCCTCGGTCAGATCCTCGATCCGAAACGCCATCTCGAGGCTCGGACGGCGCAGCCCGTTGCAGAAGCGATCGACGCTTCCCTTCGCGATGCCGAGCGCGTCGGCGAGCCGCTGCCGGGTCCAGCCGTTCGCGACCACCCACTCGCCGAGCTTGTTCCACTTCTCGACGGGACGCCCCATTCGAGGCTTCTCGATCGGCCGGCTCGTGCGGCGCTTGCTACCAGCCACCTGCGAGTTATCCCACAGTTGGCCTCCGCAAACCGCCCCGCCGCCGTCCATGGTAAGCGGGTCCCCCGCGGCAACCCGGGCGCCGGTGGAGGCCTTGCTTGACGTGCCACGCGCGCCGACGCTGGTCCCGGTATTGAACGCGACGCCCTCGATGTCAGGCTCTCGACCTCGAAGGAGCTCGCCGATTGCTGCGGCATCACGCTCGCTGAGTCGAGCGTGGTCTGTAGGTAGCGTTCTCCGCGACTTCGTTCAATCGAGCTCAGCTCGCCGCCACGAGCGGTTCAGCCTTCCAATCGCTCGCGGTGCGGCGTATTCGCACTGGTATCTCCTTTATCGGCTCATCTTTCGATGGAAGCGCGCCGAGCGTGGCGCGAACGTCAGCGACAATTTCGTTGTCCTTGATCCTGCCCAACGTCACGGACGATGCGTCGGCTGCGAGAACGATGGGGCCCATCGTTGCGAGCATGCGAAGGAAGCGCTCGGCGGGAACGCCAATTGGCTCCGAGCTCGTCCAGCGCGAGGCCTGTGTCTCGCTGACTCCCATCACGATCGCGAAGTCTCTGTTGGACAACTCAAGATGGTCGCGAATGAAACGAACCTCCGACGGGAGGAGTCGCACCGGCTTGGTCGCGATGATGTGCGCGAGTAGCCGGTGAAGTTGCGCCATGCGCTCGATCTGCACGCGCTTCGCCCCACAGCTCTCGCAGTCGTACCTGACGACGTTGCGCAGGATGACGTGGTCCATGCCGCTCTCGCGGTAGACGTGGTCACCGACGCTCTTGGTCATTGCGTTGCCGCATTCGGTGCACTTCATGGTCTAGTCCTTCCTGAGGAGAGTAACGATGATGAGCAGGTTTCCCTCGTCGTCGACATCGAACGTGAAGATCACCTCGATTCCATTCTTTCGGCCGCTGTAACGCCACTTGCCGGCAACACACGAACTAGTCTTGAGTACGCCGCGCAGTGCCGCGAGGATCTGCCCACCGGTGATATGCCGTTCGGCCATACGATCATCGCCATCGTGATAGCCGATCGAGGTGCGCCCCCATTTCGATGCAGTGCTCGACCACTTCGCGGAGCTTGCTCTCGGGCAGCTCCGCGAAAGGGTCGATAACTTCCATGAAGCTCATCGTGGACCGCAGTTGCGGAAAGCGCAACCGGCAACTTTGCGGATTCCGCAATCCCCTGACCGCGCAACCCCTGATCCGCCGAGCTCGCAAGCGGACATGGTCCAAGGCACACAAGGATATCGCAAGGTTGCGAAGAGGGCATCACCTGCCTGCAGTAGGACCACATCGACGACGGAACGAACTTGCCGGCGAGCATCTCGTCGACGGCGCCGTGCCGCCGCGCGGCGGCTTGACCGCTCGGCGATTCCCTGGGAGCGTCAGACAGGGACTTCGGCCCTGGGGAAATAAAGAATTTATCGTCGGGTAGATGATGGGCGATGAAACGATCCGATGCGAAGTCGGTTGACACGCAGATCCCGTCCGTGATCTATGGCTG
>Ga0247790_10000092_pt1 | contig 45560 bp, 36 predicted proteins | sample UWRJS171409R4_FD_179913 | JGI IMG/M metagenome (GOLD analysis project Ga0247790, IMG submission 179913) | Soil microbial communities from Arlington Agricultural Research Station in Wisconsin, United States - UWRJ-S171-409R-4 | ecosystem: Environmental > Terrestrial > Soil > Agricultural land...
TGCCGTTCTCGTCGCTGACCGCGGAGACCTTGGCCGGCGCGCTCGAGGAGACGCTCGGCTCACAGAAGGTGCTCGCCGCCGCATCCGCCATGGGCGCGAAGCTCCGCGCTGAGCGCGGGCTCGCCCGCGCGGCCGATCTGCTGGAACGAGCTGCCAGCCGCCAGCCCCTCGATTAGATTCGCCGAACCTCGCACAGACCTCGGCGACAACTACGAGCCTCATCACCGGGTTGCACAGATCCGCTCGGCTCCGATCCGCGCGGACCCGGACCGGGGTTGCGGCGCGGATCGAAGCCCGAGGCGGCTGCTGGCTGGTGGCTTGCGAATCAACCCGTACCGGCGCCTCGCCAGCGTTGACCATGTCCGCGATTTTTGGTCGGGATCGGCGACCTCGATGAGCGGCTGCTTGATTGGATTGTCGCCGTGTGCCTGTCGTCGATCCGCCACGTCCGCGATCGGGTGGCGACGTTCCGCGAGTTGCGCCGGGTCGTGCACGACCGGCTCGTCATCGTCGAGTTCGACGGCGGCCGCCCCGTGTGCGTCGCGGCGCACGCGAATCGCGTCGGCACAGCCCTGCGCTGACGCGTGTTCGGCCCGCTCGTCGTGCGCACCGCGCAGCCCGCCGCCATGATCGCGCGGCTCGCCGAGGCGGCGGGGCTTGTTCGACCGCGGCGAGCTGCACCGCTGGGCGGCGAGCTGCACCACCTCGCGGCCGACCCGGCACGCCAGTGAGACTACGGCGTCCTCGCGCAACGAAACCCGAACTCGCTGAGCCGAACGGTCGGAGCGCTGGCGCCGCGGGAGGCCGCGCGCAGGGGTGACGCATTGTAGTAGAATCCACCGCCCCGGATCACGCGATTGGTGCCAGGCATCAGATTGGCACAATCATTACAGGGCATCGGATACGCAGATGCATGCCAGTCCAGCACCCACTCCCACACATTCCCCGCCAGGCCCGAGTGCCCCCACCGTCCGTCACCCTTGGGAGATTCGCTTCCCACCCGGTTCAACCCACCTGTCGTGCCATTCACACAGTACATTCCCGGGGGAGTATCGATTTTATAATTTGCATACGTGCAGTCGGTGGTCAGGTCGCTCACAGGATTCGACCATGGGTATGCCCGATGCTCGCTCCCTCCGCCCGCCGCGTAGTTCCACTCCGCCTCTGTCGGCAAATACCCCCCATCCCAGATACAGAATGCCATCGCCTCGTACCAACTCACGCAGTCCATAGGCTTGTTCTCGTTCCCCCCGGGGGCATCCGTCCAGGTCTGGTAGGTCACGTTGCATTTGACCGCGGCCTTCAGTGCTGCGGTGTCCGCGGCTAGATGCACTTCCCACGCGCTATCCCAGCCGCTGCCTGGAACACGCGGATGTGCCCCGGCCCCCGCCACAGGAGGGCTCCCTTGCGCCCGCGTTCCCAGCCCGGCATAGACGAACGCCCGGAACCGCCCCACCGTCACTTCGTACTTGTCCAGTACGAACGTGCTCACCGTCGCCGGGGCGCTCATATCGTTGTTTGCATCCGTCGCCTCGTCGTATCCGCGAAGGAACGCGCCTCCCAGAACGGTGTCCGCCGGGTCGCAGCAGCTCCCGGTTGCACCGGCGCCACACGTCATCGCCAGGCCTATACAGCTTATGTACTGAGGCGGCCGCGGCGGTCCATCGACCTCCGGCTCGTCGCCCGGAGCATCGGCTCCCAACACCGTCGGAAGGTCGAACCGGCACGAGGCCAACATCACCCCCATCGCCAGCCATGCCACGGGTTGCAGCAGAGGTTGTGTTCGCCCCCCAACGTTCACCATGGCGAGACCCTAGGATCGGGCCCCGGCTCGATCAAGCCCCTGCCGTAGAGATTGCCGGCATCGTGCATCGACGCGTGCTCCGGGCGGAGCAGACGTACATGACGAGCGCCGGAGCGGTGACGGCCGAGCGGTGGCTGTACCGGGAGCGCGCGAACGACACCGCCCATAGCATCAGTCCCATGGAGCTGCGACGCCGAGGGCGAGTTGCTCGGTGCAATCCGCATGGCCCGCGCCCCCCGAGCCCGGCAAGCGCACGCTCAAGGCGGCGCTGGCGGCGGAGCTGAGCGCTGCGTTGCGCCAGCGCCCCGACCTCAAGCTGGTCAAGGTCGCCGACGGCGGCGCCGACAACTGGACGTTCTTTTCCGACGAGCTGCCCCGGGGGGAGGAGGCGCTCGACTTCTTTCACGCCCGCGAGCACCTGCATGCTGCGGTTGCCGCGGCGTACGGCGACGGTACGAAAGAGACGCGCCGCCGGTTTGAGCAACTTCGCGACACGCTGCGCGACGAGGTCGGGGGCGTGGTGCGGGTCATCCGCGCACTCGATTACCTGCGCAAGCGGTTCCCGCGCCGGGACGCGATCCGGCAGTGCGCGGCGTACTTCCATTGACCCGCTTCTTCGAGGACGGTCGCCTCCAGCTGACCAACAACAGCTCCGAGCGCGCGCCTGCACAAGCTCGATCCCGAGGCCTACTTGCGCGACCTGTTCCGGGTCCTTCCGCAGTGGCCACGGGACCGCTACATCGAGCTCGCGCCCAAGTACTGGCTCGCGACGCGCGCGCGCCTGGACGCCGCCCAGCTCGCGCTCGAGGTCGGCTGGCTCACGATCCCGCCGCCCCCGACGCAGTAGGCGGTCACGTACCGAGCGAGCTGGCGTCGTCACGTTTCGAACGTGCCATCCCGCCATGCTGCGCACCAGAACGCGGTCCGTGCAGCGGATACGTACTTCCGACGCCATCGCAACCGCATGGACTACGCAGGGCTCCGCCAGCGTGGGCTGCCGATCGGCTCGGGGATCGTCGAGGCCGCCTGCAAGACATTGGTATCGCAGCGGCTCAAGCTCAGCGGCATGCGCTGGGGCGATCCTCACCGCGCGCGGATGGGATCAAAGCGAGCGCTTCGACGCGGCATGGGCGCTCCTGGCTGCACACTACGCAAGTCGAGGTCCACGTGCTCGTCAACGTGACTCTGGTCAGGCCGCCCTCACCGGAGAAGTCGCGGCGCTCAAAGCGGGCAGGATGAGAACTACACCCAGCCGCCAGCCGCCAGCCGCTCGATTAGATGAGCTGAACCTCGCCGCAACCCCGGCGACAGCCACGAGCCTCATCACTCGTCGTCGGTCTTGGATGGTTCGGGTGCCGCTTGTTGTGCAAGTAGTTGAGGCGGAGCGGCTTTGCCGGCGCGCCAAGGGCGCTTGAGTAGAACGCAGATCTTGTGAGCAATCAATATGGCCGCTTCGCTATCGCGAGACAACCTCAAGCATTGCTTCTTTAGCTTTGCTTCTTTGTGCTGTTCTGTCCATCCGGCATCCACATCCGCGTTTTCATAGTCGGCATAAATACGCATGGACATCAGACGTTTGCCTTGCATCCCTACTTCTCGCTCAGCGCTGGTCACGTCGGGATGTTGCTCGATTGCCTCCCAGAACTTCGTGTGAGCATTCGAGGGCGCGTCAATTCTGTATCCCGCTTCTGCCATGTAGTGGCGCGTGACATGGTAAATAGCATAATAGGCGCGGCTGATAGTGCTTCTGGCTCTGGCCGAATCGATGTCCTTGTCACAGCCAGGGGGACGCAATCCCTCTGCGACACGGATATACCAACGCCAATCCCACATCACTCTGAACAGTAATTTATCGTCAGCTTGGTCTTCGACGCGACGCCCCGAGCACGCGGCAACCACCACTTCTGGATGAACTCGGAATACTTATCTTCGGCGATGCTGGGGACCAACATCGTGGAGATCTCCAGAACCAGGTCACCATCCGAGTCGGATTTCAACGCAGGGCGCGACTCGAACAGTCTTTCGAGCTCTGGGGCAGCATCGACGAACAACGTGACAAGCTCCGGCCGTCCAATGAAGTGTTGCACGATCGGTCCGGCGTTCTCGATCTCGTAGAACTGCAGTAGTACCGTCAGTATTTGGGATACTTCATTGATATCGATTGAGTGAGAGTGGCTGTCGAGCGCTGTCGCTTTCGATTGCGACTGCGTGAGAGCGCGAACCTCGGCCTGCAGCGAGCTGACGGTCCGTTCGAGCTGAACGAGACGTCGCTCGACATCTGCTCGAGTAGGATGTGGATGAGCGCTGACGAAGTGATGCATGATCTGTTGGCGTACGACCTGCTGAAGCGCGCGCTCGTGCCAGAGCTCGGTCCGGAGCAGGTCAACAGAGACCTCACTCTCGGTGCTGAACAGAGGCAAGCGCGGTCGCTCCCTGACTCTCCACCCCTCCAGTTCATCTGGGTCCTCGTGGAGGATCTCGTCCAATACCTCACCCTCGAGAGATCGGCGCGTCATGTCACCTTCTCCATCAGCTGTTCAATCTCTGCCCATACACCTTTTTCCAAAGTTGGCACATCAAGCGGATCGCTGGGCCGTTCAAATTTGGCGAGTGCAGTCAGCGTTAAGTCGGTTTTCTCGCCGGGTTGGCCTTTCTTCTTGAGCATGGAGAGTCCGGATAGTACTCCGCCTGAAATGTCCCAATATGAACCAGCCTGAGCTGCCGTTAGCTGGCCGACGTTCTCGTGTCCTTCGAGGAGGAGCTTCGACTTCCACTCACTCAGCTGGTACTCCACTGTAAGGATGGTAAAACTCTCCTCGAAGGGATGAGCGCTCCACAACGTGCGCACGCGCTCCTCGAGCCCTGAGCTACCGCCAAGTACTGTGCTCTCAGCGACGACGGATGCCGGCGTGGTTTCGGCAAGCTTCTGCGAGAGGAGCTCCCAGGTGAGGGTCCAATCCTCCCGGTCAGCTGCTTGGTTGGGCTTCGCGAAGCGGGTCAACCGCACGTGAAACAATGTCTCGTTGGCTGCGACCACCACCGGCAAGCCGTACAGGACCCCGCCTGAGTCCTTCAAATCTGCGAGCCCCGCCGCGTCGAGCGCCTCATCAGGGGTCAAACCCATTCTGATACAGCGGCACACGATTGATCGGACGATGATGCCATGCCGTCCTACAGCGAGCTCCTTGAGCGAAACCTCAGACATCCTTGTTTTTCCGGCTCATCTGAGATTGAGGCAAGTTCCTGTATGACGCAAGGCTACGACAGGACGCTGCGTCAGCTGAGTGGAAGGCTAGCACGTTGCTCGCGTGCCTCGGCCTACGTAACCAGGCAGCCTGGCCTCTCTCATGCGTGAGGATTTCGTGCACGGCCAAGCGCTTCCAGGGCAGCGGTAGGCGCCTCGCTGGCGCCGCACCGGAAGCCGGTCGGGTCACCGCTCGGCAGCGTGATCCTGGCGCACATTGCGGAACGCCAGAAGGTCGTGGCCGAAGCGCGCGACCAGCTCCAGGGCAAGCACGAGCTCGTCTACAAGATGGACAAGCTGATGCCCACCTTCTATGCGGAGATGGACATTCAGCCGAACTCCATCCACGACGAGATCATCAAGGACAAGATGCAGGAGGACACGATCACCAAGATTGTGGGCGGCATCTTGCTCGCGATCGTCGCGGTCGCGCTGACAGTGGTCTCGCTCGGAACGGCGACGCCGGCTGTGATTGCGGCGGGCGCGTCGATCGGCGCGGCCGGGCTCAGCACGTACATGGCGTACGAGGAGTGCAAGGAGTACACGTCGCAGCACGCGATCGCGGAAGCCGGATTCGCAAAGGATCCGTCGACGATCTGGCTCGTGCTCGCGATCGTGGGCGTTGGTGTCGACATGGCCGCCACAGCCAAGCCGTGCGCGCGCTCGCGCCCGCCGCGGAGGCGCTGAACGCAGGCGGCGACGTGGCCGAGTTCACCAAGGCGGTGCAGGCGCTGCGGAAGGCCAACGAGATCGACGCCAAGATCGCGCAAGCGGCGTCGAAGGCGGCTGCGGCCCGCAAAGGATTCACCGAAGCCACCGGCGAGCTGACCCTGGATCTGCCGTACGTGTCCATTCACTTCTCGCCGTTTGGCACTGGCAACAAGAAGCTGGCCGCGGCGACCGCGCCGATCATCAACCGGATCCGCGGCCGGGCCGGGCTCGCCCCGCTCGAGGATCCGCTCGGCACAGACGCCGTCTCGGACCGACTCGCGCTGTTTGCCGTCAGCGAGTCGATCTTCCGGCGCCCCGCGCGCTGGCCGGCGCACCACCGGCTCACCGGCTACTGCTTCCTGGACGAGCCGTTCGAGCCGCCCCCCGCGCTGCGCGACTTCCTGGCCGCAGGCGATCCGCCGATCGTGATCAGCTTCGGCAGCGTCGTTCACGCGGAGCCCGGGCGGGTGACCGATGCCGTGCTGGCGGCGATCGCCCGGACCGGCCGGCGCGCGATCCTCCAGCGCGGCTGGAGCGGGCTCGCCCAGCACGGCGGCGTCTCCGACCGCGTGCTCGTCCTCGATGAAGTCCCGCATGCGTGGCTGTTCCCGCGCGCGGCGTGCGTGGTCCACGCCTGCGGGGCCGGCACGACCGCCGCGACGCTGCGCGCCGGCGTGCCCGCGGTGCCGGTACCGCACTGGCTCGATCAACCGCTGTGGGCCCGCATGGTGCGCGATCTGCGCTGCGCCGCCACCGTCCTGCCGTTCTCGTCGCTGACCGCGGAGACCTTGGCCGGCGCGCTCGAGGAGACGCTCGGCTCACAGAAGGTGCTCGCCGCCGCATCCGCCATGGGCGAGAAGCTCCGCGCCGAGCGCGGGCTCGCCCGCGCGGCCGATCTCTTGGAACGAGCTGCCAGCCGCCAGCCCCTCGATTAGATAGGACCTGAAGGAGCGACGGGACCGGCTCCAGCGCACCTCGACGCTGCGCGACTGGAAGCGCAATCAACTACACGTAAGAAGAAATCGCGGAGATTTGGCTGGCACGATTTGGTGGACCCCTGGCTCATGGACGCGTCTCGACGGCACGGGCGGCCCCCGTGGGCGAGGTTGGCGAGGTTGGCGAGGCGGGCGAGGCGGGCGAGGGCGCGGGCGCGGGCGTGGGCAGGTACTCGAAGCGCCCGCCGCGTACGACCGAGAAGATGACCGGCTTGGCGGCGTCCCCCCCTTCGTCGAAGGAGAACGCCCCGGTCACGCCGCGCCAGCCCTTCAGCGCGTGGAGGGCTCGCGCGACGTCCTCGGGCACGGCGCTGCGCGCCTCCTTCATCGCATGCGCCAGCAGCTGGACGCAGTCGTAGCCGAGCGCGGAGCCCGCGTCGGGGGGCACGCCGTACTTCGCGGCGAATGCCGCGTTGAAGCGGACGACCTCGGGGCGGGGCTCGTCGGGGTTGAAGAACGAGGCCACGGTGGTCCCCTCGGCGGCCGCGCCGGCCACCGCCATGAGCGCGGGCGAGCTCATGGCGTCGCCGCCGATGATCGGAACGTCGATCCCCTTGCGGCGCGCCTGGGCCACGAAGATCGCCGCGGACGGGACCTCGCCGGCCAGCAGGATCGCGTCGAGGTTCATCGGCTTCCACTCGGTCAGCACCTGGTCGAAGGTCCGCTCGCTTGCCTGCTCGCTCGGGTCATAGGAGTTGCGTGCCTGCACCGAGATGCCGAGCTGGCGAGCGCGCTCCTCGAATGCGTTGGCCACGTTTCGGCCGTAGTCGTTGCGGATGTAATAGACCGCCACCTTCTTGCGTTGCTGCGACGCGACCAGCTCGGCCAGCTGCCGGCCCACGGAGTTGTCGGTGAACGTGGCGCGGAAGACCCGCGTATAGCCGAGCTGCGTCAGCTTTGGATCGGTCGAGGTCGGGGCCACCAGCACCAGCCCCGCCTGGCTGTACACCCCTGCTGTCTGCACCGTGATGTACGACTGGAGGTGCCCAATCACCGCCACGACGTCCGGATTGCCGGCGATCTGCTGCGCCACGATCCGGCCATGGTCGATCGATTCGCGATCGTCGTAGCGCGCCAGTCGCAGGTGGCGGCCACCGATCCCCCCGGCAGCGTTCACCTCGTCCACCGCCATCTGCAGTCCCTCGCCGTAGCGGATCTCCTTGCGCAGGTCCCACGGCCAGGCCGCTGCGATGACGAGGTCACCGCGGCCTTCCCGCGCCCGATGGACGCGTTCGTCCCGGGGATCACGCGAGCCACAGGCGGCGGACAGCAGCACCACACAGAGCAGACCGAGGCCCGGCGATGGTCGCCGGCTGCGGAGGCCGAATCGTTCGTTCATGGGTGGTTCCATCCTGGTCAGTCCGGACCGTCACGCGATCTGCCGCTTCGCCAGCTCGGCGAACGGCCCCTTCACTGCCATCAGCTCGGCGTAGGTGCCGGTCTGCACCAGCTGGCCTCCCTCCATCACGAAGATGCGGTGGGCGTTGACGATCGTGCTCAGCCGGTGCGCGACCACGATGCGGGTCGCCTGGAGGCTCTCGAGGCTGGCGCTCACGATCGCCTGGGTGCGGTTGTCGAGCGCGCTGGTCGCTTCGTCGAACAGCAGGATGCGCGGGCGGGCCACGATGGCGCGCGCGATCAGGAGCCGCTGGCGCTGCCCGCCCGACAGCGTGCCGCCGCCCTCGCGGATCACCGTGTGCATTCCCATTGGCATGGCCTCGATCTCCTCGGCCAGGCCGGCCATGCGGGCCGCGGTCCACGCCTCCTCGAGCGTGGCGGAGCTGGCGCCGACGATGTTGGTGTAGATGTCTCCCGACATCAGCCGCCCACTCTGCAGCACGACCCCCATCTGGCGGCGCACGGCCTGCACGTCGAGGCCGCCGAGCTCCTGGCCGTCGTAGAAGATCGCGCCACCCTCGAGCGCCTCGAACCCGAGCAGGAGGCGCAGGAGCGTCGACTTGCCCGAGCCCGACGGGCCCACGAACGCGACGAACTCGCCCGACTGGATCCGGACCGAGACGTCGCGCAGGATGAGCGGTCCGTCCGCCTGGTAGCGGAACGTGGCGTGCTGGATCTCGACGTCGCCGCTGAGCGGACCCGGATCGCTCTTGCCGGCGACCACCTCCGGCAGCGTCTTGAGGATGGGCGTGGCCTGCTCGTAGAGCGGCATCGTGTTGAGGATGGTCATCAGCGCGGGCGTGGCGGTGAGGATCCCGCCGAGGCACGCGGTGAAGGCGGTCAGGAAGGCCATGAAGTCCCCGATCTGCAGCTCGCGCGTGTCGGTCACCAGCGGGAAGGCGAGGCCGAAGATGATGACGCTGGAGAGCAGCGGGACCGCGGCGTGGAAGGTCGCCAGCCAGCTGGCCGTGACCCGCGCCTTGTACTGGAGCCGGCGCTGCACGCTGAACTGCCGGACCCAGAGCGCGAACGCCGGCACCTCCGCCGCAGCCACGCGCAGCTTCGAGATGCTGGTGAGGAGCTGCAGCACCAGGCCGAGCAGCTTCGACTGCGAGGTCGCGATCGCCTGCTGGGGGCGGAGCTGCACCCAGCTCCCCGCCAGCGACACGAGCAGGACCACGCCGAGGATCAACGTGGCCCACCGCGCCATCGCGGCGCTGTACCAGAACATGAGGGCGACGTTGCCCATCGCGATCACGCCGCCGACCAGGGCGGCGACGGTGGACCCGGACGCGACCTGCCGGATCGCGTCCACGGCCATGGCGCGGCTGGCCAGATCGCCGGACGTGTAGTTTCGGAAGAACGGCAGCGGGAGGAAGAGCAGCCGGTCCCATACCGCCGCCTGCAGCGCCGCGCTGGCCCGCGTCTCGATGCGGAGCAACGCGACCGACTGCGCCACGGCGAAGAGGGCGTTCACCCCGGCGCATGCGAGGAGGACGCCGGTCATCTGCAGGAGCTCTGACCGCTGCGCTCCGGGGATGACGCTGTTGAACAGCACGCCCGTGGCGATGGCCGGAACCATGCCCACGAGCGCGGCGCAGAGGATCGTGGCCACGACCACGAAGCTGTCCCGCCGGCTGCCTCGCAGCGCGAAGCGGAGCACGTCGCGCATCCGCAGCGCGGTGTCCGGGAACGGACGATAGAAGCTGTAGGCGAACGGCTCGAGCCCCTCCGCGACGGTCTGCTCCACCCGCGTGGCCGAGCGATCGGACGGATCGTGGAGGCGGTAGTGGGACCGACCGTCGCGGAGCAGCGCCACCGGTTGCCGGTCCGGCGCGCGAAACGCGAGCAAGGGGCCGCTGTCCTCGGTCCACCAGTGCCCGCGCAGCGCCACCCGCCGCGAGCGAACCCGCGAGGCGTGCAGGATGCCGGCCAGAGGGTCACGCGGCGAGGCCGCGCCGTGGGTCCGCGGGTCGGGCTTGATGGCGAGCCCGAGCGCCCAGCCGACCATGCGGCAGCTCTCCAGCAGCGGGTTCTCCAGCGCGTTCGCCGCGATCGCGCGGCTCGGCTCGGGCACCGGCTCCGCGCGCGCGGCGGCGTCCATGGTCGAGGCCAGGTGCTCACAGGTCTCGCGCAGGAGGGCCTGCTGGTAGGCGCCGCGCTGGCGCATCCGCTCGCGCGTGACGGCATCGGCGTCGCGCGTGCTCACCTCGACGAACCGGCTCACCAGGTCGTGCAGCCGATCGAGCCCGCGCCACACCTCGGGTCCCGACTCGATGGCCTGCGTGCCGACGACGACGAGCCGGCTCGGCGCGCCCGCCGCGAACCAGGCCCGCCGCGAGACCGGCACGAGGTCGCTGCCGAGCTCGAGGCCGGGGCTGCCCATCAGGCGCGAGAAGCCCTCGACGTGGGTCACCCAGGCCAGCTCCTCACGCACGCGGATGCTCTGGCCCTCGCCGACTTCGCGCGTGCCTCCGAGCGGCAGCTCGATCGAGATCGCGGGCAGCTTGTCGCGCGCCATGGCTGCATACAGCGTATCGACCCACTGGGCGATGAGGACCGCGGCGGCGCCGGTCCGCGGATCGCCGGCCTCGAGCTCCGCCCGGCTCACCCGGATCACCTCGCCGCCGCTCGTGCCCACCGCGAGCAGGCCCCAGCGATCGCCGGCGGTGCGCGCGCGGCCGAACATGGCCCGCCCCTCCACCACGCGCACGAGGTGCATGCGGGGCCCGACCGGCCCGCGCTCGTCGAGGCGCACGGCGAAGACGTCGACCGAACCGGCAGCGACCAGCCACACGTCGTCGACCTCGAGCAGGAACGGCCGATCGCCTCCCACGGCGAGGCGCTCGCGGGCGAGCAGGTGATTCGGGATCTCGACGCTCTCGACGCTCGCGGTCATGCGTCACTCCGTGGCGATCAGACGGGCGTAGGCGCCGTCCTGGGCGACGAGGGCGGCATGCGTGCCCCGCTGGACGACCTGGCCCTTCTCGAGCACGATGATCTCGTCGCAGTCGCGGATCGTGCTCAGCCGGTGAGCGACGATGAGGCACGTGCAGCCCCGGCGGCGCAGGTTGTCGTCGATGAGCTTCTCGGTGGTCGGATCGAGCGCGCTCGTCGCCTCGTCGAGGACGAGGATGCGGGGATTGATCACCAGCGCGCGCGCGATCTCGAGGCGCTGCCGCTGACCGCCGCTGAAGTTGCGGCCGCCCTCCTCCACGCTCGCCCCGTAGCCGCCCGGCCGCGCCGTGATGTCGTCGTGGATGCACGCGTCCTTGGCGGCGTCCGTCAGTCGCTGTTCGGACACCGTCGGGTCCCACAGGGTCAGGTTGTCGCGCAGCGAGCCCTCGAACATGCTGATGTCCTGATCGACGACGGCCAGCGACTGCGACAGCACCGCGCGGGACACCTCGGCGCGCGGCCGCCCGTCGAAGAGGATCTCGCCGGTCCACGGCTCGTACAGCCCGGCCACCAGCCGGGCGACCGTGCTCTTCCCGGAGCCGGAGCCGCCCACCAGCGCGATCCGGCTGCCCGGCCGGAGCTCCAGGCTGAACTTGTCGATGAGCGGCGGCTCCAGCCGGCTGTAGCCGAAGCTCACCTCGCGCAGGGTGAGGTAGCCCTCCAGCCTGCTCGCTCCGTCCGCCGAGCTGCGATCGTCGTTGCTGCGTGCCGATGGCTCGGCCAGATCGCGCGCGGACGGGTCGAGGGGCGCGCGCAGCACGTCGTCGAGCCGGTTCAGGCTGTTCTGGATCTCCTGGAGCTGCCCGCCCAGGCCAACCAAACGATTGATCGGTGTCAGGAACGCGAGCGTCAGCGACTGAAACGCCATCAACATGCCCATGGTGAGATGTCCGTCGATGACGCGCATACCGCCGATGCCCAGGACCAGGGCGACGTTGACCGAGAGGAGCAGGGGAGGAACGGCGCCCAGGAAGATCTCGGTCAACTGGAGCTGCTGGTTCGCGTTGACCACCTTGGCCTGATGGCCGGCCCACCGCGCGAAGAAGTCCGACTCCGAGCCGCTTGCCTTCACGGTCTCGATCGTCTGCAAGCCGCCCATCGCGGTCCCCATGAGCTTGCCGCGGTCTTGCTGCATGCGCTGGCTGAGCACGGCCCGCCGCGCCGCCACGTAGCGCAGCGCCAGCACGTTGGTCACCCCGGCCGCCACCGACACCAGCGACAGCACGAGATCGTACTGCAGCATGAGGAGCGCATAGATCACGATGACCATCAGGTTCAGCGCGGTCGTCGCCAGATCGCGCGACAGCAGCACGGCGACCCGGTCGTTGATGTGGACCCGATTGCCGATCTCACCCGCGTAGCGTTGATTGAAGAACCCGATCGGCAGGCGCAGCACGTGCCAGAAGAACCGGCTCGCGTGGCCGAGCGACAGCCGCGCCTCGAGCCGGAGCAGGTAGCGCCCTTGCAGGGCGGTCAGCGCGCCCAGCACGAGCGCCGTGGCAGCCACGAGCTGCAGCAACGGGCGCGTCCAGGCGTCGAGCCCCTTTAGCAGAACCTGGTCGACGAACACGCGGGTGAAGCTCGGAGCCACCATGCCGGGCACCACCAGCGCGAGCCCGGCGAGCATCACGAACCCGAGCGGAGCAGCCAGTCCCTTCACGCGCCGCCTGAGCGGCTGGATCAGCCCGGCCTTCTCGCCGCCCGGGGTGAACTGCTCGGTCGGCTCAAAGGTCAGGACCACCCCGGTGAAGGCCTTGTCGAACTCCTCAGCGGTGACCTCGGTCGGGCCCATGGCGGGATCGTTGAGGAAGACCCGCTGACCGGCGAACCCCTCGACGACGACGAAGTGGTTGAAGTTCCAGTGCACGATCATCGGCACCGGGAGCGACCGCAGGCCGTTGGGCTCCTTCTTGTAGCCCTTGGCCGTCAGGCCGTACTTGCGGGCGGCCTTGATGATGTTGCTGGCCTTGCTGCCGTCGCGCGACACCCCGCATTCGACGCGGAGCTCCTCGAGGGGGACGAACCGGCGATAGTGGCCGAGCACGATGGCGAGCGCGGCGGCGCCGCACTCCACCGCCTCCATCTGGAGGATGTTGGGCGTGCGCACGCGGCGCCGCTTTTGCTTGGCGGCGCGCAGCCTCTCGCGCAGCCTCTCGCGCAGCTGGCGCCAACCGAAGCGGCGTGGCGGGTCCGGGCGTGGCGGGTCCGGGCGTGGCGGGTCCTGTGCACTGGCGGGATCCATGGCAGCTCAGAGCCCCGAGTACTCGCGCAGGAGCGGGATGACCATCTCGATCGGTCGTCGGCGAGCGACCGTGATGTACGCGGCCGCGCGCGTACCGCTCTGGATCTTGAGCGGCGGTCCGTGCGACGAAGACCATCGGTACCCGCTGAAGGTGTGCTCGTCGACGAGCAGGTCGGCATGCACCTCGTAGGGGGAGTCGGTCCCGATCAGGGAGGCGAGCAGCTTGTCGTTCTTGAGGATGCGCAGCATGCCGCGCGACGTGGCGGGGTAGTCCGAGACGTAGGTGACTCGGCCCACCATCAAGCCGAACTCCTCTCGCTTCACCGTCGTCGGTGAGACGTATGCCGTCATGCCGACCTGGATCTGCTTGCCGTAGCTCGACGGCACGTAGAGGATCACCTCCAGCTCCTTGACCGTGCGGCCGGTCAGGTCGAGCGTGACGATCGCTTCGCCGGGGGCAACCAGGGTGCCCTGGTCGGCGATGATCTCGACGATGCGCCCGGTGTGCGACGACACGACCTCGGTGTTCGACTTCATCTCGCGGTCCAGCGTCGCGATGACGCGCTCCTGGGCGGCGATCTTGGCCTGGCTGGCGCGGACCTCCTTCTCTTGCTTCGCGCGCAGCTCCTGCTCCTGCACCGCGACCTGTGCCAGCTGGCTTTGACCGGCACCGATCTGCTGCTCCGCCTGGTCGAGCTGGTGCCGGGTGGCCAGCTCGGTCTGTCGGGTGAGCAGCCCCTCGCTGACCAGCTTCGCCTGCAGCTCGGCCGTCTCGCGGAAGGACGTTGCGCTCCGCTGTGCCGCGGCGATCGTCCGGGTGACCGTCGCCCGCTGCTGCGCGAGCATCTGGGTCTGCAAGGCGACGTCCTTGCTCCCGTGGACCACGATCTCCTCGTGCTGGATCTTGAGCTCGGTCAAGACGGCCTGGGCCTCGAACAGCTTCTCGGCCAGGTCGGGATGCGCCATTCGCGCCACCACCTGACCTTCGGTCACCGTGTCGCCGACCCTGACCGCGAGATCCGTGATGCGCCCGGTCGACGGGGCGGTGACCTCGAACACGCCGCCGCTCTTGACCAGCATCCCCGAGCACGGGACGTCCTGCGAGACGCTGCCGAGGAAGCCCCAGAGCACCGCGGTCGCCAGGACGAGGCCGAGCGCCGACAGGATGATCCAGCCCCGGGCGTCGGTCACCTGCATGAGCTGGTCGAGTTGCTCGGGTGACGACAGGCGGTCGAGCGATACCTTGCGGAAGACGTTCATCCGGGCTCCTCCACGAGATGGTGGGATCTCGCCGTCAGGGCGGCTTCATCAGGTCGGCGACCGGCACCTGGAAGGCGCCGCGGTCGCCTTCCACGAGCCGGCCGCTCTGGAAGCGCAGGCCCGCGATGGCGACGGCGTAATCGCGCTGACTCTGGACGTGGAAGAGCAGTGCGTTGGTCAGCGCGTCCTGGGCCTGGATCAGGTCGAAGAGGGTGGCGGCGCCGAGCTGGAACTTTCGCTGGACCGCCTGGATACCCGTCTCGAACAGGCGGACCGCCTCCGCCGATTCCAGCAGCGTCGCCTCTGCGTGGGCCACCGCCTCCAGGCCCAGCGCCACGCTGGCCGCGATGCGTCGGCGGAGGTCGTCGTGGGCGATGCGGCTCTGCTCCTGGGCGGCGCTGCTCTGCGTCACCAGGCCGCGGGCGGCCGAGTTGGACACCGGGAGCTCGAAGCGGAGCGCGACGAGCGCATCGAGGTGTGGCCGGTGCTGGTTCACCGTCAACAAGAAGCGAGCGAGCCCCTCGTCGGCCTCCGTGGTCCGATAGCCCGTGTTGAGTACCAGGTCGAGGCGCGGTCGGCGGTCGCTGCGCGCCGCCTCGAGGCGGATGCTGGCCGAGCGGGTGCGCTGATCCGCGGCCGCGAGGTCGGCGCGGCGCCGGTAGGTCTCCTCGACCAGCCGGCTCGCGTCGAGGCGCTCCGCGCCGCTTCCCGGCTCGGGAAAGGCGGTCGCCGGAAGGGGCAGCGCCGCGATGGCGTCAGCCGGCAGCCCCATGGCGAGCCCGAGCGCGGTCCGCGCCGCGGTGATGTCCTGCTCGGAGGAGACGCGGGTGGCGCGCTTCGAGGCGGCGTTGCCTCGCAACTGGATGAGATCGGCGGGGGTGCGCTCGTCGGCCTTGACCAGCGCGCTCGTCTCCTCGACCGCGCGTTCCGCGCGCGCCACGGACGAGCGCAGCACCTTGAGTCGCTCGTGGGCCGCCTGGTAGTCCCAGTAGGCCACCACCGCGGCAAGCACCTGCTGGGCCGCGGTGTAGCGCAGCCCCGATCGAGCCGCCTCGTGATCTCGTGCGGCCGCTCGCTCGGCGGCCGCGCTCGAGGCGCCGCCGCGATCGCGCAGCAGCGGAATGGAGACGCCCAGTCGTACGTCGGCCGTATCCGTGTCGGCGCCGAGGCTTTGCGCGAGGAGGCTCCGGATCAGCGAGACCTCGGAGGTGACGAGGATCCCGTTCCGCATCATGCGCTGCGCGCCCGCAGTGAAGCTACTGTCCTTCTGCACCGCCGACGCGCCCATCGCGTCGATCCGGTTGGTCCGGGTGACGGTGGCGGTCGCCGTCAGCGTGAGATCGAAGGCGGCGCGGCTCAACATGAGGGAGCCGTCGGCGGTCTCGACCTGCGCGGCGGCGAGCTTCAGCTCGGGGCTGGCGGACAGCGTCACTTCCACCACCTGAGCAAGCCCGAGCCCGCCCGAGGAGGTCTCGTCGTCGGCGGCGGCGTGCACGGCGAGGCCAGCCACGATCACGCCGGAGCCGAGCACTCGCACGAGTCTGCTCAAAGTGATCATGGTGCCCTCAGGACAACGAGAACCTCCGGAGAACGCCGTGCCGATTACCAGGGAGGGGGAGGATCTGTCTCATTGCCCCCGGCGACCATGTCGAGGTCGTCGTCCTCGAGCTCGCCGTCCTGCCGCTGAAAGTCGGGCAAGACGATGAGCGCGTCGACGTCCTTCGCTCTCTCGACAAACTTCAGGCGGAAGGTGGCCGGAATGCGGACGCCGAACCCGTCCAGGATCGCCTTCCGCGGATCGACCAGCAACGCCTTCCTGAAATCGAGATCCACGGCGGCGCGCGTGAGAACCTGTTCCAGCGCTTCTTGCTGGGCAGTCGACATAGTCATGCCAGTTTTTCTCCTCAGTTCACGTTCGAAGTGGGCGACGACTGTATCATGGCGGGCGCGCGAGCGAACCGCCGGTAGATCGCAAGATTGAGGCGCGGCGTGGTCGGGGCCGGCAGCCGTGCCGAACTGTCGGGGCCGTCCGCGGAACAGCGTGCCGCCGGCCAGGAGATCGAACGCGGCGCGCAGGTATGCCTTGGCGCAGACGGGCTCGCCGGAGGCGTAGGTGAGCTTCACGTGGCCGATCAGTCGGGTGATCCGGCTGTGCCAGATGTCGTGGGGCATGAGCTCGACCGACTGCCGAGGCCACGACCGGAGCGACTCGCGGTTCCGGGCGGTACACCAGCCGCGCTCGACCAGCTGACGGAGAAACGTGTCCTCCGAGCGCAGCCCGGTCGGCTGGCGGGGACGCGAGAACGTGTACTCGAGGCCAATCCGCGGGCAGACGCTGGGCGCGAGGTTCAGGTGGAGAACCCCGACCGGCTGGGCGCCCTCGCCCTGGGCGCGGGCGAGCGGGTCGAGCAGGCTGCGCGTGAGCGCGTCGACGTCGCCCGCCCAGCCGACCGCGCCGAGATACGCGGCCAGGTTTCCGGCCAGACCGACCACGCACGCGCGCACGACCGGCGGCTGGCCGTCATTGGCGAACACCCCCAGGTAGGCCAGATTGGCGCCGCCGGGGAGGTGCTCCAGGCATGCGCGGAGCGACTCCACGGTCCGCGGCGGGCGCGAGCCGGACAGGGCCCACAGCACCTCTGTCGCGAGGTCGAGGCGCGCCTCGACGGAGGGCCAGCACTGCGCCTCGCGCGTGAAGTCGACGAAGACGCGTGGTGAGCGCAGCGCCGCGTCCGGCGTGATCAGCGGGTCGAGATCGAACTCGAGCCAGGCGGCCCGGAGGCTCTCGTGGAGCGGGCTCCCGACCGTCGCCCACGCCCGCGCGAACCTCGCCACGTGCGCCCAGCCGGGCTGAACACGCAGCTCCGGTCCCAGGCCGGAGTACACGAGATCAGCGAGCGCGTCGCGGTCGCGCGGATCGAGCTTCACGATCAGATCGAGCCGCGGTCGAGGCTGACCGATCCAGGATTCCAGATAGACCACGCGAGTCAGCGCGGCGGGCAGGTGAGCCGCGAGCGCGTGCACCCGGGCTCGAGCGGCGCCGGTCAGGGCCTCGTCCGCCGGCGGCGCCAGCCGATCCAACGCATCTGCGACCGACCACTCCGGATCCATCTGAGGGGCCACGGTGCCAGACTTCGCCGACGGCAGCAACGGTTTCGTCGCGACCGCGAACTGCCACGTCGCGCGGCCGTCGACGGCCGCGGTTTCACCCACGACCCCCGCGGTACCCGCAGACCCGAGCCCCTCAGGTATTGCCATGCGGGGGAAGACCGCGCCGTGATATGAGGCGCGCTGTGGACGTCATGAAGCCCGACCACCGGCTCAAGCCGACACACTGGCGGTCGAGCTCGTGAGCGCATCGATCACGGCTCCCGCTGGACTCCCCCTGCTCGCGGAGGATGAGCGAGCGGCCCTCTGGCGCTCGCTGGGGGCGACGGAAGAGGAGACCCGGGAGCTCCTCGAGTACGCGCGGAGCGAGTTCGATCTGTCGCGTGCGCCGGCCAGCTTTCCGCTCCCCGACGAACCGTTCGTGGCGGCCTGGACCGGCTACGTCGAGGAAGCCGAGCGCGTCGGCGTCTGGGCCTGTCTGCGCGATCGGCTGGTGCAGCTCCGCTTCCCGATCGAGCCCGGCATCAGCGAGTCGCCGGCCTACCTGGCTGCCACGCGGCGCGGTGTCTGGCCCGCGCTGGAGTCCCGCGGTCTCGAGCTGACCCGGCCCGAGGAGCTTCGCCTGTTTCTTGCGGAGACGCCGGTCGGACAGGTGCCGGTCATCCTGGCGACGACGCGCGAGGACTTCGTCGCCCTCGTGCGCGCCCTCGCTCACAGGAACGAGCCGCGGCCGATCCCGGACGCGGTGGGCGCCACCATCATCGGCGGCTTCAACAACTGGGACCGCGTCGCGTCACTGCGGCGGGCCTGGGAGGCCAGCGATTCGTCGGTCGGCTCCCCCTTGGAGTGGGCGGCTCGATGGCGCGAGATCGTCCGCGACCCCGATCTTTATCAGGACCGCTTCATCGTGCTCGGCTCCGGGCCCTACAGCGGCGAGGCCGCCGCGGACGTCGGCCTCGGCGAGGCCGAGTGGACGCGGAGCTCCATCGCCATCCGGCTGGAGCACGAATGCACACACTACTTCACCCGCCGGGTCCTCGGGTCGATGCGCAACCGGCTCGCCGACGAGCTCATCGCCGACTACATGGGCATCGTGGCAGCGACGGGGAGCTTCCGGGCGGACTGGCTCGTTCGCTTCCTCGGGCTGGAGCGGCATCCGGTCTATCGTTCCGGTGGGCGTCTCGAGGCGTACCGCGGGGACCTCGCGCAGGGCGGCGGAAGCTTTCGAGTCCTCTGTGCCGCGGCCCGGTGCTGTGCACGCAACCTCGAAGCGATCGACCGGCTGCGGCCGCCCTGGACCCGGTCGCCGGGCTCGGCCGCCGATAAAGCCGAGATGATCCTCGCGCTGGCCGCCATCGGGCTCGAGGGTCTGGCGGGCGAAGCTGCCGTCGACATGTACCGGACGGCCCGGCAACGCCGGCTAGGTGCCGCGTGAACAGTGGCCGCCTCTACATCCTCAATGAGGAATGGGGGAGCCCGAAGTGTCGCGGGAGCAGGCGCGGATGCTACATGTCATTGGAAATTTGAGGTTTGACATCCAGTTGTGCAAGCTCCTAGGATGCGCGCATCCTTTGTCCAAAGGAGGAGAACACGATGGAAGAGAAAAAGACCTCGGAAGCCAAGATCTCTACGTTCGCGCAGCGTCTCAAGGACAAGCTGTCCGGCTCTCCGGAGACCGTCCCTGCCGAGGAGATCGTCACTGAGCTGCTCGACTCGCAACTCGACGCGGTGACTGGCGGGCATGTCTCAGGACACCTGTCCATCGACACCGTGGGGTAAGCAGTAACAGCTCGCCGGTGGCGCGCGGCTGAGCTCGGCCCGCGCCACCGCTCCCCTTCTACACGCACTGCCGTGAGGAGCCGTGGACGTGGAAGACCCAGATCAGGTCAATTGCCTGGACGTGGTGCTCAAGGTGGCAGAGCGCTGCAATCTCGGCTGCCCGTACTGCTACTACTTCTTCCAAGAAAACGATCTCCACAAAGGCAGCCCAGCGTTCATGTCCGAGGCGACCGCACGTGCGGTCGCCGTGTTCCTCCGGCGCGGTGTCCAGGAACACCGGATCGCGCACCTGTTCATTGGCCTGCACGGGGGTGAGCCAACGCTGCTGCCCAAGGCGCGATTCGATCAGATCTGCACCATCCTGAGCGACGCGCTGGCCGATGTAACGACCGTCCACTTCGGAATGCAGACCAACGGCACTCTGCTCGATGACGAGTGGATCGAGCTGATTGCCAAGCATCATGTCATGGTCGGCGTCAGCATCGACGGTCCGCCGCACATCCACGACGCCGCGCGGCCCGATCACCGCGGTCGCGGCAGCTACGATGCCGCGGTGCGCGGGCTTCGCCTGCTTCAGCGCGCCGCCGCCGATCGCCGCGTGCCGCCAACGGGCGTGCTGTGCGTCGCGAACCCGGCGCATAGCGGCGCCGAGGTGGTCCGCCACCTGGTCGAGGAGCTCGGCGTTCGCTCGTTCAACCTGCTGCTCCCGAGGAATGGCCACGACAGCGACGTATGGAAGCCACAGGCCCGCTGGATCTCGTACTTCAAGGAGGTCGTCCAGTACTGGTCACACGCGTCGCGCACCGGTAAACCGATCCGGATCCACCTGATGACCGACCTCCTGCTCGGGATGACGTCCGAGACCGCGGCAACGCGGCTGGACCGCCGGCGATCGACTCGTCATTCCGTCATGACGATCACGGGGCAGGGCGTGCTAGGTCCCGACGACAACATCATGGCGCTCGACAAGGCGCTGTGTCGCGACGATCTCACGGTGCACAACACGACGTTGGCCGAGCTGTTCGCCACGCCGCTCTGGCGAGCACTGGTCGATGCGGTTGATCATCCGCCCGAGCGCTGTGCGCGCTGCGAGTGGTACCGAACGTGCCGCTCGGGCGATCTGCCCAATCGTTACGCGCAGGCGACCGGCTTCGCGAACCCGTCGGTGTTCTGCGAGACGCTCGACTTCCTCCACACCGAGATGGCGAAGCTCGTGGTTCAACGCGACGGCGGTGTCGAGCGGCTCGCCGAGCTCCTTCGTACGCCGCCGCGCTCGTGGGCGCGAGACTACCTTGGCTACACCGCGCTCCCTGCGGTACCGCCGGTCGACCGACCCACGAAGCCGTTCCATCTGCCGATCGTGAAGTGAGCGGGCATGGAGGTCTTCGGCCTGCTGTCGACGCCGCGCGAGGGCGACTTCGCGGCGTTGGCCACCGAGCTCGCGGCCGCGCAGTATCACGCATTCATCGTCCGGGCGACACGCACGGCCGCGCTCGCCGGCGTACCTGACGACCCGGTCCTCGGCGAGCTTGCGCATCGCCTGACCGAGCGGTCGCCGAGCGTGGCGTCGTGGACTCCCGAGGTCGGCGTGCTCGCGACGGGCTTCGGGGCGACGGACGCGGCCGGCCATCGCTGGCTCCAGGCACAGGCCGCGCTGTCCGGGCTGGTGACTGGCGTGACCACGCGCCTCACGCTCGAGACCACCGTCGAGCGACCGCTCCTGGTGTGTGGCCGGCGAGTCGGGCCAGGGCCGGTCCAGCTCCGGGGCGACGCCGACGCGCTCGAGATCGTCGGACGCGACGAGGTGCAACGCTTCTGCCGCCAGACCGGCGTGTGGATCGCCGAGCGCTCGGAGGCCGCGCTCGTGCCGACCAGCGCGGCGCCGTTGCGCCTGGTCGGCGGTGACTGGCACGCGCTGTGCGATGAGCCAGTCGAGCCAGTCGCACCCGACGCCCAGATCGTCGATCAGCTCGCTGGCGCGCTGGCGTTGCTCGGCGAGGCGGCGCCCGAGTATCGCGCCTGGGTGCTATGTCTGCTCAAGGAGGTGACGCCGATCCGCCGTCCCGGCGAACACATGATCACGAGTGGCTCGTCGGCGCTGCGCCCCGGTGGGATCGACGTCGCGGTTCCTGCGAGCGCGACCGAGACGGCCGAGATGCTGATTCACGAGTGTTCGCACCAGTATCTCCACATGGTGTCGTGGTTCGGCGCGCTGGTCGACGAGGCTGCGCGACCGCACTACTCGCCGCTCAAGGGCCGCGAGCGCCCCCTCGAGCGGATCGTCCTCGGCTTCCACGCGTTCGGCAACGCATTGCTCGCCTACGCGCAGCTGCGTGCGCATGGGCATGCGGAGGCCCTCGCACGCCGATACCGCGTGGTGTCGGCGTACCTCGACGAGCTGGTCAAGCCGCTCGTCGACGAGGTCGGGCTCAGCGCGCTCGGCCGCGAGATCGTGCGCCCGCTGCGCACCAGGCTAGGCGCGCAATGACCAGCGAGCACCCACGAGCCATGACGGTCCGCTATCTGTCACCGCGCAGGGAGAACCGCTCGAGTCAAGTCGAGCGGTTCATGCGGCTGTGGGACACGCCGGTGTCGCCCGAGCAGCAGGCGGAGATCGCGCGCCGCGTCGTGATCAAGCAGATCCGTTCGCCGTACGGCAACATCAACGACCAGGGCACACCGTACCCGTCGCGGAGCTGCTTCGTGAACCGGTTCCACCCCGACTTCGAGGCGGTGATCGAGCCGGGCGTGCGCTCTCTGCTCGCTGCGGTCGCGATCGATCTCGATCTCGTGACCTACACGAGCTGCGAGGGCCATCGCTACCCGGGGACACCGCGGGCTCCCGATGAGCGCCACGTCGGCATCGTCGCGCGCTCCCCGGCCGAAGCGGAACGCGTGCTCGCGACGTTCGAGCGAGCAGCCTCGGTCACCAACGCCCGCCACGCGGACAAGGCCGCCGAGGTCGCCATCATGCGACACACACTGACCGACGGAGACATCGCCTATCCAGCGATCGACCTCTACGTGTGCCGCCGCGTGGAAGCGTCGTGGGACGCGTACTTTGCTGATCTCGATGCGGTCGGCGAGGTCCTGGCCGAGGCGCTCGTGAGCGACTACACAGGGACGCGTTGACCTGGGGTCAACGGTTCCGGTTTCGCGTTGATCGATAGGGGCTTTCCTGCGCTTTCCCGCCTCCTCTGCGCCCGACCTCGCCAGCCCACTCCCTGCCGCGCAGATCGGTCCGCGGATCTTCGATCGCTTCCTGGCTGCGTGTCGGGAGCGGCCGGAGGCCACCGCGATCGTGCACCCCGGCGGCTCGTGGACCTACGCGCAGGTCGAGCAGATGACGGGCGCGTTGGCCGCGCGCCTGCGCGCGCTGCCGGGCCAGGACGACGTGGTCGCGCTGTACGGCCAGCGCTGCGGGGAGCTGGTGATCGCGATGCTCGCGTGCGCGCGCGCCGGGCTGACGTTCGCGGTGCTCGACGCCGGTTATCCAGCAGAGCGCATCCAGCTGCTGCTCGGCGTGCTGCAGCCGGGCCGCTGCGTCGCGATCGGCGACGCCGCCGAGCCGGCGCAGAGGCAGCTGTCGCTGCCGCCCTCGGTGCTCCGCTTCGACAGCGCGCTGGCCAGCGCGCTGGCCGCCGATGACGCTGCGCGCGACGGCCTCGATGCGGTGCGCCCCGAGGCCATCGCCTACCTGCTGTTCACCTCCGGCACCACCGGCGTGCCGAAGTGCATCGCGACCTCGCACACGCCGCTCGTCCACTTCATCAGCTGGTACGAGCACCGCTTTGCCGTCGACCCGGCGGGCCGGTTCTCGATGCTGTCGGGCCTCAGCCACGATCCAGTGCTGCGCGACGTGTTCGTGCCGCTGTCTGCCGGCGCCGAGCTCCACATCCCCGCACCGCCCGTGGTGCTCGACCCGGTGAAGCTGCACGGGTGGTTCGCCGATCACCGCATCACGCACGCGCACGTCACGCCGCAGCTGTTGCGCATCCTGTGCGCGGGCCGGCGCGACCGCTCACTCTCGGCGCTGCGCTTCGTGTTCTCGGGCGGCGACATGCTGCGCACCAAGCAGGCCACCGAGCTCCTGGAGGCCGCCCCGTCCGCGCGGGTCATCAACTTCTACGGCGCCACCGAGACGCCGCAGGCGATGGGCTTCCACGTCTTCGACCCGCAGGCCGACACCGGCGACGCCGTGCCGATCGGCCGCGGCATCGACGAGGTCCAGCTGTTCGTGCTCTCGACCGACACGCTCGAGACCCTCGGCCCCGGCGCCCGCGGTCAGATCGCGATCCGGACGCGCTACCTCTCGGCAGGCTACCGCGGCGATCCTGGGCTGACCCACGCGAGGTTCATCGCCAACCCGCAGTCGAGCGATCCGACGGATCGCCTGTACCTCACGGGCGACGTCGGCCACTGCCGCCCGGACGGGGCGGTGATCCTCGAGGGCCGGGTCGACGATCAGGTCAAGATCCGCGGCTTCCGCGTCGAGCTCGGCGACGTCGCCCACCAGCTCCACCAGCTGCCGCAGATCAAAGAGGCGGTGGTGCTCGCCGAGCGCACGCCAGATGGCGAGGCGCGGTTGGTCGCCTACGTGGTTCCCACCGGCGCGGCCAATGCGACCGCCGCGGTGCGCGACGCCATGACCGCGGCGGCGCCGGCATACCTGGTGCCGGCGCGGTTCGTGTGGCTCGAGCGCTTCCCGCTCTTGCCGAACGGCAAGGTCGATCGCGCGCAGCTGCGCCAGCTCGAGCCGGTCGAGACCGCGCCGGCGCAGCACCTCGATTCCACCGAGCAGGCGATCACGGATCAGTGGCGCGAGCTCTTGGGCCGGCCGTCGATCGACGTCGAGCAGAGCTTCGTCACGCTCGGCGGCGACTCGCTGTCGTTCATCGAGGCCTCGGTGAAGCTCGAGCTGCTGCTCGGCGCGCTGCCGGATGGCTGGGAGAAGCTATCGATCCGCCAGCTCGCACGCACGAAGCGCGCGGAGCGGAGCGCGTGGACCCGGGTCGACGCATCGGTGCTCCTGCGCGCGATCTCGATCCTCGCGGTGGTCGCCGGACACTACGAGCTGCCGAACCTCGCGGGCTCGGTGCTCGCGCTGTTCGTGATCTCGGGCATGAGCTTCGGCCGCTACCTGGTGCCGCAGGTCCGCGAGAGCAGGAAGGTGACACCGATCGCGCGCCTGGTGGTCAGGATCGCCGTGCCGGCGATCCTGTACTCGATCGCGGTCAACTTCGTGTTCAGGCTCCCGAAATGGCCGGGCATGCTGCTCGCCAACAACCTTGTCAGCCCCGACGCGCACGTCAGTGGCATTGGCTTCTGGTACATCGACGTGCTCGTCCAGTGCTTCGTGGTGCTCGGCGTGCTGCTCGCGATCCCGCCGATCCGCCGCGTGCTCTCCGGCGACGATCCGTTCTACGTCCTGCTCGGCGCGACGCTGCTGCTTGTCGGCATCGCGGTCGCCGCGCCCTACGTCCACGATCTCTCGCACCTCGCCGATCGCACGCCGGTCCAGTTCCTGCGCGCGGTATTCCTCGGCTGGACGCTGCTCCACGCCAGGACGCTGCCGCGCCAGCTGCTGGTCGTCGCGCTCTCCATCCCGGTGTTCGGCGACATCGCCTGGCACCACGAGGAGTACGTGGTGTTCCCGTTCGTCGCGACGACCTTCCTCGTGTTCGTCCAGCGCGTGTCGCTGCCGGTCATGGTCGGCCGCGTGGTCACGATCATCGCGAGCGCGTCGCTGTTCATCTACCTGACCGACCACCAGGTCGGGCAGGGTCTCGCGAAGGCCGGGCTCGACCGCTTCCCGATCGCGATGGTCGGCGTCGCCGCGGTGGTGGGCATCGCCGCATGGAAGCTGTGGGAGCGCGCGCTCTCGTTCATGCCGCGCACGATCCGTAGCTGGCTCTAGCTGACTCTTGGCGATGCAAGCGATGTTCGAGATCGTGATGTCTCGCGTGATTCGCGCGAGGGGCTCAGGCGAAGGCGAACTCGAGGATCCGGCCGCCGTAGCCGAGGTCGGCGGCGGGTACGCCGGCCCATTCGAGGAGCGTGCGGCCGAGATCGTCGAGCGTGAGCAGGGAGCCGCCGCGGCCCGGGCGGCCAGTCGCCAGCGAGACGGGCGTGGCGGTCAGCTCGCGATCGGTCTCGCCGAAGCCGCCGGGGCGCAGGCCGGGGCCGAGCAGGAGGGCGGCGATCTGCGGGAAATGGTCCTTGCCGCGCTGGGCATTCGTATAGGGGAATCGACCGAGCTCGCCGCTCGTGACGATCAATCCGAGCTGATCGGCGAGCGGTGTGCCATCGGGAGTCCGGATCTCGGGGAGTCGATCGATGAGGTGGGCGAGGAGGGCCGCGAAGCAGGTGCTCTGTGGATCCTGCAGCGAGTTCTCCACATGGGTGTCCCAGAGATAGGTCGACTCCAGGTACACGCTGGGGGCCAGATCGTGCTGGAGCACGAACAGCGCCCACTCGAGCTGGAGCGCCTGCCGCGTCGTGTAGCCGAGGAAGCGCTGGCGCGGGAACCAGGCGGGCAGAGGGAGGCTGGCCAGATCGAGCGCGGGGAGCGCGTCCAGCGCGGGCGGGCTGGGGCGGGACTTGCCCTGCATCGCGACGAGCAAGTGCGTGGCGGCGCGCAGCGGCTCGGCGCTGCTCCCGGCGGCCCGGCCGGCGGCGGCGAGCTCGCCGAGCGCGGCGTCGCGCACGGCGGCGTTGTTCGCGAGCCCGAGGAGCTGCTCCAGCATCGAGCCGAGCTTGCTGTCCGCGAGGCTCCGCCCGCCGCTCGAGAACGTCCCGTCGCCGTTGCCGAGCTGGACGCAATCGACGGGCGCCTCGGGTGTGAGCGCCCGCGCCATCACCGCCACTGCGGACTCGGCGCTCGCGGAGACCACGTCGCGCCGGAGCTGCCGGGTCTGGATGCACCCGGTCTGGTGGGCGACGGTGCTGCACTGGATGCCCCGGATCACCTGCATCCGATCGAGGTGGCGCGCGAGGGGCGCCCAGTTCGGGGCCAGCCGGACCTCGCCGCGGGTGAGGAGCTGATCCGACGGAAAGACCGGACCGATCCCGGGCGCGACCTCGCGCGGCTCCTTGGGATCGAGCGAGTAGAGCACGTCCGAGCCGCCGCCCAGGTTGATGTGGAGGAGCTTGCGCGGGCCGGTGCGCCGCGGCCGCGCGCTGGCGCCGACGAGCGGGCCGGGGTTCGGAGATGGGCCGCCGGCACGGCAGCCGGCGAGCGCCAGGAGCGAGAGCAAGCCCCGGTGGAGCTCGCGCCGCGTCAGGCCGCGGCGGGCCGTCACCGCGCCTCCGCGCAGACGGGCAGCGGGTCGGCGCCGGCGGCGAGCGCGGCGGCGCCGAAGCTCCGGGCGACCACGGCATCGGCGAGCAGCGGACCGAGTCGGGGCGAGGCGCGGAACCGCTGCAGGAGCGCCTGCCGCACGGGCGGAGGAGCTTCGTAGCCCTCGTACACGAACGAGAGCGCCTTCTCCACGATGCAGCTGGCGAACTCGGGCTGCGCCACGATCATCTGGCCGAGCCAGGCGGGAGAGGCGGGCCCTTCGCCGCGCAGATCGGTGTGATCGCGGACGTAGAAGCGCGTGGTGGAGACTCCGTCGCGCAGGGCGGCGTCGTAGTGCTGGCCGAACCACGCATTCTGCCAGCCGGCGAAGGCCCTGCCGCCGTACTCGAGTCGAGAGTGGCAATTCTGACAGCCGGGTGTGCTGGCGAGCGATAGGTGCTCTTTGACCCGGAGTGCCGGATCGGTGCGGGCGGCCTGGAGCAGGACGTGCGGATCCACGCGCGCCGAGCGAAACGGCGTGCACATCGTGTCTTGCCACAGACTCGCGATCACCTCGCGCCGCGACTCGAAGAACAGGAACAGGGGCGTGGTGAGGAGCCCGCCGCTGAATTCTGCGTCGCGCGGGCGCGGGCGGGCGGGCTCGTCGAGAGTGGGGGGCTCGAACCGGCCAGTCTGGAAGAAGCGATTGCGGGCGTAGAACAGCTCGCCATAGCCCGAGCGCACGGTCTCGTTCGTGGCGAACAGATCGGTGAGCGGGCGGTCGGACGCGACGACGTGCTGGAGGGTGCGCCGGATCTCCTCGCGCACCGACTGGCCGAGGGCCATGGTCTGCTCGAAGGGCGCGCAGAACATGAGGTTGGGCCCGCAGCCACACCCGGCGGCCCGGCTGACGGGCATCGGGAAGATGTTCATGTCGCACGAGTAGGCGCCGCCCTGCGACGACAGCGCCGCCGGGCGGTGATCCGCGGGGCAGACGAGCACCTCGCTCGTCGGGCTCCACCACGGGCGCACTCGCGTAAGCTCGGGCTCGGCGCAGGGGAATTGCCGGAAGTAGAAGCGCTGGCCGGAGCGCGTCTCGCCGGTTTCGAGCATGCTGGTCAGTCGCACGTCGGCGAACGAGTAGAGGGAGAACAGCCGGGGCGTGAGCACGTCGTAGAACGAGCCGACGTCGAGGAGCGCGCGGACCCGCGCGCGATAGGCCGCGGGCTCGCGCAGGCGCTCCGCGGGGAGCGGAGGCGCGTCACCGGCGCGGGCGACGCCGAACAGCTCGTCCAGCTCCTCGAGGGCGAGCGCGGGCTCGGCGGGCCGGCAGGGCGGAGCGGCCGCGGGCTGGGCTGCGGGGACGGCGGCGGGCCGCGCTGGGCTGCACGCGACCGCGGCGAGCCACAGGCACAGCCAGCGGCCGAGGCGGCGGCAGCGGCCGCCGAGGCGGGCAGCTGCGGTCCCGATCGGGCGGCTCATGGGGCCGGCACCGTGGGTCGGGCCGGGCTGCCTGCGGGCGGCCGGGCGGGCGTGATGCCGAGCTGGAGCACGCGGCGGATGCACGGGCCGAGATCGGCGGCGCTGGCGCTCGCGGCGGTGCCGGCGCTCGCGGCGGTGCCGGCGCTCGCCGGATCGGCGGCGCACACCGCGGCGGCGGTCACGATCACCAGCGCGGCCCCCGACGGCGTGAGCACCACGCGGGAGGCATCCGGATCCGTGTGCAAGAAGGACAGGTCGCGCACCTGATCGGGGACCTCGCGGGAGGTGACGCGCTTGATGCTCTGGAAGAACGTCGGCGCGGCCCGGATCGGCGGGCGCTCGTGCGGATCGTGGGCTCGCGCGATCGCCTGGCAATGGGTCGCCGGGCGCCCGGCGCGCTCGCACAGGAACGACAGCAGCGCGCCGCGGCTCTCGGCGGAGAGCGTCGTCGACGAGGTCGGCGGCATCTCGCGGGCCATGACGGCGCGGAGCGCGCGCGCGGCGACCTCCGAGGAGGGCCCGGGACCGGCCAGGATCGGGCGATCGGTCCGGGCGCTCGTGTGGCAAGGCGCGCAGACCCGGCCGAGCACCTTCGCGCCCGACTCGGGCTCGGCGGCGGCGGCGGTCGCGGGGGCGACCGGCCCCGACGCGGCGCAGCCGGACGCGAGCGCCGCGAGCGATGCGAGCAGGCATGCGAGCGCCAGCAGCGCCGGCAGCGCCAGCGCGCGATGGCCCCCGCGGGCGCTGCTCCCCTGGTCCACGTCGGCCATGCTACCGCGCCGCGCGACGCCGCGGCTGGAAGCTCCGCGTCACCGAGCGGAGGCCGAAGAAGTAACCGTCATAGACGGCTTCGCGGTACGGCTCGAGATCGTGGAGCAGCTCGTGCGCGTGATGCAGATTGACCATCGTCACGCGCGGCAAGAGGTGGTGCGTGAGGTGAAAGCGATCGTTGTACGGCTGGAGCACGAGCGCGAGCGCGTTCCCCGGGTACACCCGCGAGTAACCGAATAACGATCCGGCGGTGAGCCCGCCGTAATGATCACCGAGCTCCACGAAGCACTTGAGCGCGTGATAGGTCGTCGCGCGCGACAGCATCCAGAGCCCGGCGACGAGGAGCGCGGCCGAGGCGCCGACGACGAGGCCGACTGGCACCAGCACGGCCGCCCAGAAGCCGAGCACCGCGGCCAGCTCGCCGGGACGCAGACCATGCAGCTCGCCGAGCACGCTCGCCAGCCACATGCGCGGCCGCAGGAGCACCTGGCGGAAGATGGACCCGGCGGTCGACGCCGGCTGTACCGGCACCGCGAGGTAGTCCGGATCCTGGGCCGGATCCCCGAGGTGCGCGTGGTGCTGCATGTGGCGGCGGCGGTAGCGCTTGAAGCTCTCGAACACCGGGGCGGCGACGGCGAGCTGGAGGAGCCACGACGGATTGCGCACGACATTGCCGTGGACCGCGTCGTGCAAGATGTTCGCGAGGGCGCGCTGGCGGGACGCGAGGATCACGAGCGCGGCCGGCGTCCACCACGCGGAGCGGGAGACGAGCGCGCAGGCGCCCGCGATCGCGATCCAGCTGCCGAGCCAGTGGGCCAGCGTCGTGAGCGGCCGGGGGCGCTCGAGCTGGCGGAGGCGGGGCAGGGCGTCCTTCTGCGCGAGGTGCTCGCGCACGCGCAGGAGATCCTCGCGACCGGGATCCGCCGTGGGATCTTCCGCCTGCCGAGACGCCAGCGCGTGCACCCGATCCCTCGCTCTCACCTCGGGGGCAGCACCGCGCCGCCGCGCGCCAGGGCCCGCTCGATCCGCGCCAGGGCCTCGCGGAAGTCGGCGGGAGGCAAGCCGAGCCCGAGGCGGAAGCCGAGCCCCAGGCGGAGGCCGGTGGCGCCAGGCGCGGCGTGGCGATTGTCGGCGGCCTCCATCTTGTCGAGCCCGAGGAGGAAGACGCCCTCGGCGGCGAGCGCCCGGGCCGCGGCATCGACGTCGGCTTGCTCCCGCGCGCCGCGCACGCCGACGCACGTCACGAAGCCGCCGGCCGGCGCGACGCCCTCGAGCGCCGGCGAAGCCGCCAGGAACGTGCCGAGGGCGCGGCGGTTGTCGATCCACTCCGCGCGCATGCGCTGCAGGATCGGCGAGTCCACACGCCGCATCACCTCGAGCGCGATCCACTCGACGATCGGCGCGACGGTGTGAGTCGTGTAGTTCTTGTCGTTCTGCATGGCCGCGAGCGCGGCGTGATCGCCGACGCACCAGCCGATCCGCAGCCCCGTGCAGCCCAGGCACTTGATGAACGATCCGGTGACGAAGACGCGCCCGCCGGGCCGGTGCAGCGTGGGCCCGAGCGGCTCGTGCTCGGAGGCGTGGAAGCGGTAGTGCTCGTCCGCGACGACGGTCGCGCCGGTCGCGCGGGCGAAGTCGAGCAGCTCCTCGCACAGATCACCGTCGAGCACGAGGCCGCTGGGGTTGTGCGGCGAGTTCAGGATCAGGCAGTCCGGCCGCGCGCGATCGAGGAGCGCGCGCCACTGCTCGCGATCGATGAACGGCGCGCCCCGGTCGCTCCACTGGATCGGCAGCGGGACGATCTCGGCGCCGAGCGTCCGGGGGATCTCGTACAGGGCCTGGAAGGCAGGCATGGCCAGGGCGACGCGCCGCGGCCGCAGCTGGCGGAAGAGCAGGAGCAGCGCCTCGCTGGTCCCGGTCGTGATGAGGACGTCCTCGCGCGTGGCGCCCGGGTGCAGCGCGGCGACGCGATCGCGCAGGTCGTCGCGGCCCCAGTTGGGGCTGTTGCGCAGCTCCATCGCGAGGAAGCCCTGGGCGATCTGCTCGCGCGCGAGGCCGACGCCAGTGAGCAGCTCCTCCACCGTGACGGAGCGAGCGCCGGACTCTCCCAGGTTGAAGCGCTCGAGGCGGATGCTCTCGAGGTACTCCTCCATGAAGAACTCGCGGACCGCGGACTCCGTCCGCTGCGCCGGAGCCTCCTGCGTCGAGCCCATCGCGCCGCATGCTAACACGCGGTTGCTGCGTCGGAGGCGGTGCCCTATCGTCGCCCGATGCGGGCCCGCCCTCTGGAGCTTCTGCCCATCGAGTCGGAGGCCGCCCGCGAGCGGATCGCGCGCGGCGCGCCGTTCGTCACCCGTGTCCGCTGGCCGGCGCACGATCGGTGGACTGCCGACTACGTGAAGAGCCGCTGCGGGCCGATGCAGATCTTCGGGCGCCGCGCAGGCGCGGGCGGCGAGGAGGACGTCACGGTCGACGTCCGCGAGATGATCGATCTCATCACCGATCCGGTGCAGCGCCATGGCTACAGCTTCGACGGGTTCCCGCAGACCCGGCTCTGGATCGACGGCGGCCCGCACGCCGCGCTCGGCGCGCTCCTCGAAGATGTCGAGCTGCCGGCGTGGATCCGCGATGACCTGGCGCGGCTCCTCAGCGTGAACCTGTGGCTCCGCCACGGCCCCTACACGAACCCGAACCACTACGATCCCAACGGCGCGCACAACCTGAACGTGCAGGTCGCGGGCACCAAGACGTGGCAGCTGTTCCACCCGGATCTCGCGTTCGAGCTGGGCGTCGCGCCGGCGATGTCGATGCTCCATCCGCCGCTCGCGTCGTGCCGCGCGCTGGAGCCGCGGGACTGCGGCGATCGCCCGGGCTTCGCAGAGGCGGAGTGTCTCGAGGCCACGCTCGGCCCAGGTCAGGCGATCTTCGTCCCGGCGTTCTGGATGCACGCGGTCGCCGCGCCGCGCGACGAGCTGACGATGAGCGTCAACTTCTGGTGGTCACCGGCGGAGGTGCCGCTGCGCGCGCTCCCGGCGTCGTGGGCGTTCGTGAACGCGCTCATCGACGTCATGCGCCGGCGCCGGCCGGGCGCCTCGCTGGAGGAGGTCTGCTCGGAGCTCCGCGGGCTGCCCGACGAGACGCGCGCGCTGCTCCGCGAGATCGAGGAGGCGCTGCTCTACCGGCCGGCGCTCCTCCGCGCGGAGACGGCGCTCGCGCTGCGCCGCGGCGGGCACGAGCCGCCGGGCGCGCGCTAGCCGGGCTTGACCGGGCTTACCTACGGCTTGCCCTGCGCCCGGGCGGCCTCGTGATCGAAGTAGTCCTGGAAGTACTTGGTGAACAGGTGGAGGATCACCGCGTGGATCCCCTCGACGATGCCGTACGCGCCGGGCGCGGTCGGGACGTGGATCCGGACGTCGGCCAGCTCGCGGAGCTTGCCGCCGTCGAAGCCGGAGAGCCCGATGACGGGCACGTGGTGCCGCCGGGCGAGCTCGACGGCCCGCAGGATGCTCGGTGAGCTCCCGGAGCTGCTGATGGCGATCACGCAGTCGAGCTCCTGGATGTAGTTCTCGAGCGGCCCGGCGAAGACCATCTCGTAGCCGACGTCGTTGCTCCAGGCGGACAGCTCCTCCTCGGTGGTCGGCAGCCGGATCGCCCGGAAGCGGCGCGTGCCGTCGTCGAGCCGGTGGCTGAAGACGCTCTTGTTGAAGTCGCTCACCCAGTGGGTCGCGAGGGAGAGCGAGCCGCCGTTGCCGAAGACGTAGATGTGGCCGTCGCGCTCGTAGGTGGCTAGCAGCTCGTTCAGGCCCCTGGCGATCTCGGCGGTGGGCAGCGTCGCCAGGGTCGACTGGACCTCCGCGATGAAGCCTTTGATGAAGTGATCCACGGGCTACCGCCTCCGATCATTGAAGACGATCGCGGCGCCGGACTGCACGAAGCGGACGTCCGCGCGGTTGAAATCGCCGAGCTGGTGCCGCGCGGCGACGCCCCCGATCGCGGCTGCGATCTGCGCGTGCAGCTCGGGCGGCGCCAGGAGGTAGAGGCAGCCGCCGCGGCCGGCCCCGAGCAGCTTGCCGCCCCACGCGCCGGCGCGCCGCGCGGCCTCGTACAGCTCGTCGATGGCGGGGCTGCTGACGGAGACGCCGAGCTGCTGCTTGTCCGCCCACGCCGCGTGCAGCATGTCCGCCATCGCCCGGACGTCGCCGGCGAGCAGCGCGTCGCGGAACGGCGAGACGGCCGCGGCCATGCGCCGGTAGACGTCCATCCGCTCGCCGGTCTTCTGCTGCTGCTCGCGCAGTACCTCGGCGGCGCCGCGCGTGATGCCGGTGTAGAAGAGCAGAGAGCACGCCTCGAGCCGGGCGCGCTGCTCGAAGTGGAGGAACACGGGCTCGGCGGTCACCGTGCCATCGGGGTTGAAGTGGAAGACGTTGAGGCCGCCGAGCGCGGCGGCGTACTGGTCCTGCTTGCCGATCGGCTCGCCGAGGCGCTCGATCTCCAGCCGGCACGCGGCCTCCGCCAGCTCGTGCCGCGAGAGGCTGCGGCCGCCGAGCGCGTTCAGGCCCTTGAGGAGCGCCACGGTGAAGCTCGACGAGCCGCCGAGGCCGGTGCGCCCCGGGAGATCGCTCATGACGGAGATGTCCAGGCCGGCGGCGTCGACGGCCACGTCCTGGAGCGCGGCGCGCAGGTACGGGTGCTCGGTGGCGTCGGTGGCGTCGATCGCGTCCGCCGACTCGATCGAGCGGTGCTTGATGACGAAGCGCCGCGTCATCGGCGTCGGGTGGATCGCGACGTAGACGAACTTGTCGATCGTGCTCGAGATGACCGCGCCGCGCTCCTGTCGATAGAACGCGGGGAGGTCCGTGCCGCCCCCCACGAAGCTGATCCGCAGCGGCGACTTCACGAGGAGCATCGCCCGTCTATTGTTACTCCATGCGCCGGGCCAGGTGGTTGCGCGGTAGCCTGGGCGGCGCAGCATGAGCACGACGAAGGTCCTGATCACGGGCATCACCGGCTTCGCAGGCAGCCACCTGATGGACGAGCTTTTGGCCGAGGGCGGCCACGAGATCTGGGGGCTCAAGCGGCCGAACGCGCGGATGCGCAACCTCCACCACGCGCTCGATCGGATCTCCCTCGTCGACGGTGATCTGCTGGATCAGACGAGCCTGATCGCGGCGCTGGGGCGCGCGGACTTCACGCACATCTATCACCTGGGCGCGCAGAGCTGGGTTGGGCCGAGCTGGGAGATGCCGGCGGCCTACATGGCGACCAACGCGATCGGCACGATCCACCTGTTCGAGGCGATGCGGGTCGTCGGCTCGAAGGCGCGCGTCCTCATCTCGTGCACGCCGGAGGAGTACGGTGACGTGCCCGAGGCCGAGCTGCCGATCACCGAGGAGACGCGGCTCGCGCCGATCAACCCGTACGCCGCGAGCAAGGTGGCCCAGGACGCGGTCGCGCAGACCTACGGGGCCTCGTACGGCTTCCGGGTCATCCGCACGCGCGCGTTCAACCACGAGGGGCCGCGCCGCGACACGCACGGCGCGCTCGCGTCGTTCGCCCACCAGATCGCGCGGATCGAGGCGGGCCAGGCCGAGCCGATCATCCGGGTCGGCAACCTCTCCGCGCGGCGGAACTTCACGCACGTCCGCGACATCTGCCGGGCGTACCGCCTCGCGATGCAGCTGGGCGCGCCGGGCGAGCTGTACCTCTTGGGCTCGAACCAGGCCGTGACGATCGAGGAGGCGCTCCGGGCGCTCATCCGGCTGTCGCGGCGCCCGGGCGAGATCACGTACGTCGTCGATCCGGCGCGCGTCCGGCCGACGGAGCTGCGGCGGTTCGAGGGCGACTACTCGAAGTTCAAGGCGCTCACGGGGTGGGAGCCGCGGATCTCGTTCGAGGAGATGCTGATCTCGATCCTGGATTACTGGCGAGACTTCGTGGCGCGTGATCTCTATTGAGCGAGCCGCGCCTCACCCGCCTCGATCTTCATGATATCTCATGATAGCGTGCGCCATCATGGACTATGAAAAGAGGACGGCACTTGTTGATGCGTTGATCGCCGACGCGCGCAACAAGCAATGTCCACCGGGCTTCACGATTACCTCGTACGCAGTGAACGCGATCGAGACGCTCCCCGCCATGGGCTTTCGGTGGCTCCTGATCGATCTCGAGCACACCGAGCTCGGGATGGCGAAGGGCAGGCTCATGGAGGTCCTGCGCGGCGCAGAGGCGACCGGGCTGCCGTACTTCGTGAAGCTGCCGATCCGGTGGGACATCACGCTGGCCACGGACCTGCTCGATTTCGGGGCCTACGGCCTGCAGGTCCCGTTCACCGACTCGCCGGAGCAGATCCGCGAGATCCTCGATGCCATCCGGTTCTACCCCACCGGGAACCGCAGCTGGTGCCCGCCCGCGATGCGCGCCCTGGATTACGGCACGTTCTTCCTGAACGGCAAGCTGTCGATGGCGCGCGAGTACTTCACGTTCACGCACAACAAGGTGCAAGTGATTCCAACCATCGAGTCGAAGGAGAGCCTGGAGCGGATCGACGAGCTGCTCGCGATCGAGGAGTGCCTCATCTGGCACATCGGCCCCTCCGACATGATGCTGCGGACGTTCGGCTGGGACGGAATGACCTTCTCGCAGGACCAGATCGCGGAGGTGAACGGCGCGATGGCAGAGGCAGCCGCCAAGATCCGCGCCGCGGGCAAGCTGCTCATGCTCCCCGTCGAGATCTCCGACACCCACCTCGCCAGCACGGGTCACGTGGCTCGGTGCAAGCCCGAGCTGCCGTATGGAGTCGACATCTCGTGCTACACGTGGGGGGTCCGGGAGACGGCCTTGATCTGTGATCGCCTGCGGGCCAAGCTGCGCGACGCGTGACGAGCGGCTCATGTCGAGTTCGATGAGCTTCCGCAAGCTGGCGATCGTCCTGGCGGTCGGTTCGTTCCTGACGGGCGTCAACCTCTTCGGCCTCAACCCGTTTTTGGCCACCATCGCCGCGGACCTGGGCAGCTCGGTCGGCGTGATCGGACAGGCGACCACGGCCGCCCTCATCATCGCGGCCCTCACCGCGTTGATCCTCGGCCCGGTCAGCGATCACTGGGGATTCCGCAACATGTTGATCGTGGGCGCGCTGGTCATGGCGCTCTCCAACGTCGGCACCGCGCTCGCGTTCAACGAGTGGAGCTTGATCCTCGCGCGGGGGCCGGCCGGGATCTCCGCGGGGGTTCTGTCCGCGCTCGCGATCGGCACCCTGGACGCGGAGCGCAGCAAGGCGGACCAGGACGAGCGCCGCGCCGCGATCACCTGGCTCGAGAGCGCGGGGGCCCTCGCCGTGATCGCGGGCGTACCGCTCCTGACCCTCATCGGAGACTTCACCCACTGGCGCACGGTCTCGTTCCTGATCGCGATCTGCAGCGCGGCCCTCGCGCTGGTGTACGCCCGGGTCGTCCCGAACGTGAAGATCGGGCCCGCGGGGAAGCTCAGCCTCTCCTACGTCTTCGATTGCTACCGGGGCGTCGTCCAGAACCGGGGCGTTGTGTTTCTCCAGGGCGCGAATCTGCTGTTCTCGATGGCGGGGATCGGCTCGGTCACGTATTTCGGGGCGCACCTGATGGAGACCACGGACGTCTCGCTGCGCGCCGTCGGTATGCAGTTCACCTGGCTCGGAGTGGGCTTTGTCTCCGGCAATCGGCTCGTCGTCCCCCTGGCGCGTCGCTTCCCGCAGCGCCACGTCATGATCGTGCTCGGCGGGGCGATCGCTGGGCTGCTCGTGCTGTTCTTCTTGTTCGCGACCCACCTGTTCGAGTTCATGCTCGTGAGCGGCCTGTTCTCCATTTGCGTCGGCATCGCGATCCCGCTCGTCACGATCATGATCATCGAGAAGGCGGGGGCCGCGAGCGGGACCGTCGTCATGCTCCGGCAATGCACCTCGGATACGGGCGCTGGCCTCGGCGCTGGCGTCGGGGGGCTCCTGATCGGGATCGGCGGGTACCCGTCCGCGGGGGTGGCGTTCGCCGCGGCCGCGGTCCTCGGCGCGGCGCTCGTGTGGCTCGGCTCCTGGGCCCGGCCGGCGCAGGGGCCGGCGGATGTCGCTCCGAGCTCGCCTGGACCGACGTAGGATCGGGAGACCGATGCAGGCAGGGCACAGTCGATCGGCCGATCTCGTGATCGCCTCGAACCGCGCGGTCTCGGGGCTGCGCACGGGTCCGGATGGCCGGGTGACGGCGGCGAGCGGGGCGGGCGGCCTGGTCAACGTCCTGGGGCCGGCGCTCGCCAGTCACGGGGGCGTCTGGATCGGGTGCGCGATGACCGAGCAGGACCGGGCGCTGGCGCGAGGGCGCCGCCCGGGGGAGCGCGCGCAGCGGGTCGAGCTGCCGGAGGGGCCCGTGTCTGTCCGCCTCCTGGATATCGCTCCCACGGACTATGCGGCCTATTACCAGCGAGTCTCCACAGAGCTCTTCTGGTTTCTCCAGCACGAGCTGCTCGAGCTCGTGCGGTGGCCTGGCGCGGAGCTGGGGCCGAGCGAAGAGGATTGGATAACGTACCGCCAGGTCAATGCAGCGTTCGCGGTCGCCTGCGACGAGGAGGCGGCGCCCGGGGCGCGTGTCCTGCTCCAGGACTACCACCTATCGCTGGCACCCCGGCAGCTGCGGGCGCTGCGTCCGGATCTCGCCATCGCTCACTTCACGATGGTGCCCTGGGCCGAGCCGGAGACGGTGCAGCGGCTGCCAAAGGCGATGGCGCGCGAGCTCATCGCCGGGCTGCTCGGCGCGGACATGGTCTCTTTCCTCGTGCCGCGCTGGGCAGACGCGTTCCTCCGGACCTGCGCCGCGTACGGGTACGCGATCGACCGCGAGCGCCTCACGGTCCTGGATGCGGGCGGTCGCCCGGTGGCGGTGCGCTGCTTCCCCAACGGCGTCGACGCGGACCTCCTGCGCGCGCGCGCCGGTGAGCCCGACGTCGCCGGGCATCGGAGCGAGCTCGCCCGCATGGTCGGGGACCGTGCCCTGGTGGTGCGCGTCGACCGGATGGAGCCGTCGAAGAACATCCTCCGGGGGCTCGATGGGTTCGCCGAGCTCTTCGCGCGGCACCCGGAGCTGCACGGCCGGGTGGTTCACTTCGTGCTGGCGTACGCCTCCCGGACCGGGCTGCCGGCGTACGATCAGTACGCCGAGGAGGTGGTGCGGCGGGCGGCGGCCATCAATGATCAGCTGGGGGATCAGCTGGGGGATCAGCTGGGGACGGCGACGTGGCAGCCGATCGTCCTCGAGACGGAGAACAACTTCGGGCGCGGCCTCGCCGCGATGGCGCTCGCAGACGTGCTGGTGGTCAATCCGCTCCGCGACGGCATGAACCTCGTCGCCAAGGAAGGGCCGATCGTGAGCGAGCGGGACCTCGCGCTGGTGCTCTCGACGGGGGCCGGTGCCGCGTGGGAGCTCGCGGACGGCGCGCTGCTGGTCGAGCCGCTCGACGTCGGCGCGCTGGCGGACGCGATCGCGGCGGGGCTCGCCATGGCCCCGGCCGCGCGCGCGGAGCGGCTCGCGCGGCTGCGCAGGCACGCGGGCGCGCTGCCGCCGCGGCGGTGGCTCTCGGAGTCCCTGGCGGAGCTGGAGCGGGTGTGCTCCGAGCAGCGCTCGCGTTAGCGACCGCCGGCGATTGCTGAGCGAGCGATCAGCGAGCGATCACGGATGATCGGGGGCATGTCAGCGACCGCCGGCGATTGCGGGGATGATCGCGATCTCGTCGTGCGCGGCGACCTGGGTGTCGAGTCCCGAGAGCGCGCCGATATCCTCGATACCGATATAGATGCGGATGAACGGCTTCACCTGGCCCGCGGTGTCGAGCACACGCGCGGCGATGCCGGGATACTTGCGGTCGAGCTCGGCCAGCGCGTCTCGCACGGTCGCGGCGGAGACGTCGATCTCCATGGCACCACTGGTGAGGTTTTGCAGGGCGCTTGGGATGCGGATCTTGGGCATGCTGCTGCGGGGCTTGACTGCATCATCGTCCGTGCAGGCCCGAGCGTCCAGGTGAAGCCACGGCGGTCTGCCCCGCCAGTCGCGCTCCGAAAATGGCGGATGTCCGGTCCCCGTCCGGTCCCGTCCGGTCCCGTCCGATCCCCGTCCGGTCCCGTCCGGTCCCCCGTTCTGTCCTCGTTTTGGTCCCGGTGGCAAGATCTACGTGTCGCTCAGCCAGGATACAGTGCTTGACTCGATCCGACCGTTTGATAGCTTCGACGCGTGTCCATTGTCGCTCAACCCCTTGATCGGGCGACAGTTCTCCGGACCATCGCAGAGACGGCGCCTCCTGCCATGGGGAGTGTCAGTGGCGCAGTCCGGCGTCGCCTCGAGGAGCTGACAAGAGCGCTGCTCGCCGCGTCACCGGAGAGCCAGTCAGAATTTCGACGTTACCTCGAAGTGTCTGAGCGTGAGATACCGCTCATCGACAACCTGCTGTTCGAGCGACTGCGTGGCCGGACGGTCCTGGTCACCGGCGCGTCCGGTTGCATCGGTACGGTGTTGCTCCGCCTGGCCGCGCGCTTCAAGCCAAAGCGGATCGTGTCGGTCGACATTGCGCCGCCTCCGCCCGCGAGCGAGCCGAGCTGGGGTGTCGAGCACTTTCAGGTCGACATTCGCGATCTCTCGTCGCTGGTGGAGGTCTTCCGCGAGACTTCGCCCGATGTCGTGTTTCACCTCGCCGCCCAGCGCAACCCGGGGCTCGCGGAGCAGGAGGTGCACCGCACCATCTCCACCAATGTCTTCGGGACGCGCAACGTCGTCATGGCGTGCACCCTCGCCTCGGTCGGCGCGCTCGTGGTCGCGTCGACCGGGAAGGCGCTCCGGCCCTACATGACCGCGGTGTATGCGGCGAGCAAGCGCGCGGCGGAGTTCATCGTCGCCGATGCCGTGGCGCGCGGCGCGGTGGCGGCGTCGGTCGTGCGCTTCACCCACGTCGTCGACAACGCCATCGTGATCGATCGGTTCCGGACCTGGTGCCGCCGCCGGGAGATCCTGCGAGTGCACGCGATCGATTCGATGTTCTATGCGCAGTCTGCCAAGGAGTCGGCGCAGCTGCTCCTGGCAGCGTTCCTGGGCGAGAGCCCGAGCGGGATGGGGGTGTTCGCGATTCGCAATCTCGGCTGGCCGATCAGCGTCATCGATCTGGCCCTGGGCGTGATCGCGGAAGAGGGGCCGACGCCGGTCCGGATCACGGGCCATGATCCCGGCTACGAGGAGCAGGCGTATCCGGGGCTGTACAACCCCATCAATTGCGGGGGCGTGAGTCCCCTCTTGAACGGGTTCGAGGCGCCGGCGACCGAGCGGCACGGGCTCGCCCCGGACGTCGATGTGCTGCGGTACAGCGGCCAGCTGCCGGCGTCCGCGCAGCGCCAGCTGGTCAGGCTCGAAGCGTCCTGCGCGCGAGGTGAAGATCCCGCTGCGTTGCGCGCCGGGCTCGACGCGCTCTGCAAGGAGTTGCTCGAGATCACGCTCGGCGAGGCCGAGCCGGCGACGCTCAAGGTGCTGGTGACGCTCGCCGAGCGGTACCGGCACCAGCTGACGGCCGAGAACCGCTGGATGCACGAGCGCCTCCGGTGGTGGGCTGCTCACAAGGCAGCCCCTCGCGGCTAGGCAGATATCGATGAGTGCTGTAGTAGGCTATGCCCGTGAAGCTGGAGACCGGGTGAAGCTGGAGACCGGGTGAAGCTGGCCCACCGGGTGGAGCTGGCCCAGGTGCGCGGCCGCGATGATCCGCGGCTCGGCGACATTGTCCGGATCGCGGACGAGATGCTCGGCGCCGGGATCTACGACGCGCTGGTGCTGCGCCTGGTCGCGGAGCTGGCGTCGGCCACGCTGCTCGCGGCGGTGGCGGAGGACGGCGTCGTGGGGTGGGGGTTCGGCGAGGAGCTCTCCGGGGATCGATCGTGGTACGCGCAGTTCGGCGCGCAGGCGCTCGCGTGCGCGGCTCGGCCGCGCGTGGTCAGCGTCCGCGAGCTGGCGGTCCTGGAGGCGTACCAGGGGCGCGGCGTGGGCCGCGCGCTCACGGAGGCCGTGCTCGCGTGGGCGCGCGGGCGCGGCGCGGAGCACGCGATCGCGGTGTCGTGGCTGTCGCCGGCGCCGCGCACCAGCGCGCCGCTGTTCGAGCGCCTCGGGTTTGTGCGGCTGGGGGTCGCCGCGGCGCCGTACGAGGAGGACAGCCGCGCGCGCGGCTGGCGCTGCCGGTACTGCGGCGGCGTGTGCCTGTGCCCGGCGGCGTTCTACGCGCTGGCGCTGACCGCGTGACGCGCGGCGCGGCGCGGCTCACGCGAGCGAGAGGCCGTGACGACTGAGCGGCAGCGAGCGGAGGCGCTTGCCAGTGGCGGCGAAGATCGCGTTGGTCAGCGCCGGGATGATCGTGACGGGGCCGATCTCGCCGGTGCCGCCGAGCGGCAGGACGCCGCTGTTGATGAGGTGCACCTCGACGGGCGGCATCTGGTGCATGCGCAGCACGGAGAAGTCGTGGAAGTTCGACTGCACGGTGCGGCCGCGCGCGAACGTGATCTCCGAGGTCAGCGCGCAGGACAGCCCCCACGCGGTGCCGCCCTCGATCGCGCTCACCGTGATGCCGGGATCGAGGACGATGCCGGGATCGATCGCGGCGACGACGCGGTGGATCGTGATCGCGCCCGCGGCGGACACCGACAGCTCGACGACGTGCGCGAGGAACGAGCCGTACGCGTTCGCGTACGCGATGCCGCGGTGGCGCCCGGCCGGCGGCTTTTGGGCCCAGCCTGCGCGCTCGGCCGCGGTGGACAGGACCGTCGTCGCGCGGGCGTTGCTGCGCAGGAGCGCCAGGCGGTACGCGAGCGGATCGCGGCGCTGGTGGTGCGCCAGCTCGTCGACGAAGCTCTCGAGGGCGAAGATGTTCGGGCCGTAGCCGGTGGTGCGCAGGACCGAGGTCGGGACCGGCACCTGGATGAGCTTGGACTCGACCTTCCAGCTGGGGATCTCGTAGTGCGTCTCGTAGAGGCCCTCGAGGCAGCTGGGATCGAATGTCGCGGTGACCTTTCGCGGCGCGGCGAACTGCAGGATCGACGGCGAGACCAGCTTGTGCGCGACGTGCGTGAGCTGGCCCGTGCGATCGAGCGCGGCGCTGATCCGGTGCACCACGGCGGGCCGGTAGAAGTCGTGCTGCATGTCGTCCTCGCGCGACCACACGACCTTGACGGGGCGCCGGACCTCCCGGGCGATCGTCACCGCCTGCGCGATGAAGTCGGGGATCAGCCGGCGGCCGAAACCGCCGCCGATCTGCGTGCGGTGGATCCGGACCTTGTCATTGGGCAGGCCGAGGAGGCTCGTCACGGTCAGCTGCGCGAGCTCTTGCCCCTGCGTGGGCGCCCACACGTCGCAGCCGCTCGCGTCGACGCGGGCGGTGCAGTTGATGGGCTCCATGGCGGCGTGGGCCAAGAACTGCGACTCGTACTCGGCGGTGAGCGTGGCGGGCAGGGCGGCGCCCGCGGGCGTGCCGGGCTTGGTGAGCACCCACGAGGCGCCATCTGCCATGGCGGCGCGATAGATCTGCATGATGCCGTCGTGGCTTGCGGCGGCGCCGGGCCCCTCGTCGAACGAGGCAGGGAGGGCGTCGGCGGCCTGCCGGGCCTGCCAGTAGCTCTTCGCGACGACGGCGACGCCGTCGGGGAGCGGCACCACGGCGAGCACGCCGGGCCGGCCGGTCACCGCGGCGGCGTCGTGCGTGCGCAGCTTGCCGCCGAACACGGGGCACAGCTTCACGGCGGCGTACACCATGCCGGGGACGGTGAAGTCGAGGCCGAAGACGGCCGTGCCGTCCACCTTGGACGGGACGTCGACGCGCGGCAGCGGCTTGCCGAGCAGGCGCCACTGGCTCGGATCCTTGAGCGGCGGCTTGTCGGGCGCGGGGAGCTTGGCGGCGGCCGCCGCGACGTCGCCGAACCGGAGCGAGCGCTTGGACGGATCGTGGAAGACGCGGCCGTTCTCGACGCGGCAGGTGGCGGGCTGGACCTTCCACTGCGCGGCGGCGGCGGCGATCAGCATCTCGCGCGCGCTCGCACCCATCGCGCGCATGATCTCGAAGAACGAGCTGATGCTCTCGCTGTTGCCGGTGAACTGGGTCTTCGTCCGCGGGTTGCGGTACGCGGGGTCGGCGACGGGCGTCTCGAGCTTGACGCGGCTCCAGTCGGCGCCGAGCTCCTCGGCGAGCACCGCGGGCAACGTGGTCGAGATGCCCTGGCCCATCTCGGCCTGGGACACGACGATCGTCACCTGATCGCTCGCGCTGATCCGGACCCAGGCGTTGAGCGCGGCCTCGGCGGCCGGGCCGCCGCGCGCGTGCGCGAGGCGCGGCCCGAGCGGGAGCGTGGCGCCGAGCGCGAGCCCGCCGCCGGCGAGCGCGCTGACCTGGAGCAGCGAGCGGCGGGTCCAGCCCGCGCCGTCGGGGGCGGCGGGGCCGCGCTTCGGATTCATGGCTTGCCGCCGTTCGCGGCGCGGTGGATCGCGCGGCGGATCCGCCCGTAGGTCCCGCAGCGGCAGAGGTTGCCGGCCATGACGGTGTCGATCTGGGCGTCGGTGGGGCGCGGGACCTTCGCGAGGAGGACCGCGGCCGACATGATCTGGCCGGCCTGGCAGTACCCGCACTGCGGGACCTGCTCGTCGATCCAGGCCTGCTGGAGCGGGTGCAGGCGCCCGCCGGGCGCGAGGCCCTCGAGCGTCGTGACCTGCTTGCCGGCGGCGCGCGCGAGCGGCGTGACGCAGGACCGCACGGCCTCGCCGCCCAGGTGGACGGTGCACGCGCCGCACACGGCGATGCCGCAGCCGTACTTGGTCGCGGTGAGGCCGAGCTCCTCGCGGAGGAACCAGAGCAGCGGCGTGCTTGGGTCGGTGTCCGTCGTCCGGCGCTTGCCGTTCACGACGAGCTGGATCGGTGGCATCGGCGGCTATTACGACACAACGGCCGGCGCGCAGCGACGGCGGTACATCATGGTTTTCACGATGGTGCTCGGGTTCATTGTAGAGGCCGAGCTTGGTTCCACGGGTAGTTCTAAAGCCCGGATGTATAGTCCGCACGTGACGCGTGGTTTGGCACTAGCGCCGTTCGCACGGCGCTCGAGATCCGAACGCCCGGGTTGGCCATGAGCCGGCACGTCATCCTCTTCCTCGCCGCAAATCCGAGCGGGACCACCCCCCTGGCTCTCAGTGAAGAGTGCGCTGCGATCGAACGCGAGCTCCGGATGACCCCCGGTCGCGACGATCTCGACTTCAGGTCGAAGTGGGCGGTGAGTGTCGACGACATGATGCGTCATCTCAACGAGCTGCGACCGGCGGTCGTCCACTTCAGCGGTCACGGCGGAGGTGGCTCGGGCCTCCGCTCCCATGGCGAGCCACCTCCACGAACTCGCGATATTGAGCCTCTCGAGCCTCGCGAGCCTCGCGAGGCTGTGGAGCGCGGTGGCATCTACCTCCAGGACGAGCACGGCCAGCCGCAGCATGTGAGCGGGCGAGCACTGGCGCAGATGATCAGCAGTGCCGCGCCATCGGCGCGCGTGGTGGTGCTCAACGCATGTTTCAGTGATGATGTCGCCGAGGCGCTATACACCGTCGTCGACTGTGTCGTCGGGATGCGCGGCGCGATCAGAGACGAAGCAGCTCGCTCGTTCGCGGTGAGCTTCTATCGTGCACTCGGTCATCGCTGCTCCGTCGGCGCAGCTGTTGGGCAGGCGGTCGCGGTGCTTGCCGCCCTCCATGTATCGGACGAGCATCTTCCGGTTTGTAGGACCCGCGTGGGCGACGACGCGAGCCAGATCTTCCTATCGAGCGCCGCCCCACAGGTTCCCGAACCGGGTCCAGAGCAGCACCGGCTCTCTCGGAGGGGAAAGATCGTCCTGGGAGTGAGCAGTGTTGCGTTATTGCTCCTGTCGATGCTCCTCCTCACAGGGCGGCTGTTTCCGGCGGAGAAGCAAGATGTCGTGGACGTCCAGCTTCCTGCACTGGTCGAGCGGAAGCTCATCGAGCGGGAGGTAGCAAATGACGCCCCCAAGCGGCTCGAGATCGTGAGCGTCGAGCTTCCGACGATCGCCGAGAGTGAGGGAGAATTGCGGGGGGGGACCAGAAATTATCCACGGCTGGATATCAAGCTTCGTAATCCATCCTCGGAGGTTGCCTATGTGAAGGCGCTGCGAGCCACGATCAAACAAATGTATCCTGTGCGAGTGATGCTTTGCAATACTTCTTATGATAATATATCCAGATCCTCAGACTACAAGCTCTATTTCGATAGTGTGGACGCGGTGCCCAGCTCTCGAGAGATCTCGCTGTCTCAGGCCATCAAGGCAAATGACGTTGACTATTTCTCCATTACCATGAGTCTTCCATTCGAAAAAATCTACGAAATGGAATTGGGTGCGGCTCTTTCAGGGCACGCTCGACGGAAGCAATTCCGATCACTTGACGAGCCTCAAGCGCGGACGCGACGGAGGCAGCGGGGGCGGCACGGCGCCCTCGGCGTAGCGTGCTGCG
>Ga0247790_10000093_pt1 | contig 45063 bp, 34 predicted proteins | sample UWRJS171409R4_FD_179913 | JGI IMG/M metagenome (GOLD analysis project Ga0247790, IMG submission 179913) | Soil microbial communities from Arlington Agricultural Research Station in Wisconsin, United States - UWRJ-S171-409R-4 | ecosystem: Environmental > Terrestrial > Soil > Agricultural land...
AGTTCGTCGCGGTGTCGCGCGCGTTCTCGGTGTGCGTGTCGTAGCCGCCGCCGCCGGACGCCTCGTAGAGCCCGACGTCGCTGACGCAGACGTACGAGGCCGGCTCGGTCGGGTGCGTGAGCAGGTGGCGCGCCACCTCGAGGCCCATGTGCGGCAGGCTGCGGCGCGACACGCCGCACGTCGTCGCGCTGCGGCTCGCGAAGATGCCGTCGGGGAGCACGCCGCGGATCGCGTCGGACTTCGTCGCCGTGAGGTGCGCCGCGATCATGTCGTCGGTGCGCGGGCTGCGCATCCGCGGCTGCCCCGGCCACGTCAGGCGGCCCTGGTACTGCAGGACGTACGCGTCGACGAGCGCGTCGTGGCGCGCGCGGTCCGTGCCGAGCTTGGGGCGCTGGAGCAGCGAGGTGAACGTCGCCGCGTTGTCCGTCTTGATGAGGAGCGGGCGCGCCGCGCCCGGGTGCGTGCCCGCCGACGCCGCGGCCGCCACGTTGTCCGACGAGAAGCCGCCCGTCGCGAGCACGTACGAGTGCGGCGCGGCCCGGCCCGGCGCGAGCCCGCTGGCCTGCCGCGCGCGCTGGATGTGCGCGCCGAGCCCGGCCGCGTTCGGCTGGCCCACCGGGCGCCCGGTGAGCGCCATCGGCACCGCCGCCTCGTGCGGCTCGAGGTCGTGGCGCTGCACGACGAGCCGCATCCGATCGGTCAGATCCGGCCGCGTGTCGAGGCGGCTCGCGAACGGACCGATCTCGACCATCGCGCCGTTTGCGTCCGTGGCGAACGGGCGGTCGACGTTCGTGCCGCCGCACGCGGTGAGCGCCGTCGCGTTCGCCGTCGCGTACGCGTAGTACTGCGTGTTCGGGAACTCTGGATCCGTCGCCGTGCCGTAGTCGCGGACGAAGTACAGGGTCTCCCACGTCGACAGGCCGCCGTAGAGGAAGATCTCGAGGATTCGCTTCGCGCGCGCGCTGGCCGGGAGCTCTACCGAGCTCGCCCCGCTCGGAAACTCGCCGAACGTGGCCGCGCGCGAGCGCCGGATCCAGGGGCCCACCAAAGCTGCGGCTCCTGCCGCGCCCCCCGCCGCCAGGAAGGTTCGCCGTCGCATCCCGCTACGGTAGCTGCGTCGCGGGCTCAGCCGGGAGCCTTTACGTGCGGGATCTCCTGACCGATGAGGCAAGGAAATATCGCACATCGTCGGGCCTTCTCTGGCGCGCCGAGGCTGACGGCTACGCCCTCGCGTGCGCCGACTCCCGGGCGCTAGAGCCGTTGAAGAAGCGTAAAGGCGATCCAGATTCCGCGGTTGCACGCGAACAGGTCAGGTCAGGCCGATGTCCGAGATCGGTCATTCGCAGAGCGACTGCCAGATCACGCTCGATGCTGACACCGGCGAGCTTTCGCGGGTAGTCTCGCCAGCAAGGGAGAGGCGTGACCGAACATAGCTTCGACTCTTGGTTCGCGAAGCTCGCCGGAGCTTCGGCAGTGCCGCACACCTGGCAACGGTCGCTTCCGCGGTGTGCGCGATGGTGACGTGCTCCCTGCCGTCGTGCTCGATTTGTCGGCTCCGCCCTTGCCTGCGTTGCGACTCTCGCTCGGACCCGCGACTCTTGGGCTGTCGGCATTGACGGGGCGGAGCTGGTGCGAGCGCTCGTCGAGCCTGGTCGAGCGCTTCGGCCCTGGCGCGCTGGCGTGGCTTGAGTCCCTGCTCATCGCGGCCGACCGGCGAGCCTTCCAGCTCACGACGATCGACCCGTTGCTCGATGCAGATTCATCGGAGGCGCTGTGAACTACGGCTTGCTCCTCGAGCAGATCACGTCGCTGCACGGCATGATCACCGGACGTGCTGCTGCCGCCGTCAATCAGGCCATGCTTGTTCGAAATTGGCTGATCGGGGCATGGATCGTCGAGTTCGAGCAGTTCGGATCCGAGCGCGCGAAGTATGGGAGCGGTCTGTTGAAGCGCCTGGCACAGGATCTCAGATCATCCGGCTTGCGGGGCGTGAGCCCTGATCTTCTCGAGAGGATGAGGGCGTTCTACAGGGGCTACCCGCAACTGTGGCCGTGATCTCCGCGACGGCGTCGCGGGATTCCTTATCGCTACCCGGCTCGACAGCGGCCGCCATCGCTTCGGCGATTTCCGCGACGGTGTCGCGGAAATCGGAAAGTCAGGAATTACAGCCGCTTCCAGCCGAAGCGGTGTTCCGCTTCAGCTGGTCGCACCTCATCGAGCTACTGCGCCTCGACGACCCATGGAAGCGCGCATTCTACGAGAACGAGACCCTGCGCGCGTCCTACTCGGTGCGCGAACTGCAGCGCCAGATCGGCTCGCTGCTCTACGAGCGAACCGGGCTGTCGACGGACAAGAAAGCCGTGATAGCCGCGGCCAGATCCGAGGCGGGTTCCAGCGAAGCCGCTCTTCGCAGACCTGCTTCGAGATCCCTACGTGCTTGAGTTCACGGGGCTCGCCGAGCGTCCGCACTATCGCGAGACCGACCTCGAAGCAGCGCTCCTCGATCACCTGCAAACCTTCTTGCTCGAGCTCGGTAGCGGCTTCTGTTTCGAGGCTCGCCAGAAGCGGATCACCGTTGGCAACGAGCATGACTGGATCGATCTCGTCTTCTACCATCGGATCCTACGATGCCACTTGCTCGTCGACCTGAAGGTCCGCGCCTTCACCCACGGCGACGCCGGGCAGATGAACTTCTATCTGAACTGGTGGCGCGAGCACATGTTCGTCGAGGGCGATCAACCACCCGTTGGGTTGGTGCTGTGCAGCGACAAGGACGAAACGAAGGTCCACTACGCGACCGCAGGACTCGATCACCAGCTGTTCGTATCTCGTTACCTCATCGCGCTGCCGTCTCCGGCAGATCTTCAGCGCCTCGTGGAAGCCGACCGCGCGCTCCTCGAGCGGGGCCGCGACGGCGGCGAGGAGCAGGGATGACGACATTGCACCTGCATCACCTTGTGGGCTGCGCTCCAGCACCGCTCGCGCGCTATCTGAAGGCGCTCGGTATCCTGCGCCTCGTCGCCGAGCAGAAGGATCCCGCCGTCCGCGGCTGGTGGCCTGGCCGAAGGGCCCATCGATCGCAAGGTGCTCGCTACAGTCTTGCTGCGTTATGACGTTGGGAGCTTGATCCACGGCTCAGGTGCTCAACGGGCGCTTCGCGGTCTCAAGCGCACGTGGACGAAGGGTGGTGTGGGTGAGCTTCAAATTGCCTTGGCGGGGCAGGGCGGCATCGACGACCTGCGGTTGCTTCCGGCTCCGCTGGACAGAGGAATCGCGGCGCTGTTCGGTTCTGGACAGGGTTTTCGTACATGGACGAGCTTCGAGTCACGCTCCGGTAATCGCCGGATCGCGTCGGCGCTCACTGCTGGTCGCGCCTGATCAGTGCCAGAAGCCGATCGATAGCGCGAGGTTGCGGTAGCGCGCCGCCAGATCGGCCGTCCCCGAGATCCGGCCGCGCCGCAGCCCGAACAGATGAAACTCGAAGACCCGCACGTCGAGGCCGATCGTGCCGTGGACGCGGCCGCCCACGCCCTCGAAGCGGGCCGGCTCCCAGTAGCTGCCGGCGCGCACGCGCAGCCGGCCCGGCAGCCACTCGAATTCGGCGCCGCCGCGGATCGAGATGACGGGCGTGCTGCCGGAGCGCTGCAGCTCCTGCATGCCGAACGCCTCGATGCCGTGGCCGTTCTCCGTCGCCCCCGTGAAGACCAGGTCGGTCGCGACCGTGAGCGCGCGCTCGTCGCGGAACTTCTGCGGCACGAGCTGGTTCCACGCCGTCGCTGCCCAGCGGTAGGCGACCCCGGCGATCACCCGCCCAGCCGCCTCCACCTGGCTCGGCAAGATGTAGCCCTGGCAGTTGCTCGGATCGCACGCCGACGTCGACACGGCGCCGCCGACGATCCCCGTCTCGAGCGACAGGCCGGCGCGGAAGCGCTCCATCCGCGGCAGCCACGTCACGCCCGCGAGCAGGCCGACGCCGGTGATCCCGAACAGGGGCTCGTCGTCCTCTGGCGTGAGCTGGAAGAGTACGCCCTGGAAGCCCCCGCCGACCGCCACGTCGCGCCGCGGCAGCCACCGCGCGACGACCAGCTTGGCGCGCAGCGCGTCGGCCCGCAGCGTCGAGCCCTCGAGCGGCGCCGTCTGGCCCGTCAGCGTGACCGCGCCGGCCCAGTCACCGACGCGGAGCCCGAGGCCGGCCGTGACCAGCGACGCGCCGCTCGCCTCGTCGGTGACGATGCCGTTGTTGTCGTAGTCCGACGAGTACGTCCCCGTCAGCGCGTCGAGGTGATAGTCCCAGCTCCACCGATCGTTGTCGGTCGTCCGGCGCACGGCTGGCGCCGACGCGTTCAGCAGCGTGCCCGCGGAGCCGGCGACGCTCGCGGCCCCCGCGCCGCCCATGCCGACCTGCGCGGTGTCGCCGATCGCCACGCCGTCGTAGAAGTCGATCGCGAAGTCGCGATCGACGATCGGATCCGCGGCGGCGGGCGCGGGCAGGGCGGCGGGCAGGGCGGCGGCGGCGGCGGCAGCGGCAGCAGCGCACGCCGCGACGCCGCCCCGCCGGGCGAGCCACCACCGAAGGGCAAAGGCCACGCCCCATGATACGCGGACCCTCTTCGGACCGCCCCAGGACGTGACCCAGTCCGGCTATCCTTGCGCTCGATGTCCGCCGGAGAAGACGGCCCGAGCACGGATGCGCCGGCGCCAGCGCCAGCGCCGGGTGGTAGTGCCGCGGCCGGCGGCGCGGCCGGTGCCGCGGCCGGCGGCGCGGCCGGTGGCGCGGCCAGCGGCGCGGCCGGTGGCGCGGCCGGTGGCGCGGCCGGCGGCGCGGCCGGTGGCGCGCTGTCGATCGCCGCGGTGCCGTTCAAGCGCCGCCTGCTCACGCCCGCCATCGTGCTCGCGCTCGCCGAGCTCGTGGTCGTCGGGTACCCCCTGTGGACCGCGTTCGACCTCGGCAACCTCCCCGCCGAGACGCTCCTGCGCACCGCGCTCCCCGTCGGGATCGGCGCGAGCCTCGTGTGGCTCGCCGCGATCACGGCGTGGCTCTTGCCGCTGTGGTCCGCGGTGGCGGCGCGGCGGCGCGGCGAGCGGGTCCCCAAGGAGCTCGCCGCGCGCGCGTACCGGATCACGCTCAAAGGGCCCGTCCGCGTGCTGCTCCTGCGGACCGGCCTGTGGGCCGCCGCCGCCGCGCTGACCGGCGCGTTCCTGCACACGTACGCGGACTGGTCGCGCCCGCGCGCCGCCGAGCTGACCGCGCTCGCGACGATCCACTCGTACCTGATCTCGTGCGTGCGCGCCGTCTGGTACGCGCAGATCTTCGGCGGGCTGCGCGCCCGGCTGTTCGCCGCCGGCTCGCCGCTCAAGCGGTTCGACGACAGCCACTTCCGGCGCTTCCTGCTCGTCTCGATGATCGTCGTCGGCGGCGTGCTCGCCGCGCAGGCGGCGTTCTCGTACTTCTTCGTCCCGATCAACCTCCGGCAGTACCTCCAGCTCGAGACGTTCTTCTCGATCGCCGCCCTGTGCGGCATCTCGGTGTGGGCGCTCTTCGCGCGGCTCATGACGCGCGACCTGCGGCGCTACCTCGCGGCGTCGCGCGGCGAGGACCTCGAGCACGCGCCCCCGGCCGCGGTGATCTACCGGCGCGCGCAGGCGCTGCCGTACCGGCTCGCGATGCTGACGATCGCGGTGTGGCTCGTGATCGTCGTCATCGGTGCCCTGACCGCGCGCCTCCGCCTCGGCTTCGATCTCGACGACACGATCATCGTCTTCGTCGCGACGCTGGTGCTCGCCGTGGCCGGCGCGATCTACGAGCAGCTGTGGCACCGCGACGTGCTGCGCCCGCTGCTCGCGCACCTCACGCAGCGCTACCGCGTCCCGGTGCGCGCGATCGCGCCGTCCTTGTCGCTGCGCAGCAAGCTGCTCCTGTCGTTCGGCGGCGTCGTCCTGCTCGCGTGCGGGATGGCGCTCCTGTGGGGGTTCGTGCAGTACAAGAACCTCGCGAACAACGCCGCGGGGCAGCAGTCGCGCCTCGGCCTCGCGTGGCTCACGTCCGAGCTCCAGAAGGAGATCGCCGGTGATCTCACGCCGCCGTTGCCGCCGCAGGTGCGGGCGGCCTTGCACAAGCTCGCGGCGTCGGCGCCCGAGGGGCCCGTCATGTACTACGTCGACCCCGACGGCGAGCCGTTCGCGGTCGGGGGCGGCCCGGCCGGCGCGCCGAAGCTGCCGTGGTACGTGCTCGCGCAGATCCGCAAGGACGGCAGCCTCATCTCGATCCAGGACGCGAAGCTGACCGGGCGCTCGGGCCGGCTGCGGCTCGCCTGGCAGGGCGTGCCGTTCGACCTCGGCTCGGTCGCCGTGTTCTACCCGAGCTACCGCGGCCGCGGCCAGACGATGGAGCGCCCGCTCAAGGAGCTGCTCGTCTTCTTCCTGATCCTGTTCGGCGCGTGCGCGGGCATCGTCGCGTTCACCGTCGCGCAGTTCATGGCGCCGATCCGGCGGCTCGAGCAGCGCGCGGACGCGATGGCGCGCGGCGAGCTGGCGGATCCGGTGGCGGCGGGCGGCGAGGGCGACGAGATCGGCCGGCTCACGCTCGCGCTCGAGGAGATGCGGCGCGCGCTGCGCGACAAGCTGCGCTCGACCGAGGAGGTCAACCTCGACCTCGAGCGCGCGGTGCAGATGCGCACCGCCGACCTCGCGCGCAAGAACCGCGAGCTCGCCGAGACGCTCGACAAGCTGACGCGCGCGCAGGAGCAGCTCGTGCGCTCCGAGAAGCTCGCCTCGATCGGCCAGCTCGTCGCGGGCATCGCGCACGAGATCAACAACCCCGTCAACGCGATCGTCAACACCGTCGGGCCGCTCGAGGAGGCGATCGGCGAGATCGACAGCGCGGATCCCGCCACGCGCAGCGAGGTGGCCAAGGACGTGCGCGACATGGTGCGGGTCGTCCAGCGCGGCGCGCAGCGCACGAAGGCGATCGTCACGGCCCTCCACAACTACTCGCGCACCGACGACGAGTCGGTCGTCGAGTTCGACGTCGACCGCTCCATCGACGACTCGCTCGAGCTGCTCCGCCACCTGCTCAAGCAGAACGTCACGGTCACCAAGCACTACAGCAACGCCGGCCGCGTCCGCGGCCACGCCGGCCAGATCAACCAGGTGTTCATGAACCTGCTCACGAACGCCGCGCAGGCGCTGAGCGGCCGCGAGGACTCGGTCATCACGATCGAGACCCGCGGCGATCCCGACGGCGTCGAGGTCAAGATCAAGGACAACGGCCCGGGCATCCCGGCCGAGGTGCTGCCGCGGATCTGGGACCCGTTCTTCACGACGAAGGACGTCGGCGAGGGCACCGGGCTCGGCCTGTCCATCGTGCACGAGCTCGTCGAGCGCCACGGCGGCACGATCGAGGTCGAGACCAAGGTCGGCGCGGGGACGACGTTCACGGTCAAGCTCCCGCGCCAGATCCCGACGGCGCTCCGCAAGTCGCGGACGGCCGACGTCAAGGCCGTCCGCGAGCCCCGGCCGGCGTAGCGCCGGCCACCGCCGGGCTGCTGGCAACCTTGCCACCTGGCAACCTTGCCACCTGGCAACCTTGCCACCTGGCAACCTTGCCACCTGGCAACCTTGCCACCTGGCAACCTTGCCACGTGGCAACCTTGCCAGTAGCCTCGGTCCTCGCCTTTGTTCCAGACCAACCACCCCGTCACCGGCACCGGCTTCCACGACCGGCAGGACGAGCTGCAAAAGCTCGACGCGTTCGCCGCGGCCGTGCGGGCGGGGGCGCCGCGCTGGCTGGCGATCATCGGCCCGCGCAAGGTCGGCAAGACCAGCCTCATCCTCGAGCTGTCGCGGCGCAACCCCGACCTCGACTTCATCATCGCCGACACGCTGGAGGGCTCCCCGCCGTCGGAGGAGACGTTCCGCACGGTCGCGCTCCGCGCCGTGGACGCGGCGCTCGCCGACGAGCTGCCGAGCTCGCTCGAGATCCTGGCGGCGACCCGCGGCGACTTCGATGCCGCGCTCCACGGCTGCCCCACGTTCCTCGCGCTCGCCCCGCCGCTCAAGGCCGCGATCCGCGCGCTCATGCTCCCGAAGCTCTCGCCCGACCTCCTGCGCGTGTTCCTCGATCTGCCCGAGCGGCTGGCCGAGGCGCTCGATCGCTGGATCGCCGTCGCGATCGACGAGTTCCAGGAGCTCGCGGTGGGCGCGCGGGGCGGCGATCTCGTCAAGATGGTCCGCGCCGCCTGGCAGCGGCACCGCCGCGTCGGCTACATCGTCTCGGGCTCCGGCCGCACGCTGCTCGAGGAGATGCTCACGCGCGAGCACTCGCCGTTCTTCCAGCACTTCGGGCTCATGTACATCGAGCCGTTCCGCTCGCCCGAGGCGGTCGCGCTGCTCGTCGACGAGAGCCGGCCGGATCGGCCGATCCCGCGCGCGCTCGCCGAGCGCGCCGTCGCCGCGCTCGGCGGGCACCCGTTCTACCTCCAGCTCGTCGGCGAGTCGCTGATCAGCGGCGAGCCGCCGTACGACGACGCGTCGCTCAAGGCCGCGCTGCAGACGGTGCTGTTCTCCGAGACCGGCCGGCTCTCGCTCTACCTCCAGCTCGCGTTCGATCGCGCGGTCGGCCGCTCGACGTACCTCGCGGCGACGCTCGACGCGCTGGCCGCGGGCCCGGCGCGCGTCACCGACGTGGCCGCCCACATCCACGCCGGCACCGGCGACACCTCGCGCTACCTCGAGCGGCTCGGCGACCTCGTGCGGCGGCGCGACGACGGCACCTACGCGATCGACGATCCGGTGTTCGCGCTGTGGCTGCGCTGGCGGCGGCCCGGCGGCACCGTGGTGCCGATGACCGTCATCGGCGACGAGGCCGAGCGCGAGGTCGCGATCCAGCTCGCGAGCCACGGCTTCGATCTCGTCTACCAGTCCCGCGCCTCGCGCGGCGCGTTCGATCTGCTCGCGCTGCGCGCCGCGGTCCAGCTCGCGATCCAGGTGCGGCGCAGCGCGCTGCCGATCGCGTTCAAGCTCGGCGAGTGGCAGCGCATGAGCGCCGACGCGGCGCGCCTCGGCTGGCGGTGGACGATCGCCGCGGTCGAGCCCGGCGGCGCGATCCGCTTCCTCGATCCCAACAAGGCGCGCCGTGGCAAGGAGGTGCGGCTCGGCGAGGCCGCCGTGATCGAGAACGTCGCCGCGTGGCTGGATCACGCGCCGCCCCCGGCGCCCACGGCCCGCCCGGCGCGGAGGGCCCGCGCGCCGCGCAAGCGCTGAGCCGCCCAGCGCCCGCGTCCGCGTCCGCGCTCCTTATTGCTGCCCGAACACCACGAGGTAGCGCAGCCGGTACGCTGCGTCCTCGGTGCGCAAGGCGATCGCGCCCGGCGCGAGCATGGTGGCCTGCGTGAAGTTCTTGGTCGCCGCGCCGCGCCCGTCGCTCGTCGTGCAGATGAACTGGTTCGTGATCGAGTCCGCGCTGATCCGGATCGTGAACGCGCCGGCGAGCCGCTGCGGCAGATCGTGGTTGCCGTCGATCTCGCGCCAGTTCTGGCCGTCGTAGTACTCGATGTAGCTGGTGTGGAAGTCGTTCGGCTGGCCGCAGTTGAGGCAGTCCCAGTAGCCGCAGCTGAGGTACCGGTTGTTCGCCTCGCCGGCGCTGAGCGCGATCCAGAGATCGGGGGTGTTGGTGTTCGGGTCCAGCGTGCCCGCGAGCTCGACGACGATCTTGTCGCGCACGCCGCTCACGACCAGCTCGCCGAAACCGCCCGCGAACCTGTACGCGTCGCCCTCCACGGCCCACGTGCCGTCCACCGTCGTGCCCGCCGGCGGGACGTGGAACGAGTAGAACTTCTGGATCGTGTCGCCCGGCGTCTGTGGCCGCGGATCGCACGCGTCGCCGACGCCGTCGGGCGTCGCGCCCTCGCCGGTGTTCGCCTGGTTGGCGTTCGCGATGTGCGGGCAGTTGTCACAGACGTCGCCGACGGCGTCGGCGTCCTCGTCGTGCTGATCGGGGTTGTGAATGTTCGGGCAGTTGTCGCTCGCGTTCGGGCGGCCGTCAGCATCGAGATCCGCCGGCGAGCCGTCGGGGATGAACGCGTCGACCTCGGGGATCACCGATCCGTCCGGCCCGCCGAGGCCATCGGGCGCGCGGCACGTGCCGCGGACGCAGGACTGGCCCGATGGGCACGAATCAGCCTCGGCGACGCTGCACGGCGCGCCCGCCGCCGGGAACGGCTCGTAGCAGCCCCAGAAGAGGAGCACGCTGGCGAGCCACGCATATCGGAAGAGCACCACGACTGGCCGGTAGGATAACCGCCTACGCTACGACTGCTTCTGACCATGCCTGACTATGTCTATCGTCCGGGGAGATCGTGTCACCCTGACAGGCCGTCGATACCGCCATGACAAAGTGGCAAGTGGATCGGGCGTGTCGCCCGCCGCGCTCGAGTAACTCCGCGAGCTTAGCGAAATCCAACCTGGCCTGGCCCTTGTTATGTCCGCCGATGGACCATGTGGAACCAGCCTGCGCAAAGCCCGTTTCGCCGCTTCGCCGCGGCCCAGGTCGAGGGCGGCGGCGCTTCCCGCGCTGACGAACCGAGCGAGCTCAACCGGGCCCCGGCGGACGCCGGCATCGTCCTCGTGGTGGATGACGAGCCCGCGATCGTCGAGTCGCTCACCAAGATCTTCCGCCGCGAGGGGATCACGGTCCTGTCGGCGACCGACGGCAACGCTGGCCTCGATCTGTTGCGCAAGCACCGCGTCCACGTGCTGCTCACCGATCTGATGATGCCGCAGACGAGCGGCATGGACCTCCTGCGCGCGAGCAAGACGATCGCGCCGGAGACCGAGGTCGTGCTGATGACGGCGTACGGCACCGTCGAGACCGCGGTCGACGCGATGAAGGAGGGCGCCTACGACTTCGTGACCAAGCCCCTCAAGCGCGCGCACGTCGTCCGCATCGTGCGCAACGCGCTCGAGAAGCAGTCGCTCGTCGTCGAGAACCGCAGCCTCAAGGCCCAGCTCGCCGAGAAGCGCCGGAAGGCGATCATCGGCACCTCGCTCGCGTGGCGGCGCACGATGGACATCGTGATGCAGGCGGCGCCGAGCGAGGCGACCGTGCTGCTCCTGGGCGAGAGCGGCACCGGCAAGGAGCTGCTCGCGCGCGCGCTCCACGACAACAGCGCCCGCGCCCTGGGAGCGCGCGCGGAGGAGTCGCAAGCGAGCGCGCGCGGGAAAGGCGGCCCGTTCGTCGCGGTCAACTGCGCCGCGATCCCCGAGTCGATCCTCGAGGCCGAGCTGTTCGGCTACGAGAAGGGCGCGTTCACCGGCGCCGCGCAGGCGCGCGACGGCCGGTTCGAGGCCGCGCACGGCGGCACGCTGTTCCTCGACGAGATCGGCGAGATCTCCCGCCACGTGCAGGTCAAGCTCCTGCGCGTCCTGCAGGAGGGCGAGATCGAGCGGCTCGGCGGCAGCGGCAAGACGCGCCGGATCGACGTCCGCGTGGTCGCCGCGACGAACGTGAACCTCGCCGAGGAGGTCAAGGCCGGCCGGTTCCGCGAGGACCTCTACTACCGGCTCAACGTCATCCCGGTCAACGTGCCGCCGCTGCGCGACCGCCGCGACGACATCTCGCTGCTCGCGCAGCACTTCGTGCAGGTCTACGCCGAGAAGAACGGCAAGGCCATTTCGGGCTGCGCGCCGGCCGCGATCGAGCGCCTCACCGAGTATGGTTGGCCGGGCAACGTGCGCGAGCTGGAGAACGCGATCGAGCGCGCCGTGGTGCTGACGCGCGCCGGCCACTCGATGATCGACGAGGACGCGCTGCCCCGCGAGGTCCGCGACGCGTCCGCCGCCGGCACCACAGGCACCGGCTCGGCGTTGACGTTCCCGATCGGGACGCCGCTCGCCGAGATCGAGATGCGCGTGATCCACGAGACGTTGCGCCACACGCGCGGCGACAAGCGGCTCACCGCGAAGCTGCTCGGCATCGCGACGCGCACGATCTATCGCCGGCTCGAGGCCACGGATCCCGAGTCGGCCGAGCCCGAGGACGAGGCCCCATCCAGCGGGGCGGAAAGCCGTGACGGAGGCTAGCGAATGCAGGACCTGATCAAGCGGTACTTCTGGGTCGTCACCGTCGTCGCGGTGATGCTGTGCGCGATGTTCGCGGCCAAGGCGACGGCGTCGCTCATCGAGGCATCGGTCCTCGCCGACGCCAAGCAGGGCCCCAAGATCACGCCGGTGGCGCGCGCCGAGCCGGTCGTCAAGCCGACCCGCACCAAGGACGGCGGCCAGCTCGCCACGCGCAACGTCTTCTGCTCGGAGTGCACGCCGCCGCCCACGGCGACGAACGTCGATCCGTCGGCGATCGCGATCACGGGCCTGCCGCTCGTCCTGCTCGCGACGAACGTCGGCTCCACCCCGGAGGAGTCGTACGCGACGATCGTCAACACCGAGAGCCAGAAGCAGGGCGCGTTCACCGTCGACGATCCGATGCCCGGCGCGAGCGGGAAGATCACGTCGATCCACTACAAGTTCGTCGACTTCGAGAACAACGGCCGCATGGAGCGGCTCGTGCTCCAGGGCGCGGTCGTGCCGACCACGCCGGTCGCCGCCGCCGAGCAGCCCGCGACGGGCGACGGCGAGAACAAGGACGAGCTCCAGGCCTCGATCGACAGCGGCATCAAGAAGCTCGACGAGACCACCTACGAGATCGAGAAGTCGCTCGTCGACAAGGTGCTCCTGAACCCGATGGCGATCGTGAAGGGCGCGCGCGTCGTGCCCGCGATGAAGAACGGCAAGCCGGAGGGCTTCAAGATGTACGCGATCCGTCCGACGTCGGCGTTCGCGAAGCTCGGCCTCTCGAACGGCGACACGCTGACGTCGATCAACGGCTTCGAGCTGACCTCGGCCGACAAGGCGCTCGAGGTCTACACCAAGCTCCGCGAGGCCACGTCGCTCGAGCTCGAGGTCACCCGCCGCGGCAAGCCCGTCACCCTGAAGTACTCCATCCGATGAACAAGCAATCCCACACCTCCTCGCTCCGCGGGTGCATCTCCGCGGTCCTCGTCGTCGCGCTCGTCGCCTCGCTCGCGCCGCCCGCCGCGTTCGCCCAGCCCGCGCCAGGCGCGCAGCCAGCCGACGACCCGACGTACAAGTGCGGCAAGCAGACCGGCCCGGTCGCGGTGAACTTCAAGCCCGAGACGGAGCTCAAGGAGATCATCGCCTGGGTGATGGGCTTCACCTGCAGGAACTACATCCTCGATCCGCGCATCGTCTCGACCGGCAAGAAGGTCACGATCATGGCCCCGCTCAAGATGAGCCAGGCCGATGCGTACGCGGTGTTCCTCGCGGCGCTGTCGACGATGGGCCTCACCGTCGTGCCGAAGGGCAACGTGTTCCGGATCGTCGAGTCCTCGACGGCCAAGAGCGAGACGGTCCCGATCTACAAGCAGGGTGTCCCGCCGAACCAGGATCAGATGATCCGCTACGTGCTGCGCCCGTCGAACACGTCGACCGAGACCTTGCGCGCGGCGCTCGACTCGATCCGCTCGCCGTCCGGCAGCATCGGCGTCGCCGGCAACCTGCTCATCATCACCGACTACGCCTCCCAGATCCGGGACATGATGTCGCTCGCGCGCTCGATCGACATCCCCGGCAACACCGACGGCATCTACACGATCCCGGTCAAGTACGCCGACGCCACGCAGCTCGCGCAGAGGCTGAACGAGATCCTCGGCATCGGCGGCGGCGGTGGCGGGCGAGCGGCGCCCGGCGGCGGACGGATGAACCCGGCCGGCGGCCCGCAGCCTCCGGGCGCGCCGGGCGGCGGCGGTGGCGACGACGTGGCCGGCGCCGTGCCGTCGAAGATCATGGTCGACGACCGCACGAACACGCTGATCGTCGTGTCGGGCGAGGCCGGCTACCAGCGCGTGAAGGCGCTCGTGGCGCGGCTCGACATCGCGCTCGACGCCGAGGGCGGCTCGTCGATCAACGTCTACCCGCTGCAGAACGCGCTCGCCGAGGAGCTGTCGACCACGCTCAACAACGCGCTCGGCCAGCAGCAGCAGCGCCCGGGCGGCGGCGGCCGCGGCAACGTGCCGGGCCAGCCGCCGATGCCGATCCCGCAGAGCGGCCCGCTCGGCGACGGCACCTCGCTCGAGGGCCAGGTGCGCATCATCGGTGACAAGGCGACCAACTCGCTGCTCGTGGTGGCGAGCGGCCGCGACTTCATCGCGATCAAGCGCGTGATCAAGGATCTCGATCTGCCGCGGCGCCAGATCTTCATCGAGGCGATGATCCTCGAGGTCCAGCTCTCCAAGGGCCTGAACCTCGGCTCGAGCTCGCACGGCGGCTACTCCGTCGGCGACGACGCGCTCGTGCTCGGCGGCGTGCAGACGCCCGATCTCAAGTCTCTGAGCCTCACGTCGCTCATCTCGGCCTCGGGCCTGATCGGCGGCCTGATCGGCAAGCCGCTCGCCAACTCGCAGACGTTCCTCGGCACGAGCATCCCGTCGTTCGGCCTCCTGTTCCAGGCGCTCGCGACGCAGGACAACACGAACATCCTGTCGACGCCGCACGTCATCGCGATCGACAACGAGAAGGCCGAGTTCTCCGTCGGTAACAACATCCCTTACAAGGCCGGGCTCTCGTTCGGCGGGTTCGGCCTGCCGACGCAGGGCGGCCAGCAGATCCCCGGCTCGATCGGTCAGAACATCCAGCGCGAGAAGCTGAACCTGACGCTCAACGTGACGCCGCACATCTCGGGCAACGATTCGGTGCGGCTCGAGATCGAGCAGGAGACCAAGGACATCGGCGGCTCGGACGCCGAGCTCGGGCCCACGTGGGCCGAGCGCAAGCTGAAGACGCAGGTCGTCGTCGCCGATCAGCAGAGCGTGGTGATCGGCGGCCTGATCCAGGAGCGCGACATCTACTCCGAGACGAAGGTGCCGCTCCTGGGCGACATCCCGATCCTGGGCTACCTCTTCAAGTACGCCAAGAAGACCAAGAAGAAGACGAACCTCTTGATCATCCTCACGCCGTACATCATCAAGGACCAGCTCGACCTCCAGGCGATCCGCGAGCGCAAGGTCCGCGAGCGCGAGGAGTTCGTCCGCTCGTTCGCGTCGCTGAACGAGATGAAGTACGCCCCGCGCACCGACTACCGCCGGAAGCGTGGCCTCCTCGAGGAGATCAACCGCTCGATCCAGTCGGTCGAGCGCGACGCCGAGGTGCTGCGCGGCCTCGGGACGCGGCAGCAGGTGATCGACGGCGCGATCGATTACGCGCCGTCGACGATCGATTCGCCGGACGCGCCCGCGCCCGCGCCCGCGCCGGGAGCCAAGTAGCCGTGGCGACCTCGGCCTCGGGCTTCCCGCTCCCGCACCCGGCGCGCGGCGCCGTCGGTGACGTCACGCCGGTGGGGCCGGTCTCGCCGCGGCTCGGCGAGCTCCTGGTCGGCCGCTGCGGCGTCGCGCCCGACTCGATCGAGCGCGCGCTGACCAAGCAGCGCGAGGAGGGCGGCCTCATCGGCGAGATCCTCCTCCGGCTCAAGCTCATCGACGAGGACCAGCTCGCGCTCGGGCTGTCCCTGCAGTCCGAGATGCCGTACCTGCGCGATCTGCCGCGCTCCGAGGACATCCCCGCCGGGCTGATCGACAAGCTGCCGATCAACTTCGCGCGCCAGCGCCTCGTCTTGCCGCTCGGCCGCGATGGCTCGGGCCGCGTGATGGTGGCGGTCGCCGACCCGACGGCGGTCGACGTGATCGACGCGGTCGGCGTCCTGCTCGGCGAGCCGGTGGAGCCGGTGGTCGCGTCGATCTCCAAGATCGTCGATCACATCAACAAGACGTACGCGCGGCTGCGCGGCGGCGCCGAGCTCGAGGAGGGGCACAAGAAGACGGACGAGGAGAGCGAGGAGTTCCAGTCCGAAGAGCTCGTCGACATGCTCGACGCCAACGACGAGGCGCCGATCATCCGGTGGGTGAACTCGCTCATGTTCCAGGCGGCGAAGGACCGCGCCTCGGATATCCACATCGAGCCCGGCGAGAAGGACGTCGTCGTCCGCTACCGGATCGACGGCGTTCTGCGCGAGGCCAAGCGCGCGCCGAAGAAGTTCATCGCCTCGATCGTGGCCCGCGTGAAGATCATGGCCGGCCTCAACATCGCCGAGAAGCGCCTGCCGCAGGACGGCCGCATCCGCCGCAAGATGGCCGGCAAGGACATCGACATGCGCGTCGCGACGGCGCCCACCGCGGGCGGCGAGCGGATCACGATCCGCCTCCTCGATCGCAGCTCGGTCCTGCTCGGCCTGGCCGACATCGGCTTCGCCGCCGATCACCTCGAGCTGATCCGCGCGATCATCAAGCGGCCGCACGGCATCCTGCTCGTCACTGGCCCGACGGGCTCCGGCAAGACGACCACGCTGTACGCGTGCCTGTCCGAGATCAACGCGCCCGACATCAACATCCTCACCGTCGAGGATCCGGTCGAGTACCAGCTCGAGGGCATCTCGCAGACGCAGGTCAACTCGAAGATCGATCTGACGTTCGCGTCGGGGCTGCGCTCGTTCCTCCGCCACGACCCCGACGTCATCATGGTCGGCGAGATCCGCGACCGCGAGACCGCCGAGGTCGCGATCACCGCGTCGCTCACCGGCCACTTCGTGTTCTCGACGGTCCACACGAACGACGCGGCCGGCGGCATCACGCGCCTCATCGACATGGGCATCGAGCCGTTCCTCGTCGCGTCGTCGCTCGTCGGCCTGCTCGCGCAGCGCCTCGTGCGCCGCCCGTGCTACGAGTGCGCGCGCCCGGTGCGGCCCTCGGAGGAGATGCTCCGCGAGCTCGGCCTCGATTCGCACAAGTTCTTCACCGGCACGTACGAGCTGCCGACGGTGAAGGGCCTGCGGCCGCCGCCGATCGGCACGGTGTTCGAGCCGGTCGGCTGCGCGGCGTGCAACCAGCTCGGCTACCGCGGCCGGACCGCCATCTACGAGCTCCTGATGATCAGCGATCAGGTGCGCCGGCTCTGCCTCGACAAGGCCGACGCCGGGTCGATCCGCAACGCCGCCGTCGAGGCCGGCATGGTCACGCTCCGGTTCGACGGTGCGCGCAAGGTGATGCAGGGCATGACCACGCCCGAGGAGGTCATGCTGATGACCGCGGAGTCGGGAGACTAGCGCGATGCCGATGTACGCATACAAGGGCATCGCGCCGAGCGGCAAGACCGTCTCGGGCACGCGCGACGCCGAGTCGCCGAAGGTGCTGCGCCAGATCCTGCGCAAGGACGGCGTCCACGTCACGAGCTTCGATCTGTCGAAGGGCGGCAAGGCGGCCCAGGCGCAGAACGCCAAGAAGGGCGGCCTGTCGCGCGACGTCGACCTCGGCGGCCTGTTCGGCGGCGTCAAGAAGACCGAGATCGCCGCGTTCACGCGCCAGCTCGCCACGCTCCTGCGCAGCGGCATCCCGCTCGCCGAGTCGCTCGGCGCGCTCGTCGATCAGACGACGAACCAGCGGTTCAAGGCGCAGCTCGCCGAGGTGCGCACCGCGGTCAACGAGGGCACGTCGTTCGCCGACGCGCTCGCCAAGCACAAGAAGCTGTTCGACGACCTGTTCATCTCGATGGTCCGCGCCGGTGAGCTCGCCGGCAACCTCGACGAGGTCTTGACCCGGCTCGCGGACTTCCTCGAGTCGTCGCAGAAGCTCAAGTCGAAGGTGCAGGGCGCGATGATCTATCCGGCGCTGATGGTCGTGATCGGCACCGGCATCATCGCGATCCTGATGATCAAGGTGATCCCGGAGATCACGAAGACGTTCACGCAGCAGGGCCGGACGCTGCCGATCAACACGCGGTTCCTGGTCGGGATGTCCGGCTTCGTCGGCCGCAACTGGCTCGCGATCGCTGGCACCCTCGCGGTGGGCGGCTTCGCCTTCACGAAGTGGAAGGCGTCGGCGGCGGGCAAGACGATCTGGGACCGCTTCGTGCTCCGCCTGCCTGGGATCGGCCCGCTCGTGCGGACGATCAACGTCAGCCGGTTCGCGCGCACGCTTGGCACGATGCTGCAGTCCGGCGTGCCAATGTTGCGCTCGCTCGACGCCGCCAAGGAGACGATGGGCAACGTCCTCCTGCAGCGCGCGATCGACGATGCCAAGAAGGCGGTCACCGAGGGCGAATCGCTCGCCCAGACGCTCAAGAAGTCCGGGCAGTTCCCCCCGACGATGATCCACATGACCGCCGTCGGCGAGAAGGCCGGCCAGCTCGAGCAGATGCTCGGGCGCGTCGCCGATGCCTACGAGGCAGAGATCGAGACCAAGCTGGCCCGCTTCATCGCGCTCCTCGAGCCGCTGATGCTGCTCGGGATGGGCATCGTCGTTGCATTCATCGTCATCTCGATCCTGCAGCCCATCATGGACCTCGGATCGCTCGGCCCGAAGTAACGCGAAGAGAACGCGAAGAGAACGCCAAGAGAACGCGAGAGAACGCGAAGAAGAAGAGAGGAAGATATGAAGCGCTTCATTGATTTGCTCCGCCGCCGCCCCGCTCACCGTCGAGCGTCGTTCGCGCTCCGCGCCGCCCAGCGCGGCCTGACCCTGCTCGAGATCATGATCGTCATCGCGATCCTCGGGCTCGTCATGGGCCTCGTGGTCGTGCCGAAGGTCATGGACATGTTCTCCTCGTCGAAGGAGAAGGTTGCCAAGCTGGCAGTCGACCAGTTCGCGTTCAAGGACGCGCCGCAGTGGCAGGTCTCGACCGGCAAGACGTGCCCCGAGAACCTGCTCGTCGTCGCGCAGTTCATCGGCAAGGGCCAGGCCGACGTGGTCGACCCGTGGGACACGCCGTTCGAGATGTTCTGCGGCAAGGACAACATGCCGCCGGGCGCCACCGGCGCGGCGTTCGCCGTGATGTCGTACGGCCCCGACAAGAAGAAGGGCACCGAGGACGACATCAAGTCCTGGGAGAAGAAGTAGCAAAGCCTTCACCTCGTGCCTCGTGTCATGACGCATCCACGCCGACCCACCGCAGGGCTCACGATCCTCGAGCTCATGATCGTCATCGCGATCATCGGCGCGGGCGCGTTCCTCCTGCGCGCGGGGCTGCGCGCGATCACGAAGGCCGACCTCGTCGAGGACGCGACCGAGCTGGCGGCGATCCTCAAGCGGGCGAGCCAGCTCTCGATCGAGCACGGCGAGCTGCACCGCGTGGTGCTCGATCTGGACGCGCTGCACCCGGAGGCCGAGCAGCGCTACGACTACATCGTCGAGCAGTGCCAGGGCGACGCGGCGATCGCGCGCAACGAGGAGGTGCGCACCGACGAGGAGACGGTCAAGAAGGCGGCCGACCGCGGCCGGCAGAAGATGAACCAGCTCCCGGAGGACGCGCTCGCCGTCGGCGACGCCGACGCGGCGATGAAGCGCACGCTCGCGGTCGCGGGGCACCACGTCGCGGATCGCAAGTGCGCGCCCGCGTCGGACGGCTTCACGGGCGACGTCCACGGCAAGACGTGGGGGCGGGCGCTGCGCGTCCGGCAGGGCATCAAGTTCAAGCAGGTCTGGGTGCAGCACCGCGACGAGCGCGTCCTGAAGGGCCAGGTCGCGATCTACTTCTTCCCGACCGGCAGCGCGACGAAGTCGATCGTCGAGCTCTCCGACGGCAGCGAGACGTACACGATCCTCGTGCACGGCCTCACCGGCCGCGTCGAGCTGCGCGACGGCGCGGTGCGCGACCCCGAGGACCACATGCTGCGCAACGTGATGGGTGACAAGGACGCCAAGCGGGAGACCGACAAATGAGGGCCGCGGCGAGGGGCATGACGCGAGCGAGCCGGGCGGCCGGCTTCACGCTGCTCGAGGTGATGATCGGCCTGGCCTTGCTGGGCTTCGGGCTGGTCGTGCTCATCAAGAGCACGACCAGCAGCATCACGGGAGCCAAGCGCGCCCAGATGATGGGCGTGGTGACCGACCTCTCGCGCGCCAAGATGTACGACATCGAGGAGAAGCTCTTGAAAGAGGGCTTCACCGAGACCGATCAGTCCGAGGAGGGCAAGACCTTCGACGAGGAGGGCTGGCCGGAGATCAAGTACTCGTACAAGATCGAGCCGGTCGAGCTGCCGAGCTTCGATCAGCTGCAGGCGATGGCGCAGGGGCAGGGCTCGGCGGCGGCGGCGAAGGAGCGCGGCTCGGCGGGCCGCGGCGGATCGGGCAGCGGCGATGACGAGCCGAGCGGCTCGTTCGAGGACAGCGCGCTCGGCGGCGTGATCTCGATGCTCGGCGGCGGCTTCGCGGGCGGCAGCACCCAGAGCAAGGACATCGACTCCAAGGCCGGCGCGTCCTTCATCCAGGGTTACTACCAGCTCGTCCAGGAGGCGCTGAAGGCATCGATCCGCAAGGTCACGCTGACCGTCAAGTACGACGTCCTCGGCGAGGAGAACGAGCTCGTCACGGTCGCGTTCTTCACCGAGCCGTCCGGGCTGACCAAGGGGACGTTCGGCATGGCGGGCGCGCTCCCCGACGAGGCCGCCGGCTCCGGCTCCGGCTCCGGCTCCAAGAACCCCACGACACCGCCGAAACAAGGACCACCTAAATGAGGCGGCGCGAAGCAGGCATGACGCTGCTCGAGATCCTGATCGCGATGGCGATCATGGTCACGATGATGTCGCTCGCGTGGCGGACGATCGCGAACACCAGCGACGTCAAGCGCAAGTTCGAGGCATTCGAAGAGCGCAACCACGAGCTGCGGATGGCGATGGGCCGGATCGCCGCTGACCTCGAGGCCGCGTACCTGTCGAAGAACGAGGACCAGAACGCGACCTACCCGCGCACGATGTTCATCGCGAAGTCCGGCTCGAAGTTCCCCGACATCCGGTTCTCCACGCTCGGCCACCGCGTGCTGTGGGCCGACGCGAACGAGTCCGAGCAGACCGTGATCTCGTACCTCACGCGCAGCGACCCCGAGCGCCGCAACACCACCGACCTGGTCCGCCGCGAGCAGCGCCGGCTCTCGAACGAGCCGCCCGACGAGGTCCCCGCCGAGTACGACATCCTCCTGCGCGACATCCAGTCGCTCAAGCTCGAGTTCTGGAACTGGAAGACGCTCGAGTGGCAGGACACGTGGGACACGACGCAGACCGACGGCCAGCGCGGCTGGCTGCCGAGCCGCGTGCGGATCACCGTCACGGTCAAGGACCACAACGACAAGGACTACAAGCTCACCACCCAGGCTCGGCTCCTCATGCAGGAGCCGGTACAGGCCAAGCTGCCATGACCCGAGCGCTCTCCCTCTGCTGGACGTTCCTCACGCGCGAGCGCTCGCTGCGCCGCGGCGGCGCGCCCGCACCCGCGGCGCCGCCCGCGCAGCGCAAACGGCGCAAGCAGCGTGGCGTCGCGATCATCACCGTGCTGATCGCGCTCTCGCTGACGCTCATCCTGACGACCCAGTTCGGCACCGCGACGAACATCGATCTGATCGCCGCCGCCAACTACCGCGATCAGATGCGCGCGCACTTCCTGTCGCGCTCGGCCCTGAACTTCACCGAGTTCGTGGTCCGGCTGCAGCAGATCCTCGACAAGCCGGCGGTCCAGCAGCAGATCGGGCCGGTTCAGGTCACGGAGTTCGCGAACCAGCTCATGCTCGCGTTCTGCGGCACCTCCCAGGAGGTGCGGGCCGCCGTCGGCGACGCGGCGACCCTGTCGAAGGGGCTCGGCGCGGACATCGGCACGTGCGGCGTGGTCGGCGCGATCACGACCGACGACGACAAGATCAACATGAACTGCGCGAACGAGCCGACCATCGCGGCGGTCACGGAGAGCGAGCTCAAGGGGCTCATGTTCTTCAACGCCTACGATCCGGTGTTCGAGGAGGCCGATGCCGAGAACTGGCGGCGCGACCGCGAGCTTCAGGCGAGCGCGCTCCTCGACTATGTCGACCGCGATGCCTCGCGCGGCGTCGCCAACACGAAGAGCGCCGGCACCACCGAGGACTACGGGTACGAGAGCCTCAAGGACCACTACAAGCAGAAGAACACCTACCTCGACACGGTCGGCGAGCTGAAGCTCGCGCGCGGCGTCGACGATCGGTTCTGGACGCTGTTTGGCTCCGCGTTCACCGTCTACGGCGGCTGCAAGATCAACCTGTCGGCGGTGACCAACGTGCAGCTCATCGCCGCGGTCCTCTTCCTGACGGCGAAGAACCAGTCCGACCCGGTGCTCCTGAATCCGCAGAAGCTGTTCATGCTCGCCGGGCTCGTCGCGAAGGCCAAGCAGTTCGGGATGCAGTTCACCAAGGCTGACGAGTTCGTCGACTTCGTGAAGGACCCCGGCGCGAAGATCGGCGCGCTCGCCGGGCAGACCAGCATGGCGGGCAGCGCCGCGGCGGCCGCGATGGGCGCTAGCATCCCCGGCCTCACCGGCAGCGATAAGGTCAGCCTGGAGCTCGACTCGACCCGCGTCGGGCAGATCGCCAAGTTCGGCGCGCGGCGCACCTACCGCGTGCAGGCGTGGGGCGAGATCGAGCGAGGCTCGACGAGCTTCCCGCCGATCCGCAGCACCATCACCGGCGTGTGGGACACGGGCGCGCCCACCCTCCAGAACGTCCGCAAGTCCGCCACGACCCCGCCCACGTACAATCCCAAGGGCACTTGGGTCTTCTTGAGGGAAGACTGAATATGTCGAGTCGCGTCTTTACCGTCGATCTCGGTGCCTGGAGCGTGAAGCTGGCGATCGCCAGCCCCGGCCTCCGCGGCGCCACGTTGCTCAGCGTCGTCGAGCGGCTGGTCCCGCCCGGGGACGAGCCGGCCGAGGTCCGGGCCAAGGCGGTGCTGGCGTCGCTCGTCGACGAGCTGCGGCTCCGCAACGAGCTCGGCTACATCGGCGTGCCCGGCGACCAGGTGTTCACGCAGGTGCTCGAGTTCGGCTTCAAGAACCTGCGCCGCGCCGAGCTCGACAAGGCGGTCGGCGGCGAGCTCGAGGGCGTGGTGCCGCTCGATCTCGAGGACATGGTCTACACGTTCGAGCCGATGCCGCCCGCGCCTGCGTCGGCCCCGCTGCCCGGCGCCGAGGCGGCGCGCGGCCGCGTGGCCCCGCCCGTCGACGGCATGCGCGTCCTCACGTACGCCATGAAGCGCGAGCGCACCGAGCAGCTGATCGCGCTCGGCAAGGAGTGCGGCTACGACCCGCGCGGCGTGCTCGCCGCTGGCGGCGCCGCGGTGCGGCTCGTCGAGCGCGTGCCGTCCCTCCTGCGCGCGCGCACCGAGGGCGCCGTCGCCGTGATCGACATCGGCCACGAGCGCACCGACGTCGTCATCGTCGCGAGCAACAAGGCCGTGTTCAGCCGCACCATCGCGCGCGCCGGCAAGCAGGTCACCGACGCCATCTCGCGGACCTGGCGGCTGCCGTTCGAGGACGCCGAGCGCGCGAAGCACAGCGACGGCTTCATCGCGTCGCAGGCCGAGCCCGCCACCTCCGAGGCGTGGTCGAAGATCCACCAGGCGCTGGTCGGCGAGCTGCAGCCGTTCGCCCGCGATCTCCGGCAGACGCTCGCCGCCTGCCGCGCGCGCACCGGCTTCACCGCGGGCGCCGCGCTCCTCGTCGGCGGCGGCTCGCGCCTCCGCGGGATCGGCTCGTTCCTGACCGAGCAGCTCGGGATCCCGGCGTGGCGCCTCGGCGCCGACGACACCGCCGCGCTCGCCGGCCCGCGCCTCGCGCCGGCCGTGAGCACCGCGGCCGCGCCGACCGCTGCCATCGAGGGCGCGCTGCCGGTCCCCATCGGGCCCCCGATCGACGCGGCGGCGATGGCGATCGGCATGGCGTACGACGCCGCCGGCGGCCACCCGCACTTCGATCTCCGCTCCGGCGCGCTCGCCGTGAAGATGGACCTCTCGTTCCTGCGCCAGAAGGCCGTCCCGCTCGGCGCGGCCGTGCTCGCGATCGCGGCGTTCGCGGTGGTCAGCGCGTTCGCGGACCTGCACCGGCTGCGCAAGGCCGAGAAGGTCCTGACGGCGCGGCTCACGGCCGAGAGCACCGAGTACTTCAAGGCGCCGAAGACCTACCAGGAGATCCTCTCGCTGACGGCGGCGAGCGCTGGCGTCGCGGTCTCGCCGATGCCGAAGATGACGGCCTACGACGTCCTGCTCGAGATCTCGAGCAAGGCGCCGCCGAAGGAGAAGATCACGCTCGACATCGACAAGATCGACATCACCGACCAGAAGGTCGACATCGAAGGCACCGTCAAGACCTCGGAGGAGCTGGATCTCTTGCAGAGCGAGCTGAAGAGCATCAAGTGCTTCAAGGAGGTCAACCGCGGCCCGACCTCGACCGAGAAGGAAGGCGCCAAGCGGTTCAAGTTCAACATCGTCGCTCAGTGCATGTGAGGTAGCCATGGCCTTCGCTGACCGCGCCCAAGATTTCTGGGATCGCATCTCCCCCCGCGAACGCACGCTCGTCGTGCTGCTCGCCGTCGCCACGCCGATCGTGCTCGCGATCTGGCTCGGCTCCTCGATCAAGGACGGGCTCGCCGAGCGCGAGGCGCGCATCGAGAAGATGCGGCGCGCGCTCGTCGTCATCGCCGATCTGAAGAGCCGCGGCCCGCGCGAGGCGCAGGCGGACGATCCGCTGAAGGACATCGGGCCCGAGCCGCTCTCGCTCGACACGTACCTCGACAACGCGGCGAAGAAGGCCGGCTTCACGATCAAGAACACCACGCCGCACACGCCGGTCACCCGCAACGGCTTCGTCACCACGTCGATCTCGTTCAGCATCGACGACCTCGAGATCGACAAGCTGAAGACGTTCCTCCAGGAGGTCGAGACGACGTCGAAGGCCGTCGCGATCACCACGCTCGAGACGAGCCGCGATCGGCGCGATCGCACGAAGGTCGACGCCAAGCTCATCGTCAGCACGTACTCGCGCGAGAAGACCGAGGCGAGCGGCGGCGCGGGCGGCGGCACCGGCGGCAGCGCGGCCGCGCCCAAGAAAGGCGGCTAGGCGTGGCCTCCCGCGTCCGGATCCCGCAGCTCTCCGTCAACCTGGGCCCGCGCACGCGCAAGGTGCTGCGGATCGTGGCCTACGTCTTCCTCGCGCTGTTCACGTTCGTGTTCGCGCTCCAGATGACGTTCCCGTACGACCGCGTCAAGGCCAAGATCGAGGAGTCGCTCGCCGAGAAGTACCAGGTCACGATCGCCGACGTCGAGCGCGGCTGGGTGCCCGGCCGCGTGTTCTTCAACTCGGTCACGCTGCAGACGCGGCCGGCCAAGGTCGACGATCCGGTGACCACGGTGTTCATCGAGCGGCTCGAGGTCGACGTCGACTTCCTGCCGTTCTTGGCCGGCGCGGCCTCGGTCAGCATCGACGCCAAGATCGGCCCCGGCCATCTCCGCGGCGACGTCCGGATCTCGAAGGGCGGGACGGTGGTCTCGGCCTCGGGCTCGAACCTCCAGTCGCAGATGCTGCCGATGCGCGATGCGATCGGCCTGCCGATGTCGGGCACCGTCGAGTTCGAATTCGACCTCGATCTCCCGAACGAGAAGCAGAAGTCCGGAAAGACCATCCCGAACTGGCAGAAGGCCGAGGGCGGCGCGCGGCTCGCGTGCCCCACCGGCTGCACGTTCGGCGACGGCAAGACGAAGCTCAAGACGAAGCTCAAGAACGCGCGCAGCGCGGCGTTCGCCGCCGACGGCATCGACTTCGGCAAGGTCACCCTGAAGTCGCTGCTCGCCAAGGTCGAGATCAAGACCGGCCAGCTCACGGTCACGCAGTTCGAGGCCCCGTCCGACGACGGCACGCTCCAGGTCGACTACACGATGGAGCTGCAGCCGGTGTTCGGCGAGTCCAACGTCACCGGCTGCCTGCGCTTCAACGGCAGCCCGTCGCTGCTCCAGCGCGAGCCGAAGACGTTCAGCGCGATCACCGCGACCGGCGCCCCGCTCGGGCCCGACAACCTGTTCCACATCCGGCTCACCGACAAGTTCAAGGACATGAAGCGGCTCGGCCAGCAGTGCAGCGGCGGGGTCGCCAACAAGGGCGCGGACAGCTCCGGCGGCGGCTCGCGGCCGGTCCTGCCGACGCAGCCCGTCGATCCGGTGAAGCCGGCCGAGGTCGGCGCCCCGACCGTCACGCCGCCGCCGCCGCCACCCCCGCCGTCGCCCGAAGGAGGCTCGGCGGCCGGCTCGGCGACCGTCCCGGTCCCGGGGCCTGACTCGCCGGGCTCGGCCGCCCCGCCGCCCGCGCCTGGCTCGGGGAGCGCGCCCCCGCCGGTCCCCGAGATCATTCACTGAGCTCTGCGCGGAGCGCTGCGCCTACGGCCCGAGCCCGACCCACTCGGCGCCGTCCTCGCCGACCTCCTTCTTCCAGATCGGCACCCGATCCTTCAGCCGATCGATCATCGCGCGGCACGCGGTGAACGCCTCGGCGCGGTGCGGCGCCGCCGCGGCGATCACGACCGCGACGTCGCCGACCTCGAGCCGCCCGACGCGGTGCTCGACGGCGAGCCGCGTGCCGGCGATCTCGGCCTCGATCTCGTCGCACAGCCGCACGATCTCGCGCAGCGCCATCGCGCCGTACGCCTCGTACTCGAGGTGATCGACGGTCGTGCCGCGGCTGTGGCGCCGGACCATGCCGGTGAACGTGACGATGCCGCCCATCCCCGGCCCGGCGACCGCGGCGATGCAGCGATCGAGCGACAGCGGCTCGCCGAGGAGCCGCGCGTGGCGCGCGGCCGCCTCGGTCCCGCCCGCGACCGGCGGGATCAGCGCGAGCTCGTCGCCGTCGGCGAGCGCGTGGTCGTCGCCCGTGAAGTCCTGGTTGACCGCCACGCGGAACCTGCCGCGCAGCGCGCCGATCGCCGGGTGGCGGGCCGCGAGCGCCTCGATCGCGTCGGCGACGCGCGCGCCCGCCGGCAGCTCGAGCGGCTCCTCGTCGCGGCCGATCCGCTCCCGGAACACGGCGAAGTAGAGGACAGAGACCTTCATGGACCGGTGGTAGCGTGCGGCCCGCGATGCCGTCCAGCGAAGCCGATCACGTCCGTCGCCTGTACCGCGCGATCTACAGCGTCGTCCGCCGCATCCCCGTCGGCCGCGTCGCCACGTACGGTCAGGTCGCCGAGCTGGCCGGCATCCCCGGCGGCGCGCGCGTCGCCGGGGCGGCGATGAAGACGTCCTCGCAGGCCGACGCGCTGCCGTGGCAGCGCGTCATCGGCAAGGCCGGCAAGACGCGCGGCCGGATCGCGATCCACGATCCGGTCGGGGCGGCCGTCCAGCGGCAGCTGCTCGAGGACGAGGGCGTCGACGTCGGCGACAGCGGCCTCGTCGCGCTGGATCGCTTCGGCTGGCTCCCGGGCGAGCGCGGCCCGCGGGGCGCGCGGGGCGCGCGAGTGCCGGGCGGCGCTACAGCCGGATCAGGCCGCGGCGCATCGCCTCGACGACCGCCTCGGTCCGGGTCGAAGCGCCGAGCTTCATCATCACGCCGTTGACGTGGAACTTCGCCGTGTGATCGCTGATGCCGAGGCGATCCGCGATCAGCTTGTTCGAGAGCCCCTCGGTGAGGAGCTGCACGACCTGGCGCTCGCGCTCGGTGAGCTCGCCGCGACTCTTGGCGGGCGCTGCGCCCGCCGTGGATGCCGCGGCCGGCCGGGCCGGCGCGGTCGGGACCAGGCTCTCGGCGAGCGCCGTGTCCATCACGGTGAGCCCGCTCCTGACGGCGGCGAGGGCGGCGTGGATGCCGGGGCCGACCTGATCGCGGAGCACGACGCCGCGCGCGCCGGCGGCGAGGGCAGGGGCGACGTGCGCCGGCTCGCCGACGACGGCGACGGTCGGGACCGGGAGGGACCGGAGCTCGGGTAGCCGCGCGAGCGTCTTGCTCGCGTCGACGCCCGCGTCCCAGAGGGCGACCTCCGCCGCGTCCTGCGCCACGACCTCGATCGAGCCCAGCTCGCCGAGCAGGCTCGACAGGCCCGTGCGGAGCAGCGGGTCATCCGTGAGGAGCGCGACCTTGATCGGCTCCGCGACCGACATGATGGGAAGGTTTGGATTGCGGGTCATGGTCTTTGGTCTTCTGCCTCGGTGGAGGTCGAAGCTGGCTCGGCGGTAGGCCGAAGCTGACGTTAGGGCTCGGCTAGAGGCCGAAGCTGACGTTAGGGTCAGAGATGCAAGCTGACCATGAAGAGGGACCCGGTCAACCCTGCCAATCTGGGTAGGGCCAGCCATTTTCCCGTCGAAAATCCAGGCAGTCCCAGCCTCCGGGATTGTCGGAATCTCGACAGGCTCCCCGTTTTTCCGCCCGCAGCCTCGCCGAACGTCGGATGTCCGCGCTTCTCCGAGGAGAGCACGATGCGCGGAAAGGAGAATTCCCCATGGCGCTTCCTGCCCAAGACGTCTTCCGTTCCCTCGATCAGGCCCTGGCCGCCGCCGTCGCTGCCGCGGCCCCGTCGGTCGTCTCCGTCTCCCGCGGCTCTCGCGGGGGGACCGGCGGCACCGGCATCGCCTGGTCCGACGACCTCGTCATCAGCTCGAGCTTCCACACGCCCGACCGCACTCGCGTCGGCATCCCCGCCCAGGAGGGCGCCGACCTCGACGAGCGCGACGCCGAGGTCATCGGCCGCGATTCCGGCTCCGACCTCGCGCTCCTGCGCGTGACCGGCGGCGGCCTCACCCCGGCGAAGCTCCGCGAGCTCGACGGCCTCGCGGTCGGCAACCTCGCGCTCGCGATCGGCCGGCCCGGCCGGACCGCGCGGGCCTCGCTGCGCGCGATCGGCGTGCTCGGCCCCGAGCTCCGCACGCCGTGGGGCGGCCGCCTCGAGCGCTACGTCGAGTCGGATCGCCAGATCCCGCGCGGCTTCGCGGGCGGCCCGCTGATCGACGCCGACGGCGCGGTGATCGGCATGAACACGCGCACGCTCATGCGCGGCGCGGACCTCGCGGTCCCGACGGTGACGCTCCGCCGCGTCGTCGCCGAGCTGCAGAGTCACGGCGGCGTGCGGCGCGGCTACCTCGGCGTCGGCGCGTACCCGGCGCAGCTCCCGGCGCAGCTCGCGCAGCTCGCGGGCGGCGCGGGGCGCGGCGCGCTGATCGCCAGCGTCGAGGAGGGCGGCCCGGCGGCCGCGGCGGGCCTGGTGGTCGGCGACATCCTCGTCGAGCTCGACGGCGAGGCGATCACCGGCCCGGACAGCCTGCGCGCCGCGCTCGGCGATCGCCCCGGCAAGGCCGTGAAGCTCGTCGTGCTCCGCGGCGGCGCGCGGCTCGAGCTCGACGCGACGATCGGGAGCAAGCCGTGATCGCAGCGGCGCGCGCGCTCGCCGAGCCCGAGCCCGAGCCCGAGCCCGGCCCCTCCGACGCCGAGCTGCTCGACGCGTACTCGAGCGCGGTCGTCGGCGTGGTCGAGCGCGCCGCGCCCGCTGTCGTCAGCCTCGAGATCGCGGCGCGCGCGCGCCCGCGCGGCGGTGCCCGACCCGACGGTGCCGGCTCCGGCTTCGTCGTCACGCCCGACGGCTACGTCATGACGAACAGCCACGTCGTCGCGGGGGCGCGCGCGATCCGCGTGCGCACCTCGAGCGGCGAGATCGCCGAGGGGCAGGTGATGGGCGACGATCCGGCCACCGATCTGGCGCTCGTCCGTGTCGATCCGGCCGCGCTCGCGGCCGTGCCGCAGGCCGCGCCGTACCTGCCGATCGACGGGGCGCGGGCGCCGCGCGTCGGCCAGCTCGCCGTCGCGATCGGCAACCCGCTCGGCTTCGAGTCCACGGTGTCGACCGGCGTCGTGTCGGCGCTCGGCCGCAGCCTGCGCGGCCGCACCGGCCGTCTGATCGACGGCGTCATCCAGCACACGGCGCCGCTCAACCCCGGCAACTCCGGCGGGCCGCTGCTCGACGGGCGCGGCCGCGTCCTCGGCGTCAACACCGCGATCATCGCGCGCTCGCAGGGCATCGGCTTCGCGATCGCCGTCGAGACCGCGGCGTGGGTGCTCGGCCAGCTGCTCCAGCACGGCCGCGTGCGGCGCGCGTGGCTCGGCGTCGGCGCGATCCGCCGCCCGCTCGATCGCCGGCTCGCCTACCACCACGGCCTGGGCGCGTCCGCCGTCGAGGTGTCGTCCGTCGAGGCCGGCAGCCCCGCCGCGCGCGCGGGCCTCGCCGACGGCGACCTGATCGTCCGCTTCGGCGACGCGCCGATCGGCGGCATCGACGACCTGCACCGCGTGCTGCGCGGCGCGGCCGCGGGTCAGCCGGTGCAGCTCGGCATCCTGCGCCGCGGCGTGCCGATGACCGTCGAGCTGACGCCGACCTGGGCGGCCTGACCCGGCCTGACCCGGCGCGACCCCGCGGCCCCGCTCACTTCGGCAGGTCGGGCCTCACCTGGATGAACAGCTCGTCGAGCTGGCGCTTGGAGACCGGGGTCGGGCAGTCGGTCATGAGGTCCGAGCCCTTCTGCGTCTTGGGGAACGCGATCACGTCGCGCATGAACTCGGCGCCTGTCATCAGCATCGACAGCCGGTCGAGGCCGAACGCGATGCCGCCGTGCGGCGGCGGGCCGAACTTGAACGCGTCCAGTAGGAATCCGAACTTCGCGCGCTGCTCCTCGTCGGAGATCCGCAGCGCCTTGAAGCACCGCGCCTGCAGGTCGCTCTGGTGGATACGGATCGAGCCGCCGCCGATCTCGACGCCGTTCAGCACGAGGTCGTAGGCGCGCGCCAGGACGCGCTCCGGCGCCTCCTCGAGCAGCGGCTCGTCCTCGATGCGCGGCGACGTGAACGGGTGGTGCGCCGCCGCGATCTCCTTGGTCGCGTCGTCGACCTCGAACAGCGGCGGGTCGGTCAGCCACATGAACTGCCACTCGTCCTTGCGCACGAGCCCGAGCTTGTCGCCGATGTGGAGCCGGATCGCGCCGAGCGACGTGTTCGCCACCTTGTACTTGTCGGCGACGAAGATCAGCGCGTCGCCGGGCGCGGCGCCGGTGATCCGGTGGATCTCCTCGCGCGTCTTGTCTGCCACGCCCTTGACGCCCTGCCACGCGCCGCCCTCCTGGATCTTCACCCAGGTGACGCCCTTGACGCCGAACGACTTCGCGAAGTCATTGAGCCCGTCGAGCACCGCGCGCGTCAGCTTCTCGTTCTTGGGCACGTGCAGGACCTTCACGATCCCGCCGCCCGCGACCACGTCCTCGAAGATGCGGAAGCCGCTGCCCTTCCACGCGTCGGTGACCGTGTAGAGGAGCAGATCGAGCCGGAGGTCCGGCTTGTCGACGCCGTACTTCTCCATCGCCTCGGCGAACGTCATCCGGCGGAGCGGGAGCGTGAGCTCGATGCCGAGCACCTCGCGCCACAGCGTGGCCATGAGGCCCTCCATCGTCGACTGCAGGATCTGCTCGTTGACGAACGACATCTCGAGGTCGATCTGCGTGAACTCCGGCTGGCGCTCGTTGCGCAGGTCCTCGTCGCGGAAGCAGCGCACGATCTGGAAGTAGCGCTCGTAGCCGGCCACCATGAGCAGCTGCTTGAAGATCTGCGGCGACTCGGCGAGCGCGTAGAAGCTGCCGGGGTTGAGCCGCGACGGCACGAGGAAGTTGCGCGCGCCGCCCGGCGTGTACTTCACCATGAACGGCGTCTCGATCTCGAGGAAGCCGCTCCTGCCGAGGTAGTCCCGCGTGGCGCGCGTGATCTGCGAGCGCATCATGAGGTTCTTCTGCAGCCGGGGCCGCCGCAGATCGAGGTAGCGGTACTTGAGGCGGAGCGAGTCGTTGGTCTCGACGTTGTCCTCGATGGCGAACGGCGGCGTCTCGGAGCGCGAGAACACCTCGAGCTCGTCGATCCAGACCTCGACCTCGCCCGTCGGGAGCTTCTCGTTCGTCATCTTCTTCAGCTTGCGCTCCTCGCCGGCCGCCGCCTTGGCGAGCTGCTCGCCGCGCAGCCGCACCTCGCCGACGATGCCGATGCACCACTCGGCGCGCACCGTGTCCGCGAGCGCGTGCACGTCCGGCAGGCGGGTGCGATCGGCGACGACCTGCGTCACGCCCTCGCGGTCGCGCAGATCGATGAAGATGCGCTCGCCGTGGTCCCGGTACGACTGGACCCACCCGGTCAGGACCACCCGCTGGCCCGCGTCGCCGGCGCGCAGGGCGCCGCAGCTATGAGTCCTCGTGTGTGTGGAGAGAAACGCGCTCATCGGACGCGCACGATATCCGATCGCGTGGAGGCCCGGTGCGATCCCGCCACCCGGCGGGGGGGCGGACGAATTTCCCAGTAGTTGCGATCGGATCCGATCCCGGCAGATCCCCCGAACGGGGGAGAAATTTGATCCTCGGCGAAGCCCCGCGATACGCTTTTTTTCGTCGGTGGCGGGGAGCTTCTTCGACGGATCCAAGGGGGGTCCGACGGGATACGTCCGTCCAGCGGACGTGATCGCTCTTGCGCACCCAACTTCTTGATGTGCTTCAATAACAGGAGTCTGCGTTGAGTGAAGCGTTGCCCGCGTCCCAGGCCCCCCGCGTCGAGCCCTGCACCGGTGGATCGTCCACCAGTGTCGGTGGCCTCGGCGTCAGCGGCGCCGACGACGAGTCCGACGGGAGCCGCGCGGCGGCCCTGGTCGAGGTGATGCGGCGCGCCGCCAAGGCGCGGGCCGCCAAGGAGCCGCCACCCGAGGTCGTCGCCGCGCAGGACAGCCTCGAGCGCCGCATCCGCGCGCACCTGCCGCGCGGCCGCCTCCAGGTGACGCTCACCGACAACCGCTACACGATGATCTCGGTGCGCCGCATCCCGAAGGAGGCGCGCTACGAGGTCCGGCTGCACCACATGTTCGCGGACGCCGATCCGGTGATCACGCGCGCGCTCGCCCGGTACATCGTCGACAACGATCCGGACGCCTCCCGCGTGCTCGGCGACTTCATCGACGAGAACTCCGGCCACGTCCGCGGCCGCGCGCGGCGCGCGCCGGCGACGGTGATCTTCACCGCCGGCGAGCACCACGACCTGCGCCAGATCTTCGACGAGCTGAACGCCCGCTACTTCGCGAGCCGGATCGAGGCCGCGATCACGTGGGGCGCGCGCACCGGGCGGCCGCGCCGGCGGAACTCGATCAAGATGGGGAGCTACTCCGTCGAGGATCGGCTGATCCGCATCCACCGCTCGCTCGATCGCGCGTTCGTGCCGCGGTTCTTCGTCGCGTGGATCGTGTTCCACGAGATGCTGCACCAGGTGCACGACATCCGCGTGAAGAACGGCCGCCGCGAGTTCCACTCGAAGGAGTTCCTCGCCGACGAGGCGCAGTTCGAGCACTACCACGAGGCGCGCCAGTGGGAGCGCCGCCACCTCGACGCCATCCTGACGTACTGACGAGCCACCGGCGGCGCACGCTTCGCGGCTACGCTCCGCGGCTACGCTCCCGCCGCGCCTGATCTTCCCTGCCTCGGCCCTGGCTCGGCCCTGGGGCGGAGCTAGCCGCCCGGCGGCTCCGTGATCTTTTCGGCGAACGGTGATCCACCCATCAGATGATGGACGAGCCGCGGCGCGTCGTCCGGCGCGAGCCCTCCGTACCAGATGCCGTCGGGATAGACGACCGCGTTCGGGCCATCGAAGCACGGGCCCAGACAACCACAAGGCGTGACGAGCACATCCGTCGCGCCGCGCGCGACGAGGAGCGTCTGCACCGCGGCGATGATCGCATCACCGCCGCCGGGACCGCATGCCGGCTTACCGCTCGCGCGCGTGCTGGTGCAAACGAACAGATGGCGGCGGCTCACGAGGTCAACCTAGTCGGAGCGCTGAGCGAAGTCGACCGACGATCTTTTCAAGCTTTGGTGCTTGAGCGCGCGGCCGTTCTCGATAACATCTCGCGCCTGCAATCCGCGTGGTGGCGGATGGGTGGGCAACGCGGACGGGTTCGTAGTCGATGACGCCTCAGCATCACATCATCAAGGAGACGTCGGAGACCTTGTCTCGTCTGCTGCAGGACGAGTTCAAGCGCAACGGCTACAAGCGCGTGCACATCGTCGAGCAGGCGCCGAAGCCGGATGCCATCGAGGGCAAGCTGCCCGCGGTCTCGGTCTACCTCTACCAGCTCTCGATCGATCCCGAGGGCCACGACTCCACGCCGCACTCCGAGCTCGTCGAGGTCCCGCAGGAGGACGGCACGATCAAGGAGTTCTTCCGGCGGCGCCGCCTCTGGGTGCGGCTCGACTACCTCATGTCGGCGTGGGCGCAGACGCCCGAGGACGAGCAGCTCCTGCTCGGCCTCATCATCCGGACCGTCATGGAGAATCCGGAGCTCGCCCGCGACCGGCTGAAGGGCCAGTCGTTCGAGGAGGACTTCAAGCTCAACGTGCTGCTCTCGGCGCGGCTCGACGAGGGCACCCTCGCGCGCTTCTGGGGCAGCCTCAACCAGCCGGTGCGCCCGGCGGTGCAGGCGTGGACCGCCATCCCGATCCTCCCCGAGAAGCTCGAGGAGTTCCGGCGCGTCCAGACGCGGCAGCTCGAGTACAAGTCCATCACCGATCCGCGCATCTCCGAGACGGGCCCGAACGGCACCCCGTTCCTCGGAGCGCGCCGGCTCGATCTAGGCGGAGGCGGGACGCCCGCGAAGAAGTAGCGGGGAGCGAGCGACTCGCCCGCTCCGTGCATGGGGCACGGAGCGGACACCCGATAGGCGGACGAAGACCACCGTCATCGGTAACGACAAGGAGAGAACGCGAATGGCTACGAGTTACCTGTCACCTGGCGTTTATGTCGAAGAGGTTGATCGCGGAAGCAAGCCCATCGAGGCGGTGGGCACCAACACCGTCGGGTTCCTCGGCGAGTCCTCGAAGGGCCCGCTGAACGAGGCCGTCCTCATCACGAACTGGTCGCAGTTCGTGAAGACCTTCGGCGACTTCAAGGACTGCAGCGAGCACCTCGCGCACGCGGTCTACGGGTTCTTCAACAACGGCGGCTCGCGCTGCTTCGTCGTCAACGTCGGCGCGCCCGAGCAGGCCGCGCCGCCAAAGACGGTCGCGGCGACCGGCGACAAGAAGGACGAGAAGGCCCCGGCCGTCGTGGCGACGCCCGGCGGCGGTCGCGACGCGCTGTACATCGGCCGCGACGGCGGCCCCGGCGCGCGCACCGGCCTCAAGTGCTTCGACGAGGTCGACGAGATCGCGATCCTCGCGGCGCCCGGCCAGACGTCGCCGGCGGTGCAGGACGCGCTCCTGTCGCACGCCGAGACCCGCAAGGACCGCTTCGCGGTGCTCGACTCGCCGGAGACCATCAGCGGCGGCGTCGACAAGCTGCCCAAGCCGCGCGACTCGAAGTACGGCGCGTACTACTTCCCCTGGATCCAGGTCTACGACCCGGACAAGGGCAACATCTTCGTCCCGCCCTCCGGCCACATCTGCGGCGTCTACTCGCGCACCGACAGCGAGCGCGGCGTCCACAAGGCCCCGGCGAACGAGATCGTGCGCGGCGCGCTCGGCCTCAAGTACAACGTCAGCAAGGGTGAGCAGGACCTGCTCAACCCGAAGGGTATCAACGCCATTCGCTTCATGAACGGCGGCATCCGCATCTGGGGTGCCCGCACGCTGTCGAGCGATCCGTCGTGGCGCTACATCAACGTCCGCCGCCTGTTCATCATGGTGGAGGCGTCGATCGAGCGCGCGACCCAGTGGGTGGTCTTCGAGCCGAACGACCATCGCCTCTGGAAGCGCGTCACGCGGACGATCTCGTCGTTCCTCACGCTCCTGTGGCGCAACGGTGCGCTCATGGGCGTCTCGCCGGAGCAGGCCTTCTACGTCAAGTGCGACGAGGAGACCAACCCGCCCGAGGTCATCGACGCCGGCCAGCTGGTCGTCGAGATCGGCCTCGCGCCGGTGAAGCCCGCGGAATTCGTCATCTTCCGCATCGGCCAGATGGCGAGCGGCGGCGGCGTCGAGGAGTAGTCAGGTAGGTAGGCTCCCGCGATCTTTTTGGGATCGCGGCGCCTCTTGTGCGGGCCTGCAGGAAGGAAGCGGCGCAGGCCCGCGTAAGAGACGGTCGAAAAGAGGGCGTCCACGGCAATACGGCGCGCGGACGGACCCGACGGCTAGACGAAGGGTGACTTTCAGAAACGTCAAGGGGATCTTCGGTGACCACAAGGAAGGCGGGACGGGACAGCGGTCCCGTGGTGGGAAGGCCAGCGTTGTGGCCGCCGATGCTCTCCATGCCGGGCCGGCGATAGAGATGCAGAGAAGGAACGGAGCAAACGAGAATGGCTGAGCAACGTACGTATACCGGTGGCCGGTTCGCGCTCGACATCAACGGTGAGAACGCGGGCTTCCTCAAGAAGTTCAGCGGCCTCGCCATGGAGGCCGACATCGTCTCGAACGACCTCGGTCCCGACAACGTGCAGAAGAAGCACGTGTCGAACATCAAGTGGACGCCCGGCAAGGCCACGATCGGCATCGGCATGGGCAACGAGTGCTACCAGTGGATCAAGGCGGCGTTCGACAAGGGGTACGTGACCAAGAGCGGGTCGCTCACCTCGGCCGACTTCAACTACAAGGCGATGTCGGTCCAGACGTTCCAGAACGCGCTCATCACGAGCCTCACGGTGCCCAAGCTCGACGGCTCGAGCAAGGACGCGGCGTACTTCGACCTCGAGTTCGAGGCGGAGCAGGTCCGCTGGTCCAAGGGCGGCGGTGAGGACATCCGCGGCAAGATCGGCCCGAAGCAGAAGGCGTGGCTGTGCTCGAACTTCCGCGTCGAGATGGGCGGTCTGCCGTGCGAGCGCATCGCCTCGGTCGACTCGTTCACCTGGAAGTGCGCGGTCGCCTCGGACCAGGTCGGCATCTTCCGCGAGCCGACGAAGCACCCCGCCAAGGTGACGGTGCCCGACGTCAAGCTGTCGATCAGCATGGCGGACTACCAGGCCTGGGCGGACGCGGCGAAGAAGTGGTTCGTCGACGGCCAGCACCTCGAGGAGAACGAGATGCAGGGCCGCATCGTCTTCCTGAACCCGAACATGAAGGACGAGGTCGGCGAGATCGAGCTCATGAACTGCGGCTTCAAGAAGTTCTCGAAGGACGACCTCGAGGCGAACAGCGAGAAGATCGCCCGCTTCAACGTCGAGCTCTACGTCGAGAAGATGACGTTCAAGCTGAACTACTTCGACGCTCCGAAGTGAGCTGAGCCCCGGAAAGCTTTGATACGATGCGGCCTGCTTGGGGAACCGAGCAGGCCGCACTGGTTTTCGGCCTGCCGGCAGCACATCCACAGGAAGAGCAGATGGCGTTCAAGACTCAATACCAGTTTCGCCTCCCCCGCGGATATGTGGACGAGGACGGCAACATCCACCGCGACGGCGTGATGAGGCTCGCGACGGCGCGCGACGAGATCCTGCCCCTGCAGGACTACCGCGTGCAGAGCAACCGCGCGTACCTCGTCATCGTGCTCCTGTCGCGCGTGGTGACGAAGCTCGGCGAGCACAACCACGTCACCGTGGACATGATCGAGAACCTGTTCTCGACCGACCTCGCGTACCTCCAGGAGTTCTATCGGAAGATCAACGAGGAGGGCGGGGCGCCGAAGCACCACATCACGTGTCCGAAGTGCCAGCACGAGATGGACGTCGACATGGTCACCGGTGCGCTGATCACCGAGCAAGGAGGTAGTGGCCAGTCTGGCCCGGGGTAACCTGGGCGGCGGTCGCGACCTATCCGCGCGAGCAGCTCTACCAAGAGATCGCTTACATCGCGTATCACTTCCATTGGTCGCTCGACGACATCCTCGATATGGAGCACGAAGAACGCCATGTCTGGCTGCGTGAGATCGCGCGCGTGAACCGCGAGATCAACGAGGCCCGCCGGCGTTAGTCCGTCGACGACGAGAGAGAGCCACCTCCATGCGCATGCGACCGTCCGCAGATCCCAGGGCCCCCGGCATCTACCAGAGCTTCGACACGCTGGCGCCGCCGCCGCTGTCGATCTCGAACACCCGCATCACCGGCTTCGTCGGCATCACCCAGAAGGGGCCGATGAACGAGCCGACGCGGATCTCGAACTGGGACGAGTTCGTCGAGATCTTCGGTCCCACCGCGGACTCGTACACGCCCGACTCCGTCCACGGCTTCTTCATGAACGGCGGATCCGACTGCTGGATCGTCCGCGTCGCCCACTGCGCGCCCAGGGGCGAGCTGCCGCAGATCGAGCACGCGGCGTGCGCCGAGCACGTCCAGATCGACGACTGGAACAAGCCCTCGCTCAAGATCCGCGCGCTCAACGAGGGCACGTGGGGCAACACGGTGTGGTTCCGCTGCGTCCACGCCCCGGGCGCCACCGCGCTCCTCACGCGCGACCTCGACATCGGCGCCGGCGAGGCCCACGTCAACACGACGCGCGGCTTCGAGGTCGGCTCCGCCGTGCGGATCTACGACCGCGAGAACTCCGACTTCGTCGTGATCACCGAGGTCGCCGACAAGCTGATCCGCTGGAGCACCGAGACGCCCGTCAACCGGCGCCACCGCGCGGCGGCGCCGACGCACCTGGAGGTGCTGACGTTCGAGATCCACGTGGCGATGAAGGATCGCCGCGAGGTCTTCAAGGGGCTGCAGATGCACCCCACGTCGCGGAACTACGCGCCGCGCGTGGTCTCGCAGCGCTCGCGGCTGGTCCGGCTCGAGGACGTCGGCACGAAGTCCCCGGTGCCGCACAACATGCCCGAGCCGCTCGCGATGACGCGCCTGTCGGGCGGCCGCGACGGCATCGAGGCGATCACGCCGGAGGACTTCATCGGCTACGACATGGGGCCCAGCGAGCGCTCGGGCCTGCTCGCGCTGGCCGCCAACGACGAGGTCGCGCTGCTCTCGATCCCCGACGCGATGCGCTTCTACGATCGCGAGCCCGGTCCGGCGGGCGAGCTCAAGGCGCAGCGCGTGCAGGACCAGATGATCTCGGTCTGCGAGCTCCAGAAGGACCGCTTCGCGATCCTCGACATCCCGCAGAGCAAGGACATCGAGTGGGTCCGGCGCTGGCGGCGGCGCACGGACTCCTCGTACTGCGCGTACTACTGGCCGTGGCTGCGGACCAGCGTCGAGGGCGAGCGGCCCCGCATCCTGCCGCCGTCCGGCTACCTGGCCGGCTGCTACGCGCGCAACGATTTCGAGCAGGGCGTCCACCAGGCGCCGGCGAACCAGGAGATCCACGGCGCGACCGACGTCTCGCTCCGCGTGACGGAGGACCACATCGGCCTCCTGAACGCCGAGTCAGTCAACACCTTCCGGATCCAGCGCGGCGTTCGGGCCTGGGGCACCCGCACGGCTTCCTCGAATCCGGAGTGGCGGTACATCCCAGTCCGCCGTCTTTTCATCATGTTACGCCGATCTCTCGAGAGCGGCTTCGCGTGGATCTCCTTCGAGCCCAACAACCACGCCACCTGGGATCTAGTACAGCGTAGGACCGCGGATTTCTTGGGCATGCTCTACACGAAGGGAATGCTCGCCGGAGGGAATCAGGACCAGGCGTACTTCGTAAAATGCGATGCTGAAACGAACCCACCCGAGCAAGTCGATAGCGGGATGCTGATCTGCGAGGTGGGTGTGGCCCCCGTGATCCCCGCCGAGTTCATCATCATCTCGCTCGTGCAAACAATGAACACCCCCATCACCTCGTAGGAACCGACCCATGGCGAGCAATGCGAACCCCGGCAACCGTAAAGATCCGCTGCCAGTTTTCTGCTTCTCGATCGAGCTTCCGGGCGTCACCGCGTTCTTCAAGAGCGTGAGCGGGCTGAAGTTCGAGACCGAGGCGATCCCCGTGCGCGAGGGCGGCGCGAACGACACGACGTTCATGCTCGTCGGCGCCACGAAGTGGTCGCCGATCGTGCTGAAGAACGGCTTCACGGGCGGCTCGGACCTGCTCAAGTGGCGCAACGAGTGGCTGGGCGGCCAGATGACCCGCCGGAACGGCATCATCACGCAGTTCAACACCGCCCGCCAGGAGATGGCGAAGTGGGAGTTCGTTCGCGGCTGGCCGACCAAGTGGGAGATGGCCGAGTTCGACGCGTCGAAGAGCGAGCTCGCGATCGAGACGCTCGAGATCACCCACGAAGGCATCAAGGTCACCAAGTAGCCGCGGCGCAGCCCCGGCTTCCGAGGAGAACGTAGATGGCGGAGACCAACGAACCACGTGCTCTCAGCGCAGCGCTGGCCGCACCGGCGTTCGCCACGCGTGGCGCGGGTCTCGCGATGCACGCCGCGAACCGCCACGTCGAGCGCTGGGCGCCGGAGGCCGGCGCGAACCGAGTGCGCCCGATGCGCTCGCTCGGCTTCGTGGACCAGCTGATCGCGCCGTGGATCGAGACGGCGCAGCGCTCGGCGTCGATGCGCGTGTTCGATCAGTACGCGCAGGCCGGTTTCGGTGAGCGCCCGCCAGGCGCGGTCTCGTGGGTGTTCCCGCGCCCCTGGTATCAGGACGAGCTCGACTGGATGGCGGCCGCGCGCCGCGCCCCGCAGCAGGAGGCGGCGCTGCTCACGACGCGCGGCACGTACGTCGCGGCGCAGCAGGCGCAGCAGGCCGGCTCGGTCCGCTCCGCGGCGATGGCGATGCCGGCCGCGCTCTACGAGTACGTGGCGCCGTCGATGTCGATCGCGCAGCCGTCGGTGGTCGCCGGCGTCGGGTATGGCGCCGAGGCGGTGCACGCCGATGCGTACTCTCCGTTGATCCCGCTGGCCGCCGTGCAGGCGGCCCACCTGATGGCGCGCACGGTCGCGCCCGCGCTCGCGCCGGCCACGTCCGGTGCTCGCATGAGCCCGGCGCTCCGCAGCGTGCTGTCGGCGATGATCGAGCGCGCGGCGGTCGCGCGCGCCGATGAGCCGAGCCGGCTCGCGATGGCGGCGCCGGAGCTCGTCACGCCGCCCGCGCCGCGCCCATCGGAGGCCGCCGATGCGGCGGCGCAGCCGGTGCAGACGCGCGAGGCCGCGGCGGAGCGGGTCGCCGAGCACTACGCCGCGCAGCGCGCGCAGATCGTCGAGCTGCAGCGGATCGCGCAGCGGACGGCCGAGCGCGAGCTCGCGGCGCGCGCCGCGGATGCAGCGGCGAAGAGCGCCGCGGCTGCCGCGTCGAGCGCGCCGGCCGCGGGCGCGGCTGCCGCGACGGCAGCTGCCGCCGCGGGGACCACGGCCGTGGGCGCCGAGCGCGCCGCCGAGGTCCGCGAGGCCGCGCGCCGCGCCGAGGCGCAGCTCCGCGAGACGGCGGGCGCGAGCGCCGAGGCGCAGCTCCGCGAGGCGGCGCGCACGAGCGCCGAGGCGCAGCTCCGCGAGACGACGAGCACGAGCGCCGAGGCGCAGCTCCGCGAGACGGCGGCTGCGCGCGCGAGCGCCGAGACGCAGCTCCGCGAGACGGCCGCGCGCGCGAGCGCCGAGGAGCAGCGCGTGCGGATCGAGGCCGAGCGCGCCGCGGCGGTCTCCGCCGAGCGGTCGCGGCTCGAGGAGCGCGTCGCGCAGCGGACCGCCGAGCGCACCTCTGCGCAGCGGCTCCACGAGCAAGCGCGCACCGCGGCGGCCGAGCACGCGCGCGCCGCGATCGCGGCCCCGCTGGCTCCCGCCCCGGTGACCGCGGCCACGCCCGCGCCGGCGGCGGTGCGCCGTCCTCCGCCGGAGGTCGCGTCCGCGATCGCCGCGCTGCCGCCCGAGCTGGCGGCGTTCATCGGCCAGCGCCCCGACCGCGCGATGCAGGCGATCGAGGAGCTCGATGTCGCGCTCCGTACGATCGAGCTGATCGCGCGCGGCGCGGCCACCGGCGCCTCGTTCGAGGCCACGCGCGGGCCGCGGCTCGTCATGCCCGCCGGCCTCGGCGGGCTCGTCGCGGCGGTCGATCGCACGACCGCGTCGCCGTGGCTCGGCGGCGCGCGCGCGGCCGGCGAGCAAGCCGGCAGCTCCGCCGTCGCTGCTGCGGCGCTCTCCGCTGAGCTCGACGCTGTCACCGCGTCTGGCACCGCGCCGACCGGCGCGGCTCCAGGCGCGCGCGCGCCGGTCGCCCGTCCGTTCGTCGCGCCGGCGCTCGCCGCGGCGACGCGCGTGCCGGCGCTGCCGTGGCTCGCGTCGGCCGCCACGCGCCCGATCGGAGCGGCGGCTGCGGCTCCTGATGCGGCGACTCCGGTCGCGACCTCGGCGCTCGCCGCCACCGCGGCGGCCGCGCCTGCCGCGCTCGCGCACGTCGCGTGGGCGGATCGCTGGCTCGCCCGGTTCGCCGGCGCCTCGAAGGCGTCGCTCGAGACGCTCACGGCGCCCGCGCGGATGGAGGCCCTCGCCGCCGCCGCGCCCACCGGCGTGCTCGTCTCGCCGACGTTCGACGTCGAGCGCGACGCCGCGCCGGCCCGCAACGTCGATCGCCTCCTCGCGATGGCGGAGCGCCGCCCGACGCTGATCCCGCCGCCCGCGCCGGTCGTCCGCTACGCCGACGATGCCGAGACGCCCGACGACGTCTTCGCGGATATCGCGGCGGCTGCGTCGCGCCAGCGCGTGCAGCCGGCTGCGCCGTCGGCAGGGAGCGCGCCGCGCGCGGCTGCTGGTGTCGCTGCGAGCGCGGGCACGTCCTCGGCTGCGAGCGCGGGCGCGGGCTACGCCGCGGGCGCGAGCTACGCCGCGAGCGCGAGCTACGCCGCAGGCGCGAGCCCAAGCAGGGCCGGGGCTGCGGCTGCAGCTCTGGGCGCGGGCGCACCGCCCGCCGCCGTGATGGTCGCCATCCCGGATCTCACGCCCGCCGACATGATCGCCGTGAGCGCGCCGGCCGCGCCGACCGCCGGCCTGTCGGCGCAGCTCGCTGCGTCGCCGTTCGCGTCGGCGCTGCGCCACATCCTGCCGATGCCCTCCGCGACGAGCTTCGACGTCCGCTCGCTGCTTGGCGGCGGGCTGTCCGCGACGTACCTGGCGGGGCTCCTGTCCGACGCGTCGCGCGAGCGCGAGCTCGTGACGAGCAAGCTGCCGAGCTGGTCGTCGCCAGCGCTCGAGGGCTTCACCGGCGATCGCGGCGAGCGCGCCGTGCCCGAGTGGGACGCGGCCTACGTCGCGCCGAGCGAGCCGGACGCCGAGGCGATCGCGGCGCGCATGAGCGATGAGGGGATCGCGGCGCGCCTGGGCGACGAGGTCGCGGCGCGTCTTGGCGCCGATGCCGCGTCGATCTATCAGCCGTCATATCAGCCGTCTCGCGGCGACACGGTCGCGGCGGATCTGCCGGTGGCTCGCTCCGGCGAGGCGTCGATCGACCCGTCCTACCCGTCCTACCCGTCGCTTCGCGGCGATGCGGCCGCGGCAGATCTGCCGGCGGCTCGCTCCGGCGAGGCGTCCTTCGAGCCGGCGGCCGCGACCGCGGCTGTTGCTGCGGCCGAGCGTGCCGCGCAGGCGACGGCCGCCTCGCTCACCCAGATCATGACCCTCCGGACGGCGCTCCTGTCCTGGAGCGGAGACGCCGCGCCTGGCGCGGCCGGTGTGCCGGGTGTCCTTGGCTGGCTTGGCATCGAGACCGCCGAGTCGGGGGCGATGACCACGACGGGCGCTGCCGCGCTCTCCAGCACCGGCGCGCCGGTGTCGGCGGCGCGCGAGATCCTCGAGTCGATGAGCCTGCCGCTGCTCGGTGACGAGGTCGGCACCCGCGAGCACGGCGCCTGGATGGCGCCAGGCATGATCGCGAGCCGCGCCCACAGCTGGTCGGTCGCGCAGGAGCGCTCCACGTCGGATCTCGCGCTCGACTTCGTGACGCCGGAGCTCGTGCTCGCCGCGCGGGTCTACGGCCTCGGTCCGGCGGAGGCCGCGCAGGCCGCGCGCCTCGCGATCGCCGGCTCGGGCCACCTCACGGCGATGGCCGGCACCGTCGATCGGGCGTTCCTTCAGGCGATGGCGATGGACTCGGATCGCCGCGAGCGGCTCGCGACGCTGATGACCGCGTACCCGGTGGCGGCGCTCGAAGCCGGCGCCGCGCCGTCGGGCGAAGCGCGCGTGTCGCGCGGCGACATCGCCGCGCCGGCCTGGGTCGCGCCGACTGGCGTCGCGCCGACTGGCGTCGCGCCGACCGGCGTCGCGCCGACCGGCGCGGAGCTGACCGCCGCCGCGTCGACCGTCGCTGAGCTGATCGGCGCCGCGCCGAGTGGCGCCGCGCCGAGTGGCGCCGCGCCGAGTGGCGCCGCGCCGAGTGGCGCCGCGCCGTCACCGGCAGAGCTGACTCGCGTGGCGCCCGCGTTCGCGCTGGCCGAGCAGATGTCCGGCGGGACCGCGTTCGGCGTCGATCGCCGGCCGCCGCGTGGCGCGTTCCTGTGGCCGTCGGCGAGCGTGGCCGCGCTCGGCCTCAACGCGGCCGTGCCCGACGGGCAGATCGCGATGTCGGTGGCCGCCCTCGAGCTGCTCGCGGCGCGTGCCGTCGCCGAGCTCGGGACGTTCGCCGCGCTCGAGGTGCCGAGCCTCGGCGAGGTCGGCCGTCCCGGTGGCACGCTCGGTGCTGCCGCGGGCGGCGCGCTCGGTGCCACCGCCGCGGGCGGTGCCCTCGGTGTTGCCGCGGGCGGCGCGCTCGGTGCCGCGCGGCTCGGCGGTGTCCTCGGCTTCGGTGCTGTGCCCGGCGCGGCCGACGAGGCCGGCGTGGCTGGCTTCGATCCGGTCTTCGTCGAGGCCGCCGCTGCGGCAGGTGCCGATGGCGCCGCCGCAGCTGCCGCTCTTGCCGGCGGTGCTGCTGCCGACGTCGCCTCCGGTACCGCTGGACAGGCCGGCGCCGCGGTCGGCGAGGGCCTCGCCGTCGGCGGCCCCGCGCGCCAGTACCCGTTCATGCCCGCTGGTCGTCGCCTCGACGGTGGCGCCGCGCTCGCTGGTGCTGCGCCCGGATCGCTCGGCGAGCCGGGCGAGCGCGACGTGCTGGCCGCCGCTGGCGAGCTGGTTCCGTCGACGCGGCGGGCGCGCTTCGAGGCGCTGTACCTCGCGCTCGGCCAGTCCACCGCGGGTCGGAGCTGGTCGCCCGCGGCGCGGGCGGCTCGTGCGCTCGCGCTCGCCGGCCAGACCGAGGACGTCCCGATCTCGGCGCGCGCACGCGCGGCCGCGGCGTGGGACGTGCTGCCGATCGTGTTCGCGAGCGAGGGCCTGTTCGACGACGCGACGAGCATCTCCGCCGCGGGGCCCCCGGCCGCG
>Ga0247790_10000094_pt1 | contig 44960 bp, 41 predicted proteins | sample UWRJS171409R4_FD_179913 | JGI IMG/M metagenome (GOLD analysis project Ga0247790, IMG submission 179913) | Soil microbial communities from Arlington Agricultural Research Station in Wisconsin, United States - UWRJ-S171-409R-4 | ecosystem: Environmental > Terrestrial > Soil > Agricultural land...
GCTGCGAGGAGGCTGCGGCGGGCCGGCGGCGGGCGGCGGGCGGGCGGGCGGCGGGCGGCGGGCGGCGGGCGGGCGGGCGGCGGGCGGCGGGCGGCGGGCAAAGCGGCCGCGCACGGCTCTTGCTGTGGAGGAACCTCATGAAGCTCCCTGCCATCTCCACCGCGATCGCGATCGCCATGGCTGCCGGCACCGCCGGCAGCGCCTGCCGCAGCGCCCCGCCGCCGCAGCGCCCCACCACGCTCGGCTCGCGCGGGATGCGCGCCGACCAGCACCTCGACGAAGCGCGCGAGCACGACCGGCGGGCGAAGGAGCTGGCGCGCTGGCCCGAGACGCGGCCGGGCGGCATCGGCGCGTTCGACGACTCGCACAGCGGGCTGTGGTACCGCCGGTGGGACACCGCGTCGGAGGAGGCCAAGCTGGCCGAGAGCCACCGGAGCGCCGCCGCCGATCTCCACGCGAAGTACGACGAGGCGTGCGGCGACACGCCCGCCGACCAGGTTGCGGTCTCGCCGCTTGCGCGCCACGGCGTCGGCGGCACGAACGTGGCCGACGGCGTGCTCATCTTCTTCCGGCCAGAGGCCGGCACGCCGGACGCGCTGCTCCGGGAGCTCCGCTGCCACCGCGCATGGATGATGCTCGGCGAGGCCGGCATGGAGGAGTGCCCGCTCGATCTGGCCGGGATCCAGATCGTCGCGCACGGCGATCCGAGCGGGATCAGCGTGCAGATCACGGCGCAGGATCCGCGGGTGGTGGCGGAGCTGCAGCGCCGCACGGCACGCGACCTCGAGGCCGCGCAGCACCGGGAGCGCCCGCCGACGCGGCCCGCGGCAGCCGCCGTGGCACCGGCGACGCCGGCCGCGGCGCGGTAGGGCAGTCGCGATCGGCCGCCGGCCAGCGCATGATACGAGTCGAGCATGGCCATCGACACGATCGACGAGGCGACGCTCGCGTCGTGGGTAGCGGATGCGCGCCGACGGTCGATCGAGCTCTACAGCGACCTGTCCGATGCCGACCTCGCGGTCCCGTACCTGCGCATCATCAATCCGCCGATCTGGGAGCTCGGCCACCTCGCGTGGTTCCAGGAGCACTGGGTCCTCCGGCACGTGCTCGGCCAGTCTCCGATCCACGCCGGCGCCGACGCGCTCTGGAACTCGGCGATCATTCCGCATCCCGAGCGCTGGACGGCGGCGCTGCCCTCGCGCGGCGCGACGCTCGAGTACCTCGAGCTCGTCGGGGAGCGCGTGCGGGCGGCGATCTCGGCGCACGGCGCCGGCGAGCGGCTCCGCTACTTCACGTTGCTCTCGATCTTCCACGAGGACATGCACGGCGAGGCATTCGCGTACACGCGCCAGACGCTGGGCTGGCCCGCGCCCCGAGCGGCGGCGGCGGCGACGGCGGCGGCGATGGCAGCGGCGCTGGCGCCGACGCTGGCGCCGGAGCGCCGCGCGGCCGGGCCGTGGCCCGGTGACGCCGCGGTCGGCGGCGGGATCTACCGCGTCGGCGCGGAGCCCGACCTGGCGCCCGAGTTCGTGTTCGACAACGAGAAGTGGGCGCACGACATCGAGCTCGCGCCGTTTCGGATCGCGCGCGCGGCCGTCACCCAGGGCGAGCTCGCGGCCTTCGTCGAGGATCGCGGCTACGAGACGCGCGCGCTCTGGACCGACGCCGGCTGGGCGTGGCGCGCCGCGGCCGGCGCGACGTGCCCGCTCTGGTGGCGGCGCGACGGCGACGGGCGGTGGGAGCGCCGCGCCTTCGATCGCTGGATCCCGATCGACACCCAGCCGCATCGCCCGATGGTGCACGTGAACGCGCACGAGGCCGAGGCGTGGTGCCGGTGGGCCGGCCGCCGCCTGCCGAGCGAGGCGGAGTGGGAGGTCGCGGCGCGCGGCGCGCCGATCGCGGGCAACCTGGGCCTCGCCGCCGGTGACACGGTTGACGTCGGCGCGTTCGGCGATGCAGACAGCCAGTGGGGCTGCCGGCAGATGATCGGCAATGTCTGGGAGTGGACATCGACCGCGTTCGGCCCGTACCCCGGGTACGTGCGCGATCCATACCAGGAGTACAGCGAGCCCTGGTTCGGCGATCACCGCGTGCTGCGGGGCGGCTGCTTCGTGACGCAGCCGCGGCTCCTGCGCCCGACCTGGCGCAACTTCTACTTGCCCGAGCGCCGCGACGTGTGGGCCGGATTCCGGACGTGCGCGATCGATTGAGTGTGGAGCGAAGTGTGGAGCGAAGCGTGGCGCGGACCGTATTCATCGCGACGCCGGCGCCGGCCGGGACGACCGCGGGGAACCGCGTCACCGCGCTACGGTGGGCCAAGCGGCTGCGCGAGCTCGGCTGGCGCGTGCAGATCGCGACCCAGTGGGCCGGCGAGCCGTGCGATCTGCTCGTCGCGCTGCACGCGCACAAGAGCCACGCGTCGCTCGTCCGTCACGCGGCGGAGCGACCGGACGCGCCCCGCGTCCTGGCGCTCACCGGCACGGATCTGTACGAGGTGCTGCTGGAGGATGTGCTCGCGAGGGAGTCGCTCGCGCTCGCGACGCGGCTCATCGTGCTGCAACCGCTCGCCTTGCGCCGGCTGCCCGAGCCGATCCGCGCGCGCGCGCGCGTGATCAGGCAGTCGGCGACCGCGGCGCCGCTCGGGCCAGCTGCGCCGGCCGCGCTGCTCGATTCGACGCAGCCGGCGCTCACGGCCTGCGTGCTGGCGCACCTGCGCGACGTCAAGGATCCGCTGCTCGCCGCCCGCGCGGCGAGCCTCGTCCCGGCGAGCGCGCGGCTGCGCATCGTCCACCTCGGCGGCGCGCTCGACGAGGCGTGGGCGCGTCGCGCGCGGGACGCCGAGCGCGCGGCGGGCGGGCGCTGGACGTGGCTCGGGGCGCGGCCGCGCGGCGAGGCCCTGCGCGTGCTCGGCGGGGCGCGGCTCCTCGTGCTCACCAGCCGGTCCGAGGGCGGCGCGAACGTCGTCACCGAGGCGATCGCGGCGGGCGTGCCGGTGCTCTCGACGCGGATCGAGGGCTCGCTCGGCATCCTCGGCGAGGCGTACCCCGGCTACTTCGAGGTCGGTGACGCAGCGGGGCTCGCGCAGCTGCTCGGGCGCTGCGCCGGCGAGCCGGGCTTCCTCGCAGAGCTGCGCGCGCAGGTGACTGCGCTGCGCCCGCTGGTCGATCCGGCGACCGAGCGGGACGGCTGGCGCAGCCTGCTCCGCGAGCTGCGCCTCGCTGGGTAGCGCCCGTCGTCACGCGGCCGGCGCCGGGCTTCCGAAGGGAGCAGCCGACGAACCATCCGGCGGGGCCTGGAGGACGTTCGGTGCCAGGTTCGACGCTCGAAGGGACGGCGCGGCGGGTCAGGGGCGGCGCTGCTTCGCGCGGATGGCGGCGTCCTGGCGCTTGCGGCGTAGCCAGGCGAAGACGTGGCGCAGGATCCCGTCGACGGCGTCGACCACGGGCTCGCGGCCGATGCGCTGGCGGGCCTGGTACTCGGCCGCGAACTGCTCGGGGCTGGTGTCGCCCTGGAGCACCTTCGCGAGCTCGTCGCGATCGAACCAGAAGCCGTGCGTGAAGCAGTGGTCGATCGGGATGCGGTTGAGCGAGAAGGCGTCCATCCGCGCGTGACAGTGCGGGCACGTGCGGGCGCTGTCGCTGGAGACTGGGCCAGAGAGTGAGCCGGAGAGTGAGCCAGAGAGTGGAACCAGCTGCTGCTCGAGTGAGCGCTTCTCCTTGGGGTGGATATCGCGCAGCATCTGGTGCAGCTCGTCGCGCGTCACCATGACGCCGCGACACGCGTCGCAGAACAGGCGCTGGCCGCGCGGCTCGAGGGCCGCGCCGCACGCGGGGCAGTCGGGGGCGTCATCGTACGTCATCGGGCGTCATCGGGCGTCATCGGGCGTCATGGCGAGGGCGCGAGCATAGCGGGGATCAGCCGGCGGCGAGGCGGGCGCGGGCGGCGGCGGCGGAGCACGAGCAGCACGGCGAGGACGAGCGAGCCGCCAGCGGCGGGCGAGCCGGGGCTCTGGCAGTCGCACGCGTAGAAGCTCGTCGGCTCGGGCACCTCGCCGAGCGCGTCGCCGGACAGCTCGATCTCGCCCGGCTCGCCGTCGATGGCGAGCTGGACGTACGCGACGTGGCGGCCGACGCGCGTGGGGCGGAACACCGCGGTGAGCTGCAGCTTGTCGCGCGGGCCGAGCGTGCGCTCGTCGGTGGCGGGCGAGACGTCCCACGCGTCGAGGTCGCCCTGCGCCGCGCGCACGCCGTCGATCGCGAGCCGGATCGGCTGCGGGTTGCAGTTCTCGAGCGTGACGGTCTGCTTCGGGGTGGCCTGGCCAGCGTCGATCGAGCCGAAGATCAGGCTGCGCGGCGAGATCGCGGTGCCGGCGTCGATGTAGCGCAGCGTCACGGGCACCGAGAACGGCCCGGCGGGCGCGTCGACGTCCCACGTCAGGAGCCCGTCGATCGGGCCGATCTGCGCCGTCCGCGGCGTGACGCCGACGGTGGCCGCGAACCCCGGCGCGAGCGGCGCCGGGTAGCTCGCGGGGTGCTCGAGCAACGTCGCGAACGAGCGATCGAGCGTTGGCTCCTGCATGAGGAGCGTCGCCGTGCCGCTGTTGACCAGCCGGACGGCGCCGGTGACCTGCGTGCCGACGCAGGCGGTGCCCAGGTCGAGCGCGCCGGGCGAGACGCGCGCCGACGGCGTGACGACGGCGCCTGCGATCGGCAGCGCGAGCGCGACGCCGTCGACGTCGATCGCGAGCTTCGCGCCGTCGAGCGAGAGCTCGGCGGTGGGCGCGAGCGAGAGCGTGAGCGCGTGTGTCGCCCCGGCCGGCAGCGAGAGGTCCTTCGTGAGCTCGGGCTGGAGGCGCAGGTTCGGGTGCGCGGCGGCGAGCTGGATCCGCTCGATCAGCATGGCGCCCGGGCCGGGGTTGCGCAGCGTGATCGAGATCGTGGGCGGCATCGCGCCGAGCCGGACCTCGGCGAAGTCGAGCGTGCCGGGCACCACCTCGAGCCGCGTGTCGGCGACGGCGCAGCGGACGTCGATCGCGGCGGTGTTCGACTGCACCGCGTTCGACGTCAGCGTCACCTCGGCGTCGGTGGCCGGCACAGGCACGTCCGAGCGGCACATGATCTGGAGCGTCTCGGTCGCGCCGCGGGCGATGCTCGCCGAGGACGGCGCGGTGAACGGCGCCCCGGGCGCGCCGAGCACGACCTCGAGCGGCGCGGTGCCGGGGTTGTGGATCGTGAGCTCGCGCGACGCGATCTGGCCCCGCGCGAGCGTGCCGAAGTCGAGCGTGAACGACGCGGGGCGCGTGATGGCGAGCACGGGACCGTCGGCGGGCGGCGCGGCCTCGGCGGCGAGCGCGCGCACGAGCGCGCACGCGGCGGCGGCGGCGAGGACGCTCCGGCGGACCATCGCAGCGGAGCGTAGCGCAGCCGGCCTGCCGGCGGCGCCCCGGCGGGGATCAGGCGCGCCGCGGCCGGCGCCGCCGGCGCAGCATCGCGAGCGCGACCGCCAGCGCGATCGGCCAGCCGGTCCGCACGTGCGGGGTGCTGCACCCACACGCATAGAAGCTGGTCTGCTTGAAGTCGAGATCGACGCCGTCGCCCTCGAGCCGCACGACCTTGCGCTCGCCGTCGATGATGAGCTGGAGCTCCGCGACGTGGTGGCCGTGGCGCAGCGGCGCGAACGCCACGCCGATCGTCAGCTTGTCCTGCGGCGCGAGCGTGCGCACGTCGTAGCTCGGCTCCACCTTCCACGCGGCGGCGCCGCCGCGCACGGAGCCGACGCCCTCGACGGTGACCATCACCGGCACCGTGCTGCAGTTCTGCAGCGTCACCATGTAGCGGAGGCTGATCTCGTTCACCTTGACGGTGGAGAAGCTGAGGCTCGCCGGCGAGATCGCCGTGCCGGTGTCGATCAGCGCGAGGCTCACCGGGATCTTGAACGGCGAGCGCGGCGCGTCGACCGACCAGGTCAGGGTGCCGGTCAGCGCGCCGGGGGCCTGCGTCGTTGGCGAGATGCCGATCGTCGCCATGGTGCCGGCGAGCAGCGGCGCGGGGTAGCTCGCCGGGGTCTGCAGCTGCAGCGTGAATGACGGGCTCAGCTCGGGCGGCGCCATGAGCAGGCGCGCCGTGCCGCTGTTGACCATCGCGACCGTCGCCGTCACGCTCGAGCCGATGCAGGCGGTGCCGAGCTCGAGCTTCTCGGGCGTGACGTACGCCGCCGGGGTCGTGACCTTGCCGGTGACGGGGTAGGCGAGCTGCTCGCCATCGACGGAGATCTTGAGCTTCGGCGCGGACGCGGCGAGATCGATGTCCTCGTCGGTCGTGAGCGTCATCCGGCCGCTGACCATCTGGCCGGCGGGGAGCACGGGCGGGAAGCTGTCGGGGAGGCTCATCGACAGCGCCGAGGGCGCGCCGACGAGCTCCACGGACTGGAGCATGGCGTCGAGCGTGCCGGGGTTCGTGATCGTGAACGGCAAGATCTTCGCCGGGGTGCCCCGGCGCACCTCGTCGAAGTCGAGCTGCGGCGCGAGGCTCACCTGCGTGTTGGCGACCTCGCAGTGGATCGCCACCTGCGTGTTCTGGCCGTCGTACGCGCTCGGCGCGCTCAGCTGGATCATGCGGTCGACCGGGCCGGTCGACACAGGCGAGCTGCAGGTGACGGAGAACGTGTCGGGCAAGAGCGGCGAGAGCGTGAGCTCCATCGGCGTGACGGAGAACGGCGCGCCCGGGTCGGACGCGCTGACCGCGAGGGCCTGGTTGCCGTCTGCCTGCACGGTGATCGGCCGGCTCGCCGTCGAGTTGCGCGCGATGGTCCCGAAATCGAGCGCGAGGTTCGCCGGCTGGGTCACCACGAGGCGCGAGCCGATGGGCTGGCCGATGAGGGTCACCGTGCGCGAGTCGCCGGTCGTGGTGACCGAGAGCGTGCCCGTGACCTCGTTGATCGCCGTCGGCGAGAACCGGACGCCGATCGCGATGGAGCTCCCGCCGGCGAGCGGGCACTCTCCGGGCGAGATGCAGCTCTCGCCGACGGCGGTCGTGCTCCACGCGGGCATGCCGGCGATGAGCGAGGCCGAGAACGTCAGCGGCCCGGTGCCCGTGTTGCGGACGGTGATGACGCGGTCCCCCGACGCGCCCACGGTGACGTCGTTGACGACGAGCGTCGTGGGCATGACATCGAGCTGCCCCCCGGTGCCTGCGTCGCTGCCCATGGTGCCTGCGTCGCTGCCCATGGTGCCTGCGTCGCTGCCCATGGTGCCTGCGTCGCTGCCCATGGTGTCGGCGTCGCTGCCCATGGTGCCTGCGTCGCTGCCCATGGTGTCTGCGTCGCTGCCGCTGCCGATGGCGTCGAACCCGATGACGATCGCGTCGGCCACCGCGGTCCCCCCACTCCGGGCGCTCCGTGCGCTCCGTGCGCTGCCGCGCGGCGGACCGTCTGGCGCGCTGCCCTCGGTGCACGAGACCGCCGCCACGATCATGGCGGTCACGACGACGAGCACGCGGCGCATGGGCGTGCCCCACGGTATCGTGTTTCGGATCTTCACAGCCTGCCGATCACGCCGAGCGTCGGAACGAACACATCGGACTCGAACATTGTCTCCTCGACTCCGAAGAAGTGCTCGTAACCGAGATCACCCTGGACGCTCAGGTGCTCGTTGATCATGAGCTCGAGCCCGCCCGCGAGGCGGACGCCGAACGCGACCTTCGTGGCGTCGAGATCCTCGTAGAGGAAGCCGGGCACGCCGGCCGCGACGTACGGCCGGAAGAATCCGGACAGGATCCGCACGCGGGCGCCGAGGTACGCGCCGGTCACCGCCGAGCGCAGGATCATCAGATCGCCCTCGAACCGGCCGCGCGCGACCGCGATCCCGAGCCCGGCGGCGACGCCGCGCAGCTTGCCGTCGATGCGCAAGAGGCCGACCGCGCCCGACGAGATCCGCGTCCTCTCGGGGTACTGCAGGTGGATCTCGCTGTCGGTGTCCATGTCGAACAGCGGGGTGAGCGGCACGATCTCGGTGCCGGTGAAGCTGCTGCGGGTGCGGCGCACCCGGCCGGTGCCGCTGTCGGCGCTGTACTGCGTGCCGTTCGTGAGCCAGGGGCTGACGCGCTCAGGGAGCGCCTCGGGCGGGGCCGGCGCCGGGCTCGGCGGCGTCGCCTCGATCTCGACGCGCGCGTCGACCCGCTTGGTCTCGCCCTCGAAGCCGTTGATGGTGAGCTCCGCGCTGCGCTCGGCCTTGCGGATGCGCACGAGGTGCAGCCCGGGGCGCACGCGGGTGACGAGCCGCTGCCCGACGGAGATGAACGGCCCGCCGTCGATCGAGATGGCGGAGCCGCGCGGCGTGACGTGGACCTCGAGCGTCGTGAGCTGCTCGTCGAGCTTGACCAGGAGCTCGCGGACCTCGGAGACGCGCTCGGAGCCGGTGGCGGGATCGTCGAGGTAGCGCTGGTAGGTGTTCGCCGCGTCGGACAGGCGCCCCATGTCGCGCAGCGTGGAGCCGATGTTGAGCAGGATCTTGGGGCTCGGAAACTTGCCGTACGCCTCGAGGAAGTTCGCGAGCGCCTGCTCGTAGGAGCCGGCCTGCAGGCGCTTCACGCCCTCGATCATCAGCGCCTGCGCCGTGGTCCGCATCGCGGGATCGGGGACGGGGACCGCCGGATCGCGGGTGATCCGCGCGAGCACCTGGGCGAGGAGCTTCTCGTCTTTGATGTCGACGACGTCGATATACGGCGCGGGCGGCGCGGGCGGCGCGGACGGCGCGGGCGGCGGTTGCGGCGTTTGCGCGGCGGCGGTGCGGGCGGCGAGCAGGGCGGCGAGCAGGACCACGCGCGGGACCCCGCGCGCGCGCCGCCGGACAGCTCCGGTCACAGCGTGCCCTCGTGCGGCGCGCTCGGCTTGTCGGGCAGCTTGTCGGACGGCGCCGCCGGAGGTTGCTCGACCGGCTTGGGCGGCGCCGGCTTCTTGTCCTCGGAGAGGCTCTCGCCCGGGTTGATCGGCGAGCCGCCCGGCGACCGGAGGTTGCTCGACGGGGTCGTGACGGGGCCGCTGTCGGGCTTCGTGATCGGCCCGTCGGGGTGCGTGACCGGGCCGGTCGCGCCGCCGGGCTTCGTGGGGGTCGGCTTCGTGCGCGTGCCGCCGGTCGGCGTGGGCTTGGGCCGCGTCTCCTTGGGCGTCTGCGCCGGGCGATCCGCGGGCTTGGGCGCGGGCTCCGGCGGGCTGGCCTCCTTCGGCGGAGCGGGCGTGGGCACCGGCTGCGGGGGTGGCGCGGGCTGGCTGGCTTCCTTCTCCTTCGGCGGAGCGGGCGTGAGCGCGGGCGTCGGCTCGCTCGCCGTCGCGCTGCCCGCGCTGCCCGCGCTGCCCGTGCTGCCGCTGGTCGCCGCGGGCTTGGACTCCTCGTCGCCGCCGCCGCGCAGGATGACGAACAGCGCGACCGCCCCGACGATCGCCACGGTGATGATGCCGGCGACGAGCCCCATCGACGAACGCGGCTCCTGCTGATCGGGCCTGCGCTCGTCGGCGATCGACAGCGGCACACCGCCAGCGAGCGTGGGGCGGCGAACGGCCGCGAGTCGCCGTCGGGCCCGACGGCCGAAGGCACGGCGCCAGCGGGCTGCATGCCGGGCAGCGCGTCGAGCGCCTGGGTCAGCTCGCCGGCATCGCGGAAGCGCGCGGCGGGATCCTTCTCGAGCAGCCGCATCACGATCTGATCGAGCGCCGGCGCGATCGGCACGAGCGTGCTCGGCGGCTGCGGCCGCATGGACAGGTGCATCGAGATGAGCTCGGCCGGGCCCGATCCGATGAACGGCGGCCGGCCGGCGAGCATCTGGTACAGGAGGCACCCGAGCGAGTAGAGATCGGCGCGGTGATCGACCGCGCTCGACGAGCGCGCCTGCTCGGGCGGCATGTAGATCGGCGTGCCGAGCAGCGCGCCCGCCTGCGTGTGGAAGGCGCTCTGCGGATCCATCAGCTTGGCGATCCCGAAGTCGAGCACCTTCACGAGCTCTCCCGCGCCGTTGGGATCCGGCACGATGAAGATGCTGTCGGGCTTCAGATCGCGGTGGATGATGCCCTCGCGGTGCGCCGCCTTGAGCGCGCTCGCCACGCTGCGCGCGATGAACACCGCCTCGCGCTCGGGCAGCCGCCCGTGCTCACCGAGCCGCTGCGCGAGCGAGGAGCCCTCGAGCAGCTCCATCGCGATGTACGAGGTGCCGTCGGGCGTCGTGGCGCAGTCGTAGACCTCGACGATGCCGGGGTGGCGGATCAGCGTCGCGGCCCGCGCCTCGACCAGGAAGCGATGCACGAGCTCGGGGTTGGTCGTCTGCTCGGAGCGCAGGATCTTCACGGCCGCGGGCCGGCCCAGCACGGCGTGCTCGGCGCGGTACACCGAGCCCGCGCCGCCGCGGTTCAGCGGCTCGAGGATGCGGTAGTTCCCGAGCAGGGCGCCTGCATGAGGCGACCCGTGGCGTTGTTGATGAAGGTCGGACATCCGCCTCGGCGACGCGGGTCACCGTCCCGGGCAAGGATGCGCCAAACGGCGCCTCGCTTCAAGGCGCAGCACGATGCGGGTCGGGGCGGGAGCCTTGCGGAATGATAGGCTGACCGCGGGATGCCGACTTTCTTGCGCCACGTCTTCGTGTGCATCAACGAGCGCGCGCCGGATCACCCCAAGGGGTCCTGCAAGCTGCGCGGCGGCGTCGAGGTCCGAGATCGGCTGAAAGCGGAGCTCTCGGCGCGCGGCCTCGGCAAGCGGATCCGCGCCAACAACGCGGGCTGCCTCGATCAGTGCGAGCAGGGCGTCACCGTGGTCGTGTACCCCGAGCAGGTCTGGTACGGCCACGTCACCGTCGAGGACATCCCCGAGATCATCGAGAAGCACCTGATCGGCGGCGAGGTCGTGGCGCGGCTCCTCCTGCCGGACCAGCCGCACCTCGGCGGGCGCACGAGCTTTCCGTCGATCGAGATCGGCGAGCCCCGGCCCGAGAAGGCCGCGCCGAAGCCCGCGCCGAAGCCCGAGCCGAAGCCATGAGCCGCGCCCTCGTGGCCGGCTCGATCGCCGCGGCGCTGCTCGCGCCAGCGGTGGCGCGCGCCGGTGACGCACCCGCAGCGGCCGCGGCGGCCGCGGCGCCGGCCGTCAAGAAGGTGAAGCCGCTGCCGCCGCCGCCGCCGTCGCCGCCGGATCCTTCCGCCGTCGAGGCCGCCGACGACGCGAACCTCGAGTCGACCGCGCTGCGCCGGGGCTTGATCGTGACGCTCGGGATCGGCGGCGCGCTGTCGATCGGCCTCGGCATGGAGAACGCGACCGGGACCGGCGGCGCGGGCACGCTCCGCGTCGCGCACGTCGCGAACGCGCGGGCGGTGTTCGCCGCCGAGATCGTCGGCAGCGCGCTGTTCTTCAAGATCAAGGCCCTCGAGGACAGGCTGTACCGCACCGACGTCCAGAACTTCCTGCTCTCGGGCCAGTACTACGTGAACCCGGCGCTGTGGCTCCGGGCGGGCCTCGGGCTCGGGCGCTACCACGGCGACGAGGTCCGCATGGAGACCATCGTCGTGCGCGAGCGGCTCCGGCTCATCGGCCCCGCCGGCTCGGTGGGCGCGGGCGTCGACCTCATCCGGCTCAAGCGCTTCCGCGCGAGCCTCGAGATCTGCTCGACGGCGATGATCAACCGCGAGGGCATCCTGTCCTCGAACGGCTTCTTGTTCGGCTTCTCGATCGACTGACCGGCGACGACCGGCGACTGACCGGCGACGACCGGCGACTAGCTGAGCTGGCGCTCCGCCGCAGGCGCCCTGCGCCCGATCACTCGCTCTCTTCGTCGGCGCCCGCGGGCGGCGTGTCCACGACCGACAGCTCGAGATCGATCGTCTCGTCCCCGTCCTCCGACGAGACCTCGCCGCCGGCAGCGTACTGGCGGTCGCCGGCCTCCTTGGTCGCGATGACGACCGCGCCGCCGTACGTGTGCAGCGTGTAGCGCCCGGCCGCGTCGGTGGTCGTGCTCGTCGGCGGATCGTCCTCGAACGACCCCTGCACCGAGACGCCCGCGGCGGGGCGGCCGACCTCGTCGGTCACCGTGCCGCGCACGACCTTCTCGCGCGGCGGACCGACGGCGAGCTCGACGCGCGCGGCGCCGCCAGCGGGCACCTCGGCGCTCGCGTACGCCGTGCGGCCGCGCCACGTCGTCATGAGCTGCAGGTCGCACGCCGGGACGTCCTCGACGACGAACGCGTGATCGATCACCGTGACGAGCCGGTGCTCGGCCGGCAGCCGCACCGGCACCTCGCCGTCGTGGCAGCGCTGGAGGCTGAGCTCGAAGCTGCCGCGGGCGAGCCGCGGGGTCCGGCCCTCGATGCGCCCGGTGCCGCCGAGCGCGAGCCGCACCTGCGCCTGCGGCGCCGAGATCGCCGTCGCCAGGACGCCGCGGCCCGGCGCGTACGCCGTCACCTGGTAGCGGCCCGCGGCGAGCGCGAACACGCTCCACCGGCCGTTCTCGTCGGTGCGCTCCTGCTGGCCGGTGCTGCCGTCGAGCGACACGAGATCGATGAACGCGTGCGGGACCGGCGCGCCGCTGCGATCGACGAGGACACCGTCCAGGTCCGGCCCGCGGTCCGTGAGCGTGAACACGACGCCGTCGTGGCGCGCGCCGTCGCGGCACGAGAACGCCCGCGGCGGCGACGGCGGCGACTTCCACGGCCAGGCGCGCAGCACGACGTCGGCCTCGGCGGTCGTGGTCCAGCGGAACGTGCCGTCGGCCGCGATCCGGCCCGCCGGCATGAAGTCGGAGTCGCCGGGCCCGAACTGGCGCTCGATCGCGCCGTCGCCCGCGGGCCCGCCGCCCACGCCGACGACACGGCCCGCGATCACGCAGCCCGCGACCAGCGTGTACGTGACGGTCCGGACCTCGCCGGGGTCGATCGAGAGCTCTCGCTCCTCGTCGGAGCCCGCGATGCCGGCGAACCGCGCGTGGCTCACGTCGAGCTCGTAGGAGCCCGCCGGGAGCCGGAGCTCGAACGCGCCGTCGGCCCCGGTCTCGGCGACGTCGGTGCCGAGCGTCGGGCGGAGGTGGCTCGAGTGGGCCCGCAGCACGGCGCCCGCGATCGGGCGGCCCGACCGGTCGACCACCTTGCCGCGGACGACGCCGCCGCGCGTGACGGTCAGATCGACGCCGTCGGCATCCGCGCTCGCGGCCACCGTCGGCATCAGCGCCTCGTCGGGGGCGCCGGCGGCGTCGGCCGTCGGCAGGCCGGGCAGCCGCACGTGATCGGCGTACCCGACGGAGAGCACCGTGTCGTCGCGCACGAACGCGCGGTACGCGCCCGGCGGCACGTCGATGCGGTAGCGGCCGTCGGGGCCCGCCGTCGTCGTCTCCTCGCCCGCGTCGCTGCGGAACACGACCTCCACGCCGCCCACGCCCTCGTGGGTCGCCGCGTCGATCACGGTGCCGGAGATCGTGACCGCGCCGTCGAGCCGCGGCGGCACCATCGCGCCGCTGCGGCCGTGCGCCGCGGCGGGCGACCGGGCCCCGCGCTCGACCGGGCGGTTGCCGCCGCCGGGAGCAGGGGCCTGGTCGCCCATATCCTCACCTGGCTCATCGGCGAGCCAGGTGCTGGCTCGCCAGGAGGCGAGGGCCAGCACGGCCAGAGCCGCGAGCACGAGACGGGGACGCTTCATCGCAACTTGTAGACCCCGCCGCCGGGATCGCGTTGCCGAAAAAACGCCGAGCCGCGCCGGATATTCCGGCGCGGCGATCACTGCACCTCGATCACCACCGCCGTGATGTTGTCCTTGCCGCCGCGCTGATTTGCGAGCGCGACCGCCGCCTCGGCGCACTCGTCGAGCGGGCCGTCGCTGCACAGCTCCACCACCTCACGATCGCTCCGGAAGTAGCCGTGGAGCCCATCACTGCAGAGGAGGAAGCGGTCGCCGACCCCGATGTCGAGGTCGGCGGTGTCGACCTGGACATAGTCCTTGTGGCCGACGGCGCGGGTGATGACGTTCTTGCCGCTGGCCTTCTCGGCCTCCGCGCGCGTCATCATGCCGTGCTTCACCTTGTAGTTGATGAGCGTGTGGTCCTCGGTGAGCTGGATGCACTGCGTGCCGCGCACGCGGTAGACGCGGCTGTCCCCGACGTGCGCCGCGAATGCGAGATTCCCTGTGATGAGCAGCGCCGACAGCGTGGTCGACATCCCCCGCTTCTCGGGATCGAGCTCGGCCATGCCGAACACCATGTAGCAGGCGCTCTTCACGCCGCTCTCGAGCAGGCGGCGGATCTCCCAGGCGGCCTCCCGGTCCCCGGCCGTGGCGCCCCCGGCCAGCCGATCGAGGTCGCGCCGCGCGCCGTAGACCCACATGCGGAGCTGCTCGACCGCCTCCCGGCTCGCGATCTCGCCCTTGTTGTGGCCCCCCACACCGTCGGCGACGATATAGAAGCCCCGGTCATCGTCCCGGAAGAACGCGTCCTCGTTGATCTGACGCCGGCGCCCGACGTCCGTGCGCGCAACGGATGACAGCTTCAACGCCGCGGGAACGTATCATGGCGGCTCGGAGTGCGGCTTGCTACGCTCCGCCGGTGAGCGACCGGCCGCAGCTCGCCGCGGTGCTACGCGAGCGATCGAGCGAGATCCTGGCGAGCTGGATCGTGCGCTTCGAGCGCTCGCCGCTCCGGTTCCGCCGCGCCACGAAGGCGGCCAACCACGCCGCGCAGGTCGCGAACCTCGTCGAGACGCTCGCCGACGCGGTGGGTGGCGGGACGGGCGAGCTGCAGCCCGGCGGCAGCGCGACGCGCGAGCTCGAGCGGGCGGCGGCGTTCCTCGGCGGGCGGTTCGCCAGCGAGGGGGCCACCGGGTTCGACGTCGCCGCGCTCCTCCTCGAGCTGCGCGACGTGATCGCTGGCGCGGCCGCCCCCGAGGACGCGTCGGCGATGACGCGCCTCTTCGAGTGGCTCACCGCGATCGCGCTGGACAGCTTCGCGGCGGCCGGCCTGCAATCTTTGCGTGAGCGCGTCTCCGACCAGCTCGAGTCGGGCACGCCGGTCGTCGAGCTCCTGCCGAAGGTCCCGGCGGTGCTGCTCGTCGGCGCGCCGAGCGCCTCGGTGATCGACAACGTCTTGTCGCGGGCTTGGATGCTCGCGGTCGGGACGGGGGCGCCCTGCCTCATCATTGACTGCGGGGGGCTCGCCGAGGCCGGGGAGCGCGCCTTCGAGGCCGGCTACCGGGACTTCCTGCGCCAGGCGGAGGGGAGCGCGATTCAGCTCTTGATGTCCACGGCCCGCCGGCCGGTGCGCGATCAGGCCGCCGCCCTCGCGGCGGAGCGCGGCCTGCCGTTCCAGCCCTTCGAGCGGCTCGACAGCGCGGTCTCACATGCGCTGGAGCGGGCGGGGTACTTGTTGATGCGCCGGAGCTAGGCCCCGGCGGAGCGATCTGCGCACGGTGTGATAAAGTTTTCCGCGGTGGGCGACTTTCCGATCGGCTTCGGCAGGTACCAGCTTGTCGAGCTACTGGCCGTCGGAGGCATGGCCGAGCTGTTCGTGGCGACGTCGCCCGGGGAGCACGGCTTCCAGAAGCGGGTCGTCATCAAGCGGCTCCTGCCCCACCTGGTCGCCGATGCCACCTACAAGGCGATGTTCATCGACGAGGCCAAGCTCACGGCCCGTCTGGTGCACCCCAAGATCGCGCAGACCTTCGAGCTCGGGAAGGTCGGTGACGCGCTGTACATCGCGATGGAGCACGTCGACGGCATCGACGTGCTCGCCTTGCTCCGCGAGTCCGCGAGCCGGAAGCGCCGGATCGATCAGCCGCTCGCGGCGTGGGTCGCGCACGAGGTGCTCGACGCGCTCGACTACGCGCACAACCTCACTGGCGAGGATGGCACCCCGGTCGGCATCGTCCACCGGGACATCTCGCCGTCGAACATCCTCCTGAGCCTGCGCGGCGACATCAAGCTCGTCGACTTCGGGATCGCGCGCGCCGTCGATCCGGAGCGCGCCCACAAGAGCAAGAGCGGCACGCTCAAGGGCAAGTACGGCTACATGTCCCCGGAGCAGGTGGTCGAGCAGGGGCTCGACGCGCGCAGCGACCTGTTCTCGGTCGGCGTCGTGCTCGCCGAGCTGCTCACCGGCCGCCGGCTGTTCGCGGCGCCGAACGAGCTCGACGTGCTCCTCATGGTGCGCGACGCCAAGCTCACCCGGTTCGAGAAGTACGGCGGCGACATCGAGCCCGGGCTCGTGTCGATCGTGCGCAAGGCGCTCCGCAAGTCCGTCGACGAGCGGTGGCAGACCGCGGCGGCGTTTCGCGACGCGATCAGCGAGTGGCTCTACGAGCACCGCCACCGCGTCACCCCGCGGACCGTGTCGGACGTGGTGCTCGATCTGCGCGAGGCGGCTCGCGAGCGGCGCCTGCGCCAGCTGAGCGCCGCGTCGGGCGCCGCGGGCGCTGCGGGCGCGGCGGCTGCTGCTGCGGCGGCGGCGCCGACGGCGGCTGCTGCGGCGGCGGAGAGCGCGCGGGTGGAGAGCGCGTCGATGGATCGCTCGTCTGCGTCCGCGGAGCGTCCGTCCTTGGCGAGCGTGTCCGCGGAGCGTCCGTCCCTGGGGAGCATCTCTGCGGAGCGCCCGTCCCTGGAGGTCCTGGCCGCGGAGGCGCCGTCGTCGGAGAGGTCCGCGCCCGCGTCCCGACCCGCGCCTCCGCCCGCGTCCCGGCCCGCGGCTGCGGCTGCGGCTGCGGCTGCGGCTGCAGCTGCAGCTGCGGCCGAGTCTGAGTCCGAGCCCGACGGCATGGTGATGACGATCGAGGACCCCGGCGACAGCATGCCGAACATCTCGGTCACCTACGATCCGCCGCCGGCCGTCGAGGAAAAGCGGCGCCCCGTGACGGCGAGCGAGAATGTGGTCACCCCGCCGCGGCCGGTGATGCCGGTGATGCCGGCGCGTCCGGTGATGCCGCCGCGGCCGGTGGTGCCGGTGATGCCGGCAGTGTCGTCGGCGTCGGCGCCAGCGTCGTCATCGCCATCGCCCTCGCTGCCGTCGGTGCCTTCGCTCCCGCGCATCCCGACGCGCCCCGATCCAGTGCCGGGGCGCGCCAGCGTGCCGGCCATACCGATCGTGCCGGCGGTCCCGGTCGTGCCGGCGCCGCAGCCGGTCGTGCCGGCGCCGGTGGCGCCCGCGGCGGCGCCGCCGGTGGCGCCCGCGGCGGCATCGATGGCGTCGGCGGCGGCACCGATGGCGCCCGCGGCAGCGCCGGTGGCGCCCGCGACGGCGTCGGTGGCGCCCGCGGCAGCGCCGGTCGCGCCCGTGGCGGCGCCGGTCGCGCCGATCATGCCTGCAGCCGCGGCGCCGGTCGCGCCCGTCGCGCCGGCGGCGCCGGTCGCGCCTGCAGCAGCGGCGCCGGTGGCACCCGCGGCGCGGCCGGCATGGACCGCCGCGGCGGCCGCGCCCGAATCGATCCGCATCGAGCGCGCGTCGTCGGGCGCGCCCGCGCGGGCCATGTCCGAGGTCATCGAGGTGCCGATCGCCGACACGATCAGCGCGGCCGTCGAGGCCATCACGCTGCCCGAGATGCTGGCGCCGCCCGCGCTGCGCGCGGAGTACGACCCGGACGAGTCCGGCGCGCCGACCGCCGAGGGCTCGACGGACGCCGTGGACGTCCGCTCGCTCGACGCGGCCGCCGAGGACTCGATGACCCGCGCGTTCGAGGATCTCGAGCCGCCGCCGATGCGCATCGTCCGGCAGCCCACCGAGGCGGAGGCGCTGCGCGCGCGGCCCGCGCCGCCCCCGCTCGCCGACATCTCCGATCCGCCCGACGACACCGGCGACTTCGGCACGACGCCGCCCTTGCGCGTGCTGTTCCGGCTGATGACGGCGCGCGCCACCGGCCTGCTCGTCGTCGCGGTCGGCGGCGTCAAGAAGGAGATCTACGTCCGCGACGGCATGCCCGAGTACGTGTCCTCGAACATCGCGAGCGAGCTGTTCGGCAACTACCTCGTCACGAAGGGCGTCCTCTCCGACGGCGAGCTGGCGATGGCGCTCGCGATGATGCCGCACTACGGCGGCAAGCTCGGCGACACGCTGGTCGGCCTCGGCCTCCTGAAGCCGCTCGAGGTGTTCCGCCACCTGACGCGGCAGGTGCGCACGAAGATCATCGACGTCTGCTCGTGGAACAAGGGCACGTTCAGCTGGTACGCCGGGCGCGAGAACCCGCGCGAGGCGTTCCCGCTCGACTTCAACGCGTTCGAGATCCTCGGCGCCGGCGCCATGGCGATGGCCGACGAGCACGCCGAGTCGTGGATCGAGAAGCACGGCGACGTGCGCCTGCGCGCCGTGCGCAGCCGCCGCGTCGGCCCCGAGCGCTTCGAGGTGCTCGGTCTCGTCCAGCTGTTCGATCTGCTCGACGGCCGGCGCTCGGTCAGCGACGTCGTGGACCTCTCGCCCGAGCACGTCGATCGCCTGCGCACCGGCCGCATGCTCTGCCTGCTCGAGGCCTGCGACCTCGCGCGCCCGGCCTGAGCGGCGGCGGCGGCGGCGTGGCTACAGGCCGCAGGCGGCGCGCGCGCGCGCGAAGCGCTCGGGCTCGGGCGCCTCGATGACGAGCGGGCCGTCGGGGAGCGGCAGCACGATCCGGGCAGCGTGGAGGAAGAAGCCGTCGAGCCCGGCCAGCGGGGCGCCGCCGTAGAGCGCGTCGCCGGTGATCGGCGCGCCGACGTACGCGAGGTGCGCGCGGACCTGGTGCATGCGGCCGGTGCGCGCGGTGCAGCGGACGAGCGCGTGGGCGGCGGTGGCGCGCTCGACGGCGAACGTCGTGTGGGCGGCGAGCCCCTCGGTGTGATCGACGGCAGCGCGCCGGCCGCGCTGCGCGAGCGGCGCCTCGCACTCGCGCGCGACCGGGCGGCCGTCGGTGATCGCGAGGTACTGCTTGTCGATGGCGCCCGCGCTGAACGCGTCGCGCAGCGCGCGGTACGCCGCCTCCGTGCGCGCGGCCACGAGCGCGCCCGACGTGCCGATGTCGAGCCGGTGGACGAGCCCGCCGTCGCGCGCGTCGTCGCCGATCGCGGCGCACTCGGGGAACCGCGCCGCGATCCCGTTCGCGGCGGTGCCGAGCTCGCCGGCGCGCAGCGGCTGCGAGGGCATGCCCGCCGGCTTGGCGACCACGATCACGTCGGGCCGCTCGGCGAGGATCGCGAGCCGCTCCGCCGCGGCCAGATCGGGCGCTGGCCGCAGCGCCTCGCCCGAGACCGGCGCGCGGGCCAGCTCGAGGACGGAGCCCGCCTCGACGCGATCGCCCTTGCGCGCGCGCCGGCCGTCGAGCTTCACGCAGCCCTCGTCGAACAGCTCGGCGATCCGGCGCCGCCCCACGTCGGGGAAGTGGCGCGCGAGCACCTTGTCGGCGCGATCGCCGGTCTCGGACGTGATCTTCACACTGCCTCCAGGAGGATCGCCGGCACCTCACTGTCCGGCGGCACCTCCGTCCGCTCGGCGGCGATCTCGACGAGCGCGTTCGTGCCGAGCAGCGACGACAGCATCGCCGAGCCCTGCTTTTCGTGCGGGTGCGCGACGAGTCCCTCGGCCGTGCGCAGGACGCGCGCGCGCAGGTAGTGCGCGCGGCCCGCCTGCTTGCGGTAGCCGTCCGGCAGGCGCACCGGCGCGCGCGGCCGCTCGAGCACGGACGCGCCCTGCATCGCGAGCAGCGCCGGCCGGAGGAACAGCTCGAAGGCGACCACCGTCGACACCGGGTTGCCCGGCAGGCCGAACACCGGCGCGGTGCCGCGGAGCCCGAACGAGAACGGCTTGCCCGGCTTCATCGCGACCTTCCACAGCTCGGGCGTGACGCCCGCCTCGGCGAGCGCGCCGCGCACGTGATCGCGGTCGCCGACCGAGACGCCGCCCGTGGTGATCACCGCGTCGCACCCCGCGGCCGCCTCGATCATCCGCCGGATCGCCGCCGGATCGTCCCTGGCGATGCCGAGGCGCTCGGGCGCACCGCCCGCCTCGCGCACGAGCGCGCCGAGCGCGTGCATCGACGAGTCGACGAGCTGGCCCGGGCCGGGCTCGACCTCGATGCCGACGAGCTCGTCGCCCGTCGCGATCAGCGCGACCCGCGGCGCGCGCGCGACCGGCACGCGGGCCACGCCGAGCGCGGCGAGCACGCCGAGGTGCCACGGCCCAAGGCGCGTCCCCGCCGCCAGCACTCGCTCGCCGACCGCGACGTCCTCGCCCGCGCGCCGCACGTTGTCGCCCGGCGGCGACGCCGGGAGCACGATCCGCTCGCCGTCGGTCCGCGCGTCCTCCTGGATCACGACCGTGTCGAGCTCGCCCGGCAGCGGCGCGCCGGTGAAGATGCGCACGGCCGCGCCCGGCGGCACCGGCTCCCGCCGCACCTCGCCGGCCGCGACGACACCGGCCACCGGCAGCGTCCCCGGCAGCTCCGCCGCGCGCGCCGCGTACCCGTCCATCGCCGAGTTATCGAAGCCGGGCAGGGCGCGCGCCGCGATCACGTCCGCCGCCAGCACGCGCCCGCACGCGTCGTCGATCGGCACCGCCTCGGCCGGGAGCCGCGGCACTCGCTCGAGCACGGCGCGCATCGCCTCGGAGACCGATCGCACGCGGGCACTATACGCGACCTCGTCGCCCCCGGCCCGCCGACGCGCCCGCCGGCAGCGGCCATCTCCGAACAGGCCCGCGCAGCTCCCTCCAGCGCTGGGCGCGCCCGGCTCGCATCCTGCGTCACCCTGCATGTCTGCATGTCGATGTGTTGATCTGCGGCGCGGCGGCCTCACGCTCCGGCAGCTCCTCGGCGAGCGTCCGGCACGCTGCGCCCACGTGGGCTGCTCGCGCGGCTACGGGTGGTGCGGCCGGGCTCGATTCGCCCGGGCCCGACGACGCGGCGGCATCACGGGCCGCAGCGGGTGGCGGCATCACGGACAGCGGCGGCGTCATCACGGATCGCAGGCGCGTCGTTGTCACGAGCGGCGCACCGTGCTCACGTGGGCTGCACCGGCGAGCTATCCGCCCTCGGCGGGGCGGCTGCTCGCGCGGCTACGGGCGGTGCGGCCGGGGGCGGTACGGCCGGGGGCGGTGCGGCCGGGCTCGATTCGCCCGGGACCGACGACGCGGCGGCATCACGGATCACAGCGGCAGCGGCACCACGGACCACAGGCGCGTCGTTGTCACGAGCGGCGCGCCGTGCCCACGTGGGCTGCACCGGCGAGCTATCCGCCCTCGGCGGGGAGGCTGCTCGCGCGGCTACGGGCGGTGCGACTGGGGGCGGCGCGGCTACGGGCGGTGCGGCCGGGCTCGATTCGCCCGGGCCCGACGACGCGGCGGCATCACGGGCCGCAGCGGGTGGCGGCATCACGGACCACAGGCGCGTCGTTGTCACGAGCCGTGCGCCGTGCCCACGTGGGCTGCACCGAACGGCAGTAGGCGCGAATCCTGTGCTCCTCCCACGTCACGAGCAGTGCGCCGTGCCCACGTGGACTGCACCGGCGAGCTATCCGCCCTCGGCGGGGAGGCTGCTCGCGCGGCTACGGGCGGTGCGGCCGGGGGCGGTGCGGCCACGGGCGGTGGGCCCGGGCACGACGACGCGGCAGCGGCATCACGGATCACAGCGGCAGCGTCATCTCGGACAGCGGCGGCCTCATCACGGACCGCAGGCGTGTCGTTGTCACGAGCGGCGCACCGTGCCCACGTGGGCAGCACCGGTGAGCTCTCCGCCCTCGGCGGGGAGGCTGCTTGCGCAGATGTAGCCGGTGCGGTCGCGCTTGACGGGCTCGAGCGCAAAGCCATAGCAGTGTCATCGTCAATGACGCTGCGCTGATCTCGCGGCTTACGGAACTCGAATGTCACGTGGTCTGGCGCCGCACCGGAAATCACGAGCTTTCCCAAGTGGACGGCTTTGTGGTGGAGGTCGCAAATGGTGATGATGTTTCCAAGCTCGTGGCCGCCGCCGCGGCTCTGGTACTCGATATGGTGCAGGTCGAGCCCGATGTTCCGGCGGCACCCGGGCACTGTGCAGCAGTGCCCATCTCTCGCCAATACCTGCTCTCGCTTGCGGGCCGTGACGGTGGTGGTCGCGCGCTCCGGCGCGCTGGCATCGAGCGAGCCCAGGTGGACGGCGTCGCAGGCGGCACACTCGGCCACGGCCGGGTCGATCTCGATGTCCCTGCCGCCGCTGTACTGCCATGCACGCTTGCAGTCCGGGCATTGCTTGATAGCGATCTTGTAAGCGGGCGAGCCGGTCCCGTTGTCGCCGCAACCACCGCCGCAACCAATGCCATCGCCGGCACAGCCGCCGCTGTAGGCCCTGCGGAACACCGACGAGATCAGCTCATCGTCGGACATCCGCTGGCCATGCTCCTCGGCGGCGAGCGCGTGCATCTTGCGCCAGAGATCATAGGTCTCCGGCGAGACCTCGATGGTGATTGTCCTGCGGTGGAGGCTCGGCTCGGTCTCGTCAGTGGGCAGGTGACCGGGCCTGTGGCCGGACACCATCGCCTCGATCTCGCGCAAGCTCTTGCCGTGCGCCGCCTCGATCCATGCCGCTTCGGTATCGGGCACGGCGACTCGAGACAGCTCGCGCACGGCTGAATGCGCGAGATCGCCTCGCTCCAGCGCCTCGGCGAGCAGAGGTAGCTCGGCAATGGTGCGCGCGACGCGGAGTCGCTCGGCCGCCGTGCGCGGCGCGTAGCCCATCGCGCGCTCCATGTACTCGAGCATCGAGCCGAAGCCCCAGCCACGCCACAGCTTCAGCTCTTCGGCGTAGCGCAGCAGGTTTGCTTCCTCGGCATCGAGCGCCGCTCGTCGGGCCGCGATACCGCGGAGCTTCTGGTCTACTCTCGTCCACTCCGCCGCGTGCTCTAATTCCCACGCCTTCGCCGCGGCCACGTGGTCTGCCCACGAGCTCGGCCCGTGCTGGTCGTTCAGGTCATTGGCCATGAATACCTCCCGCATCGCCGTGAGCTCCATGAGGCCGATTCGGCATCATTGCAGGCATATCCTCTTCCACGCTGGTACTCGCTCTATCCATCGCCGCTCTGCTCGTTGGTCGCGACGACCCAGCGGAGATCATCTTGTTGAGCAGGAAGTGTATCCGCTGCTCGAGAGACTCGCTCAGTATCCAGTTTCTTTAATAACCCATTATTGGATGCACACCCATCAATGTCAAGGAGCTTCAGCTGAATATCATGCACGCTGTAATTGATTAAATTCTGATTCCGTAGTTGGATGGTTTGCTGTGGGCTCTGCCGCGCTGATCTGGACACCTGCAGGTGCCAGTCAATCGATCTGCTGCTGCCTCACTGCACTGCACACCCGCTCGTCCGCGACCGGCCGCTCGTGCTCGTCGTGCTCGGGTCAACCAACCAGCTTTGCTGCCTCGTTGCACTGCACCCCTTCATGCGGCACGGCCTCCACTGCATGGCACAACCCACACTCCTTACCCCAGGCTCCGGAGCCTCCGAGCGGCGGCGGGCCTCTCGCCCGCCAGCGCGCCACGCGCTCGTCCCGTGCCGAGCGCGTCTCGGGCGCGCGCGTTCTTCTATCTTCCTCGAGCTTTGCGGCGGCGCCTCGCTATTCCACCGCCCTTCAGGCGCTCGGCGCGGCGACGAGCGCGGGAGCGCGCGAGGGCGAGGCCCGCCGTCGCGAGGCGGAGCCTTGGCCCTTCGTGCGCAGTGCGGGAGCTGCGGCGCCCGCTGTCCCCGTGCCCGGGGCGCCCCCGTGCCCGCGCGCCCGTGCGCCCGCTGGCCGTGCGCCCGCTGGCCGTGCGCCCGCTGGTCGCGCCGCCCGCTGGTCGCGCCGCCCCACCCCGGCCCGCTATCTAGGCCTCCGCAATCCCTGGCTCGTCGGTGTGCCTCACGTCCGGCGCCGTCGCCACGGGTACAGGCCGCCTCGGCCGATCATGCGCTGCCGCTCCCAGCGCACGCCGGCGAACGCCTGCTCGACGCCGTGCTCCAGGATCGGCGGGCCGTAGACGAGCCGGCCATCGGCGTTGTCGAAGAAGCGGCCCATCGGATCGATCATCACGTAGGAGCCGGTCATGTCCTCGTTGTCCTCGGCGACCGGCGGGAAACCCTCGGCGGCGAGGTGGGCGTGGCGCTCGAGGTACGCGCGGAACTGCGCGGCGGTGATGAGCAGCGGCTCGACGCGGCCATCGTTCTGGCCATCGATCGGCAGGACGCGGAAGACCTTCCAGCGCTCGGGCCGGATCGTCCTCACGAGGTCGGTCATGTCCTCGTCGCAGCTCCACGCGGTGACGACGGTGTTGAGCTTGATCCGGCTCCCGCGCGCGCGCGCGAGCCGGGCCAGCTCGATCGATCGGCGGACGTGGCCGCCGCGGCCGCGCCCGAGCCGCGTGCAGACGTCTTCGTCGGCGGAGTCGACCGACAGGCCGATCCAGTCGAGGCTCTCGGCGTGGTGCTCGAGGATCGGCTGCAGGCGCTCGCCGTTCGAGACGACGCACGTCGTGAGCCCGCGGGCGTGCGCGGTCTCGATCAGATCGCCCAGGAACGGGCACAGCGTCGGCTCGCCGCCCACGAACGTGATCTTCTCGCAGTGGGGCGCGATCTGCTCGACGACGCGGATCGCTTCGTCTCGGGACAGCCGTCCCGGGACGTCGTCGAAGACGGCGAAGCAGAACTTGCAGTTGTAATTGCAGGGTTTCCAGACATGGAAGTTCACGGCGATGAGGTCCATCCGGGTCTCCGTGCGCGGTTGGGTCGCGCAGAGGGAGGAGTCGCCGCCCCCGGTTTCGTGTAATCGGCTCGGTCGATTTTTTCGATTTTCGCCAAGCCGCTGGAACCGCTGGCGAACCTCAATCGTCGGGCGTGCGGCCGTCGTCGCGCAGACAGTCGCCCAGCTCTCGCCGCAGCTTCTTGACCGCGTTGTGGAAGATGTAGCGAGCCTCCTCTTCGCGGAGCCTCCAGCGCGCGCCGATCTCGCGGAACCGGAGCCCATCCACGAGCCGGCTCCGCAACACCGCGGCGGGCTGCTCCTCCAGCGTGCAGAACGTGTAGTCCCACACCTGCTGCAGCACATGCTCGCGGTACGCGGACGACGTGGAGGAGCAGGACGGCGGCGGGGCGCGTTCATCCACGTTGTCGCAGGTCAGGGTGCGCCGCCCGGACTGCACGACGCGGACGGCCTGGTTGCGCATGACCGTGAAGAAGTACGCGCGCAGATCGTCGGGCGGTGGCTCGCGCAGGCAGGTCTTCAGCAGCGCGTCCATCACGATGTCGTCGGCGTCGTAGGTGCTGATCCTGTACGTGGATCGGAGGCGCGTCTTGCCCGCGCCGATCTCCTCCGCGAGCGTCGTGAAGCAATCGGGCCCGGAGCCGAGCACGCCCAGCGCCGAGCCGCCGCCATCGCCGCCATCCCCCAGGAGCTCGCAGGCCGGCGCGGACGAGCTGCGGGCGAGCTCTGGCGCTACCTCGTCGGCCGCGATGCATAGCCCCACGAGCTGCGCGTCGATGAAGCCCGCGGCGGCGCGCAGCGGCGCAAGCTCGACGTGCGCGGCGAGCTGCTGCACCTTGGCTCTCTGCCAGTGCGACTTGCGGAGCGCGAAGCCGCCGATGCCGAGGAGGATCAGCGTCGCGGTCAAAAGCCCGGTGCGGTAGGGAGACGACAGCCCCCACGCCTTGATCGGGCTCCAGATCTTGTCGAGGACAGCCCCGGTGTACAGGACGCCCATCAAGATGAAAAAATACGCATTGGCCAGGGTAACGATCGTCGCGAGTGGATATGGGAAGTACGGGGATCGATTCCAGCCGGCCACGGTGACGCCCCCGAGCGCGAGCAGGAGGCCCGCCGCCGTGACCGCCACAGGGTGGCGGCTGTAGGCGCTCTCGGGGGGCCTCTCGGCTTCGGGATCAGCCTCGGGATCTGGCGCCGCGCGCCGCGCGATCGCCGTCACCGCGATCGCGAGCAGCAGCACGGCGTCCAGCACGATCGCGGCGGTCACGCAGGTCCCGAACGTGCGCGGTTCGAGGCCGCCCGTGCGGACCAGGATCGAGCCCGAGACGCCCATGACGCTGGCCACGATGGCCACCCACGCGATCGCTACGAGCTGGACGAGCACGCCCACCGCGAACACCACCACGCCGGCCTGGAGCGCGAGCTTCATGCCAGGCGTCACTCGCGGGCTCGGGAGATCGTCCGAGCCCGCGGGCTCGATCGCCGCGCCCCCCCGCAGAGCCATACGCGAGCTCCATTGTGCAGGAAGCGGAGGGTGGTGGATAGATGGTCGATCGAGGGCCGGTGGGCGGCGGCGCGCCCGGCCGGATGCGCATAAGGTAGGGCATGCGAGTGCTCCGGCTGCTCGAGGTCCAGCGCGCGAGGGAGTGCATCTCCGTCGCGTGCAGCCTCGATGACCTGCGGTTCCACTTCACGGTCTGGTACGAGGACGTCGATCTGCACGAGCTGGCGGCGCTGCACGGCGACGAGCTGCTCGATCGGCTCGCGTTCCACATCGCGATGTTCCAGATCAACGCGGTGTGCAGCCTGCGGCCGGACACGATCGAGCTCGGCGCGTACGCGCGGTTCGCCACGCCGCGGCTCATCGAGCTCTGGCGCACCGTGTTCCGCCGCGTGTGGGCGCAGTGGCGGTGGGAGCACGGCCTGCCGGACTACGCCGGCCCCGTGTTCGTCGACGCGCCGGCCGCCGCGGACGCGCCGGCCCGCCCGGCACGGGTCGCGCCGGGGCCGGTCGACTGGCTCGTGTTCTGCGGCGGCGGCAAGGACAGCCTCGTGGCGCTCAAGCTGTTCGAGCGCGGCGGCCTGCCGTTCGCGACGCTCGGCTACGCGCACTCGATCTACGGCGACGCGGCCCGCCAGCACGCGCTGCTCGATCGCGTGGCGGGCGGCACCGCGCGCGCGCGCGCCGAGCGGCAGTGGGTGATCGACGACTTCATGGACGCGCCCGTCGTCGCGCTGCGGCCGTCGCTCGGCGCGCGCTCGCTGCTCGCGGCCGAGACGCCCGCGTCGGTGTTCGCCGCGCTGCCGCTCGCGCTCGCGCGCGGCTACCGCGGCCTCGTCGTCGCGCACGAGCGCGGCGCGAACACCGGGAACCTCGTGTGGCCGGCCACCGGCGAGGAGGTCAACCACCAGTGGGGCAAGGGCTGGGAGGCCGAGCGGCTGCTCGACGAGTACGTGCGCGCCGAGCTGCTCGCGGGCGTCCGCTACTTCAGCGTGCTGCAGCCGGTGCACGACGAGGTCATCTTCGAGCTGCTCGCGCGCGACGCCGAGCTCGCGCCGACCACGCACTCGTGCAACGTGCGGAAGCCGTGGTGCGGCGCGTGCGCGAAGTGCGCGTACGTCTGGCTGCAGATGGCGGCACACCTGCCGGGCCCGATCGTCGACGCGACGTTCGGCGACGACCTCGGCGAGCGCGCCGAGAACGAGCGCTGGTTCCGCGAGCTCCTCGGCCTCGCCGAGCACACGCCGTTCGAGTGCGTCGGCGGCGTCGCCGAGTCGCGGCTCGCGCTCGGCCAGCTCGCGGCGCGCCGCTCGCTCGGCCCCCGGCTCGCGCGGCTCGCCGCCCTGGTCGGCCCGCTCGATCTCGCCGCGCTCGGCGGCCCGCTCGTCGCGGTCGGCGCGGAGCACGGCATGCCGCCCGAGGTCGCGGCCCGCGTGATGCCGCAGCTCGAGGCGGCGGCCGCCGCGGCGCGCGCGCGCCTCAAGTAGCGGCTCAGCAGCCGGCGGCCATCCAGAGGTGCATGCGACCCTGCGGATCGGGATCGGTGCGGAACACGCGCCAGCCGGCGGCCGAGAGGATCGATGCGAGGGCGGCGCGCGCGTGCTTGTAGCAGTGCTCGGTCACGATGGCCTCGCCGCGCTCGAAGCGGATCGGCTCGCCGCCGACGCGCACCGTCTGGCGCCGCAGGCTGACGAGGTGCATCTCGACGCGCGAGCGCGCCGCGTCCCACACGGCGCGGTGCTCGAACGCCTCGAGCTCGAACGCCGCGTCGTGCGTGCGGTTCACGTGGGCGAGCACGTTCTGGTTGAAGGCGGCGGTCACGCGCTCGCGGTCGTCGTAGGCGCGCTCGAGGGACTCGCGATCGTTGTTCGAGTCGGCGCCGAGCAGGAGGAGCCCGCCGGGGCCGGCGAGCGCGCGCAGCCGCGCGAGGAAGGCGAGCGCCTCGTCGGGCTCGAAGTTGCCGATCGTGGAGCCGGGGAAGAACGCCAGCGAACGCGCCGGGCGGCGCGCGGGGCGCGGCAGCTCGAGCGAGCTCGTGTAGTCGCCGCACACGGGCTGCACCTCGAGCTCGGGGAACTCGGCGCGCAGCGCGCGGGCGTTGTCCTCGAGCTGCTCGCGGCTGATGTCGATCGGCACGTAGCCGGCCGGGCGCTCGAGCGCGCCGAGGAGCATGCGCGTCTTGATGCCGGCGCCGCTGCCGGGCTCGATCACGCGCGCGCGCGGCCCGACGGCGGCCGCGATCGCGGGCAGGTGCGCCTCGAGCAGCGCCAGCTCGTTGCGCGTCGGGTAGTAGTCCTCGAGCGTGCAGATCTGCTCGAACAGCGCGGCGCCGCGCGCGTCGTAGAGCAGCCGGCACGGCAGGTGCTTCCGCGGCGCGCGTAGGCCCGTGAGCACGTCGTCGCCATCGGGCGCGGCGTCGTGCTCGGTCTCGTGTCCCGGCTCGGTCGGCGCGTGATGGCCGAGCGACGGGGAGAGGTCGTCCGCTTGCTGCGCCGGACGGATCCGGTTCATGGCACGGCTCCAGCTCATGCTGCCTCCTGCGTCATGTCCTTCGCGACCCGCGCGCCGGACATCTGCCAGCGCGCGCCGGGGGGGAAGAAGTTGCGGTACGTGGCGCGTACGTGCCCGCGCGGCGTCAGGCACGAGCCACCGCGCAGCACCTGCTGGCCCGACATGAACTTGCCATTGTACTCGCCGAGCGCGCCCGCGAGCGGGTGGAAGCCGGGGTACGCGGCGTACGCGCTCGCGGTCCACTCCCAGACATCGCCGAGCAGCTGGGTGGGCGTATCGCTGTCCCCCGCCGGCGCGGGGCAGAGGAGGCCGTCGTCGGCGAAGTTGCCGCGCTCGGCCGGCGCGCCGCGCGCGGCGAGCTCCCACTCGGCCTCCGTCGGCAGCCGCCCGCCGAGCCAGCGCGCGATCGCGTCGGCCTCGTAATAGCTCAGGTGGCACGCGGTGGCGGCCGGATCGATCGCGCGGACGCCGCCGAGCGTGTAGTGCGTGCCGTCGCCGAGCCAGTACAGCGGCGCGGTCCAGCCCTCGGCCGTCGCGGCGTGCCAGCCGTCGGCGAGCCACAGCCGCGGCTCGCGGTAGCCGCCGTCGGCGATGAACGCGAGCACCTCGCCGTTGCTGACCGGCCGCGCCGCGAGCGCGAACGGCCGGACGAGGACGTCGTGCGCGGGCCGCTCGTTGTCGAACGCGAAGCCAGCATCGGCGGCGGCGCCGATCCGGATCACCGCCCCGTCGCCGACCGTCCGGGCATCGGACACGCGCCGCGGATCGATCGTGCAAAAGCGCAGCTCGCCCGCGCTCGCGCCCGCGCCCGCGCTCGCGCCCGCCGGCACCGCCAGATCGGTGCGGTACGCCGGGTGCAGCGGCTGCGTCCCGAGCGCGTATTTGATGTCCGTCAGGATCAGCTCCTGGTGCTGCTGCTCGTGGTGCAGCCCGAGCTCGAGCCGCGCGAGCGCGTCCGCGTCGAGCCCGCCCTCCGCGAGCGCGCGGCCGACCCGGCGATCGACGTCCTCGCGGTACGCGAGCACGCGCTCGAGCCCCGGCCGCGAGATCATCCCGCGCCGCGCGCGCGGGACCCGCGGGCCGACCGCCTCGTAGTAGCTGTTGAACAGGAACTCGAACGCCGGATCGAACGCCAGCTCGCCGAGCACGAACGACTCGAAGAACCACGTCGTGTGCGCGAGGTGCCACTTCGAGGGGCTCGCGTCGGGCATCGGCTGCAGCTGCTGATCCTCGGCGGACAGCGGCGCGCACAGCTCGACCGTGTGCGTACGCACGGCGGAATAGCGCGCGACATCAGGAGCGCTCATTCGCAGATGGTTTGAGCACAAACGGGGCCAGCGAGCGAGTCGCTGGCGCCCGAATCGAGCGTGATTCGCCGTACGGGCGCCCATGCGCGGTCTCCCCAGCGGCCGCGGGCTCGCTCGCTAGCCGTCGAGCTCCGGGTAATGACGGAAGACGTCGTGCTCGCTGAACGGCAGCCGGCGCTCCGACGCCAGATAGCTCGCGAGCCGCGGCCGCATCCCGACGCGATCGTGCAGCGCGATCAGGCGCGGCAGCTCGCGGGAGATGCGCTCGAACGCGCGCGGGAACGCGAGCCGGAGGCCCTCGATCACCTGGAACGCGGACAGATCGACGTAGCTGATCTCCGTTCCCACGAGCACGCCCGCGCCGCCGGTGTGATCGTTCCGCACGATCGTGCGCTCGAGGTAGCGCAGGAACTGCGGCATGCGGTAATCGCGGAACGCTGCGGCGCGCAGCTTCGCCGGCTCCACCTGCGTCTCGTACGCGCGCTCGACGGTGATCGGGTGGTGCGTGTCGTGCACCTCGGTGACCAGATCCGCGATCGTCAGCGCCACCGAGCGCGCCACGAGCTGCTCCTGCGGAAACAGCGGCGCGAGCCCGAGCTTCTCGCCGAGGAAGCTCGTGATCGCGGCCGTGTGCGAGAGCCATAGATCGTCGACGCGCAGGAACGGCGGCGCGAACGGCATGAGCGGCGCTCCCTCGCCGTGCATGATCCGGTTGAGTCGATCGAGGCCGTCAGACGTGCGGCAGACATCGACGTAATCGACGCCGCTATCCTCGAGCACCAGCCGCACGAACTCGCCGCGGCCCTGGATCTGAGGCCAGTAGAACAGCTCGAGGATCATGGCGGCAGCGTACCGCTACAGTCCGGCCTCGCGATACGTGCCTCGGTCAGCAACCACGCGGCCGCCGCCGCCGGAGTCGCCTTGTCGCGCTCTCGATCGACCATGAGGTTCGCCTGGCGGATGAGCGGCGCGGTCAGCGCGCCGCGCAGAGGCGCCAGCGCACAGCTCACGCGCGCGTCATCGGCGATCTTCTTGCCGAGCATGATCATCGCGTCGTACGGCGGCAGCGCGCTCGCCGGATCCTCCAGCACGACGAGGTCGTACGCCGCGATTCGCCCGTCGCTGGAGAACGCCGAGATCACGTCGACGTCGCGGTGCGTGAGCGCGTCGTAGAGCAGCGTCGGGTCGTAGCTCGCGGTGCGGCTGAACGCGAGGCCGTACGCGCCACGGACCTGCGCCCACTCGCGCCGGCTGAAGAACTCGTAATCGGCGCCCATCGCGAGCGTGCGAGCGTGGCGCGCCAGATCGTCGAGCGTGCGCAGCCCGAGCTGTGCGCCTGTGTCACGCCGGATCGCGAGCGCGTACGCGTTCTCGAACCCCAGCGAGCCGAGGCTGCGCATGCCGTGCTCGCGCGCGAGCCACGCCTCGACCTCGGCGAGGATCTGCCAGCGCGGCAGGCCGGCCTCGCGCCGCATGTAGTTCGTCCACACGGTGCCCGAGTAGTCGACGTAGGCGTCGATCTCGCCGTCGCGCAGCGCCTCGAAGATGACGGTGGAGCCGAGGCTCGACGCGACCTCGACGGCGATCCCCGCCGCGGCGAGGCGCGCGCGCAGGACCTCGACGAGCACGTACTGCTCGGTGAACGTCTTGGCGCCGAGCTTCACGCGCGTCACGGCGGGCCGCTGGCCGGCGCGCAGGGCAGCGGGCACGCCACCGCCGCTGCGCGAGCCATCGCCGTCGCCTGTCGCGAGCTGCGGCAGGACGCCGAGCACGAGGACCGCGAGCGCGGCGAGCGCGGCGGCCGGGTAGAGAGCGCGGCGCCGATCGCGGCCGGCGAGCGCGCGCTCCGCGGCGCCGAGCAGCGCGTCGAGCGCGACCGAGAGCGCGGCGGCCGCGGCCACGCCGACGAGCAGCATCGACCAGTTGCGCGTCTGCAGGCCCGCGAAGATGTAGTTGCCGAGGCACGGCTGGCCGACCGGCGTCGCGAGCGTGGCGGCGCCGACGGTCCACACCGCGGCCGTCCGGATCCCGGCGGCGATCACCGGCGCCGCGAGCGGCAGCTCGACGCGGAGCAAGATCTGGCGATCGGTCATGCCGAGGCCGCGCGCCGCTTCGACGATGGTCGCGTCGACGCCGTGCAGCCCGGTGATCGCGTTGCGCGCGATCGGCAGGATCGCGTAGAGCGTCAGCGCGATCACCGCTGGCCCGAACCCGAACGCCGGGATGCCGATGCCCAGCCCGCCGGTGTTCGCGAGCACCGGCACCATGAGCGCGAGCAGCGCGAGGCCCGGCACTGTCTGGATCACGCCGGCCACGGCGAGCACGCCGGCGGCCGCGCGCGGGCGGCGCGCGATGGCGAGCGCGAGCGGCAGGCTGATCGCGATGCCGGTGGCGAGCGCGACGAGCGCGATCGCGAAGTGGCTCGCGAGCAGGGGCGGCAGGCCGCGCAAGAGCTCGGTCATGGTTGGCCTTGACCCAGCTCCCGCAGCGCGTCGGCCTGGTGGCGCACCATGCCCATGAGCTTGGCGACGTAGTCGTCGGCGGGCGCGGTCATCAGCTCGGCCGGCGTGCCGACCTGCCGCAGCTCGCCGCGGTACATGACGGCGATCCGATCGGCGAGCGTCAGCGCCTCGATCAGATCGTGCGTGACCATGATCGTCGTGAGCCCCAGCTCCTTGTGGATCGTCCGCAGCTCGTCCTGCAGCGCGGCGCGCGTGATCGGATCGAGCGCGCCGAACGGCTCGTCGAGCAGGAGCACGCTCGGCTTCGCGGCGAGCGCGCGCGCGACGCCCGCGCGCTGGCGCTGGCCGCCCGAGAGCTGATCGGGGAACCGCTCGCGGTACACCGCGGGATCGAGCCCGACGAGCGCGAGCAGCTCGTCGGTGCGCGCGTGGATCGCGTCCTTGCTCCAGCCGAGCAGGCGCGGCACCACCCCGACGTTGTCGCCCACCGTCTGGTGCGGGAACAGCCCGGCCTGCTGGATCACGTAGCCGATCGTCCGGCGCAGCGCGACGATGTCGTGCGCCCGCACGTCCTTGCCGTCGACGCGCACGCTGCCCTCGTCGGGATCGATCAGCCGATTGACCATCTTGATGAGCGTGGTCTTGCCGCTGCCCGACTCGCCCAGCACGGCGACCAGCTCGCGCGCCGCCACACGCAGCGCGACGTGCCGCACGGCCCACCGCTCCTCGCCGCCGCTGCCGTAGCGCTTGGAGACCTCCACCAGCTCGATCACGCGCGCGAACCTACCGCGCCTCGGGCGACGGCGGGCCGCTTCAGGCCGCGTACTTCGCCGCGCAGCGCCCCCGTACTTCCACGACGGCGCCACGCCGCCGACGCCGCCGACGCCGCCACGCCGACGATGCCGACGTCGAGCGTCAGCGAGCGGGCGGCGCGCGCGATCAGCCAGTGCCTGTTGTCGCGGCCGATCGGCCCAGCTCCCGATCGATCGACGGCCGCAGCACCGCGGCGTCCGCCAGGTCGCGCGCGCGCTCGTACGTGCGGGCGTGGAGTGAGCCCGCCAGCATGCCGCGAATTTCATCGTCCGGGAGGTAAAGGCTGGACCAATTCTCATCCCAGGGGCCGAAAAAAGTGACGGTGAGCTTCATTTCTGGGTTCCGGAGGTCGGGCCGGTCATCGACAATCGTCCGCGGTGGACTACGCGGCGTTGATCGCGATTATTCGGGCGGGGGTTCGCGAGATCTCGTTCGAGAGCACGATTCGCGGGGCTGTGGTGATCCGGCGGCTCAGCGCGGACCTTCCGGAGAGCGAGTCCATCCCTGGGCTGTCTCCGGCGCAGCGCGTGATGGAGGTCGTGCGGCGCACCATCAGCCAGGCGCACGAGGTGCACCCGATGCCCGATCGGTGGGGCGAGGGCCATGTCGTCGTGTTCTGTCGCCAGGTGACCGAGGAAGATCAGCAGTGGGACTTCACGGTCGAGGTGGCCGTCGATCGCTCGCAGAACGCCGTGATCATGGACGCCCGCGTGACGCACCCCGACGGGCTCCCCGAGGACGACTGGCGGACGCCCGTGCCGGGGAGCTTCTCGTTCGGGCTGATCGCGTGCCCTTGCTGCGGTCACGCCACGCTGACCCAGCGCGGCCGGCACGAGATCTGTCCGGTGTGCCTCTGGGAGGACGACGGGCAGGACAACGCCGAGGCCGATCGCTGGCGCGGCGGCCCGAACCCGGTGAGCCTGCGCGAGGGCCGCGTGAACTTCCTCCGGTTCGGCGCCAGCGTCGAGGGCGACTGCGAGGCGGTCCGGCGCCCGACGCCCGAGGAGGTGCGGCTCCGCCGGTTCGACGAGTACGGGAGCGAGCTCACGGGCGAGTGATCGCCCCGGCCGCCGGGCCCGTCTCGCCGCGCTGCGCGTCTGCTGCCCGGTGCTACGCTCGCCCGCGTGGCCGGAGCCTCGCGTGGCTGGATCGGCGCGAGCCTCCTGCTCGCGGCTGCCCTCGCGGCCGCCCTCTGGCTCTGGCGGGTGACGCGCGCGCCGGAGCCGCCGCCGCCGCTCGAGCCCGCCGCCGCGTCGCCCGCGCCCGGCGCACCCGCCGCCGCGCTCGTGCCGCCGCGGCCGCGCGGGCCGGCGCCATCCATGCCGGCGATCACCGCGCTGCGCGCCGCGCCCGTGACGCCGCGGGAGGTGCAGCACCTCCTCGATCCGTGCACGGAGCTCGCGGAGCCGCTCACGCCCATTCCGGCCGGCTTCGAGGCGCACGCCGATCAGGGCATCACGATCGCGTGGTCGCCCGGCGCGCCCGCCGTGGGGCCCGTCGACGCGCCGCTGCGGCCGCTCTCGCTCGCGCACCTCGTCACCGGCATTCTCGAGGAGGCCGCGCAGCTCACCGGCACGCCGCGGCGCGCCGAGCTGACGGTGATCGTCTACCCCTCGCGCGACGAGTTTCACACTGCGACGAAGGCGCCGCGCTGGGCGATGGGCCTCTACGACGGCGTTGTGCGCGTGCCCGCCGACCCCAGCGGCGAGCTCGGCATCGCCCTCCCGACCTTGCGCCACGAGGTCATGCACGCGCAGCTGCACGCGGCCGTCGGCTGCATGCCCGTCTGGTTCAACGAGGGCGCCGCGATGTACTTCGCGGGCACCGCGCCTGCGCGCGACTGGCTCGCGATGCTGCGCGCGCCCGCGCCGCTCGAGCTGTTGCTCCTCGAGCTGCCCGCGCTCGACGAGCGCGCCACGCCGCAGGTCGATCGCCTGTACGCGCAGAGCCTCGCGATGGTCCTCTACCAGGCCGAGCGGGCCGGCGCGCCCAGCCTCGCGCCCGCCGTCGCCGCGCTCGCCGACGGCAACCGCGCGTCGCAGCGCGACGGGCTCGCGCTGTGGTCGCGCCTGCACCCGCGGACCGATCACGCCGCCGTCCTGGACGCGCTGGCGCGCCGGATCTTCGGCGTCCCCGCCGCCGAGCTCGGCGCCATGCTCGACGGCCCGCTCTGCTGTCACGGCCTCGCGCGCGCGACCGAGCTCTCGTGCCGGGCCACGGCGGCGCGCCCGGGCCGCGCGCAGTGGCTCGACGAGACCACGTCACCGCGCGCGAGCTGCCGCGCTCGCTGGTGAGCCGCCGCGCCTAGCGACGGCGGCGGCGCAGCAGCGCCAGCCCGACGATCAGCGCGCCGAGGATGCCCGTCCGCGCCGACTCGCGGCTCGTGCTGCAGCAGCCGCCCGCCGGGTCGCCCGGGTTGTCCGGGTTCATGCCCGCGTCGCCCGTCGGGTCCATGCCCGCGTCGGGCGGCGGCGGCGCGTTCGGCGAGATGTTGACCGTCGCGCAATGATAGTAGAAGCAGGGCTGCGCGTGGTTCGCCATGTACTCCAGGACCTGGAGGACGCAGTTCGTGCACGTCATCCCCGCCGGGATCGGCACCTGCATCGTCTGGGTCGGATTGGGGAACTGGGCCGTGTGCGGGAGCAGGCCGTCGGCGAGCACCGGCAAGGTCGGGTTCGCGACCGGCTGGAGCCCGTTGCACTGCGCGTTCGCCACCGTCGGGGCCGCGGGCAGCCCCGCCATGTTCTGCGCGAGCGCGACGCGGTAGTGGCCCGGGTGGGCGATCGTCTCGGTGATCGAGATCGACAGCATCGTGCCCGACTGGACCGCCGTCACCATGTTCGTCGGCATCAGGGTGCCCGTGTCCGGCCCGCACGGCGCGGTCTTCTGCGGATCGCCGTACATGGCGCTCTGCTGCGAGTAGGCCGCCGGCGTGTTCAGCTTGAAGTGGGCTTCGGCCGTCGCGGCGATGCCGAGCACCGCGAGGCACGTAACGAGCAGGGTCGTGCGGGTCATGAGGGCCGAGAGTACACAAGATCGCTCGGCGCGCGCCTCTTTGTTCGAGCGCGGGGCTCGCTGCCACCTACCATCCGTAGGCATGATGTCCGGTGTTCGGACCGGCGCCGCGCCGAGGAGGGCGCCTGAGCCCGCCTTAGCCCACGAGCTTCGCGAAGCGGGCCAGATCGATGTTACCGCCGCTCACGATCACGCCGACCCGGCTCCCGCGGATCGGCACGCCGCCGCCGCGCGCGCCCGCGAAGCCGAGGCAGCCCGTCGGCTCGACGACGAGCTTCATTCGCTCGGCGAAGAAGCGCATCGCAAAGACGAGCTCGGCGTCGGTCGCCGTGAGGATGCCCGCCACCTCGCGGCGGATGATCGCGAACGTCAGCTCGCCGAGGTGCTGGGTCTGCGCGCCGTCGGCGATCGTCTCCGGCGTCGGGATCTGCACGATCTCGCCCGCCCGCAGCGAGCGCTGGCCGTCGTTGCCCGCCTCCGGCTCGACGCCCCACACGCGGCAGCGCGGCGAGGCGGCGCGCGCGGCGAGCGCGCTGCCGCTGATGAGCCCCCCGCCGCCGAGCGGCACGAACAGGTGATCGAGCTCGCCGACCTCCGCGAACAGCTCCGCGGCCGCCGTGCCCTGACCCGCGATCACGTCCGGGTGATCGAACGGCGGGATCACCGCTCCGCCGCGCTCGTCCGCGAGCCGCCGCGCGATCGCCGCGCGATCCTCGAGGAAGCGATCGTACGTGATGATCTCGGCGCCGTAGCCGCGCGTCGCCGCTACCTTGGATGCGGGCGCGTCGGTCGGCATCACGATCGTCGCCGGGAGCTCGAGCAGCCGCGCCGCGAGCGCGATCGCCTGCGCGTGATTCCCTGACGAGAACGCGATCACGCCCGCGCGCCGGTCTTCCGGCGCGAGCCGCGCGAGCGCGTTGTACGCCCCGCGGAACTTGAACGCGCCGACCCGCTGCAGGTTCTCGCACTTGAAGAACAGCTCTGCGCCCAGCTCTGCGTTCGCGGTCCGCGAGGTCGCCACCGGTGTCCGGTGGGCGACGCCAGCGAGCCGCGCGGCGGCGGCGCGGACGTCCTCGAAGGTGGGTAGGAGGCTCGGGCGCTCGGTCACGCGCGCATTATCACCCGCGCGCAGCCGCCCGCGGCTACAGCTGCGCCGCAGCTACAGCTGGGCCGCGGCGCTGCCGAGCTCGCTGCGGGCGCCGGGCGTCACGAGCTCGGAGGCCTCGAGGAGCAGCTCGTCGGCGCGGTCCTGGTCGATCCAGAGCGCGCGCTGTAGGCCCTCGAGGAGCTCGCTCTCGACCGGGGAGAGCTCGAGATCCGACACGATCAGGAGATACGCCACGATGAACGCGAGCTCGCGCCCGCCGGTGGTCACCACCCGGCCCGCCAGCGAGGAGATCAGCGCGCTGCGCTCCTCGGCGTCGATCGGCAGCGGTGACAGCACCGGCACGCTCGAGATCGGGATCTGGGCGAGCGTGCACAGCCGGTACGTCACCGCGCCCAGGAGCCTGTGCTCGTCAGTGTCGTCGGTGGGGTCAACGCCGGCCGCGAGCTGGGCGATCTGCAGGATCGCCCGGATCTCGCTGGGGCTCGGGCAAGCTCCGAGCAAGGCGATATCGAGCAATCGACCGAACGTGAGGGTGTCGAGCGCGATATTCATGGATCCGTCCTCCGCCCTTGCGGGAATGCAGTCCGCATACCGGACGCGCCGCAGGCGCGGCGGGCTGCGCCCTTGCGCCGCAAGGCCCAAGGAGGTTCGCCATGCTGTTACCGGCGGGGCTCGTCGTGTTGACTTTGCTGATCGCGGCGGTCGCGGTGATCGTCCACTTCAAGCGCCGCGCACAGGGGCGCAGCGAGCTGTACTGACGCCGCACGGTGCTGAGGCTCTGCTGCGGGATCCCCGCAGCGGGCGCGCGCCGTGTACACGCCATCTCGACCGGCCCTCTGCGCGAGGTACGCCGCGCGGGATCCCCGCAGCGGGCGCGCGCCGTGTACACGACGAGAGCACAGACGGCGCAGCGCCTGCGCGCCGGGCTCACGGAGGGCTCACCGGGGGCTCACGGGGGGCTCACCTGAACCGCAGCGCCTGGAGCCGCCGGCGCCGGCGGGCAGGCGTACGCTGCCCGGCGGCCGGGACAGCGATTGATCTCTCTCTGATCTCACGGAGACAGCCCGGACCGGGGGTGATCGCCAGTCTGCGAGCTGTCCTCCTCGGGGGCGCCGAGAAGACACTCCTCATCTGGCGCCTCGCGCGCCTGCCGGCTGGCGCGCGTCTCACGCTGAGCGCTGGTTTCCTCCCTCGAGACGGAAAGGATCAGCTCATTTTGCTGAATGAGGGTTCTCCCGCTCGGGCGGTTACGCGCGATCGCGCAGGCGCGCACGCTGACTCCCTGGCGTGACGCGTGCACAACCCTCTCCTCGAGGAGCAGTCATGCCAGCACGAACGACATCTCCAAAAACGCCGGTGAATGACCGTCGCGGTTCCACCGAGTCCTTCGGTCAGGGGCAGAGCGGGTCCATGGCCGGTCGCGTTGAGGGCGACCCATCGCTGCAACAGGAATCCCGAAACGCGAGCTACCCCGATCGTAGGGATGAACATCCGCGGCAGCTCGGGGTCGACGATCGCTTCGCCGGAGCCGGCGGCGCGCCATGGGTACCCAGGGAGGAAGCGCCCACCGAGGACGCCGAAGAGGTCCCCGACCTAACTACATCCTCTCCTGATTAAAAATTAACGCAGCGAAGTCGGTGTGCTACTTGCACGACGAACTCGTAGGCAGGTGGAACATGAGCAAGATCGCCATTCTCGTCGACAGCATGTTCGAGGACTGCGAGCTTCGCATTCCCTTCAATCGGTTGCGCGAAGCCGGCCATGACGTAGACATCGTCGGGCTCCATGCGGGCGCGGAGGTGGTGGGCAAACAGGGCAGGGAGTGCGTCTGGATCGAGAAGTCCGTCGCGAGCGTCTCCGAGCACGCATATGACGCCCTGGTGGTGCCCGGCGGTTACTCACCCGATCAGCTCCGGATGAACGAGGACGCCGTGCGCTTCACGCGCGCGATGGCGCTCGCGAACAAGCCCATCGGGGCCGTGTGTCACGCGCCGTGGCTCCTGATCGAGGCTGATCTCGCCGACGATCGCGTGGTCACGTCCTGGCCGTCGCTCCGCACCGATCTCCTGAACGCCGGCGCGCGCTGGACCGATCAGGAGGTGGTCGTCGACGGCAACATCATCACGTCCCGCACGCCGGACGACGTCGGCGCCTTCAGCGACGTGTTCCTCCGCGTGCTCGCCGACGGCGTGCCCGATCGCGAGATCGGCGAGCGCCCCTCGGACGAGGCCGGGATCGAGCAGTCGACGATGGTGCACTGAGCCCCGAGCGCGAGCGAGGGGCGAAGCTCGGGGCCGACGCGGCCCCGTGGGCCGGTCGCGTTGGGCCCGGTCCGGCCGCGCATCGGCCGCGCTGTGCGCTTGGCGACAGGTCCATGAGCCGGCGCGTGGCCTCGCATCGATCGGGCGCGTGGTCTTCGCGCGTGCCGGCAGGCTCCTGACCCAAGGCCGGGCCGCCCTCGCTCCGATGGCGGCCACCACGGCCTCGACGTCGGGCAAACCCTGGCTAGCAACGTGGGTAACGTTCCCCGCAGAGACAGCCTCGGCGAGCGTGGATGCACGCGCGACCGGTAGCCTCGCGGTCCATTCCGCTCGCTTCGCACGCGGCAGAAGGGCTCCTTCGCGCGCGGGGCTCCGCGCGTTGGCCTGTACGCGTTTAACCAGTGCTGTACGGGAGAGCACGACCTTGATGATGTCGAAGCTTGATCGTGCAGCTGCTCGAAGCCGAGTCATGACTCATCATGCCGAGTCATGACATGCCGAGTCATGACATGTCCGGCTCTCGAGGCCGAGCACTTCGCGCAGCGCGCTGGTGGTGGCGCGCAGGGCGCGGCTCTCGAGGCCGAGCGCTTCGCGCAGCGCGCTGGTGGTGGCGCGCAGGGCGCGGCTCCCAAGGCCGAGCGCTTCGAATCGTGACAACCCGAGGCGTGAAGCATAAGGACGATAAAAACGAGATCTTGATTGTATGGACTTCTTTGCGCCAATTCTCCTGGTCAACCTGGATTCTGCGTACTAAACGATTTCGGCGAAATCAAATGTCCCTGTCCTCTCACCGCTGATCGACTCACATGGGCCGCACGCGCAAGACACATGAGCAGATGGAGATGGCGTTCCGGACGCGCGGCGGACGGCGACCGGGCGCTGGGCGGCCGCCCCGAGGGCCGCGCTCGAGCGAGCGCCACAAGGCGCGCCCGGAGCACAACTGCCGGCACCCGGTCGATGACATCGCGAACCTCCGCCACCGCGACTTCTATCTGCAGCTACGCGAGGCCACGATCGTGACCGCGAGGCGCGCAGACTTCCGCATCGTCCAGATGAGCATCCAGCGCAACCACCTCCATCTGATCGTCGAGGCGGACCACAAAGACGCGCTGTCGCGCGGCATGCAAGGCTTTTCGATCTCGGCGGCCAAGCGCGTGAACGCGGCTATCACCGCGCGCACGGGGGTACGGCGCACCGGCAGGGTCATCGCCGATCGGTTCCACGCGCGGCCGCTCACCACGCCGCGCGCGGTCCGCCACGCGCTGGCGTATCTGCTGAGCAACTGGCGCCGGCACGGCGAGGATCAATCGGGGCTCCCGCAGACGTGGAAGGTCGATCCGTTCTCGAGCGGCCCTTTATTTTTCGGTTGGAAGGAGCTCGAGCACTCGCCGGTCCTGTGGCCGCTGCGCGAGACGTACCTGCCGCTCATCGTGCTGCGCCCGCGAACCTGGCTGCTCGCGAAGGGCTGGCAGGAGCATCACCCGCTGATCTCGGTGCGCGAGGTCCCAGGTCCGCGCGCCGGCCCTCGAGCCGCCGCTCGGCGCTGACGCGAGCTGGCGCCGCGCCGCGAGGGCAGCAGCGCTGGCCATCGCGCGTCGCCTCAGGTCATACGCGCTTGTCGGCAGCGAGCGCCTGCTCGACCGCGGTGTTGTCGGTGAGCAGCTGACCCGCGTCCGCCTTCCAGCGCGCGAGTTGGGCCAGCATGCCGGAGTCCCGGTTACGGACCAGCTTGAACAGGCGCTCGACGTCATCCCGGTGATCGAGCTCGAGCTGAAGGCTGCTCTTCTTGGTGCCGGCGATCTTCACACAGCTGTCCTCCCAGGGCCCGACTCCGCTGGGCCCGACGAAGACCGCCGCCGACTTGATCCGGCCGATCGGTACTCCCGCCTGCTGCGATCAGGTCTCCGTTGGGTGACCAGCACGTCGCGTAGAGTCCACTGACCTCGGGCCCGGCCAGTACTTGAAGCTCGTTCCGCTGAGTGTCAATAATAATGAGACTGCGCTTACCAAGTGCCGCGATGCGATGTTTCTGGCGTGACCAGTGTACCCTCGGGGTACCCGATGAGCTCAGAGGTAAAGCTCATGAAGCTCTTGATGAGCTGACCGCGCGCGATATCGAAGAGAGCGAGCTCCGTGCGGCTAATGAATGCGAGTGCGGTGCTATCCGGGTGCCAGGCGACGGCTAAACCTGGGACGTCAGCTTTGGACTCTTTGGGATGGAGCGTCGTGATCTCACGGCCGGTCGAGGATTCCCATATCCGCGCGGTGCCATCGGTAGCCCCGGTTGCTAGCATCGATCCCTTGATGCCATCTTGAGCCGGGAGAATGGCAGGTTCGAGATCGCCTGTACAGCCTCGCTCGATGCGCTAAAACAACGGACATGTCCGGCGTGGACGCCGCCACCGCAGAGACCGCCACCGCTGCTGCATCTGCCGCCACCGCAGAGACCGCCGCTACCGTCTTCCTGCTCAGCCCCGCGCGCTGCAGCGGCGAGCGCGCCGCGCGGCTCGTCCGCTCGAAGCGGTCGGAGCTCGGCCGGCGGCTCCGCGCGGGCGAGGCGTCGATCGGCGAGATCTTCGCGTGGCTGTCCGCGCTCTACTTCCGCGGCAAGCTGACGTACGCGCTGCGCTTCGGCTCCTCCACCGGCGGCGCTCCCGGCGCGCTCGTCATGGCGCCGGGCCTGGGGCTGCGCGCGCCCGAGACGCGGCTCTCGGTGCCGATGTTCCAGGCGATGGGCGAGGTCGACGTCGAGAGCGACGCGTTCGTGCGGCCGCTCCTCGGCGACGCGCGGCTCCTCGCGCGGCTCCTCGACCGCGCGGCCGGCGGCACGACCGGCGGCGCGGCGGGCGGTACGGCGGGCGGCGCGGCCGGCGGCGCGGCCCGCGTCGTCTTGCTCGGTAGCATCGCGACGGGCAAGTACATCAGCACGCTGCTCGACGTCTTCGGGGAGCGCTTGCTGTTTCCGGCGACGTTCGTCGGCCGCGGCGACATGAGCCGCGGCGGCCTGCTCCTGCGCGCGGCGCGCAGCGGCGAGGAGCTCGCGTACCGGCCGGTCGCCGGCGCGACCCTGCGCGGCGCGCGGCCGCCGAAGCTGCCCCGGATCTACCCCTGAGCCGCGCGCCGGCGGCGGCGCAGGCAGAGCGCCACCACGCCGGCCAGGAGGAGCGAGCCGCGCGAGCCGCGCTGCGAGCTCTGGCAGCAGCCGCCGCCTGGCTCCTCGTCGGGCGGCGGCTCGCCCTCGACGAGGCACGCCGGGCTGCAGCCGTCACCCGCCATGGCGTTGCCGTCGTCGCACTCCTCGACCTCGGGGCGGACCACGCCGTCGCCGCACGCCGCGTCGATGCAGTTGTACCGGCAGGCGTCGGTGTCGGCGGTGTTGCCGTCGTCGCACTCCTCGACGTCGGCCTGGACCACGCCGTCGCCGCACGTCGATGACATGCACGCGGTGGTGCAGCTGTCGGTGTTGGACACGTTGCCGTCGTCGCACGCCTCGACGCCGCCCTGGACCACGCCGTCGCCGCAGCGCGCCGTGGTGCACGTCGCGGTGCACGCGTCGGTCGGGACGGTGTTGCTGTCGTCGCACTGCTCGACGCCGGCCTGGACGAAGCCGTCGCCGCAGCGCGCCGCGACGCAGGTGCCGAGGCACGCGTCGGTGTTGCTCGTGTTCATGTCGTCGCACTGCTCGACGCCGGCGCGGACGTAGCCGTCGCCGCAGGTCGCGGTCACGCACGTGCTCAGACAGGCGTCGGTGTTGGCCGTGTTCATGTCGTCGCACTGCTCGACGCCGGCGCGGACGTAGCCGTCGCCGCAGGTCGCCGCGACGCACGTATTGAGGCAGTCATCCGTGTTCGAGGTGTTGGTGTCGTCGCACTGCTCGACGCCGGCGCGGACGTAGCCGTCGCCGCAGGTCGCGCTCCGGCACGTGCTCAGGCACGCGTCGGTGTTGCTCGCGTTCATGTCGTCGCACTGCTCGGGGCCGTTGACCGCGCCGTCGCCGCACCGCGGGCCGAGCCCGGTGCACGCCGCGTTGCAGTAGCCGTACGTGCCGTTGTTCGCGCCGTGGTCGCACGTCTCGCCGGGCTCGAGCGCGCCGTTGCCGCACTGGGGCATCAGCACGAACTCGTACGCGCCCATGTCCCACTGTGCCATGCCGATGCCGTTGCCCTCGAGCGGCCGGGTGAAGCCCTCGGCGTCGCTGGTCGGCCCGGCCGTGCCGCTGTCGATCGCGACGCTGGTCCCCTGGAGGTGCAGATCGGTCGCCGAGACGAACTGCGGGTTCACCGAGATCGTGCCAGTGCCGGCGGAGGCGCCGCTGTAGTTCGCGCTCGAGTTGTTCCAGACGTCGGAGTACGTGACGCTGATGATCGCGCTGTCGGCGCGGTAGACGCCGTAGCTGCCATTCGTGATGATCGAGTTCGTGATCGAGAACGTCGCGCCGTTCCCCGCCCCCGCGCCGGTGTAGATGTTGTATGTGCCGTTCGCGTTGAGCGTGCAGCTCGAGACGGCGAGCGTGCGGCTGGCGCTGGTGTGGGCGACGTAGATGCCGTAGCCGCCGTTGTTGCGGACGACGCAGTTGGTGAACGTCGGCGTCGCCGAGTCGCCGACGTAGATGCCGACGCTGCCCGCGCCGATCGCCGTGAACCCGTCGAGCGTCAGGCCGCCGGTGCGCAGGTACAGGCCGTAGCTCTGCGCCGCGTTGGACGTGACGCGCGAGATCGCGTTGCCGGTGCCGGTGGAGCGGTAGGTCAGGTTGTAGATCGCGCGGTTGATGACGATGTTGTCGAGCACGCTGTCGTGCGAGCTGGCGTCGAAGTCGATGCCGTACCACGAGCCGCTCGTCGTCGACGTCGAGCCGAACGTGATCGGCGCGGCGGGAGTGCCGTCGGCGACGAGCTGGCCGCGTACGATCAGCTCGCCGCGGGTCGTGCTGGAGCCGCCCTGCATGATGTCGGAGCTCGCCTGGAACGAGATCGTCACGCCGGGCTCGACGGTCAGCGTCACGTTCCCCGGGACGATCAGATCGCCGGCCGCGGTGTACGGCCCCTGCGCCGCGGTGAGCGTGGTGTTGGTCCACAGCGTGCCGTACAGCCCGGGCGTCGGGACGCCGTCGTAGGCCAGCGCGCCCTGGTCCGCGCTGCCGGAGGCGCCGAACCGCGACGGCGAGTTCGACGTCAGGCGCAGATCGGTGGCCGAGACGTAGAGCGGGTTCACCGAGATGGTGCCGGCGCCCGCGGAGGCGCCGCTGTAGTTCGCGCTCGAGTTGTTCCAGACGTTGGAGCTCGTCACCGAGATCGTGGCGCTGTCAGCGCGGTAGATACCGTAG
>Ga0247790_10000095_pt1 | contig 44946 bp, 32 predicted proteins | sample UWRJS171409R4_FD_179913 | JGI IMG/M metagenome (GOLD analysis project Ga0247790, IMG submission 179913) | Soil microbial communities from Arlington Agricultural Research Station in Wisconsin, United States - UWRJ-S171-409R-4 | ecosystem: Environmental > Terrestrial > Soil > Agricultural land...
GCGGTAACCAGGCCGACAACTCCGCGGTGGGTGCCGGCGCGGCCTACGTCTTTACGCGCAGCGGGACGACGTGGAGCCCGCAGGCCTACGTCAAAGCGTCCAACACCGAGGCCTACGACCACTTCGGGAACAGCATCGCCCTCTCGGGCGATGGTTCGATCCTGGCGGTGAGCGCGAGGGCCGAGGACAGCGCGGCGACCGGCGTCGGCAGTGACGAGCGCGACAACTCCGCGCAGGATGCAGGCGCGGTCTACGTGTTCGGACGTAGCGGGACGACGTGGAGCCAGCAAGCCTACGTCAAGGCGTCCAACAGCGAAGAGCAGGACTTCTTCGGCTTCGCGATCGCCCTGTCGGCTGATGGCTCGACCCTGGCCGTCGGCGGCCCCGATGAAGACAGCGCGGCGAAAGGCATCGGGGGAGACGAGTCGAGCAACGCCACGAAGGACTCCGGCGCGACCTACATCTACACGCGCAGCGATACGACGTGGCGCCAGCGCGCGTACGTCAAGTCGACCGACCCCTACGAGCGAGGCGCGTTCGGCACCAGCGTGGCGCTCTCGCCTACCGGCGCGGTCCTGATCACGGGTGCGCCCGCCGAGCACACCACCGCGGGCAGGGTCTACGTGTACCCGCTGCCCTGATCGAGGGCCCGCGTCAGTCCTCGCCGATGAGCGATCTCGGTGACGAGGCCCGACTCGATCGAGAACGGCAGCTCGGCGAACGCGGTGCTGTCGATCCCGACGGCGAACTCCCCGGTTTCGGTCGTGGTCTCGATCATGCCCTCGGCGTTCCTTCGCTCGAGCGCCGAGCTCGATCTTCCGAAGCCGACGCGCACGTGCGCGGGCGGGACGACGATCGGCAAGCACCCGCTCGAGAAGGCGACAGGCACATGAGGACGCGCACGCGGAATGCTGTCCCACGGAGCGGCGGAGGGCGGCAACCTCGGCGGCGCGCTCGGCGCGCTCGGCGTGATCCAGGCCGCCAGCGGCAGCGCTGCGCGCGCCACGGGGCCCGAGGAGCCACCGTATCCGGCGAGTGACGTCCTCGCGCTACTCGCGGGCGAGACGAACGCGCCGTCGCTGGCGCCGGGAGCGCGCTCGATCACGCGGCCGAGGGCGCCGCGACGGCTCGGATGACGCGCCAGCGCCTGACCTGATATGCATCGATCGCCGGCCTCCCAGCGGTCCGGACGAGAGGTGAGCTGATGAGCTTGAGGTACACGCGTTCGCGCTCGATCGCCGGCATCGCCCTGGCCCTGGTCACGGTCTCGTGCGGCAGCACGACGGATGGGATGGACGAGCCGGGGGCGCCGTCCGGCTGCGCGTGCACCGTGGCCGAGCCGGTGTCCGTCGAGGGGCAGGTGGCCGTGACAGGGGTGGTCTCCGTGAAGAACGCGATCGCGCTGGCGGGGCCCGTGACGCTCCAGGAGCCCGTCCATCTGAGGACGGCCGATACGGATGACACCCGGATCCTCACGGGCAAGGCGTTTGCGTTGACGGGGTCCAACAAGTTTGCAGAGGGACCGCTGATCGTGACGGACCTCGCCGTCACCAACTTGTTCGATCTGAGCCCGGGGCAAACCTTTCGAGCGGAGATCTATCTCGCCAGCGACTGCGGAACCGTGGGGCCGCCGCCGGCCAGCTCGCAGATCGCCGTGCTCATTCAAGCGGTCGATCGTCATTCGGAGATCCACGGCGCGCGGCTGCGCGTCCCGGCGGGCATGGAGGTCTGTTCCCGCCAGATCGGCTCTGGCGGGATCTCGTTCATCTGGAGTGGATTCAGGCCGTACGAGTAGCCGCACGGCCGTTCGTCTGCCAGCGGGGTGCAACCAGCAGCACGGTGAGAGCTGTCTTTGAGGACCTGGTAGGTGGGGCTGGCGTGCGTTCCTGACTTGATCAATATCTAATCTTTATCCTCGGAGACTCATTCGGCGCAATCGGGGAGGTGCTGCGGGCGGAGCCGTACTAGGCGTACTAGGCTTTAGACCTGCGGGGATTGGATGGGATTCGAGCGGCGGCATAGGGACGAGGTACCTGGGCGGGACGCGCTGCTCGTCGAGGAGGACGCCCGCGTGCCGACTGTCGGCAAGCACACGCGGCTCGCGCCGCGCGATGACCGCGCCACGCAGGGTCGGGCGGGGCGTGCTGGCGGCAGGCTCGCGCCGGGCAAGCAGACGCTCGTCATGCAGGAGGCGCAGTACGACGAGGAGCCCGCGCCGCGCCGGGCGCCCGCGCCGCGCGAGCCGGGGCGGCTCGACGCGGGGCTGCAGGGGCGGATGAGCCAGGCGTTCGGCTTCGACTTGAGCGGCGTCTCGATCCGGCGCGACAGCCCCGAGGCCACCGGCGCCACGCGCGCGCTGGTCAAGGACGGCGAGGTGCACTTCCGCGAGGGCGCCTACCAGCCGGGTACGCGCGAGGGCGATTGGCTGATCGCGCACGAGCTCGCGCACGTGGTGCAGCAGCAGGGCGGACGCGGCGAGCGCGCCGGCTCGCGGCAGGAGCTCGAGCGCGAGGCGGATCGCGCCGCGACGCTGGCGGTGCTGGGCCGGGCCGCGCCGATCGCGCTGCGCGCGCAGCCCGCGGTGGCGTACGCGTTCAGCGACAGCGAGGAGCACGCCGAGGCAGATGCCGCGAGTGCCGAGGACGGCGCCTACGATCCGCGCGCCGATCTCGCGATGCCGCCGGTGCCCGGCGAGGGCGGCGAGGGCGGCGGCGCGCCCGGTGGTGGCGGTGGCGCGTCGCCGAAGCCGCAGAAGCAGCCGCCGAGCGTGGCCGCCGCGCCGCCCGAGGTGAGCTTCGTGCAGCTCCTGGGCATACGGCCCGACAAGCTTGTCCCCGCGCTCGGCCAGCTCCACGCCGCGGCGGCGGGCGACGTCGGCAAGCAGCGCGCGGAGGCGAAGGCGAACCCGCCGAAGCAGCTGAGCAACGGCGACGGCGCCGCGGCCCAGGGCGCGGGCGTTGATGCCGGTGCCGGTGCCGGCGCCGGTGCGAAGGGGGCCGGCGCGGGAGCGCCGGGTGGCGGCGGCAAGCAGGTCGGGCCCGGCGCGTCGAGCAAGGCCGACAAGTCGATCACGGGCGAGGTCCCGGGCGGCCAGGCCGCGAAGCAGGCGCAACAGGGCCAGGCCCAGCAGGCGCAGCAGCAGGCCGGCGCGCCGATCGCCGCCGCGGCGCAGGAGCATGTGTGGTGGCTCCGAGCCTTCAGCGGCAAGCCGACCGGCGCGGCTGCAAACGGCGGCAAGGTCGGCGGCGAGCCGACGATGACCGAGGCCGAGAAGCAGCAGATGTCGAGCTCCCTCGCGTCGATCCCGACGCAGGCCGCGGGCGTCTCGACCGATCCGGGCGCGGCGCCCGCGATCGCGATGAAGGGCGAGGCGAAGTCGGCCTCCGATCGAGATCGGGCGAAGCTCGAGGCGCAGGCGGCGAAGGCCGAGGCGCAGGGCCGGACCGACAGCCGCGTGCCGCTCGGCGAGGACCGGATCGAGACGTCGGTGCCGACCGAGGAGCTGACCGCGAAGGCGGTGCCCGGCCGCGCGGCGCCCGAGGTGGCGCTGCCGACGGTGGCCGGGGCGGCGCCGTCGGAGGAGGTCGCGATCGTCGCGCAGGAGCAGAGCGGCGCGCAGATCGACGCGGCGCTCGCGAAGGCGAGCGCCGACGTCGCGACCGAGCGCGCGAAGCACGCGCGCGAGGATCAGAAGGCGCGCGCCGAGGCTGACCAGCAGATCCGCGACCTCAAGACGAAGGCCGACGCGGATCAGGCGGCAGCGCGCGCGGCGGCGAAGGCCGAGAGCGAGCAGGCGCGCGGCCAGTGGCAGGCGGAGATCGACAAGCAGGGCGCCGACGCGCGCAAGCAGGCGGACAAGAAGGTCGCCGAGGGCATGGCGCAGGTCACCGCCGAGGAGGCGAAGGCCAACGCCGAGGCCCAGAAGCACATCGAGGAGGGCAAGCAGAAGGCCGAGGCAGCGAAGCAGAAGGGCGAACAGGAGGCCGAGACCGCCAAGGCGAAGGGCCAGAAGAAGTCGTCGGGCTTCTTCGGCTGGCTGTCGTCGAAGGCCAAGGCGTTCTTCGCGGGGATCAAGAAGGCGATCTCCGCGGCGATCGACGCCGCGCGCAAGGCGGTCAAGGCGGTGCTCGACGCGGCGAAGCGGCTCGCGATGGCGGCGATCGAGCTGGCGCGCAAGGCGATCACGGCCGCGATCCAGGCGATCGGCGAGGCGCTGCTCGCGATCACCGACGTCCTCCTGGCGGCGTTCCCCGCGCTCAAGGCGAGGTTCCAGGCGGCGATCCGGGCGGCGGTGAACAAGGCCGTCACGACGGTGAACAAGCTCGCCGAGGGCCTGAAGCAGGCAGTACAGGCGGCGCTCGATCGGCTGGGCAAGGCGCTCGACGCAGCGCTGGCGCTACTCGAGAAGGGGCTGCACGCGCTGGTCGACCTGGTGGGCGACGTGGTGCAGGGCGCAATCGACGCGGCGAAGGCGATCGTCGACGCGCTCGGCGCGTGGGCGAAGATCATCAAGGACGTGGCGACGGGCCCGGGCGCGTGGATCGGCAAGCTCGGCGCGGCGGTGGTGGACGGCATCAAGCACCACCTGTGGTCGGCGTTCAAGACGGCCGTCGTCGCGTGGTTCAAGAGCAAGGTGATCGAGGTGCTCGGCGTCGCGGGGATGATCCTGCAGGTGCTGCTCGAGGGCGGCATCACGATGGACGACATCGTGCAGATGGCGCTGGACGCGCTGCTCGCCGCGATCCCGATGGCGCTCGTCGCGATCCTGATCGAGAAGCTGGTGGCGATGATCGTGCCGGCGGCCGGGGCGCTGATGGCGATCATCGAGGGCCTGCAGGCGGCGTGGGGCACGGTCAGCCGGATCATCGCGGCGTTTGCCGCGTTCATGGCGTTCCTGTCGGCTGTGCAGGGCGGCGGCGCGGGCCCGCTGTTCGCGACGGCGCTCGCGTCGGCGGCGGTGGTGGTGCTCGACTTCGTGGCGAACTGGCTGCTGAAGAAGCTGCGCGGCCCGGCGGCCAAGGTGGGCAAGAAGCTCGAGGGGATCGCGGCGAGGCTCAAGCGGAAGGGCAAGGGAGCGGACGCCAAGCAGCCGAAGAAGAAGCGCGACGATCACGGCGGCCCTGACGAGAGACCCGCGAAGAATCCCGACAAGGACGACAAGAAGGGCAAGCAGGAGGAGTCCCTCGCGCAGAAGGAGGCTCGCCTGCAAAAGGCGGTCGCCGAGGTCAAGCGGCTCACGAAGGGAGGCAAGGGCATCGGGCTCCTGCTTCGTGCGCGCCTCTGGAACATCAAGCGCAAGTACAAGCTCTCCGAGCTATCGGCGACGAAGCAGCCCGGCAAGGCGCACATCTACGACGTCAACGCCGTGATCAACCCGAAGGCCAACTTCGAGGTGTTCGCGCTCAAAGATGACGCCGACGCGCTGCGTGTTCGCATCGAGCAGCTCTTCGAGACGATCAAGGACAAGGACGTCAAGTTCCCGCAGATCGAGAAGCTCGCGCAGCAAGCGCTGGCCGAGACGCTCGGCACCGGGAGGGGATACCAGCTCCACTGGATTCACCTGGACGATCGCCACGTCTTGATGCTGAAGAACAGCAAGTCGGACACGAATCCGACCCCGGTCGGTGCTGCGGTCTACCAGGACGAATACGACAAGGGCACGCCGGGACCGGCCGGACACCTTGTCTATATGAACAAGCGCACCGCGACCGAGTATGTAAAGGATCAGGTCGGCCAGTACGTGCCGCGCAAGATCGTCCGCGCCATTACCGACGAGGACGAGCACTTCATCAAGATCGGCAAGGGTATCCTGCCCAAGAGTGATCCCGATTATCTAAAGAAGTTCCCGTTCGAGGGGCGCGAGAAGGCCGCGCGTGACCCGCACGCACACGCAGTAGGTGGCAAGCTCTCGCCGTATATCTCGACCACCAAGCAACAAGATGGCGAGATAACCAATCCGCATGGCGAGAAGTTCGATGGCCGTGGAGACGGCGCTGGCAAGGTGCGGATCGATCTCGCTTACATCGCACCGAAGAACATCCACGACCTGAGCACTCGGCAAGGCCAGGACTTCTGGAACTTCAGCCATCCGGCGGTGGGGACCGCGGCGATGCAGGCATTGAAGGACGTCGTCCGCACCAGCGAGGTGCTCGTTCGCGGCACAATCCCAGGGAAAGCGATCCTCGAGCGCTTCTGATCCAGGACATCCCCTATGGAGCTCCAGTCGTTTTATTGGACGGGCGCCGCCATCCCTTCCGCGGATCGCGACGTGATCCGGCAGCTCGGAGATCTCGAGCTGCCGCTCGAGCAGCGGAAGGCGGCGCTCCTCCGGCTCCTCGGCTCGGAGAGCGTCGTCGCGCGGGGCCTCGCGCTGGACTTCTACTGCCTCGCCAATGCGAGCCAGCGGCACGGCAGTCAGCCGATGATCGACCTCGCGATCCGGCGTGCCGTGCGAGAGGCTGCGCTCCGGGAGCTCGAGGCTGCGCCGTACGAGCGAACCGAGCCGAACGCCAACCCGCGGCGCGGCGCGAATCATGGAAGCGCGCTCGCCGCGCTCTCGCACAATGCCGATCCCGGTGATGCTCCTCTCCTCGTGCGAGTCCTGCGGGAGAATGATGACCCGCGCGTGTTGCACGAGGGGGTCGGTGCTGCCGAGCCGGTGCTCCGGGGAGAGCCTGCGCATCCTGAGCTCGTCGAGGTTCTGGCACAGCTCGCGAGCCGCCGTGATGTCGAGCCGGGCACACGAGCCGGCGCCATCACGGCGATCGGCGGCGCCAACGACGCGGCCGTGGTGCCGATGCTCATCGCGAGCTTGGCTGATCCGGAGCTGGCGGTGTCTGCCGCAGCAGCGCGCGTGCTCCTCGAGCGAGACTTCGAACGGCACCGGCCGCTCGTCGCACCGGTTGCGGCTGCGTGGCACACCGGAGAGTTTCCTCCGTTCGATGTCCATGAGGTGCGCCGTCTGCTCGAGGGCGACGATTAGGGCGAATCGGTTGTCATCTGTCGGGTGCCGACCGGCGATGGGCGCTCAGAACACGGCGGCGATCGCGGCGTCGAGGTCGCGGACGTAGACGATCTCGACGGGCGGCACGTCGTCGCGGAAGTCGTGCTCGACGTCGAGCCGGTTGTCCTCGGGGAGGACGGCGCGCCCAAGGCCGGCGGCGGCCGCCGCGAGGAGCTTCGTCTTGATGCCGCCGACGGCGGTGACGCGGTCGTGGAGCGTCAGCTCGCCGGTCATCGCGGTGTCGTTGCGCACGGGGCGGCCGCGCAGGTGCGAGAGCAGGGCCATCGCGATGGCCAGGCCGGCGGACGGGCCCTCCTTCTTCGTCGCGCCGTCGGGGAGGTGCACGTGCAGGTCGTGGCCGTCGCGGAAGCCGGGCGTGACGCCGAGGCGATCGGCAGAGCGGCGCAGGACGGCGATCGCGATCTCGATCGACTCCTTGAGCACGTCGCCGAGCTGGCCGGTCACGACGAGCTTGCCGGTGCCGTGCGGCAGGACGGCGCACTCGATCGGCAGGAGCTCGCCGTCGCTCGCGGTCCAGGACAGGCCGTAGGCGCAGCCGGGCGGCAGCGATGGGAACGCGCGGCGCGGGCGGCGCGCGGGCTTGCCGAGGATCGCGCGGACCTGGGCGGCCTCGAACGTCACGGGCTGCGGCTTCTCGCCGGCGACGGCGCTCCGGTGGACGTGCGCGCGGCAGATCTGCGTCACGGCACGCGCGAGCTCGCGCACGCCGGGCTCGGCGGAGTACTCGCGGACGAGCAGATCGAGCGCGGCCTCGGTGAAGCCGAGCGAGCCGGGGGGAAGGCCCGAGTCGACGACCGCGGCGGGCACGATGTGCTTGTGCGCGAGCAGGATCTTGTCGCGCGCGGTGTAGCCGGCGAGCTCGATGACCTCCATGCGGTTGCGCAGGATCGCGTCGATCTGATCGGCCGCGTTCGCCGAGCAGATGAAGAGCGTCTGCGAGAAGTCGAAGCCGAACTGGAGGTAGCTGTCGACGAAGCTCGTGTTGGTCTCCGGATCGAGCAGCTCGAGCAGCGCGGCCGCGGGATCGCTCCACCGCCGGCCGAGCTTGTCGATCTCGTCGAGCAGCATGACGGGGTTCATGACGCCGGCCTTCACGATCGCGCGGATCACGCGGCCGGGGCGCGAGCGGATGTACGTGCGCTCGAAGCCGCGGATCTGCACCTCGTCGTCGACGCCGCCGAGCGACAGCACGGCGAACGGCCGATTGAGCGCGCGCGCGACGGCCCGCGCGAACGACGTCTTGCCGACGCCGGGAGGCCCGACGAGGCACAGGACGCGCGGCTGCGGGTGGCCGCGCAGCTGCTCGACGGCGAGGTACTCGAGCACGCGGCGCTTGGCGTCGTCGAGCCCGAAATGGCGCTCGTCGAGCGCGGCCGCCACCTGCGCGAGCGAGGGCGTCTGCGCCGCGCGCTTGCCCCACGGCAGGTCGCGCACGTAGCGGAGGAACGCGCGGATGCCCTCGTACTCGGGGTGCTCGACGGGCAGCGCGCGCATGCGCTCGAGCTCGCGCGCGATCTCGGCGCGCGCGTCGGCGGGCAGGGGCAGCGCCTCGAACTCCTTGCGCAGCTCCTTCTCGGAGCGGATCTCGGTCCACGGCGGCTCGGAGTCGTCGTCGGGATCGTCGGCGCTGTTTGGTGGAGCGGGCGGCGCTGGGAGCCGCGGCTCGCCGGAGGGCTTGCCAGAGCCGGAGCCAGAGCCAGAGTCGGAGCCATCCTTGTTGCCGCCGCCGCCGCCGCTGCCGCCGCCGTCCCGGGCGCGCGGCGTCCCGCGCAGCTCGCGCGGCTCCTTCGGATCGGGGAGCGGGATGCCGAGCCGCATGAGCACGGTCGTGCCGTGCAGCTCGAGCAGCGGATCGCCGCTGCCGATCCACTGCTTCGCGAACAGCTCGAGCTCGAGGTCGCCTGGCTCGGCCATCGCCGCGATCGCGCGCGCCGCCATGATGCGGTCGTCGCCGGTGCGCTTGCGCGTGACGTCGATGAGGTACGGCATCGCGTAGCGGAAGCGCGCGTACGCGAGGACCTCCATCGCCCCGAGGCGCACGTTCTTGACCGGGTTGACGAGCAGCCGGATCACGGCGCATAGCTCGTCCTCGTTCGCGCCGGCGGCCGCCGCGCGGGCGAGCGCGTTTCGGCGCCGGAGGTCCGCCGTCTCGAGCTCCAGGACGAGCTGGTCGACGTTCATGTTGAGCAGCTTATGCTATGTGTCGTGGCGATGCGCGCGCAGCCGGTCGCCCTGTCGGTCAACCTGAACAAGGTCGCGTTGCTGCGCAACTCGCGCGGCCACGCAAACCCGTCGCCGCGGACGGCGGGCAAGGCGTGCCTCGACGCGGGAGCGTACGGCCTCACGCTGCACTGGCGCGCCGACAACCGCCACACGCGCGCCGACGACGTGCGGGCGCTGCGCGCGCTGTGCGAGGAGCGCGGCGCCGAGTTCAACCTCGAGGGCGACGAGCGCGAGGAGCTGCTCACCCTCGCCGAGGAGCTGCGCGTCACGCAGTTCACGCTCGTGCCGGTGCGGCCGGGCGAGATCACGAGCGATCACGGCTGGGAGCTGCCGCGCCAGCACGACGTCGTCGCGCCGATCGTCGAGCGGCTCAAGCGGCGCGGCATCCGCACCGCGATCTTCGTCGATCCGAACGCCGACATGATGGCGGCGGCGGCGGCCACCGGCGTCGATCGCGTCGAGATCTACACCGAGCCGTACGCGTCGGCGTGGGGCAAGCCGCGGCTCAGAGACGAGCTCCTGCGCGTCAAGGAGACGGCGCGCGCGGCGGCCGCGGCGGGCATGGGCGTCAACGCGGGCCACGACCTCGATCTGCGCAACCTGCCGCTGCTCGCGCGCGAGGTGCCCGAGCTCGCCGAGGTCTCGATCGGCCACGCGCTGCTCGCCGACGCGCTGTACCTGGGCTTCGCCGAGACGGTCGGGCGCTACGTGCGCGCGTGCCGCGGCGAGGCGGTGGATGCGCCGGTCACGAAGTAGGGCGGCCGCAGCCGTGGCGACGGCGGCGGCGGCGCTCGCGGCGTGCGGCGCGCCGCGCGGGGGGCCGGGCGAGCCGGCGCGCTGCCCGGCCGGCGCGGTGCGGATCGGCGGCCCGGAGCACGCCCGCGCGCTCGCGGGCTGCGCGCGCGCGGGCGCCGTCACGATCCGGACGGGCGCCGCGCTCGACCTCGGGCCGCTGGGCGCGCTCGAGGTGATCGACGGCGATCTGGCGATCGGGCCGAGCGTCGCGCTCGCCGACGCGACGCTGCCGGCGCTGCGCGAGGTGGGCGGCGCGCTCCGCGTCGTCGGCAACGGCGACCTGCGCGCGCTGCGCCTGCCGCGGCTCGCGCGGGCGGGGCGCGTCTCGATCGAGGGCAACAGCGCGCTCGCGCACCTCGCGCTGCCAGCGCTGCGCGAGGTGCGCGGCGGGCTCGAGGTCACGGGCAACCCGGACCTCGAGCTCCTCGACGCGGGCGCGCTCGAGGTGGTGGGCGGCGCGCTCGCGATCGAAGGCAACGCGAGCCTGGTCGTGATCGAGGCCGCGCGGCTCCTGCGCGCGGGCGACGTCCGCGTCGCGAACAACCGGCTCCTCCCCGACGATGTCGCGCGCGCGCTCCTGGCGAAGAAACCGGAGCCCTAGGGCCGGCACCGCCCGGCGAGGCGCTATCCTCGCGCCATGCCCCGCGACATCCTCGAGCTGGCGAGCTCCCTCGCGTACCTCGACGAGCTAGAGCAGCAGTACGCACAAGAGCCGGGCGAGATCGACGCGAGCTGGCATCCGCTGCTCGGCGATGGCCCGACCGGCGCGACCGGCCCGGCCGGCGCGGCCGGCGGCAACGGCCACGCCGCGCAGGCCGGCAGCGGCAACGGCCGCGCGGCCGCGCCCGCGCAGCCAGCGCCCGCGGCGACGCCCGCGCCCGCGTCCGCGTCCGCGGCGCCCGCGCCTGCCAAGGCCGCGGCGCCGGCACCGGCCAAGGCCGCGGCGCCCGCGCCTGCCAAGGCCGCGGCGCCCGCCGCCGCCGAGTCCCGGCCGGCGCAGCGCGAGCCCGCGCCCGAGCCGCCCGCGCCCGCGATCTTGCAGCTCGCGCCCGCGGCGGCATCGCTCGAGGCGCCGCCGCGGCCCGCGCTGTCTCTGTACGCGCACCCGACGACGCTGCCGCTCACCCCGATCTCGGCGCACGTGCAGGCGGGGCCCTCGGTGTGGCCGCTCGTCAACGCGCACCGGAGCCGCGGCCACTTCAACGCGAGGCTCGATCCGCTCGGCCTCCTCGAGACGGCGCACATCTCCGAGCTCGATCCGGCGAGCTGGGGCCTCACCGACACGGACCTCGATCTGCACGTCGAGCCGACGGGCGTCTACGGCATGCCGCACGCGACGGTGCGCCAGGTCCTGGAGCACCTGCGGCGCGTGTACGTCGGCTCGGTGGGCCTCGAGTTCATGCACATCTGCGCGCCGGCGCGGCGCCAGTGGCTCGCCGAGCGCATGGAGACGCAGCTGCTCCGCCCGCCGGGCGCCGAGCTGCGCAAGCAGATCCTCGCGCTGCTCATCAACGCCGAGCAGTTCGAGCGGTTCTGCCACACGAAGTACCCGGGCACGAAGCGGTTCTCGCTCGAGGGCAGCGAGAGCCTGATCCCGCTGCTCGATCTGGTGCTCGCGCACGGCGCGCGGCTCGGCGCGATCGAGGCGGTGATCGGGATGGCGCACCGCGGCCGCCTCACCACGCTCGAGCAGATCATGCGCCGGCCCGGGCGCGACCTGTTCGGCCAGTTCGAGGACGTCGAGCCCGAGAAGGCGATGGGCGGCGGCGACGTCAAGTACCACCTCGGCTTCTCGACGGATCGCACCGATCTGCCGGGGCTGCCGCACGGCCACCAGATGCACGTCTCGCTCGCGTTCAACCCGAGCCACCTCGAGGCGGTGGATCCGATCGTCGTCGGCCGCGTGCGCGCCAAGCAGACGCGCCACGGCGACGTCGAGCACCGCCGCGTGATGGGCGTCCTCGTCCACGGCGACGCCGCGTTCGCGGGGCAGGGCCTCGTGCCCGAGACGATGCAGCTCTCGGCGCTGCCGGGCTACCGCACCGGCGGCACCGTGCACCTCATCGTCAACAACCAGGTGGGCTTCACCGCGTCGCCCGCCGAGCAGCGCTCGACGCCGTACTGCACCGACATCGCCAAGATGCTCGAGTGCCCGATCTGGCACGTCAACGGCGAGGACCTCGACGCGCTGGCCCGCGTCGTCGAGATCGCGGCCGAGTACCGCGCAGAGTTCGCCTCCGACGTCGTGATCGATCTGTACTGCTACCGGAAGTACGGCCACAACGAGGCCGACGAGCCGAGCTTCACGCAGCCGCTCATGTACGACGTGATCCGCAAGAAGGCGTCGCCGGTCGAGGTGTACTCGCGGCACCTGATCGAGGTGGGCGTGGTCACGCCGGAGGAGGTGGACGCGATGACGAAGCGCCGCGTCGGCGAGCTCGAGGCGGAGCTCGAGGCGGCGAAGGCGTCCAAGCAGCGCCCCGACGCGCCGTCGATGACGGCGATGTGGCGCGGCTACCGCGGCGGCCTGCTCGAGCAGCCGGACGACGCCGACACCCGCGTCCCGCGCCAGCTGCTCGAGAACGTCGCGGCGGCGATGACCGAGGTGCCGGCGGGCTTCACGCCGCACCCCAAGATCGAGCGCCTGCTCGAGCAGCGCGCGCAGATGGGCCGCGGCGAGCGCCCGATCGACTGGGCGACGGCCGAGCTGCTCGCGTTCGGCTCGCTCCTCCACCAGGGCGTCAACGTGCGGCTCTCGGGCCAGGACAGCTCGCGCGGCACGTTCAGCCAGCGCCACGCGATCATCACCGACGTGAAGACGGGGCGCGAGCACCTCGTGCTCGGCAGCCTGCACCACGATCAGGGGCAGTGCCGCGTCTACGACAGCCCGCTGTCGGAGGCGGGCGTCATGGGGTTCGAGTTCGGCTACTCGCTCGACTACCCCGACGCGCTCGTCATGTGGGAGGCGCAGTTCGGCGACTTCGTGAACGGCGCGCAGGTGATCATCGATCAGTTCGTCGCGTCGTCGGAGGACAAGTGGAAGCGGCTGTCGGGCCTGGTCCTGCTCCTGCCGCACGGCTACGAGGGGCAGGGGCCCGAGCACTCGAGCGCGCGCCTCGAGCGCTTCCTCGAGCTGTGCGCCGAGCAGAACATCCAGGTCGTGCAGCCGACCACGCCGGCGCAGTACTTCCACATGCTGCGCACGCAGGTGCTCCGCACGCTGCGCAAGCCGCTCGTCGTGATGACGCCGAAGAGCCTGCTCCGCCTGCCGGCGGCGACGTCGACGCTCGACGAGCTGGCGACGGGCAAGTTCCACCGCGTCCTGTCCGACGAGCTCGCCGATCCCGAGAAGGTGACGCGCGCCCTGTTCTGCAGCGGCAAGATCTATTACGAGCTGCTCGACGAGCGCGCCAGAAGAGCCGACGCGAGCGTGGCGATCGTGCGGATCGAGAAGCTGTACCCGTGGTGGCCGCAGCTCGTCTCGGGCGCGATCGAGAAGTACAGCCGTCTCCGCCAGGTGTTCTGGGTCCAGGACGAGCCGGCCAACATGGGCGCGGCCACGTTCGTCGGGCCCCGGATGCACGCGGTGCTCGCGGGGCTGCGGCAGCACAAGGGGCTCGACGTCGCGTACGAGAGCATCAGCCGCGTCGAGAGCGCGAGCCCGGCGACCGGCTCGCACAAGGCGCACGTGCTCGAGCAGCAGCAGATCCTCGCGGCGGCGTTCACGCAGCGCTGAGCGGCGGCGGCGGCAGCGGCAGCGGCAGCGGCAGCGCCGGACGCGATCGATCTGGCGCTGTTCGACGGCGCCCGGGAGCCGCGGTGCTGCGGCTGGGGTAGCATGCGCGCATGACAGACCTCGTCGTTCCCCCCGTAGGCGAATCGATCACGGAGGGCGTCTTCTCGCGCTGGATCAAGCAGGTCGGCGACCAGGTCCTCGCCGACGAGCCGGTGGCCGATATCGAGACGGACAAGATCACGGTGCAGGTGCAGTCGCCGGTGGCCGGCGTGCTCGCAGCGCAGAAGGTGCAGGCGGGAGCCACGGTCAAGATCGGGGACGTGATCGGCGCCGTCGATCCGGCGGGCGCAGAGCGCGCGGCACCGGCGGCGGCCCCGCAGGCGGCGGCGGCAGCGCCAGCAGCACCGGCCCCGCAAGCGGCGGCCCCGCAGGCACCGGCCCCGCAGGTGGCGGCGGCGGCGCCAGCAGCACCGGCCCCGCAGGCGGCGGCCCCGGCGCCCGCACCGGCGGCTCCGGCGCCCGCTGGCGGCAACGGGCAGGGCGCGTCGCTCGACAAGGACGCGCTCCTCCGGCTCACGCCGTCGCAGCGCGCGACGGCGCGCGAGGCCGGCCGGCTCCCGCAGCAGCCCGCGACGCCCGCGACGCCCGCGGCACCGGCCGTCGCGCCGCCGGCCGGCGCGCCCGCCGGGCCGGCGGCCGACGAGCGCCTGGCCCACGTCGATCCGCGCGACGAGGTCGTGCCGATGTCGCCGCTCCGGAAGCGCGTCGCCGAGCGCCTCGTCCAGGCGCAGCACGAGGCCGCGTCGCTCACGACGTTCAACGAGGTCGACATGACCGCCGTCATGGACCTGCGCGCGAAGTACAAGGACGTCTTCGAGAAGACGCACGGCACGAAGCTCGGCTTCATGTCGTTCTTCGTGAAGGCGTGCGTGCACGCCGCCAGGCGGTTCCCCGGCGTCAACGCCGAGGTGATCGGCGGCCACATCGTCTACAAGAAGCACTACGACTTCGGCATCGCCGTGTCCGCGCCCAAGGGGCTCGTCGTGCCGGTCCTGCGCGACTGCGATCGCCGCTCGTTCGCCGAGATCGAGCAGGGCATCGCCGAGCTCGCCGAGCGCGCGCGCACCGGCAAGCTCTCGCTCGAGGACCTCTCCGGCGGCACGTTCTCGATCACGAACGGCGGCATCTTCGGCTCGATGATGTCGACGCCGCTCCTCAACTACCCGCAGACCGGCATCCTCGGCATGCACAACATCGTCAAGCGCGCGGTCGTCGTCGGCGATCAGATCGCGATCCGGCCGATGATGTACGTCGCGCTCAGCTACGATCACCGCGTCGTCGACGGCCGCGAGGCCGTGTCGTTCCTCGTCGCGGTCAAGGAGCGCCTCGAGGCGCCCGAGCGCATGCTGCTCGAGGCCTGAGCCTCGCCCCCACGTCGCGCCGCGCGTCGCATCGCGACAGCTGCGCTTGTCGCACGCGTCGCAGCGCCCCGCGTGCGTTTTCGTCGAGATCCGCGCGCCGCGCCCGGGCTACCGTGCGCGCATGCGATTCGCCCCCGCCGCGCTGCTCGCCGCCTGCGCCGCCTGCGCCGCCTGCGCTGCCTGCACCAAGGAGCCCGATCCAGACGCCGCGCCCCGGCGGCCGCGCCCCGGCGCGCCGACGGCCCCGAGCCGCCCCGCGCCCCCGCCCGCGCGCCCGATCGCGGCCGGGATCGATCTCGCCGGCATGGATCGCGCCGTCCGGCCCGGCGACGACTTCTTCGCGTACGCGAACGGCACCTGGATGGCGCAGACCGAGATCCCGGCCGATCGCGCGAGCTACGGCACCGGCGCGATCGTCAGCGAGCTGACCGCGAAGCGGACGGCCGAGCTGATCCAGGAGGCCGCCGCCAAGGCCGCGCCCGGCACCGACGCGCGCAAGGTCGGCGACTTCTACGCCTCGTACATGGACGAGGTGGCGATCGAGGCGCGCGGCACCGCGCCGCTGCAGCCCACGCTCGACGCGATCGCCGCGCTCAAGGACGCCGCCGGGCTCGCGGCGATGCTCGGCAGCACCATCCGCGCCGACGTCGACGCGTTCAACAACACCCAGCTCCACACGGGCAACGTGCTCGGCCTGTGGGTCGCCGCGGACCTCGCCGCGCCGACGCGCTACGCCGCGTTCCTGCTCCAGGGCGGCCTGGGCCTACCAGACCGCGACTTCTACATCGATCCCGCGCCGCGCATGGCCGACATCCGCGCCCGGTACGAGGCGCACCTCGCCGCCATGTTCAAGCTGGCCGGCCTCGCCGACGGCGCCGCCCGCGCCAAGCGCGTGATCGAGCTCGAGGCGCGGCTCGCGAGGGCGCACGCGACGCGCGTCGACTCGAGCGACGTCCACAAGGGCAACAACCGGTGGAAGCGGAGCGACTTCGCCGCCCGCGCGCCCGGGCTCGACTGGGAGCGCTTCTTCGCCGCCGCCGGCCTCGCCTCGCAGGCCGACTTCATCGTCTGGCAGCCGTCGGCCGTGATCGGCCTCGGGGCCACGGCGCGCGACGTGCCGCTGCCGACGTGGAAGGACTACCTGGCGGCGCGGGCGATCGCGCGCGGCGCGGCGGTCTTGCCGAAGGCGTTCGTCGACGAGCAGTTCGCGTTCTACGGCACCGTGCTGTCCGGATCGACGAAGCTGCGCGACCGCTGGAAGCGCGCCGTCGACGCCACGAGCGAGGCGCTCGGCGAGGTCGTCGGCAAGCTCTACGTCGAGCGCTACTTCCCGGCGTCGGAGAAGGCGCGCGCCGAGCAGATGGTGAAGAACGAGCTCGCCGCGTTCGGCCGCCGGATCGACGCGCTCACCTGGATGTCGGCGGCGACGAAGGCGCGCGCCAAGGCCAAGCTCGCGGTGCTGAAGGTCTCGGTCGGCTACCCCGATCGGTGGCGCGATCACCGCGGCCTCGACATCGCGCCCGGCGACGCGTACGGCAACGCCGAGCGCGCGCGGCTGTTCCACGTGAAGGCCGCCCTCCGAAAGCTCGGCACGCCGGTCGATCGCGGCGAGTGGGCCATGGATCCGCACCTCGTGAACGCGGTGAACCTGCCGGCCCTGAACGCGATGAACTTCCCGGCCGGGATCCTGCAGCCGCCGTTCTTCGATCCGAAGCGGCCCGCCGTGATGGACTACGGCGCGATCGGCGCGGTGATCGGCCACGAGATCAGCCACAGCTTCGACGATCAGGGCTCGGAGTTCGACGAGACCGGCCGGCTCGCGAACTGGTGGACGAAGGAGGATCTCGCGCACTTCAAGGAGGCGGCGGCCCGGCTCGTCAAGCAGTACGACGGCTACCGGCCGTTCCCGGACCTCGCCATCAACGGCACGCTGACGCTCGGCGAGAACATCGCCGATCTGGCCGGGCTCGCCGTCGCGTACGACGCCTACCGGATCGCGCAGGGCGGCAAGCAGGCGCCGGTGATCGCCGGCCTCACCGGCGATCAGCAGTTCTTCCTCGCGTTCGCCCAGACGTGGCGCACCAAGATGCGCGAGCCCGCGCTGCGCCAGCGCGTCCTGACGGACGGCCACTCGCCCGGCCAGTACCGCGCCCTGACGGTGCGCAACCTCGACGTGTGGTACGGCGCGTTCGGCGTCAAGGCGGGCGAGGCGCTCTACCTCGGGCCGAGCGATCGCGTCCGCATGTGGTGAGCCGGCGCATCGAGCGCCGGTCGGTACAGTTGCGGGGCGCGGCGCGCGCCGCGTATAAGGGGCGAGGGAGGCGGGATGCGCAAGGATCAGCGGGGACCGGGCAGTGTTGGATCGGGGGCGGTCGGGGGGGGGGGGGGGGGGGGGACGCCGGGCAAGACGTCGCTGGTGCAGCAGGCCATCGGTGGACCGTTGCCGGGCAAGCAGGCGCTGATGCGGCAGGCGGTCGACGCTGCCACCGCCATGACGCCGGGTGCGGTGTCGTCGTCGTCGGCGGCGGCGGCGCTGCCGGGCGCTGCATCGCCGGGCGCGCCGGCGACCGCCGGTGCCGTGCCATATCGCGCCGAGATGGAGGCGGCCTTCGGCCAGAGCTTCGCGTCGGTGACCGTGCGAACCGGCGAGGATGCGGCGCTCCGCGAGATCGGCGCGCGCGCGGCGACGCGCGGCGAGCACATCGACTTTGCCGACGCGAGCCCGAGCCGGGAGACGGTGGGGCACGAGCTCGCGCACGTCGTGCAGCACCGGCGGCACGGCGACGGAGGAACATCTGGAATGAGCCGGCCTGACAGCCCTGCCGAGCGCGAGGCGGCGCACGTCGGCGAGCGCGTCGCGCGCGGCGAGCCGGCGCCGGAGATCCGCGAAGCCGCTCGCGCGGACCGCTCGCCGACGGACGTCGGCGGGCGCGATCGCGTCGCGCGCACCTCCGACGCGGGTGCGGGTGCGGATGCGGGCGGCGAGGTGAGCTCGGTGGCGGCCGCGCCATCGGTCGCGGCGAGCGGCGGCGGCGAGCCGGCGGCCGCGGCGGGCACGGAGCGCGAGGCGACGGCGGACGCGGAGCGCGCGGCTGCTGCGGCGAGCGCGGAGCGTACGGCGGCGGGCGCCGAACGCGCGTTGAAGCCGGCGGACCCGGCGGCTGCGACGGGCGCTGCGTCGGCGGGCGCCCCGGTGCGGGCCAGCGCAGGCGCGGCGCCGGAGGTCGCGGCCGCGAGCGCGCCGCCGGTCTCGGACGGGCAGCCGGATCTCGTTGGCGAGGCCATCGCACGACTCGAGTCCACGCCGCCGGCCGAGCTCGAGGACGCCCTCGACGCGCTGCGCGGCCAGCTCCCGGCGCTCCAGCAGCAGGAGAGCGAGGCGGTGGCGTCGAGCGTCGCCCGCGCAGCCGCGCCGGCACAGGCGGCGGCCGCGCCGTCGCAGGTGGCGCCCCCGGCGCGACCCGCGGCGGAGCAGGTGCCCGACGTGGCAGCGCAGCTCGCGGCGATGCGGCGCGGGACGGTCGCCGCGTCGGCGGCGATCCCGGCGCCGGTGCGCCCGGCGCCTGCCGCGCCGTCGCAGCAGCAGCCCGGCGCGGAGCGTGGCCGGCGCGAGCAGGCCGCCCACGAGGCGCGCGCCGCGCAGCAGCGCGCGCAGCCCGATCGGCTCGTCCTCGAGAGCCACGCGCCGACCTCGGCGGGGCCGCGCCCGCGCCTCCAGCTCGGCGAGGCCGGCGCCCCGGCGACGCTCGAGCGTGACCGCCGCGCGCTCGGCGCGCGCGCCGCGGCGCACCAGCAGGAGGCCGGCGCCGCGGTCGCCGCCGCCGCGTCCGCGGCGCTGCCGCACGTCCCGCCGTCATCCGAGCGGCCGCTGCGCCTCCAGCCTCCGCCGCCACCACCGGTGCCGCCCGCGGCGCCCGCGGCGGCCGGGCCGGCGCTGCGGGCGCCGGCGCCGCGGCGGCCGGGAGGTGAGGGCGAGGGCGCGCGCGGCGGCACGGACGAGGGCCCCGCGGCGGCCGCGGCGCGAGGCCGCGTGCAGGCGATGCGCGCGCAGCACGCCGCGCAGCGCGCGACGTACCTCCAGCAGCTCGATGCCGTCCAGGCGCAGGGTGACGAGCGCTTGCGCGCCGCGCGCGCCGCGCAGCACGCGCGCGAGCAGGCGATCCGCACCGACGCGGCGGCACGCAACGCGTCGATCCAGGTCGACTGGCGCGCGCGCGCCGAGGGCGATCGCGCGCAGCACGCCGCCGAGGCCGGGGTGCTCCACGCCCGCGCGTCCGAGCTGGTCGTGACGCACGCGCAGCAGGGCGAGGCGCGCGCCGAGCAGGTCCTGGTCACGGCGGAGCAGACGGCGGTCCAGCGCAAGGCGGCGCGCACCGCAGCCGCGCGCGCGACGCTCGATCGCGGTCGCCAGCGCGCCGCCGAGATCCTGAGCGCCGTCTCGCTGCCGTGCGACGGCGGCTACGAGGCCCGGGCCCTCGCGCACGGCGGCGTGTTGCTGCGCCAGAACGACGACGGCGCCGGCTGGGAACCAGACGACACTGCGCGATCGGGCTCGGCGGCTGGCCGGACGCAAGAGCAGCAGGAGGCCGCCGAGCTCGAGGCCCAACGCCGCGCGCAGGGGGAGGTCGACAACGCCGTCGCGGAGGCGCAGGAGTCACTCGACGCGCTGGTCACCGAAGTAGACGAGCTGATGAGCCAGGCGCAGACCCTCTCCGGGGACCAGCTGGCTGCGATCCAGCAGGTGATCGAGGCGCGCCTGGCAGAGATCTACGTCATGCAGGTGGAGCTCGCGCGCCGCGCCGACGAGGAAGGTGATACCGCCGCGGCGGCGGCGCTCATGCAGATCAACATGAACATGGTCGAGGCGATGGGACAGGTCCTCGCGCTCGCCCAGACACACCGGAGCTCCGATCCAACCGCGCCGGCCGCGCTCACCGACGATCCGTTATTCCAGACGATCCAGACTGGTTATCGCAATGCGATCCTCAGCAATCAGCAACGTAGTACGTATTACATCTTCGTGCCGCCGGCCCGGCTGGACAGCGATGACATCCTCACCGCTCATGCCGACGGCGATGAGGATACTCTCCGGTACCCCAATCTGCCGTACAGCGAGCTCGGCGGCGCGCTCCTGAATGGTAGCTATGAGGTGTCACCGACGCAGGTCTCGTACTTCCAGGGCATGGCGGAGGGGGCGCAGAACTGGGGGCCGGAGCTCTTGGCCTACATGAACACGCTCGCGATGCTGGATCCGGACGCCGAGTTCGTCCTCGGCGGGCACAGCAGCAGCGGGCGCGCCGTCGCCGATGCCACGGCCAGCCACATCAGAGCTTCCGGCGAGGCTGACAATCGCGTCCGCGAGCTCTTGCTGTTCGATCCGCACGTCAACTATCCGACCAGCTCGCTCGCGGACGCGGACGCGGCGCTGATCGAGCGGAACGTCGAGATCTCGATCTTCCAGCCACAGATCCAGGTGGGTACCGACCAGGTGACGTACGAGTACGATGGAAATCAGGATCTCCTGCCATACCCCGCTGCGTGGAGAGACTCTCCGAACAACAACATGCGCGCCCTGCCGGTCCGCTCCGACACACCGGCAGAGCTTCGTCACTACTGGTTCGTCGGCAACATGGGAGCCGAGGGCGCCAACATGGCCGCCACCTCGGCGACGAACCGGCGTGAGCGCGTCCAGACCTCGCCGGAGGCGGCGACCCCGGAGGCGGCGACCCCGGAGGCGGCGACCCCGGGCACTGATGCGGCGACTCCGAGCAGCGGCACGGCGACTCCGACCACCTCTTCCCCGCAGGAATCGCCGATCACCGGCGCTCCGTACTGGCCGGCGGTCGAAGCCGCCAGCGGCACTGGCACCGTGATCAACGTGGCCTCGACCCCCAATAAAGGACTGTCGCTGCGCGAGCGGCCCCTGGACGGAGTGGTGCTGGTCTACATTCCGGAGAACGCAAGGATCGAGATCTTCGAACAGACCACCATCCGCACCCAGCCGGGAGTCTCGGTCGAGATGCTCTGGCTGCATGTCCATTACACCGACACGACGAGCGGTCAGACCCTGACCGGCTGGGTGTACGAGGAGTACGTCAATCACTGATGGCCGGGGGGCCGCTACGGCGGCGCCTCGAGGGCGAGCACGCGATCGATGCTGCGGCCGCGGTTGCCCTCGAGGATGTAGACGATCGGCGCGCTCGTGCCGGCGAGCGCGTGCGGCGGCGCCGCCACGGCGGCGGCCTGCCAGCCGAAGGAGCCGTCGAGCGACTCGGCCACCGTCTCGAGCGAGCCATCGGCGCGGAGCAGCACGAGCCGGTTGCGATCGACGATCGCCCACGCCGGGTGCGGCGCGGGGGCCGGGCCGTCGGCGAGCTCGATCGACGTGCTCTCGGCGATCGGCTTCTCGACGTACGGGGCGCCCGTCACCTCGAGGAGCGCGACCTTGTCCGGCGCCGTCTGGAGCTGGCGCGTGAGGAGGAGGTTTGCCCCCGCGAGGTGCATCGTCTTGGTGTCGCCGGGGATGATGACGGCGCCCATCGGACCGGCGGCGCGCGGGATGACGCCGCCCATCGTGCCGAGGTAGCCGTCCGCCTTGCCGGTGGCGTCGAACGCGCCGGTCGGATCCCACAGGATCGCGCGCGTGTTGTTGTTGGTCCGATCGCTCGAGATCGCCCACTGCTCCGTGACGCGGAACGTGCCGTCACCGCCGCTCGCGGACGACGACGACAGGAGCACCGCCGGCCCGCCGTTGTCGAGGTTCGGCACGTACGTGCCGCCGCGGAGGTGATCGGGGAGCCCGGCCGTGTTCGGCGCGTGGCCGCTGTAGTCGTGCCGCGTGAACGTCGTCGCCGTCAGCTCGAAGACGACGCGGCCCGCCAGGATCGCGAGCGCCTCGTTGAACGGCGGCCGCAGCACGAACATGAAGTCGGGCTGGTTGCTGTACATCTCCGCGCCGTCGACGAAGTCGATCGGGACGTACGTGAACTTCGTGGAGAAGTCGTGGAGCACGCGCGCCGACCACCCGGAGGCGGTGCGGACGTGACCGAGCCCCGGCGGCCCGTCGGTCCCGGCGTCGGGATCGGGATCGCCGCCCGGCGCGCCGCTGCACGCGTGGCCGCCGCCAGCCGCCGGGAGGCACGCCTGGCCGTCCGGGCACGTCGGCGCCGCGGGATCGCACGGCGCCCCCGACGGGGCGCTCGGCGCGTAGCACCCCCACAGGAGCAGCGCGGCGGCGCATCGCTTCACGGCGGCACTGTAGCGCGGTGCGGCGCTGTTGCGCTGGTGATCTAGCGCACCGGCCGGACCACGAGGGCGGCGCCGGCGAGCGGATCGCGCGGCGCGGCGAGGGCGGCGTCGCCGACGCGGGCGCCCGCGGTGTGGGCGAGGCCGGCCACGAAGCCGCCGGGGAGGGCGGCGAGCGCGGCGATCTCCTCGCGGCCGGGGCCGCCCGCGGGCCACGCCTCGACGACGGCGCCGCCGTCGAGCGCGACGAGGAGCGCGTCGTCGCCGGCCACGGCGGCGATCGCGCGCGCGCCGGCCTGCAGCGTGTCGGAGAAGAACGCGCCGACCACCACGCGGTCGCCGGCCGCGGCGATCGCCGACGCGCCGTCGAAGCCGGGGCCGCCGAGCAGGATCGCCGGGCCCGCGGCGCCGCCCGGCTCCCACCACGCGACGAGCGCGTCCGCGGCGCCCTGCGCCTTCAGATCGAGGCCGTTCACGTGCACGACGTTGCGCGCGGTGCCGGCCACGGCGACGCGCCCGCGGGCGTCGATGGCGACGCCAGCGATCGCGTCGTCGAGCGGGCCGCCGAACACGGCCGCCCACCGCGGCCGGCCGGTCCGCGGATCGAGCTCGGCGACGAAGCCATCGCCGAGCAGGGACCGCGCGTCGCGCGGCTCGAGCGCCGTGCCGAGCAGGTCGGCGCCGGGCGCGAACGTGCCGGCGATCGCGAGCCGATCGCGGGTCGCCGCGACGCCTGTGACGGCGTCGGCGCCGGGACCGCCCATGCGGACGAGCAGCTCGATCGCGCCCGCGGCCGAGACGCGCGCGACGAAGCCGTCCGCCTTACCGCCGCTCGAGACGACCTGGTCGCCCGCGCGCAGCGTGCCGCCGAACGAGCCGGCGAGCACCGCGCCGCCGCCGTCCGCCGGGCTCACCGCCGAGACGATCGCCCACTCGCTCGAGTCGAGCGCGAGCCGCCAGCGCACCGCGCCCGTCGCCGCGTCGAGGCCGACGGCGACCGCGCCCGGCGACCCGCGCAGCGGCACGCCCGCGGCGGCCCCGGTGCCGCTGAGCGCCGCGACGACCAGCGCGCCGGAGCGGGCGAGCGGGCCGCCGCTGCCGGCCAGCGCGGCGCGCCACGCCACGGCCGCGCCGCGGCGGGCCTCGATCACCGTCTGCTCCGGCGCCGTCTGCTCCGGCGCTGCCGGCCCGGGCGGGGCAGCTGCGCCGTCGCCGCCAGATGTCGCCGGCCCGGGCTGGGCAGCTGCGCCGTCGCCGCCAGATGTCGCCGGCCCAGGCTGGGCAGCTGCGCCGTCGCCGCCAGATGTCGTCGGCCCAGGCTGGGCAGCTGCGCCGTCGCCGCCAGATGTCACCGCCGCGTACGTCGCGGCCGGATCCGCCGCCACGCCGCGCAGCGAGCCGCCGTCCTGGCCGATCTCGATCGTGAGCGCCGCCACCGGCGCGGCCGGGGCAGGGCGCCGCGGCGCCGGGCAGCCGGCGAGGCACGCAGCCGCAATGGCAGCCACCGCAGCGGCCATCGCCGCGACGGTGACAGGACGGAGACTCCGGCCACGGCTCGTCGCGGCCGCGGTCGCGTCAACGCAGACCCAGGCGCTCGCGCTCGCGCGGATCGCGAGCGCGGCGCGGCTCAAATCTGCTCGCCGCGGGCGCGCATCTCGGCGATCACCGCGGTCAGTCCCAGCTTGTCGATCCGGCGCATCCCGCGCGCGGACACCCGCAACGTGATCCAGCGCCGCTCGTCCTCGAGCCAGAAGCGCTTGGTGCGGAGGTTGATCTCGAAGCGCCGCTTCGTGTGGCGGTTCGAGTGGCTGACGTTGTAGCCGACGAGCGGCCGCTTCCCGGTCACCTGACAAACGCGCGACATCGCCGTCTCCTCAGATCTTCGACTCTTTGAAGTCGACGTGCTTGCGAACGACCGGGTCGTACTTCTTGAGGACGAGCTTGTCCGGCGTACGCTTGCGGTTCTTCGAAGTCGTGTAGAAGTAACCCGTGTCGGCGGTGGACACGAGACGTATGAGCTCGCGGCCCGATTTGCCCTTCTTGGCCATGGCTTTATCTCCGGGAGGAGCGGACTTATGGCACGGAGACCGCGGGCCTGGCAAGCCCTAGCCACCGCTTCGGCGGCCTGACCCGCGTCTGGCGGCCCCGCCTGCGCCCGGCGGCCGGCCCCTCGGCCGCGCCCGCGCCCGCGCCCTACTTGTCGTCGCCGTCGTCGTCGTCGTCGTCGTTCTCGTCCTCGTCGTCCTCGATCGGCTTGGGGATCGCCATCGGCGCCGACGGCGGCCCCGGCGGGGCGGGCGCCGCGCCCGGCGAGGTCGGCGGCGAGAGGCCGACCACGCTGACCGGCGCCGGCGGCACCGAGTCGTCGTTCATCGACGGGTACTCCGTCCCGTTCTCCGTGGTGAGCCGCGTCTTGCCGGGCGTGTCGGGCAGCGCCACGCCGGGCAGCGTCGTCGTCTTGCGCTTGGCCCGCCGCTGATCGATCGACATCGCGACGATCGTCATGTCGTCGCCCTGCGCCTGCTCGCCCGTGTGCGAGTCGATGTCCGCGAGGATCGACTTGATGATGTCCTCCGGGCCGCCCCGCGCCGTCCGGATCCGCCGCGACAGCCGCGACAGCCCGTACTCGTTGCCGCGCGCGTCGCGCGCCTCGAGGATGCCGTCGGAGACCATCAGCAGCGTGTCGCCCGAGTGGAGCTGCACGCGCGCCTCGCCCGCCTCGAGCTCCGGCGTGACGCCCAGGGGCGGCGTGTGCGCGCGCTCGGCCTGGAGCGGGAACACCCGCTCGCCGCGCCGGAGCAGCGGCACGCAGTGGCCCGCGTTCGTGAACACGAGGCTGCGCGTCTCGAGATCGTAGATGCAGTAGACGAGCGTCGCGAACATCCCGTCCTCGCCGAGCGACGCGATCTCCTGGTTGACGCGGCGGAGCAGCCGCGACGGGGTGCGCGCGATCGCGGCGCGGGACCGGAGCTCCGACGTGAGCCGCGCCATGTAGAGCGCCGCGCTGATCGCCTTGCCAGAGACGTCGCCCACCGCGAGCCCCAGGTGCGCCGGGTCGTGCCAGATGAAGTCGTAGAAGTCGCCGCCGATCTGGTACGCCGGCTCGTAGTGGACGGCGAACTCGAGGCCGACCACCTGCGGCACGTTCGCCGGCAGGAGGCTGCGCTGGATCTGCCGCGCCACGCGCAGGTCGCGCTCGAGCTTCTCGCGCCGCGCCAGCTGGGCCGCCACGCGCGTCGCGTGGATCGCCATGCCCGCCTGCGTCGCGATCGCCTGCAGGAGATCGACGTCCTCCTGGCGGAAGCCCGCCGACTTGCTCTCGACGTAGACCACGCCGTAGTGCGCGCCGTGGTAGATGAGCGGCGCGCCCATCCGCGTGCCGACGCCCTCGTCGTTCTCGTCGGCGTGATCGCCGAGCAGGACGCCGCGCCGGTCGCTCACGACGTGCTGGATGATCGTGCCGGGGACCCGCAGATCGCCGCCGTACGCCCGCTTGTCGGGCCCCGAGCCCGGCCGGTGCTTCTGCACCTGGACCTTGAGCTCGCCGCTCTTCTCGTCCTCGACGAGCACGCCGACGTCCTCGGCCTGCGGGAACAGATCGAGCAGCGCGTCGACCAGCTTGGCGAGCAGCGCGTCCGCGGTGTCGCTCGACGCCGTCGCGTGGAGGATCTGCGTGAGCGCGTCGAGCTTGCGCTCGATCAGCCGGATCGCGCGCTGATCGGCGAGGCTGATCATGCCCGACGTCATGATCGGCATCCGGCCCGAGCCCGTCTCCTCGCGGCTGCGGATGATCGAGCTCGCGCCCGCCGTGTCGACGATCGTCACCGCGGCGGCCGCCTCGCCGGTGCGCGGCTCCGGGACCGCGTCGCGCGCCTCGACCCGGATCCGGTTGTTCGCGATCATGATCTCGTCGTCGTGGCGCAGGAGCGTGCCCTGCTGCACCTTCACGCCGTTCACGAACGTGCCGTTGTTCGAGCCCAGATCCTCGAGCGTCCAGCCGTCCTCCTCCTTCCACAGCCGCGCGTGCTGCCGCGACACGCGCATGTCCGGGACGAAGATCTGGCAATCCGAGCGACGCCCAATGACGTACTCGCCGTCGGCCAGCTTGTACCGACGCCCGGCGATCGGTCCAGCCAGGAACACCAGCGAGGGCATGTCTAAATCGCGTATATACCACACCTTTTCAGAGTGGAACTGCGTTGGTGCGCCGCGTTTTGCTCGATCCATCCGTTGCATTTTGCGATCGAGGGCGAGCGTGCTGCGCGCGCCCCCGCGGTCCTCACTTGACCCACCGGGATCGGGCGGGTGTACTTCGCCGGTGCAAGCGCTGGGTAACTTCATTGGAGGCGCCTTCGTCGCGCCGAGCGGCAAGGCCCTGATCTCCCGGAACCCCGCCCGGGACGGTGCCGTGGTGCTGGAGACCGCGTCCGCCGCCGCCGCGGCCACCGCCGCCGTCGCCGCCGCCGCCGCCGCGCAGCCGGCGTGGGCCGCGCAGGCTCCCGCGCAGCGCCTCGCCCACCTGGCGCGCTTCACGCAGGAGATCGGCGCCCGCGCGCAGGCGCTGGCCGACGCGATCGTGCTCGAGACCGGCAAGATCCGCAGCGAGGCCCGCGCCGAGGTGCAGACGCTCGTGAACCGGCTCGAGCTCGTCAAGGCCGCGATGGCCGGCGATCTCAAGCCCGGGCAGGTCGCGCCCGGCGAGCACCTGCGGTACCAGCCGCTCGGCGTCGTCGGCGTGATCGGGCCGTTCAACTTCCCGCTCCACCTCTGCCACGCGCACGTCGTGCCGGCGCTGCTCGCCGGCAACACCGTCGTCGTCAAGCCCAGCGACATCACGCCGCTGTGCGGCCAGCGCTACGCCGAGGCTGCGCAGGCGGCCGGGCTCCCCGCCGGCGTGCTGAACGTCGTCGCCGGCACCGGCGAGGTCGGCGCCGCGCTCGTTGCCGAGCCCGCGCTGCGCGGCCTGTGCTTCACCGGCAGCTGGGACGTCGGCCGGCGGATCCTCGAGGCCACCGTCGATCGCCCGGAGGTCCTGGTTGCGCTCGAGATGGGCGGCAAGAACGCGTGCGTCGTGCTCGACGACGCGGCGCTGCGCCAGGCCGTGCACGAGGTCACCGTCGGCGGCTACCTGTCCGCCGGCCAGCGCTGCACCGGCACCGAGCGCGTGCTCGTCCACCGCAAGCTCGCCGACCGCTTCGTCGACGCGCTCGCCCGCTGCGCGCGCGAGCTGCCGTTCGGCGATCCCGAGGATCCCGCCGTGTTCGCCGGCCCGCTCGCGACCGCCGCCGCGCTCGCCAAGCTCGAGGCCGCGCTCGAGGCCGCGCGCAAGGCCGGCGCCGAGCCCGTCGTCCCCGGGCAGCGGCTCCCCGGCGGCGCGTACCGCACGGCGTCGGTGCACCGGCTGCCCGACGGTGTGCACCACGTCCCCGGCTACACCGACGTCGAGATCTTCGGGCCCGATCTCTCCGTCGAGGTGATCGACTCCGACGAGGAGGCGATCGCCGTCCTCGGCGCGAGCCCCTACGGCTTCGCGAACGCCGTGTTCACCGGCTCGGCCGAGCGGTTCGAGCGGATCTTCGCGCGCACGCGCTCGGGCATCCTGAACCGCAACCGCTCGACGAACCTCGCGAGCAGCAAGCTGCCGTTCGGCGGCGTCGGCAAGAGCGGCAACTACCGGCCCGCCGGCGCGTGGGCGCATCGCAACGTCACCGTGCCCGTCGCCGTGCTCGAGAACCCGCTCGGGGCCGTGACGCCGCACGCGGTGCTCGCGCGGCTCCTGCCACCCGTCGATCTCGATCGCCTCGAGCAGCAGCACGCCGCCGAGGAGACCGCCGAGGCTGCGCGCCACCTGCTCGATCTGCCGCGGCCGATGCAGCTCGCGCGCCCCGCGGGCGGCCGGCTGCCCGACAGCGAGGCGCTGCTCGCGCGGCTCTACGCCGGCGAGCGCGTCCCCAAGGAGAAGAAGCCGCCGGTGTTCGATCACCTGCGCTCCGCCGGGCCGTGGATGGTCTCGATCGATCCGCAGCCGCTCTCCGTGCTCGACGGCATGAGCCAGACCGCCACCGTCGTCGGCGGCTTCAGCGAGGATCCCGTCGTCCGCGCGTACACCGAGGGCGAGTTCGCCGAGACGCTCGTGGGCACGGGCGCCGACACCGCGCTCGGCGAGACGTGGGCCGCCGCGGAGTACGCGTCGACGCTGCGCCAGCTCGTGCCCGGCCTGCCGCACGTCACGTTCGTGGCGTCCGGCGCCGAGGCCAACGAGAAGGCGATGGCGCTGTGCCGGATCAACTGCGCGCGCAAGGGCGCGACGCGCGTGCTCGCGTTCGAGGGCAGCTTCCACGGCCGCACGCTGCTCGCGCTCCACGCGACGCACTCGCCGAGCAAGCGGGCGCCGTTCGAGATCGAGGGCTACCAGGTCTTGTTCGCGCCGTTCCCGGTGTGGGCCGCGCCCGGCGAGGAGCCCGCCGCGCCGAGCGGCTTCTACGCCGCGTGCGCCACCGGCGGCATCGCCGATCTGCGCGAGCGGTTCGGCGACGCCAAGGACGATCCGCTGCTCGCCGCCGAGGTCGCGTCGCTCGCCGCCGTGCACGAGGCGCTCGCGACCGGCGAGTACTTCTGCACGATCGTCGAGCCCATGCAGAGCGAGGGCGGCGATCGGTTCGCGACCGAGCGGTTCTTCCGCGGCCTTCGGCTCCTCACGCGCCATCACCAGACGTTCCTCGTGTTCGACGAGGTGCAGGTCGGCTTCGGCCTCGGCGGCCCGTTCGCGTGGCACTCGAAGTTCCGGCTCATGAGCCAGCGCGGCCAGCCCGACTACCCCGACGCCGTGACGTTCGCCAAGCGCGCGCAGGTCGGTGTCGTGATGTCGCGGTTCGCCGATCCCGAGCCCGCGAGCGCCCACGGCGCGTCGCTCGTGCGCGGCCGGATCCACGCCGACATGGTGTCGACGACCCACAACGCCGAGCGCCTCGAGAAGCTCGTCGCGCCGCGGCTCGCCCAGCTCGCGCGCGCGTACCCGCACCTCGTGCAGAGCCCGCGCGCCGCCGGCTACGCGTTCGCGTTCGATCTGCCGACGCCCGCGCTGCTCGACGCGTTCCTCGGCCAGCGGTTCTGGCGCGGCGCGATCGTGTTCGGCGCCGGCACGCGGACCGCGCGCTACCGGCTGTCGGACAGCTTCCACGCGCGCGAGATCGAGCTCCTGTTCGAGGCGATCCGGCGCTCGCTCTCGTGGCTCGACGCGCACGAGGGCAAGAAGCCCCCCGAGTGGGAGGACGCGCCCGCGCCCGCGCCCGGCGCCGCGCCGGCCGCCGCGGCCACCGCCGCCACCGCCGGCACCGCCGCTGGCGAGGCCCCGCCGGAGATCACGTACCGCCTCGTGCCGCACGGCGAGGCCATGGAGCACCTGCCGGCGATCCTCGACATCGAGTACCAGGTCTACGAGCCCGCGCGCCGCACGCCGCCCGCCGAGCTGCGCGCCGCGATCGAGGATCCTGAGGGCCTCCTGTTCGTCGCCGAGATCCCCGGCGACCCGGACCGCCGGCCGCAACTCGTCGCGTTCGCGATCGGCGCGCCGCTCGAGCACAGCAAGGATGTCGAGGGCCCCGACGACGATCCGATGCTCGGCAAGCACAACACCATGTACTCGGTGTCGATCACCGTCGCGCCGAAGTTCCAGAGCTCCGGCATCGGGCGCCGCCTCAAGGAGGCGCAGCTGCGCGACGCGATGGCGCGCAAGCGCCCCGATGGCACGCCGCGCTACCGCTACGTCACCGCGCGCAACCGCGTCGGCCGCACCGCGCAGATGACGCACCTGAACCGCGTGTTCGGCGCGCACGTCGTCTCGATCCTGACCGGCCAGTACGAGGATCCCGAGGGGCAGGCCATCTACTACCGCATCCCGCTCGGGCCGCTCGTGCCCGATCCCGCGCTCAAGCAGGAGGCCGGCAAGCGGCGCGCCGCGGCGATCGATCGCGAGCGCGAGGCCGCGCTCGATCTGGCGTCGGGCGTCTCGCGGCCGTTCGCGGGCGGGCCGCCGTCGCTCGCGGCGCTCGAGGAGCAGGGCCTGCTCTACGGGCCCGCCGTCAACAAGCTGACGCTCATGAACTACGTCACGCCCGCGACCGTGCGGGCGCTCGAGTGGATCACGGCGCTCGTGCCCGAGCTGCCGCACATCTACCTGACGTCGTCGCGCGACGAGGCCGTGGACAAGGCGCTGCGCCTCATCCGCTGCACGAAGAAGACGGCGCAGGTGCCGATCGGCCTCGCGGGCGGCTATTACGGCCACACCGCCGCGTCGTGCCGCTCGCTGTCCGATCCGGATGTCCACGCTGGCGGCCCCGGCCACTTCGCGTGGCCGCGCATCCCGCACCCGGCCACGGCCGGCACCGCCGCGTCGATCGCGGCGCTGCGCGAGGCCGCCCTAGCCGCGGGCGGGCCCGGCAAGGTGCTCGGCTTCGTCTACGAGCTGGTGCAGGAGCGCACCGGCGCCGTCCTGCCGCCCGACTTCCTCGCGGCTCTGTCCGCGCTGCGGACAGAGCTCGAGCTGCCGCTCATCGCCGTCGAGACCGCGACGGCGATGTACCGGAGCGGGCGCGGCGCGTTCCTGTCGCCGGCCGCCGGCCTCGTGCCCGACGTCCTCGCGTGGTGGGGCGGCGGCCAGACCGGCTACGTCCACTGCGCGAGCAAGTGGTTCATCCCCGGCCCGCTCACGCTCGTCTCGACGTGGGACGGCGACGAGCTGTCGCTCATCCGGGCGCACCACCAGCTGCGCGCGGCGCGCCGGCTCGACATCGCCAGCGCGTCCGTCGCGCTCGATCAGGCGCTTGGGCAGGCGCTCGCCGGCACGCGCGTGGCCGGGCTCGGCGCCTACCGCGTGATCGACGCCGGCGCGCAGGCCGCCGCGCTCGCCGCCACGCTCGAGGAGCGCGGCCTCCTGGTGCGCCGGTTCCCCGGCGGGCGGCTCGGCGTCATCCCGGCGCTCGATCAGATCGACGCCGCGGCCCAGGCCCTCGGGGCGGCGCTGAGGTGACCATGCGCACCCTCGAGCTACCAGCTGGCAAGCCGCCCCGCGAGTGGGGCCGCATCCACGGCGAGAGCTTCCGCGGCGAGATCCGCTCGCTCGCGGCGATCCGGATCTACCTGTGCACGAAGGTCGGCGGGTTCCGCGACGCGGAGTCCGTGCGGCGCGCCGCCCAGGCGCACCTGCCCGTGCTCGAGCGCTACCACGCCGGGCTGTACGAGGAGCTGCTCGGCATCGCCGAGGGGGCAGGGGTGCCCCCCGCCGACATCGTGGTCGCCAACCACTACACCGATCTCCGCGATCTCGATCCCGATCCCGCGACGTGGCTGCCCGCGCCGACGCGCGACGCGCCCGACTTCGATCCCACGCGCCGCGCGGGCGCCGCCGGCGCCGAGGGGCTCGGCGGCGATGGCTGCAGCGTGCTGTGGGCCGAGACGCCGACCGGGCGCATCCTCGCGCAGACCTGGGACATGCACGCCACGGCGATCCCGTACGTGATGGTGCTGCGCGTGCCCGCGGCTAATTACGAGGGCGATCACGCGCCCGCCGCGACGCTGCTCACCGTGACCGGGTGCCTCGGCATGGCTGGCGCCAGCTCGGCGCGCGTCGCCATCGCGATCAACAACCTGTTCTCGACCGACGCGACGCTCGGCGTCGTGTGGCCCGCGCTCGTGCGGCGCGCGCTGCACGAGCCGACCGCCGCCGCGGCGCGCGACGTCATCGCGGCGAGCCCCATCGGCTCGGGCCACCACTACTTCGTCGCCGACCGGAGCGGCGCGTTCGCGATCGAGGCGTCCGGCACGCGGCGGAAGCACGTGTTCGACGGCGGCCCCGCCTACTGCCACACGAACCACAGCCTCGATCCCGACGTCGCGGCGCGCTCGAAGGTCCCCGGCACGAGCACCACGTACGATCGCTTGCGCTGGCTCGAGGCCGACCTCGCGCGCGCGCCGGTCCGCGATCTCGACGACACGTGGCGCCGCCTCGGCAACGAGGACGACTGGCCGCGCAGCGTGTGCACCAACATGGCCACGCCCGAGTCGCCGCACGGCGTGGCGACCTGCGGCGCGATCGCCGTCAACCTCGACACCGGCGAGCTGTGGGCGCAGCAGGGCCTGATCCACAACGTCGCCGCGGAGCGGTGGCAGCTATGAGGAAGGCCCGCGCTGCCGGCCGGCGCGCCCGGCGCCCCTCCGCGCCGCTGCCGGCGCGGCCCTCCGCCGAGGACAAGCCTTACAAGCTGGCGGCCGCCGAGATCCGGCCGCTCGCCGAGGGCCACGGCGCGTGCATCGCCTCCGACAAGATCACCGTCCTGGGCCACCCCGTGCGCTTCATGTACCGCGAGCAGGCCATCCACGCCGTCGACAGCGGCTGGCGCTTCCTCTCCGGCCTCGAGTCCGACGCGTACATGCAGGACGCGGCGAACCACGCCTTCTACGACTGCAACACGATCGCGAACTACGATCCGTCGATCGTCCCTCACCTCGAGGCGCCGCTCGGCAGCGTCTTCGAGAAGCCCCCGGGCGCAGCGGAGTTCGCGCGCGTCACCGACTGGAGCCCGCTCCGAGACGAAAGCCGAGACTAAAGAGAGACCGACCATGTCCGACTACCCGTTCTTCTTCACATGGACCGCCCAGCAGCAGGCCAAGCCGTTCGAGCTCGCGGGCGGCGAGGGCGCCTGGTTCACCACGGCCGACGGCGCGCGCTGGCTCGATCTCGGCGCGCTCAGCTACCAGGTCAACGTCGGCCACGGGAACCGGCGCATCGTCGAGGCCATCAAGCGCCAGGCCGATGAGCTGTGCGTCTCGGCCGCGAACGCCGTGTTCCCGGCGAAGACCGAGCTCGCCCGCCGCCTGCTCGCGATGGCCGGCCCCGGCTTCTCGAAGGTCTTCTTCACGCTCGGCGGCGCCGAGTCCAACGAGAACGCGCTCAAGATCGCGCGCCTCTACACCGGGCGGCACAAGCTCATCAGCCGCTACCGCAGCTACCACGGCGCGTCGATGGGCGCGCTCTCGCTCACCGGCGACTGGCGCCGCCCGCTGCTCGAGCCCGGCCTGCCCGGCGTCGTCCACGTGCAGGACTGCTACTGCGATCGCTGCCCGTTCGGCCAGCGCGTCGAGACGTGCCGCCGCGAGTGCGCCACGAACATCGGCGCCACCATGGCGCTCGAGGGGCCGCGCTCCGTCGCCGGCGTCATCCTCGAGCCCGTCCCCGGCGCGAACGGCGTCATGGTGCCGCCGCCCGAGTACTGGCCGATCGTGCGCCGCGCGTGCGACGCCGAGGGCGCGCTGCTCATCGCCGACGAGGTGCTCACCGGATTCGGCCGCACCGGCAAGCCGTTCGGGTTCCAGCACTGGGACGTCGTGCCCGATCTCATCACCGTCGCCAAGGGCCTCTCGTCCGGCTACGCGACGATCGGCGCCGTCATCGTGCACGAGCGCGTCGCGAAGCACTTCGACGAGCACGTCCTCGCGTGCGGGCTCACGTTCTACGCGCACCCGACGGCGTGCGCCGCCGCGCTCGAGACCCTGAAGGTGTACGAGGACGAGCGCATGTTCGAGAACGCCGCGCGCCTGGGGCCCGTGCTCCGGCGCGAGCTCGATCAGATCGCGGCGCGGCTCGCGCGGCCCGCGCGGCCCGCGTCCGGCGCGCCATCTGCGCCCGGCGCGCCGTTCGTGCGCTCGCTGGGCCTGCTCGCCGCACTCGAGGTCGACGCGCCCCTCGAGGCGTGGGCGCGGCTGTCCGCCGAGCTCGCCACCCGGCGGCTGTCGCTCCACGTCGACGGCAAGCGCGGGACCGCCATCTTCGCGCCGCCCCTGTGCATCACCGAGGAGGAGCTCGTCACCGGCCTGCGCGGCTTCGGCGAGGCCGCCGTGCTCGCGTTCGGAGGTGCGTCGTGATCGGCCGCCACGCCCAGAAGGTCGCCGCGTCCGTCGCCGAGGCGCTCGAGCCCGTGCGCGACGGCATGACCATCCTCGTCGGCGGCTTCGGCCTGTCCGGCAACCCCGAGGCGCTGATCCGCGGCATGGTCGAGCGCGGCGTGCGCGATCTGACGCTCGTCTCGAACAATGCCGGCAACCTCGGCAAGGGCCTCGCGGCGTGGCTGCAGGCCGGCATGATCCGCAAGGTCATCTGCAGCTACATCGGCAACAACGAGGATCTGCACACGCGCATGGGGAGCGGCGAGGTCGAGGTCACCGTCATCCCGCAGGGCACGCTCGCCGAGCGCATGCGCGCCGCGGGGGCCGGCATCCCCGCGTTCTTCACGCCGACCGGCGTCGGCACCGTCGTCGCCGAGGGCAAGGAGACGCGGGAGATCGACGGCCGCACGTACCTGCTCGAGCGCGCGCTCCCCGGGGACATCGCGCTCGTCCGCGCCCGCACCGCGGACCGGTTCGGCAACCTGCGCTTCTGGCGCACCGCGCGGAACTTCAACCCCGTGGCGGCCACCGCGGCCAAGCACACGATCGTCGAGTGCGATCACCTCCTGGACAACGGCCAGATCGATCCCGACGACGTCCACCTCCCCGGCATCTACGTGCACAAGCTCATCCACGTGCCCGAGCACGAGGACGCGTTCGAGTACCGCACCGTCCGCCAGCGGAGCTAGTGCCATGGCCACGCCCAAGCCGCGCAAGCCGCCGTTCCCGCTCCGCGAGGGCGAAGAGCTCGTCACGTACAGCCCCGCCGCGTCGATCCACAAGCTCGGCGCCACCATCGGCCGGATCTGGCTCACCACCGAGCGCGTCGTGTTCTGGCCCGTCGTGCCGATCGTGTTCTGGATCGCCCTGCCGCTCGGGCTCATGCTGTACCTCGTCAACCTGCCGCAGCGCCGCGAGCTGGCGATCGGCGCGCTCGGGACCGCGGAGCGGACGACGTTCGGCCGCAACCGCAACGTGCTCTTGCTCGGCGCGCGCGATCTGTCGCGCGACCTCAAGGTCATCGTCGACGACTTCGACGCGTTCACCGAGTCCCTGTCCGCGCGGCGCCGCCTGCTCGCGTCGCCGTCGTCCAAGGAGCCCTAGATGCCGTTCTCGACCGAAGACATGGCCCGCCGCGCCGCCCGCGAGATCCCAGCGGGCGCGATCGTCAACCTCGGCATCGGCCTGCCGACGCAGGTCGCCGACTACCTGCCCGAGGGTCACGCGTGGCTCCACTCCGAGAACGGCCTGCTCGGGATGGGCCCGTTCCCGTTCGAGGGCGAGGAGGATCCGAGCCTCATCAATGCCGGCAAGCAGACCGTGACCGCGCTGCCCGGCGCCTCGTCGTTCGACTCCGCCAGCTCGTTCGGGATGATCCGCGGCGGCCACGTCGATCTCGCGATCCTCGGCGCGATGCAGGTGTCCGCGGCCGGCGACCTGGCCAACTGGGCCGTGCCCGGCGGCAAGATCCTCGGCATCGGCGGCGCGATGGACCTCGCCTCCGGCTGCCGCCGGATCGTCGCGATGATGCAGCACGTGACGAAGAAGGGCGAGCACAAGCTCGTCGCGCGCTGCGACTACCCGCTCACGGCGACGTCCGTCGTCTCGCTCGTCATCACCGAGCTCGGCGTCTTCGAGCCCACCGGCGCGGCGTTCCGCGTCGTCGAGCTCGCCCCCGGCGTCACCCGCGAGCAGGCCGCCGCCGCCACCGGCGCCCCGCTCGTCGACTAGGCGACGAGCGTCGTGCCGACCGAGCCTGGCTCGCGGACCGCGCGCACGAGGTCGCCCGGGCCGAGCTTGCCGAGGATGTGGATCGCGCCGACGCCCTGATCGACGACCGCCATCGCCTCCTCGAGCTTGGCGATCATGCCGCCCGTCACCGAGCCCTCGGCGATCGCGTGCTGCGCCGCGGCGCGGGTCAGCTGCGGGATCCGCGTCGACGGATCGCTCGCGATCCGCAAGACGCCCGGCGTGGACGTCACGAGGAACAGCCGCCGCGCCCGGAGCGCCGCGGCGAGCTGGTTGCCGACGAGGTCGGCGTTGATGTTGTAGACGCCGCCGCTCGCGTCGGCGCCCAGGCACGCGATCACCGGGACGAAGCCCGCGGCCCACAGCGTCTCGAAGAGCTTCAGGTTGAAGCCCGTCACGTCGCCGACGAAGCCCATGTCCACCGGATCCGGGCCGGCGCTCGGGTACACCTTCGGCGGTCGCCGGACCGCCTGCACCGCGAGCGACGACGCGCCGTGCAGCCCCACCGGCGACAGCCCCGCCGCGACCAGGATCGAGCACAGCTCGACGTTGAGCTTGCCCGCGATCGCCATCTTCATGACGTCGAGCGTGGCCGCGTCGGTGACGCGCCGGCCCGCCACCTGCTGCGTCTCGATGCCGAGCCGCTTCTGCAGCTCCGTCGCCTGCGGGCCGCCGCCGTGCACGATCGCGACGCGCGCGCCGCCGCCGATCAGCTCGCGCAGATCCGCGGCGAGTACCGCCGCCTCGCCCGAGCCCACGACCTCGCCGCCGATCTTGACGACGATCGTGCCGGCGAGCGCGTCGCCACCGCTGCCGCTGCTCTCTGCGCTCATGGCCAGTTCCCCACGTCCTCGAGGCTCGCGCGCTCGTCGCAGCCCAGGACCAGGTTCATGTTCTGGATCGCCTGCCCGGCGCCGCCCTTGATCAGGTTGTCGATCGCCCCGAAGCAGGTGACGGTGCGCCGATCACCGATCACCGGGCCGACCGCGAAGCCGACCTCGGCGTAGTTCGAGCCCGCCACCGCGACCACCTCCGGCAGGCGCTTCTGCGGCCGGCGCACGAACGGCTCGCGCGCGAACTGCTCGTCGAACAGCGCCGCCAGCTTGCCGCTGTCCACGCTCGCCGGCAGCTCGAGGAAGCACGTCGCGAAGATGCCGCGCGTCAGTGGCGCCGACACCGGGACGAACCGCAGCTCGAGGTGCTTGGCGCCCGCGTCGCCGAGCAGCTGCACCATCTCCGGGACGTGCTGGTGCTCGAGCGGCTTGTACGTCTTGAGGTTGCCCGCGCGGCTCGGGTGGTGCGTGCCCGCGCCCGGCGCGATGCCCGAGCCCGACGAGCCGGTGATGCCCGTGACGTGCACCGTCGCGTCGTCGAGCAGCCCCGCGCGCGCGAGCGGCAGGAGCGCGAGCTCGATCGTCGTCGCGAAGCAGCCCGGCGACGCCACGTAGCGCGCCTCCCGGATCTGCGCGCGGTTCACCTCCGGGAGGCCGTAGACGAACGTGCCGAGCAGGTCTACGTGCGGGTGCTTCGCGCCGTAGAACTTCTCGTACACCGCCGCGTCGCGCAGCCGGAAGTCGCCGGACATGTCGACGATCTTCACGCCCGCGGCGATGAGCTCTGGCACCTTCGCCGCCGTCACCTTGTGCGGCAGCGCGAGCAGCGCCACGTCGCAGCCGCGCGCGGCCTCGGCCGGCGGCAGATCCTCGAAGCGCAGGTCCGTCGCGCCGTCGAGGTTCGGGTGCACCGCGCCGAGCGGCTCGCCGACGTGGTCGATCGACGCCACGCGCACCAGCTCGACGTCCGGGTGGATCAGCAGCCGGCGCGCCAGCTCCGCGCCGCCGTAGCCGCTGCCGCCGATGATTGCAGCTTTGAATCGCTTCGCCATCGCCGGCCACTATGCCACAGCCGAGGCGCGCTGCTGCCTGGCCACGTGGCCACCGGGCGTCACTTGCCCATCAGGTGCTTCTCGAAGAACGCGATCGTGTGCCCCACGGCGAGCACCTGGTTGCCGCGCTTGGACGTGCCGTGGCCCTCGTCCGGAAACAGGATGAGGCCGCCTGGGATCTTGCGCGACTCGAGCTCCTTGTAGATCTGCAGCGCCTCGCCGACCGGCACGCGCGGATCATTGACGCCCTGGATCGAGAGCAGCGGCGCCTTGAGCTTCTTCACGTGCGTGATCGGCGAGAGCTGGATCAGCGCCTCCTTGTCCTTCACCGGATCGCCGTACTCCGAGATCCGGAGGATGCGGCGGTACGGCGCCGTGTTGATGAGGAACGTGTGGAGGTTCGAGATGCCCACCTCCTGCACGCCCGCGTCGTACGCGCCGGCGAAGTACGTCATCGCCATCAGCGTCGAGTAGCCGCCGTAGCTGCCGCCCATGACGCCGATCTTCGGCGCCTTGCCGTCCTTGCCCCAGCTCGCGCGGATGAACTTCGCGCAGTCTTCGATGTCGGTGATCACCGCGAGGCGCTTGGGGCCGTTGTCGCTGTCGAGCCACTTCTTGCCGTAGCCCTCCGAGCCGCGCACGTTCGGCTGCACGAACGTAAAGCCCGCATCGACGAACAGCTGCGCCTGCGGGTTGAACCCCGCCGTCGACTGGCCCTCGGGCCCGCCGTGGAAGTCGACGACGACGGGGCAGGGGCCGTTGCACTTGGCCGGGCGCCACACGAACATCGGGATCTTCGCGCCGTCGCGCGCCGGGTACGACTCGAGCTGCGCCTTGGCGAACGTCCTCGGCTCGATCTCCGGCGTGCTCGGCACGCGCCATGTCGTCACCCGCTTCGTCTGCCAGTCGTAGACGACGCTCTGCGGGGCCACCGTCGAGCCGTCGATCGCCAGCTGGATGAAGCGGCCGTTGTGCGAGACGCCCGCGATCTCGATGTTGTCGGCGTCCGGGAGCTTCGGCAGCGGCAGCGGCTTGAGCGTGTTCGCGTCGAGGGCGTGGGCGCGCGCGTAGCCGTTCTCGTTGACCTCGTAGTAGATGCGCGTGCGCTGGTGATCGATCCCGAAGCCGGAGACGTCGAACGTCGCCTCCGGCGTGATCGGCTCGAGCTTGCCGCTCTTCTCCAGCTTGTAGAGGCGGTGGAAGTCGCCGAGCTTGTTCGTGCGCACGAGGATCTGGCCCGGCTTGGCGCCGTACATCACCTGGTACTGCTCGACCTCGCCCTGGCCGAGCAGCGGCGTCAGCTTCTTCGCCGCGACGTCGTACTCGTAGATCTCCATCTGCGTGTTGCCGAGCGCCTTCACCATCAGCCACGTGTTGCCGCGGTGATCGGCGATCGCCCACAGCCCTGGCGTGTCGAACACGCGCTCGCGCTGGCCCGTCTTCACATCGAAGCGATAGATGGCGTACGACGCCGGATCGACGTCGTTGGCGCGGAAGTACAAGGACTTCGAGTCGTCGCTGATGAACTGCAGGAACGTCTGCACCTTCGGCGTGTGCTGGACGAGCTTGAGCGGGCCGCCCGTGATCGGCTGCATGTAGAGCCCCGGGTTCTCCTGCCCGCCCACGTCGCGCGCGACGACGATGAACGAGTCGTCGGGGGCGAGCCCGGCGAGGCCCGTGCGATCCTCGCCGCCTGTGAGCTGGACCGGGAAGCCCATCGGCCCGTCCTGCCGCCACACCTGACCCGTGCCGGTGATGCGCGACCCGTAGACCATGCGATCGCCCTTCGACGTGATGAGGCCGACGCCAGCGCCGCGCACGTCGAGCATCGCCTGGATCCGGCGCGACACGCTCGGATCGAGCGGCGGCGCCGCGAAGCGCGCGATCTCCTGTGGCGAGATGCTCTCCGCGCCGAGCCCGGTGTAGCTCGCGGGCGCCGTCGGCTTCACCGCCGGCGGTGCCGCCGGAGGCTTCGCCGAAGGCGGCGTCTGCTGCCGCGGCGTCTGCGCCAGCGACGGTGATGCGAGCAGGCACACGAGCAGCACATTCCACTTCCTCATGGACGTGGAACCTACCACCGCGTCTGCGCGCCCCGCTTCGCGTTCGATCCCTGCGACCTGCGACAGCGATGCCCCTGTCGCAGCGACCGTCACGCCCCCCGCCTAGGTCACTTCGCGTCCTCGCTGCGCTGCGGTCGATCTCGATCGCTGGACCTCGGTCACCCCGCGGGGGTTTCCTCGGTCCAAGGTGGCTCGTCCTCGGTCACATCTCGACGTGGCCGCGGTGCTCGCGCTCGAGCGCCCGCTTCAGCTTGTCGAGGGCCGAGTTCTGGATCTGCCGGATCCGCTCGCGCGACAGGTGGTAGTGATCGCCGATCTCGCGGAACGTGCGCTCCTCGTCGTCGCCGAGCCCGAAGCGCTTGGTGAGCACGTCGGCCTCGATCGGGGAGAGGTAGTGCAGGAGCCGCTTGATCTGCGAGGTCAGGGTCTGCGTCGTCAGGTTGTCCGCCGGCGAATGCTCCTCGGACTCCGGGTCGGCCATCGTGTCGCCGAAGCTGCGGTCATCGTCGTCGTGGACCGGCCGGTCGAGCGACATCGGCTGGCCCATGATGTAGCGGTGCATCTGATTGAGCTTCGCGAGCGGCACGCGCGCGGCCTTCGCGAGCTCCTGCGGCGTCGGCGGGCGGCCGAGCTCGCCGACCAGCGCCTGGCGCACCTTCTCGAGCTGCTGCTGCGCCTCGAGCATGTGCACCGGGATCCGGACCGCGCGCGCCTTGTCAGCGAGCGCGCGCCCGATCGCGTGGCGGATCCACCAGCACGCATACGTCGAGAATCGCAGGCCTCGGCGGTAGTCGAAGCGCGACACGGCGTGCATGAGGCCGAGGTTGCCCTCCTGGATCAGATCGGCGAGCGGCATGCCGCCGCGGTCGTAGCGGCGCGCCATCGTGACCACGAGTCGCAGGTTCGCCCGCACGAACTCGTCGCGCAGGCTCATCGCGTCGCGGTGCGCCTGGCGGACGTCGTCGAGGTACTGCCCCGAGTCCTTGGCCGCGCCGTCGATCCACCACGTCGTCTCGCTGGCGAGCGCCGCCTGGCGCGCGCGGAACAGCTCGCGCAGGACGGCGTCGATGTGGACGCGATCGAGATCGAGCGTGCGGAGCTGGACCGCGGTCTCGCGCGCGACGGCGGTGAGTCGCTTGGCCAGCTTCGGATCCTTGCGCCCGCGCTTGGACGCGGTGATGTCCTCGATCACCTTCTCGAGCTTGGGGAACTTCACCGGCTGCTCGAGGTTCGGCTCGATCAGCGCGAGCAGGTGGCCCACCACCTCCGGCCGACTGAGCACACGCTCCCACGTCAGGATCTCGGTGTCCTCGATCCCCTGCGAGAGCTCACGCTCGTCTTCGGGCGAGAGCAGGTCATGCTCTGCGAGCTGCCGGAAGTACGCGGCCAGATGGTCATCGGCGTCAGGTGCGCGGACCGGGCGGGTGACCGCCTTGACCTCCTCTACCTCCACGGGGGCGGGAGCGGGCGCTGGCGCAACAGCGGTCGGCACAGGCGCGCGCTCTTGTCGCGTCCGGGCCGAGCGGTGAGGCCGCGCATGTACCGTGCCCGACGTCGTCCGGCGCGTGGTCCGCTGCCGGCGACGAGATGAATGGTTGGTAGCCATGGCGGTGTTACTCCTAATCCTCTGGTAGACGCCGTTAGGGGTTCGAACCGTTGCTATGCGACCCCGGATTCCCTCGCCAGGAGGGTACGAGCGAACTCGCACGACGGTTTCCCGTGCACGTTGCGCACCGAAACCCGACGGGGCGACTGCCCGACCGGTCGGGTAGTAGATCGCGTACGCAGATTCAGCTGCTTGCAGCGACCTCTTCCCGCCACCCTCCAACGAAACGAACAACCACTGTGCCACAGGACGCAAATTTGTCTAGCTTCGACGTCAGCCTCGACAAATCACCTGTCAGATTTCGTGACAGCGATGTCGTCCGCTCGACGGGCGCTTGCGGCCCCAACTCACCGACACGCCTAAAAAATTAGTCTATAGGCGCGAGATTTTCTGGCTCAGGCGGCGGCGGCGCACCGAGGTGCCGCTCGAGCCGATCGAGCAGGACCGCCTGATCTGGATGAATGATCCTTCGCGCGCGGGAGATCTCGATGAACTCCGCTTTGTCGACCTCCCACGAGGCGCAGCGGGGTGCGGCACCGTCCGGGGCAGGCGCTGCGAACGCGTGTACTCGCTTCTTCGATCGCGTGTAGTCGACGTAGCCGAGATCCACGAGCGGGCCCGCGACCATCAGGCCCGTCTCCTCGAGGGTCTCGCGGCGCGCGGTCTGCTCCAGCGCCTCGTTCGGATCCGGCGCGCCCTTCGGGATGCCCCACGGCGCGCGGCGGTTGTAGTTGCCCGCCGGGTGGACGAGCAGCACCTCGACCTGGCCGTCGACAAAGCGGTACAGGACGGTGCCCGAGGAGAGCTTTGAGCGGGCCTCCGCCATCCATCAAGGACCGTGCAAGACGCGTGGCGGCAATGCAAGCAATTTGCAGATGTTTCGTGGAATTGCGGGCGGTTGCCAGCCCCAAGACCCCTTGGGACCCGAACGGGTGTACCGTCGCCGGGCGCCGCTGGCCCGGGTGGCCCGGGTGGCGCAAGGAGGAGGAATGTCCGATCCGCGTCAGGCCTGGTTCGCCCGCATGATGGAGTCCGGCCTCGAGAACTCGATCTTTGCGCCGAGCGACGTGCTCGCGCACGCGACGCCCGATGTCCTGGCGACGAACCTGCCGCCCGAGCTGCTGAGCAAGATCCTCGCGGCCTCGCTCGCGGCCGGCGCGATGACGCCCGAGCGCGTGCTCGAGACGCTGACGCCCGAGGTGCTCGCGGCGCACGTGCCGCACGACGTGCTGTGGGCGTGCATCGCCGCGGCCGCCGCGCGCGCCGGTGTCACGGGCACGAGGTCGTCGTGAACATCAAGGCGTTCTTCGTCGCGACGCTGACGTCGGCGCTCGATCTCGGCATCGCGACGCCCGACGACGTGCTCCGCCACGCCACTGCCGACGTGCTCTCGATCCACCTGCCGCGGCCGCTGTGGGCGCGCCTCCTGACCGCCGCGCTCGGGGCGCCCAGGCTCGACGCGCAGCTCATCATCGACACGGTCGGCGTGCCGAACCTGTGCGAGCACATCCCGTCGTCGATCATCTGGGCGTGCGTCGCCGAGATCGGGCAGCGCGCGCTCTCCGGCGCGCCCGCGCAGCCGATCTCGAGGCAGGCCGCGGCCACGCCGCCGTCGGGCGTGAAGTCGATCCCGCTCGCGGCCCCGCCGCCCGAGGTCAAGCGCGAGGCGCCGCCGCCGGAGCCCAAGCGCGAGCCGCTGCCCGACATCAAGCGCGAGGCGCCGGCGCGCGTGCCCGCCGCGCCCGCCGCGGCGGCGGCGCCCGCTCCCAAGCTGTCCGACGGGCTCGCCGACGTGGCCGCCGCGCTCGAGGCCGACGAGCGGGAGCTGTCCCCCTCCGGGCGTGCGCGCTCGAACACCGGCCCGCGCTTCCGCCAGGCCGGCACCGGCATCGGCCGGCTCGCCGCGATCAACACGCGGCGCCCGCAGGCGCCGGCCCCCGCCCCCGAGGAGCCTGCGCGCGCGGCCGCGTCCAGCGCCGCGCGCCCGGCGCGCCGCGGCGCGGGCGAGGTCGAGGGCGCTTACGAGCTCGAGTCCGAGGTGAAAGAAGACTGGAAGAGCTCGCTCGCCGTCGAGGACGAGCAGCTGGTCGACTGGCAGGGCGGCGAGGAGACGCAGACCGCCGCCGAGGAGTACCGCAAGCGCTGAACGCCGCGCGGCGCGGCGCGGGTGCGGCCGTCCGCGCCGGTCACAGCGTGCGCCAGATCTGGATCAGGCCGGAGAGCTGCTCACGGAGATCCGGATCGGTCGTGTGCGCGGCGAGCCGCTCGACGATCTGGATGTCCATGGACGAGCCGACCGCGTCCATCCCGAGGCGGTGGACGTGATCGGGCATCACCGGCGCGCCGGCCGCGAGCAGCGCGTCGACGCACGCCACGTGGAGGTCCGTCGTGACCCACGCAGAGATCGTGCGATCGATCGGCGTCAGCCCGTTCGGATCGGTGAGGCCCGGGTCGGCGCCGTCCCGGAGCAGGCGCTCGACGACGTCGATCCGGCCGAAGTGGCCGGCGGTGCCGAGGTCCGTGGGCAGGAGCAGGGACTGGAGCGCGGCGCGATCTGGCTCGGCGGTGCACCCGGTGAAGTGCCACGGGTTGTGGAGATCGATCTGGCGGCCGTCGCGATCGACCAGCCGGCAGCGCTCCTCATCGTGGTGCGGGTCGGCGAGCACGCCGAGCTCGCGCGCCAACGCAGCGGCCGTATGCGCGAAGGCACGCAGAGCGCGGTGCTGGGCGTCGGAGCGCAACAGGCGAAGCATCGCCCGGGCGGCCCGTCGGAGCAAGACGCTCGCACGCCGGGCACCGGCCGCGGCCGTCACCGGCCGTGCGCACGGCGCGGCGCGGCAGGTGCAGCTGTTGGCGGCAGGCCGGTGCAGCCGGCAGGCCGGTGCAGCCGGCAGGCCGATGCAGCCGGCAGGCCGGTGCAGCCGGTGGCAGCAGGCCGGATCAGTGGTCCACGACGTCCACCAGGAGCGGATACTTCGCCGTCCCCGTGATCGTCGCCTTCAGCGCGGCCTCGCGGAACCCGCGCTCGCCCTGCGCGGAGACCGTCGGCTCGAGGCTGACGCTGCCGGCGAGCCGCACCGTCGCGCCCTCCTCGAGGATCCGCTCCTCGAACCGTTCGCTCCGCGCGATCGGCCGGTTGCACAGCGCGACCTCGGCCGCGTCGACGCGCACGCGCCCGCTGCCGTCGGACACGAAGAACGGCACCATGCGCCGGGTCACCTCGACGCGAGCCGGGATCGTGAAGTCTGCGCCGCGGAAGACC
>Ga0247790_10000096_pt1 | contig 44928 bp, 25 predicted proteins | sample UWRJS171409R4_FD_179913 | JGI IMG/M metagenome (GOLD analysis project Ga0247790, IMG submission 179913) | Soil microbial communities from Arlington Agricultural Research Station in Wisconsin, United States - UWRJ-S171-409R-4 | ecosystem: Environmental > Terrestrial > Soil > Agricultural land...
CATGTAGTCGGTGACGAGGTAGCGCGCGCTGTCGTCGAACCGGCCGACGATGCCGAAGTCGAGGAAGCCGATCGTCTCGTCGTCGAGCAGCATCAGGTTGCCGGCGTGGACGTCGCCGTGGAAGAAGCCGTAGAACACGACGCACTGGAACCACGCGCGCAGGCCATCGACGAGCTTGGTCTCGCCGTCGACGCCGCGGGCCTTGATCTCCTCGAACCGATCGACGCGCAGGCCGGTGAAGCGCTCCATCACGAGCACCTTGCGCGTCGTGTACTCGTGGTGCGGCACCGGCGCGTGGATGTGCTTGTGGCCGAGCTCGCGCATGATCTCGTTGAAGCGATCGAGGTTCTCGGCCTCCTTGCGGAAGTCGAGCTCCTCGGTGAGCGTCTTCGTGAAGTCGTCCACGACGCCGACCGGGTTCGCGAGCTCGACGTTCTTCTTCATCCGCGCGACCACGCTCGCGAGGAGCCGCATCAGCTTCATGTCCGCCATGCAGCGCGCGATGATGCCGGGGCGCTGGACCTTGATGACCACGAGCGTCCCGTCGCGCAGCTTCGCGGTGTGCACCTGCGCGATCGACGCCGACGCGAGCTGCTTCGGCTCGATGTCCACGAGGTGCGCCGCCTTCTCCGCGCCGAGCTCCTCGTCGAGCGTCCGCCGCACCTCGGGGAACGGGAACGGCTTCACCCGATCGAGGACCTTCTGGAACTCCTTGACGTAGGCGTCCGGAAACATGCCCGCCGACGACGCGACGATCTGGCCGAACTTGATGAACGTGGGCCCCATGTCCTCGCACCACATCCGCAGGAGCATCGGGCGCGTCAGCCGCTGGTAGCGCGCGCCCCGGCCGATCAGCTGCATGAACAGCCAGCGCAGCCGCAGCACGTCTGCGAGCCACAGCGCGAAGTACTTCGAGCTGTAGACGAACAGCGCCCAGACCCGCCTCGGTACCGGCAGCGAGACCGAGAGCAGGAACAGGATCGCGGCGGCCGCGAGGAGCGAGTACCAGAGCATGCGCGGGCGGCCATCCTAGCACTGACAGGCCCGCCTCGCCGAGGCGGGCTCCGCCCTCCGGGACTCGCTCGGCGGGAAAACCGCCTCGACTCGCTCGACGGCCATCGGCGTCGGCGTGCCGCTTTCGGCGCGAGCGGGCCTCTATACTGCCCGCGTGCTGACGACGGTCACCGCAGGTCCGTACACGATCCGGGGCATCTCGGTCGGCGGCGTGTACACCTCGATCGCGGTGCCAGAGCTCGGCGTCCTGTTCGACGCGGGCGCCTCGCCGCGCTCGATCAGCGCGCTCGACACGATCCTCCTGTCGCACGCGCACGTCGACCACGTCGGCGCGCTGCCGGCGCTGCTCGGCATCCGCGCGCTGCAGGGCAAGGCCAAGCCGCCGCGCGTGGTGATGCCCGCCGAGATCGTGGGCGACCTCCAGCACGCGCTCGAGGCGCTGGCGCGGCTGCAGCGCTGGCCGCTCGCGATCGAGGCGATCGGCATGGTGCCGGGCGACGAGCTCCCGCTGCGCGGCGACCTGCGGGTCCGCGCCGTGCGCACGTTCCACCCGGTGCCCTCGCTCGGCTACGTGATCGTGCGCCGCGTGGCGAAGCTCCGGCCAGAGCTCGCCGGCCTGCCTGGCCCCGAGATCGCGGCGCGGCGGCGCGCCGGCGAGGACGTCACCACCTACGACGACCGGCTCGAGCTCGCGTACGTGACCGACACGCTCGTGTCGGCGCTCGATCACGCGCCGGAGCTCCTGCAGACGCGCGTGCTGATCGTCGAGTGCACATTCCTCGACGAGCGCAAGTCGCTCGCGGACGCGCGCGCCGGCTGCCACATCCACCTGGACGAGATCATCGAGCGCGCCGATCGGTTCGAGAACGAGCACATCGTGGTGATGCACGTCTCGCAGATCTACCGGCCCGACGAGGTCGCCGGCGTGCTCGACGCGCGCGTGCCGCCCGCGCTGCGCAAGCGGATCATCCCGTTCGTCCCGGCGGGCTCGGCGTGGCCGGGGTGAGCGGGCGATGCTGGGCTGGCTCCGGCGGTGGCGCGCCGCCCGCGCGGCGGAGGACGAGGCGGCCGAGGACGACGCGGCCGAGGACGACGCGGCCGAGGACGACGCGGCCGAGGACGACGCGGCCGACGCAGATACTGGCGCGGAGGACGCCCCGCTCTCCGACGAGCTCGATCTGCACACGTTCCTGCCGCAGGAGTGCGCCGACGTCGTCGAGGAGTACGTGCGCGCCGCGCAGGAGGCGGGCCTCCAGGCGGTGCGGATCATCCACGGCAAAGGCAAGGGCACGCTGCGCCGGACCGTGCACGCGGTGCTCGATCGCCACCCGGCCGTGCGCGCGTACCGGCTCGCTGGCGCCGAGCGCGGCAGCTGGGGCGCGACGCTCGTCGAGCTGAAGCCGCCTACGTGAACGCGATCGTCGCGACCAGGAGCACGCCGAGCTCGCCGACGGCCGCGGTGAACCCGACCACCGGCGCCGACAGGCCGGCGTCGCGGCGCTGCGCCTCGACGCCGAGGCCGAACGCGGCGAGCGCGGCGAGCGCGAGCGCGACGACGCCGATCTTGCCGAGGCAGAAGATCACGAGGAGGATGACGCCGCCGCTGATGGCGGCGATGAGCCAGAGCGGCGCCGGCGTCGCGACGAGCGAGCGGCGGCTGTCGAGCCGCGGGATCGGATCGCCGAGCGACTGGAGCAGGATCGCGGCCCACCGCCCGGTGACGGCGGTCGCCAGGAAGAGCAGGAGCCAGTCGCCGGGCGCGACGAACGCGACGGCGACGGCCCGCACGACCGTGACGAGCACCAGCGCGAGCACCGACGTGGTGGTGGCCGCGCGACCGGCGCGGGCATCGCCGTGCCAGTGATCGATCCGCTCGACGAGCCCGCGCTCGATCAGCGCCGCGCCGCCGACCGACAGCATCGCGAGGCCTAAGATCGCGGCGAGCGGCGCCGGGATCCCGACCGCGTGGGCCAGCGCCGCGACCGCCCACGCGCACAGGCCGATCGGCACGCCCAGCGCGACGACCCAGCCGGCCGAGCGCTCGTCGTCGTCGCTGACCTCGGTCGGCCAGCGCCACGGCGTCGAGTGGACGAGCGCGACAGCGCCACCGTAGAGCGGGCCGAGCCGGCGCTGCCAGTCCTCGCGAGTCGACACGAGGCCAGTATATGCCCCGGCCACGCCGACGCACCGCGCCGTGGGCGCGCGTCTGGCACCGCGCGTGGCCCAGACGCCCGCGCGCGCGCCCGCGCACGCGCACCCGCACGCGAATGTCCGTGTCTACGTCGAGGTCCGAGGCGTCCCGCTCCGCTTCTTGCGCCCCGACGGGTACGTCCGCACGCCGGAGTCCGGCGGATCGGTGTCCGGCGCCATCGCGCCGACGCGCTCGACATCCTGCACCTTGCGCCCGTCGTCGGTGAACAGCTCGCCCGGATCGTCGCCGTCCATCAGCTCGTCGGAGACGGACGGCGGCGTGCTGCCCGCCTTCCCGCTCTCCTCACCTTGCGATCGACTCTGCTTCGGCTTCATGCGATCGATCGCAGCAAGGAGAGCGCCACCCCGCGGTGCCGCCCGCCGCCGGCCGCCGCGCCGCGATCCGAGATCGGTGCACATCCGCTAGAACGGAGACTTACCCGCACTTTTGTGCACCGCAGCTAACGCGACGCGTTAGACTGCCCGCGTCATGGAAGTCACTCCCGCAGGCGCATCATTATATATGCCGTCGACCGAGCACGATGCCTGCGGGGTCGGGTTCGTGGCCGACATCGCGGGCCGGCGGTCGAGGAGCATCGTCGATGACGGGCTCGAGATCCTGCGGCGGCTGTCGCACCGTGGCGCGACTGGCGCGGACCCCGAGACGGGCGACGGCGCCGGCATCCTGCTCCAGCTCCCCGAGCGCTTCTTCCGCGCCGAGGGGCGCAGGCTCGGGCTCGAGCTCGCCGAGGGGCGCCGGTTCGCGATCGGCCAGGTGTTCCTGCCGCCGGGGCCGGCGGTGCGCCGCGCGTGCGAGCAGATCCTCGAGGGCGCGATCGCCGAGGAGGGCCAGCACGTGCTCGGCTGGCGCGACGTGCCGATCGATCGCGCACACGTCGGGCGCACCGCGCGCGACGCGATGCCGGTGTTCCGCCAGATCTACGTGCGGATGCGGCGCGTCCCGCCGTCGGCGTGGGAGCGCACGCTGTTCGTGATCCGCAAGCTCGCCGAGAACCGCGTGCGCGAGCGCGGGATCGATCCCGGCGGGCACTTCCACATCGCGAGCCTGTCGACCGAGACGATCGTCTACAAGGGCCTGCTCCTGCCCGGCCAGCTGCCGCGCTTCTACACGGATCTCCAGGCGCCGGGGCTCGAGAGCGCGATCGCCGTCGTGCACTCGCGGTTCTCGACGAACACGCTCCCCGCGTGGGAGCTCGCGCAGCCGTTCCGCTACATCGCGCACAACGGCGAGATCAACACGCTGCGCGGCAACTACAACTGGATGCTGGCGCGGCGCAGCCGGCTGTCGAGCGCCAAGTTCCACGGCGGGCTCGAGCGGCTGCACCCGATCCTCGTCCCCGGCAAGAGCGACTCGGCGCAGCTCGACAACATGGCCGAGCTGCTCACGCTCGGCGGGCGCACGCTGCCGCACGCGATGATGATGATGATCCCCGAGGCGTGGGAGCGAGACACCGGCGTGCGCGAGCCCGCGCCCGACGATCGCCGGAGCTTCTACCGCTACGCGTCGTCGCTCGTCGAGCCGTGGGACGGGCCGGCCGCGATCGTGTTCTCCGACGGGCAGCTCGTCGGCGCGACGCTCGACCGCAACGGCCTGCGGCCCGCGCGCTGGACGCTCACGACCGACGGCCGCGCGATCCTCGCGTCCGAGACCGGCGTCGTCGACGTCCCGCCCGAGCGCGTGCAGGCCAAGGGGCGCCTCTCGCCCGGCCGGATGTTCGTCGTCGACACCGCCGAGGGCCGGATCGTCGATGACGCCGAGCTCAAGCGCGACGTGGCGAGCCGCTTCCCGTACCGGCGCTGGCTCGCCAAGAACGTGCTACCGCTGGACGGCGCTCTGGATGGCGCCGGTAACGGCGCCGGTGATGATGGCGCCGGCGCCAGCGCCGCCGCCGCGCCGCCGCTGCCGCCGACGCCGCTCGCCGGCGACACGCTGTTGCGCCTCCAGCGCGCGCACGGCTACACCGACGAGGACGTCCGCACGCTGATCGAGCCGATGGCGGCGACCGGCAAGGAGCCGATCGGCTCGATGGGCACCGACACGCCCCTCGCGGTCCTGTCGAGCCACGCGCCGAACCTGTCCGCCTACTTCCACCAGCTGTTCGCGCAGGTCACGAACCCGCCGATCGATCCGATCCGCGAGTCGCTCGTGATGTCGCTCGACACCACGCTCGGCCCCGACGGCAACACGTTCGACGAGACGCCGGAGCAGTGCCACCAGCTCGAGCTGCGCGGCCCGGTCATCGACAGCGCCGACCTCGCGAAGATCCGCGCGGCGCGCGAGGGCGTGTTCGAGCCGATCGTGCTCTCGATCGTGTGGCCCGTCGCCGCCGGCCCCGAGGGGCTCGCCGCCGCCGTGGACGCGCTGTGCCGCGCCGCCGCCGCCGCGATCGACGACGGCCACAACGTGCTCATCCTCTCGGACCGCGGCGTCGACGCCGCGCACGCGGCGATCCCGTCTCTGCTCGCGCTCTCGGCCGTGCAGCAGGCGCTGGTCCAGGGCGGCATCCGCATGCAGGCCGGCCTCGTCGTCGAGGCCGCGGACGTGCGCGAGGTGCACGACGTCGCGCTCCTCATCGGCTACGGCGCCGCGGCCGTGAACCCGTACCTCGCGCTCGACACCGTGGCCGAGCTCGCGGCGCAGCGGCGCGTGCCCGGCCCGCCCGAGGCCGCGATCGCCAGCTACATCCACGCGCTCGAGGACGGCCTCCTCAAGGTGATGTCGAAGATGGGCATCTCGACGATCCAGGGCTACCGCGGCGCGCAGATCTTCGAGGCCGTCGGCCTCTCCCGCGCGCTCGTCGAGCAGTGCTTCACGGGCACGCCGTCGCGGATCGGCGGCGTCGGGCTCGCCGAGCTCGGCCGCGAGGCGCTCGCGCGCCACGACCGCGGGTTCGGTCTCGCCGCGCAGGCGATCGCCGACGAGCTGCCGGTGGGCGGCCAGTACCAGTGGCGGCGCCGCGGCGAGCCGCACAAGTGGGACCCCGCCGCGATCGCGGCGCTCCAGGCGGCCGTGCGGTCGGGCGATCCGGCGCGCTTCGCCGAGTTCGAGCGGCTGTGCGACGAGGAAGACGCGGCCGCGCCCGTCACGCTGCGCGGGCTCCTCGAGGTGGCGTACGGCCCCGGGCCCGGCCCGGCGATCCCGATCGAAGACGTCGAGCCCGCGTCCGAGATCGTGCGGCGCTTCGTGACGGGCGCGATGTCGTTCGGCTCGATCAGCGCCGAGGTGCACGAGACGCTCGCGATCGCGATGAACCGGCTCGGGGCGCGCTCGAACTCCGGCGAGGGCGGCGAGGAGCCGCACCGCTACGTGCCCGACGCGCGCGGCGATCTGCGGCGCAGCGCGATCAAGCAGATCGCGTCGGGCCGGTTCGGCGTCACCACGCACTACCTCGTGAACGCCGACGATCTGCAGATCAAGATCGCGCAGGGCGCCAAGCCCGGCGAGGGCGGGCAGCTCCCCGGCGCCAAGGTCGACGAGCGGATCGCGAAGGTCCGCTGCTCGACGCCGGGCGTGACGCTGATCTCGCCGCCGCCGCACCACGACATCTACTCGATCGAGGACCTCGCGCAGCTCGTCTACGACCTGTCCTGCGTGAACCCGGCCGCGCGCGTGAGCGTGAAGCTCGTCAGCGAGGTCGGCGTCGGCACGGTCGCGGCCGGCGTCGCGAAGGCGCGCGCCGGGTGCGTCGTGATCGCGGGGACCGAGGGCGGCACCGGCGCGGCGCCCTTGTCGAGCATCAAGCGCGCCGGGCTGCCGTGGGAGCTCGGGCTCGCCGAGGCGCAGCAGGTGCTCGTCGCGCACGGGCTGCGCGACCGCGTCCGCCTGCAGGTCGACGGCGGGCTGCGCACGTCGCGCGACGTGATCGTGGCGGCGCTGCTCGGCGCCGAGGAGTTCGGGATGGCGACCGCGTCGCTGGTGGCGACGGGCTGCGTGATGCTGCGCAAGTGCCACCTGAACACGTGCTCGGTCGGCATCGCGACGCAGGATCCGGTGCTGCGCGCGCGGTTCACCGGCACGCCCGAGCACGTCATCGCCTACTTCATGTTCGTCGCCGAGGGCGTCCGCGCGCACCTGGCGCGGCTCGGCGCGCGCACGCTCGACGAGATCGTCGGGTGCGTCGAGCGGCTGCGGCCGCGCGCCGTTTTGCACGAGAAGGCGCGGCTCCTGGACATGGGGCCGGTGCTCGCGGCGCCCGGCCCGGGCGCGCGCCGGTTCGTGGCCGCGCAGCCATGGGACACGCACGATCACGTCGATCGCGAGATCATCCGCCGCGCGGCGCCCGTGCTCGACGGCGGCGCCGCCGCGGGCGCCGAGGCCGCGGCCGCCGTAGATATCTCGCTGCCGATCGACAACGCGTGCCGCGCGGTCGGCGCGCTGCTCTCGGGCGAGGTCGCGCGGCGCTTCGGCGAGCGCGGGCTGCAGGGCGGCGCGATCCGCGCGCGGCTCACGGGCGCGGCCGGCCAGAGCTTCGGCGCGTTCCTCGCGCCGGGCGTCACGCTCGAGCTGTGCGGCGACGCGAACGACTACGTCGGCAAGGGCCTGTCTGGCGGGCGCGTCGTCGTGTACCCGCCGCCGGAGGCGCGGTTCGCCCCCGAGGAGAACGTCATCATCGGCAACGTCGCCCTGTACGGCGCCACGGCCGGCGAGCTGTTCGCGAGCGGGCTCGCCGGCGAGCGGTTCGCGGTGCGCAACTCCGGGGCGCGCGCCGTCGTCGAGGGCGTCGGCGATCACGGGTGCGAGTACATGACGGGCGGCGTGGTCGTGGTGCTCGGGCCGGTCGGCCGCAACTTCGCCGCCGGCATGTCGGGCGGCGCGGCGTTCGTGCTCGATCCGGCGCGCACGCTGCCCGCGCGCGCGAACCTCGAGATGATCGAGCTCGAGGCGGTCACCGACGACGCCGACCTGTGGCTCCTGCACGGGCTCGTCGTCTCGCACGCGCGGCTGACGCAGAGCCCGCTCGCCCGGCGCCTGCTCGACGACTGGGACCGCGCCATCGGGAGCTTCGTCAAGGTGATGCCGCTCGACGAGAAGCGCGCCCGCGCCGCGGCGCTGGGCGCGCGCGGCGAGGCGACGCCGCCGGGGCCCGCGGTGGTCCCGGCAGCAGCGGCCCCGGCCCGCTCGCCGCGGCTCGCCATCGTGGGAGGCGCGTGATGGGCAAGCCCACCGGCTTCATCGAGCACGCGCGGCTCGTGCCGCGGAAGCGCCCCGTCGCCGAGCGCGTGCGCGACTGGCGCGAGGTCGACGCCGAGGGCGGCCCCCTCGAGGGCGACCCGCGCGGGAGCGGTCTGCTCGAGGCTGACGCGATCCGCACGCAGGCCGGCCGCTGCATGGACTGCGGCGTGCCGTTCTGCACGCAGGGCTGCCCGCTCGGCAACCCGATCCCCGACTTCGCGGATCTCGTCTGGCGCGATCGCTGGCACGACGCGCACCGCCGGCTCGCCGCGACGAACGACTTCCCCGAATTCACCGGCCGGCTGTGCCCCGCGCCGTGCGAGGCCGCGTGCGTGCTCGCGATCGATCCCACAGAGGCGGGTCGCCCCGGCCCTGCCGGCGAAGCCGCCGGGCTCCCCACCCTCGCCGGGGGCGGCATCGGCGCCGTGACGACCGCCAGCGCCGTGACGATCGCCGGCGCCGTGACGACCGCTGGCGCCGTGACGATCGAGGCGATCGAGAAGGCGATCGCCGAGCGCGCGTTCGCCGAGGGCTGGATCACGCCACAGCCGCCCCGCGCGCGGACCGGCAAGCGGATCGCCATCGTCGGCTCGGGCCCCGCCGGGCTCGCTGCCGCCGCGCAGCTCAACCGCGCCGGCCACACCGTCACCGTGTACGAGGCCGCGGCGCGCCCCGGCGGCCTGCTCCGCTACGGCATCCCGGACTTCAAGCTCGAGAAGCACGTGATCGATCGGCGCCTGGCGATCCTCGAAGCCGAGGGCGTCGAGCTGCGCTGCGGCGCCCCGGTCGGCGCGGACCCCACGTGGGACCGCCTGCGCCGCGAGCACGACGCCGTCCTGATCGCGATCGGCGCCCGGCGCGCGCGCGATCTGGACGTCCCCGGGCGCGACCTGCCCGGCGTCGTGCTCGCGATGGACTACCTGACCGAGCAGAACGAGGTCATCGGCGGCGAGCGCCCCGCCGCGCGCTGGGACGTCCGCGGCCAGCGCGTCGTGATCCTCGGCGGCGGCGACACCGGCTCCGACTGCCTCGGCACCGCGCACCGCCAGGGCGCCGCGCACACGACGCAGCTCGAGCTCCACCCCGCGCCGCCCGCTGTCCGCGCGGCGGACAACCCGTGGCCGCGGTGGCCGCTCGTGTTCCGCACGTCCAGCTCGCAGGAAGAGGGCGGCGAGCGCGCGTTCTCGTTCCGCACGACGCGCCTCTCCGCCGGCCCCGACGGCCGCCTCGCGGCCCTGCACGGCGTGCGCGTCGCGCTCGAGGGCGGCCGCCTCGTCGACCAGCCCGAGCCCGGCCCGCTCGGCGCCGAGCTCACGCTCCCCGCCGACACGCTGATCCTCGCGCTCGGCTTCACCGGCCCCGAGACCGCGCCGCTCGCCCTGCAGCTCGGCGTCGCCCTCGACGCGCGCGGCAACATCGCGACCGACGCGCGCGGCGCCACGAACGTCCCCGGCGTCTACTGCGCCGGCGACGCCCACCGCGGCGCCTCGCTGATCGTCTGGGCCATCGCCGAGGCCCGCGAGGCGGCGCGAGCGCTCGACGCCGAGCTCCGCGGCGGCCCGTCCGTCATCCCCGCGCGCGGCCAGGACCGCCCGTTCGGCTGAGCGCCCGCCACCCGCCACCCCGCCACCCCCCGGCACGGATCGCGGCTGGGCCATGAGCCATTATTTGATCACACAATCGAGATCCAGATCGGGCCTCGAGTAGGCGAGCTGCGTGCTGTACTGCCCGTTGGTGACCTTGGAGAAGTACCAGAAGGAGCCTGTCGCCTCTTCGAGGATCAAGTCCGTCTTTCCGTCGCCATTGAAGTCGCCAGTCGTCCAGAAGTCATAATCGGTGTCCGAGGCGATGCTCGCGTCCATCGAGTAGGGGGAGGACCAGCCGCCGCTCCCATTGGAGAGGTACCAGTACGCGCGCTGACCGCCCCACACCTGAATGAGCAGATCGTCCTTGCCATCCCCGTTGAAGTCGCCCGCGTCGTAACTCACGAATCCGAGAGGTAGGTCGGTCCGGACATAGGGCTTGCCCCAGGTGCCGTCCCCGTTGGAGTAGTACCAGTATGAGCCGCTGGCCCTGGTGATGACGAGGTCGGTCTTGCCATCGCCATTGAAGTCCCCGGGCGTATACGCCACGTCTCCGAACGGCAGATCGTCCAGGACATATGTCTCCAAGAAACCGCCAGCTCCATTGGAGAAGTACCAGTACGAGCCGCTGGCGGTGGCGATGACGAGGTCCGTCTTGCCATCGCCGTTGAAGTCCCCGGGCGTGAACGACACGGTGGAGAACGGCCCCCAGGAGGGGTCGTACCCGAGGGGCAAATCAGCTCGGGTATACGGGGTGGTCCAGGTGCCGTCTCCCTTGGAGAAGTACCAGGTCGAGCCGCTGGTCTTGGTGATGACGACGTCGGTCTTGCCATCGCCGTTGAAGTCGCCAGGCGTGAACGAGACGTAATGGAGGGGCAAATCGGATCGGACGTAGGGGATGGTCCAGGTGCCGTTGCCGTTGGAGAAGTACCAGTACGAGCCACTGGAGGTGGTGATGATGACGTCGGTCTTCCCATCGCCGTTGAAGTCGCCGGGCGTGAACGAGACGCCAGCACCGGTGTTCAGGTCGGATCGGGTGTAAGGGATGGACCAGGTGCCATTGCCGTTGGAGAAGAACCAGGACGAGCCACTGGAGGTGGTGATGATGACGTCAGTCTTCCCATCGCCGTTGAAGTCCCCCGGGGTGAAGCTCGGCTCGCCGCACGGCGACTCGACGGCCTGGGCGACGCTGGCGATCGCTCGCTCCGGCTCGTCGCTGGCGCCGCTGACGCACCCGGAACCGAGCGCGCTCCCTGCGAGCGCCGAGAGCCCTGCCAGACGACCGATCGAAGCAATCTTGAGTGCGGTATTCATCGTGATCTCCTTATGCTGGTGACGAGTCGAACCACGCCCGCGAGACCGCGCGTCTCCAGGCGGGCCCGCGGCGCCAGAGGGACCCGAGCGGGCTCGGATCCCCTGCAGCGTCTCCGCGGGCCGAGCTGCTCCCAGAGCGAGCGCTGTGCCAGCTCGGCAGGACGGCCGCGAAGCCACGGTGGGTGACCCGCGGAGCGCCAGATCAGCCGGTTACGCCTCTCGCCCGCAGCTCGCGGCTGCGTTCACGCCCCCTGTCACGCCCCCTGTCACGCTCCCTGTCACGCTGCCTGTCACGCCCGCTGTCATGCTGCCCGCGCCAGGCCCTGGCAGACAGGCTCGCCGCACGCGGCTGGCGGCGCCACATCCGTAGCGATATCCTGGCCTTCGGCGACCATGCCTCGGCAGACGGGCTCACCGCACGATGCTGGCAGTACCACCTCCATCGAGATGTCCTGGGCCCACGGCGGGCCCGGGCGCGGCGGAGGGCACGCCGGCCTGATCCTGCTCTACACCCCGAGCTACAGCCAGCTGCCCGCCGGGTACGTCCTGCGCGGCGACGCCATGGTCATCGGCCGCGACGATCATGCAGATCTCTGCGTGCCTTCGCGGGCCATCTCCCGGCAACACGCACGGCTCAGCCGTCAGGGCGACCGGTGGGTGCTCGCCGACCTGGGGGGGCGCAACGGCACCATCGTCAACGGCGAGCTCATCGGCGAGGCCGGCGGCGAGGTCGTCCTCGAGCACCACGACGAGATCCACATCGGCGACGCGATCTGGAAGTTCGTCGAGGACGACGCGCCCGGCTATCTGCGTCACCGGATCGACGGAGCGCCCGGGCGGATCATCGGCGGCTACCAGATCCAGCGCCTCGCGGCGGAGCTCGGCAAGGTCGCCGCGAGCGATCTCTCCGTCCTGATCCTGGGGGAGAGCGGCACCGGCAAGGAGGTGTTCGCCCAGGAGCTGCATGAGCGAAGCGGCCGGAGCGGGCCGCTCCAGGCCGTCAACTGCGCCGCCATCCCGGCGACCCTGATCGAGGCCGAGCTGTTCGGCCACCGGAGAGGCGCGTTCTCGGGCGCCGACCGCGATCGGCCCGGCCTCATCCGCGCGGCGAACGGCGGCACGCTCTTCCTCGACGAGATCGGCGACATGCCGCTCGAAGCGCAGGCGAAGCTCTTGCGCGTGCTCCAGTCCAAGGAGGTGCTCCCGATCGGCGCGTCGCAAGCCGAGCGCGTCGACGTGCGGATCGTCTGCGCGACGCACCGCGATCTACGCAAGTTGCAGGGCGACGAGCGCTTCCGCGGCGATCTCTTCGCCCGCCTCAACGAATACAGCCTCAAGCTCCCGGCCCTGCGTGAGCGCAAGGAGGACTGCTTCGCCCTGTGCCGCGCCTTCGCCGCGCGCCACGGCCGGCCCGACGCGCTCGTGAGCTTTCCATTCATGACCGGCGTCCTTCATTATGATTTTCCCTACAACGTCCGTGAGCTCGAGGCGCTCATCAAGCGCTGGGCCGCGGTCGCGAGCGGGCCGGAGCTCGGCGCGGAGCACCTCACCGACGAGATCAAGGAGCTGATGAAGACCTACGGGCTGCCGCGCGCCGCGGGCGCCGAGCGACCTGCACCGCGACCCTCGGCCGCCGTGCCGCCGGCCGAGAGCCCACGCCAGAGCGGCCCACCGTCCGAGCAGTCGCTCCGGGAGCTCCTCACCCGGCACCAGGGCAACATCGCCGCGGTGGGACGCGAGCTCGGCAAGGACCGGGTGCAGGTACATCGCTGGTTGCGGCGCTACGGGATCGACGTGAGCGAGTACCGCCCGCCGGACGGCTAGCGGCGGGGCGGGGAGCTTCGAGCCCACCGCCGGACCCAAGGAGGCTAGGCTCCCCCCATGCGCGCGGGCCACGTCGTGGCGGATCGCTTCCTGCTCGAGGAGCTGGCCGGGGAAGGCGGGATGGGCTCCGTCTACCGCGCGCGAGAGATCCACAGCGGCAAGCAGGTCGCGCTCAAGCTGCTCCACGGCACCGGGCCTGCCTCGGATCAGGAGCGGTTCGCGCGCGAGGCGCGCGTCCTCGCGGAGCTGCACCACCCGGGCATCGTCCGCTACGTCGCCCACGGCTTCACCCGGACGGGCGAGCCGTACCTGGCCATGGAGTGGCTGGAAGGCCAGACCTTGAGTCACCGGCTGGCGCACGGCCGGTTGCCCATTGGCGAGAGCGTCCTCCTCGCCCGCCGCACGGCCGAGGCGCTCGGCGCCACCCACGCGCAGGGCGTGGTGCACCGCGATATCAAGCCGCAGAACCTGTTCCTGCCGGACGGCGACGTGGATCGCGTGAAGATCGTCGACTTCGGGATCGCTCGCCGGAAGATCGAGACCCGCCCCGTGACGCGCACGAACGCGTTCGTCGGGACGCCGGCGTACACCGCGCCGGAGCAGGCGCGCGGATCCGACGAGGTGAGCGCACGCGCCGATGTGTTCTCGCTCGGCTGCGTGCTCTTCGAGTGCATCACGGGACGCCTCCCCTTCGTCGGCGACAACCTCATGGCCGTCCTCGTCAAGATCCTGTTCGACGAGGCGCCTCACCTGAGCGAGCTGCGCGCGGACGTCCCCCCGGCGCTCGGCGAGCTCGTGGCGCGGGTGCTGTGCAAAGATCCGAACGGCCGGCCGGCGGATGGCGCGGCGCTGGCCGCCGAGCTCGCGGCGCTCGAGCTCTTGCACCCGACGGCCGAGCCCCAGCGGCCGCAGGCGCCGTCCTCGCTGACCACCGGCGAGCAGCGGCTCGCGAGCGTGATGCTGGCAGGCGTCGCGCACGGAGACGGCGGCGGCGGGCCGTCGCTGACCCTCACGCCGGAAGAGGTGATCGTGCCGTTCGAGCGGCTGCGCGCGATCGCCGCGCCGCTCGCGGCGCGGATCGACTGCCTCGTGGACGGCTCGGTGATCGCGACGTTCACGGCCAAGGGCAGCGCCAGCGACCAGGCGATCCAGGCGGCGCGCTGCGCGCTGTCCATGCGCGCCGCGCTGCCCGAGATCGCGATCGTGCTGGCCACCGGGCGCAGCATGCTCGACGGCCGCCTCGTCGTCGGCGAGGCGATCGACCGGGCGGTCGAGCTCCTGCGGGAGCACGGGCACACCGGCGCGGCCGGCGGTCCGCGGCGCATCCTCCTCGACGACACCACGGCAGGATTGATCGAGGCGCGGTTCGAGCTCGGCGGCGCCCCGGGCGCGCTCGAGCTCGTGGCAGAACGCGACGCCGAGGAGGGCATCCGCACGCTGCTCGGCAAGCCCACGCCGTGCGTCGGCCGCGATCGCGAGCTCGCGGTGCTCGACGGGATCTTCCACGAGTGCGTGGCCGAGCCGGTCGCGCGGGCGGCCCTCGTCACCGGCGCGGCCGGCATGGGCAAGTCGCGCCTGCGCTACGAGTTCTTGCGCGCCCTCCGCAAGCGCGGCGGCCCGCCGGGGGCCGAGGCGCCCGTCGATATCTGGACCGCGCAGGGCGATCCGCTCCGGGCGGGCTCGCCGTTCGGCATGGTCGGGCAGCTGCTCCGGCGCGCCGCGGGGCTGCTCGTCGGGGAGCCGCTGGAGGTCCGCCAGCGCAAGCTGCAGTCGCGCGTCGCCCGGCACGTCGCGCCCGCGTCGGCCGCGCGGGTGACCGAGCTCCTCGGCGAGCTCACGAGCACCCCGTTCCCCGACCAGGACAACGGGCCGCTGCGCGACGCTCGCCACGACCCGCTCCTCATGGGCGAGCACATGAAGCGCGCCTTCCGGACCTTCCTGGCCGCCGAGTGCAAGGCGCACCCGCTACTGCTGGTCCTCGAGGATCTCCACTGGAGCGACCTGCCGTCGGTGCAGCTCGTGGAGGAGGCGCTGCGCGCGCTGCCGGAGCAGCCGCTCATGGTCCTCGCGTGCGCGCGGCCCGAGGTCCACGAGCTGTTCCCCAAGCTCTGGCACGAGGCCGGCACCCAGGAGCTCCGGCTCGCGAAGCTGCCCCGCAAGGCGGGCGAGCGGCTGGTGCGGGAGGTCCTGGGCGAGGCGGTCTCCGAGGAGAAGGTCGCGCGCGTCGTCGGGCAGGCCGCCGGCAACGCGCTCTACCTCGAGGAGCTCATCCGGGCCGTCGCCGCCGACAGCAAGGACGCGGGCAAGGACACGGGCAAGGACGCGCTGCCCGGGACTGTGCTCGCCATGGTGCAGTCCCGGCTCGAGGCGCTCGAGCCGGCCGCGCGGCAGGTGATCCGGGCCGCCAGCGTCTTCGGCGAGGTGTTCTGGGGCGGAGGCGTGGCCACGCTGCTCGGCGGCGCGCAGGACACCCAGCGCGTGGACGATTGGCTGGCGGCGCTGATCGAGCGCGAGCTGCTCGCGCGGCGCGGTGAGAGCAAGTTCCCGGGCGAGCAGGAGTACATGTTCCGCCACGCGCTCGTCCGCGAGGCCGCGTACGAGATGCTGACCGATCGCGACCGCGCGGTGGGCCACCGCCTGGCCGGCGCGTGGCTCGAGCGGAGGGGCGAGCAGGACGCGATGGTGCTCGCGGATCACTTCGAGCGCGGCGAGGAGCAGGCGCGCGCGGCCACGTTCTATGGCTGGGCCGCGGAGCAGGCGCTCGAGGCCAACGACGCCGCCGCGATCCTCCAGCGCGCCGATCGCGCCCTGGCGTGCGGGGCCGACGGCGAGCTGCGCGGCACGGTGCAGCGGTTCAAGGCCGAGGCTCACTTCGTGCTGCGCTTCGACCTGGCCGAGGCGGAGGCGTGCGACGTGGATGCGATGCGGCTCCTGCCGCGGGGGAGCCCGCGCTGGTTCCGGGCGGTCGCGGGCGTGGCCCTCGCGGCCTTCCACCGCGGCAAGCACGATCGCTTGCTGGCCATGGTCGAGGAGCTCGACAGCCCGGCCGAGCCGCGGGCGCGGGTGGCGCAGGTCGCGGCGATCGCGCTGGTCGTGCGCATGCTGCTCCGGGCCGGCGAGCTCGCGCGCGCGGAGCGGCTGTTCGCGACGCTCGCCGCGTTGCAGGGCGAGGTGGCGCACGACCTGCCGACCCTCGGCCACGTCCAAGCGGCGCTCGCCGAGCGGGCGCTGTTCGCGGGGGAGCCGGCCGCGGCGCGCGCGGCCCTCGAGGCCTGCATCGAGCACTTCGAGCGGGCGGGGTACGTGACGTACCTCCAGACGCGTCGGATGAGCGCGGCGATGACGCTCATCGAGCTCGGTCAGTACGCGCGGGCGGAGGCCGAGCTCCGGGCCGTGCTCGGCGAGGCGCGGCTCGATCCGTCGGGGCGGCTCGCCTCGGTGGTGAAGTGCAGGCTGGCGCTCGCGCTCGCCCGCCGCGGCGCGCTGCAGGAGGCCCGCGCCCTGGCCCAGGAGGCCGTCGCCGCGTTCCAGGCGCACAACGACCGGTTCTACGAGAGCCTCGCGCGCAGCTACCTCGCCCTGCTCCTCTCGGAGACCGAGCTTTTCGATGCGGCGACGCGCGAGGCCGAGCAGGCCGCCCGTGTGTGCGAGGCCCGAGCGCGCCGCTGCGCTGCGCTCGGCATCCTCGCCCACGTGCGCCTGCGCCAGGGGCTTTCGCGCGAGGCCCATCAGGCCGCGGCGGAGGCGATGCAGCTCTTGGAACCGCTCGGCGGTCTCGAGGAGGGCGAGGCCCTCGTGCGGCTCGTCTTCGCCGAGGCGCTCGACGCCATCGGCGAGCGCGCTGCCGCGCGGGCGGCCCTCTCCGCCGCAGCGGAGCGGCTGCTCGCGCGCGCCGCCCGGATCGACGACCCCGCGTGGCGCGCGAGCTTCCTCGAAGAGGTGCCCGAGAACGCGCGCACGCTCGAGCTCGCGAGGCAGCTGCGGTCCGCCCCGGACGACCCGCGCGCGTGATCCGCGCGCGCAGGACCGACCCGACCGCGGCTACGCGCGCCGCGCTACGACGAGGCGCAGGCCGTCCCGCGGCAGCGGGCCGAGGCCGCCGCCGCCGGGGCTCGTGTCCTGCGCCGGCAGCTTGAGATCGAAGCGGCGCGTGAACCAGCCGAGGAACGCCGGCATGAGCAGCTGGATCAGCGCCTCGCCCGCGCAGCGGTGGCCGTCGGGCGGGCCGCCGCCCTGCGGCACGAACGCGTTGGCCGGCAGCGCGCCCGTGGCGGCGTCGTTGAGGCGCTCGGCGTGGAAGCTCGTCGGATCGCGGAACGTGGAGCCGTCCTGGAGCGTCGCCCAGATCGCGCCGGCCCCCTTCCAGCCGGCGCGGATGTGGAAGCCGTCGAGCTCGAGGTCCTTGCGCGCGACGCCGAGGAATGTCGTCGGCGCGATCGGGTAGGCGCGCAGCACCTCGCGCGAGACGGCGCGCGCCTCCGCCAGCTCACGGATCTGCGCGAGCGTCGGCGGGGTCTCCCCGAGGACGCGATCGGCCTCGGCCCGCAGGCGCGCGGCGATCTCCGGGTGCTCGCCGAGCACCACGAGCAGCCACGCGATCGCCGCCGTCAGGCCGCCGTGCGCCGCGAAGAAGAAGTGCAGGAGCTCGATCTCGAGCTCGGTGGCCGACAGCTGCTCGCCGCTGGGGCCGCGCGCCGCCTTGAGCACGCCGAGCGCCGTCCCCGCGCCATCCCGCGACGCGACCTGGCTCTTGATGTACACGCGCAGCCGATCGCGCGCGCGGATCGCCTTGCCGTACGCCGTGAACGGCAGGTTCACCGGCGGCGCGAACGTGCCGCGGTTCATGAGCGCGAAGTCGGTGGCGCCCGCGACGTTGCTCTTCGCCGGATCGCTCGCCGCGAACAGGTAATCGGCCACGTCGAACCCGAGCTGCGGCAGCTCCGTGCCGACGGCGCGCTCGCCCGCGCCCGCCCACGCGGCGGCGAAGCGATCGAAGATCGCGAAGATGCCCGGCAAGTAGCTGCCGAGCGCGTCGTCGGTGAACGCGGCGAGCAGGAGCCGCTTGCGCGCCTTGTGGCGATCGCCGTCGAGGAACGGCACGGCGTCGGGGTGCAGGAGCTCCTGCATGAACTTCGGCGAGCCGCTCTGCCGCGTGAAGTGCTCCGGATCCATGAAGAACGAGAACGCCTTCGGCCCCGCGAAGAACACGACGGTGTCGCCGAGGATCCGCGTCTTCCAGATGGTCCCGTGCTGCCGCGTGCGCGACAGCGTGAACGAGAACGGATCCTTCAAGAACTTGAGGGCATCCCCCACGAACGGCGCACCCATCGACCCCGGCGGCGGCTGGCTCATCGCCGGCCATCGTACGGCCGAACGTGGGCCGCGTCAGGCGCGCCGGGTCGTGTTCTTCGTCGTGGGCTTCCGGGCGTCGCCCTTGTCGCGCGCCGCCTCCGCTCCCCCCCCGTCGTCGACCTCGACGACCATGTCGTCCTCGAACAGGTCCATCGCGGCTCGCTGCGCCGGGGACATCGGCGTCGTGATCGCCGTGGATGAGATCGGCGGCGGCAGCGTCGAAGGCGGCGGCGGCGGCAGCGGCAGCGGCGCGGCCTGTACCGCCGCGGCCGCTGGCTCCGGCCCGGGCGGCGGCGGCGCCAGCGGCTCCGCCTTCGGCTCGACGGTCCCGACGGCCGCGGCCACCGCGGCGCGCGCGGCGGTGCCGTGCGGCGCGCCGGTCCGCGCGAGGCACGCCCACACGAGCTCGGTCGGCGCGTGCCGGGTGATCTCCGCGACGCCGAGCGTCTGGATGATCAGCTCGGGGTTCATCTTGCCGGCCGCGAGGCTCGCCTCGAGGAGCTTCGTCTTGAGCTCGTCGGGGAAGTGGTGGCCGAGCACCTGCGCGCTGACATCTTCGACGACGTCCTTCGGCGCCGTGACGGCGTGGGTCAGCGCCTGCGCGAGCGCGCGGCGCAAGAACTCACGCGCCTCCGGCGCCTCGGGCGTCCCGTCGCCCGCGAACCCGGCGCGCTGCGCCGCCGCGGCGAGGCAGTCCCAGATCACCATCGGCGGGACGTGCGCCGAGAGGATCTCCGGCGTCGCCGTCTGCAGCACGGCCTCCGGCGACATCGTCCCGGTCACGAGCGTCGTGTCGAGCAGCCGGATGACGACGTCCTTCGGCAAGGAGCCGATCAGCACCGCGGGCGTCGCGTGCGTCAGGATGTCGGGCTCCGAGAGGATGTGCGTCTCGAGGCCAGCACGCAGCACGTCGGCGATCCATTGCTCGCGATTGGGCGGCATGCCGCCAGGATAAGGCAACTCGTCATCAGCGCTCGAATCGGAACAGCAGGATTCCGAGGAGCGCGAAGCCGGTACCGAAGCCAAGGAGGGCAATCAGCTGGGGTGCGATGTCGGCGATCGTGGTGCCCTGGCGCACGAGCACGGCGTAGTAACCGTCGAGCGCCCAACCGTGCGGTACGCCGAGGCCGATCTTCTGCATGAACGCCGGCATGAGCAGCCGCGGGAACATGCAGCCGCCGAGCATGCCCATCACGAGCAGCACCACGGAGCCGATGCCGCCGAGCTGCTTCTCGCTGCCGCCGAGCGACGCCATGAGCAGGCCCAGGCAGACGGCGGCGTAGACGACCGCGAGCGAGAGGACGACGAGCGCCGCGGGCGAGCCGGCGAGCTGCATGCCGAACGCGAGCGCGCCGATCGAGAACAGGAACGCGAGCTGGCACGCGCCGACGATCGCGTACGGCACGAGCGTGGCGACCAGCGCCTTCCAGCGCGGCACCGGCGCCGCGAGCAGCCGCCGCCACGTGCCGGTGCGGCGCTCGCCGGCGAACGCCATCGCGACGGTGAGCGCGATGAAGAAGCCGAACAGCACCGCGTTGCCCGGCACGGTGACCTGGAAGCTCGAGACGTTCCGCAGCGGCTGGGCGATGCCGGGCGGCGTCTTGGCTTCGACGAGCGAACGCGAGTCGCCCGCGGGCGCGGGCGGCGCGAGCGCGCGCGCGACGGCGCCGGTGAGCGCCGCCTGGATCGGGCCGCGGACGGCGATCGGCCCGCCGAGATCGATCGCCAGCTCGACGGGGAGCGCCGGATCCGGCGGGACGACCAGGCCGGCGATCGCCTCCTCGCGGGCGACCTCGGCGCGCACGGCATCGGCGCTCGGCAGCGGCCGCGCTGCGAGCCCCGGCGTATCGGCGAGCGCGCGCGCGATCGCCGCGCCGCGCGGATCGCCCGGCGCGTGCCAGAGCGCGATCGGCCGCGGCTCGCCCCGCCCGTCGCTGCCCCCGAACATGAAGCCGAACGCGACGATGAACGCGATCGGCAGCACGAACAGGCTGATCAGCGCGCCGCGGTCGCGGACGAGCAGCCACACGTCCTTGCGGATCGCCGCGCCGATCATGGCTCGTCCCGCAGCGCGTGGCCCGTGAGCGCGAGGAACGCCGCCTCGAGGTTCCCCTCGCGCGACTCGATCCGCGCGATCGTCGCGCCCGCCCCCTCGATCGCGGCGACGAGCGGCCCGAGGCCCGCCGCCGGCACCACGCGCAGCCCGGCGGCGCCGACGCGCTCGACGGAGCCGTGCGCCGCCGCGGCCGCGGCCGCCGCCGCGACGTCGCCCGCGAGCTCGAGCACGAGGCCGCGGCCCGCGTGCGCGGCGATCAGCTCGGCGACGGTGCCGGTCGCGACGATCGCGCCGGCGTCGATGATCGCGACGCGGTCGCACAGCGCCTCGACCTCCTCCATGTAGTGCGTCGTGTACACGATCGTCATGCCGTCCTGCTTCAGCTTGCGGACCGTCTCGAAGATGTGGTTGCGGCTCTGCGGATCGACGCCGACCGTCGGCTCGTCGAGGACGAGCAGCTCCGGCGCGTGGAGCAGCCCCGCCGCGAGGTTCAGGCGCCGCTTCATGCCGCCCGAGTAGCGCTTCGCCAGATCGCCCGCGCGATCGCGCAGCCCGACGACGCCGAGCGCCCAGTCGATGCGCGCCGCGAGCGCCGCGCCGGAGAGGCCGTACAGCGCGCCGAAGTAGCGCAGGTTCTGCAGCGCCGACAGCTCGTCGTAGATCGCGAGCTCCTGCGGGACGAACCCGAGCTTGCGCTTGGCCGCGAACGGCTCGCGAGCGAGATCGATCCCGCAGATCGCGACCGCGCCACGCGTCGGCGTGACCACGCCGCACGCCATCGAGATCGTCGTCGTCTTGCCGGCGCCGTTGGGGCCGAGCAGGCCCAGGCACTCGCCGCGCACGGCGTCGAGATCGATCGCCCCGACGGCCCTGCGCGCGCCGTAGTCCTTGCCGAGGCCGCGGAGCGAGAGCGCCGCCGTCATCGCGATTCCCGGCTCATACTTCGAGCACGACCCGGCCGAACGCCTCGCGGCGCTCGAGCGCGCGGTGCCCGTCGGCCGCCTGCGCGAGCGGCAGCACGCGATCGACCACCGGCTCGAGCCGGCCCGCCGCGACGTGGCCGAGCACCGCGAGCAGATCGGCCTTGCTGCCCATCGTCGAGCCCAGCACCTCGATCTGGCGGAAGAAGATGTGGCGCAGATCGATCGCCGGATGGAAGCCCGCCGTCGCGCCGCACGTCACGATGCGCCCGCCGCTTCGCACCGCCTTGATGCTCGCGGCGAACACGTCGCCGCCCACGTGCTCGATCACCGCGTCGACGCCGCGCTTGCCCGTCTCGGCGCGGCACACCGCCGCGAAGTCCGCGGTCGTGTAGTCGATGCAGACGTCCGCGCCGAGCGCCTTCGCGCGCTCGAGCTTCGCGGCGGTGCTCGCTGTCGTGATCACGCGCGCGCCATGGAGCTTCGCGATCTGGATCGCGGCGACGCCGACGCCCGAGCCGGCGCCGTGCACGAGCACCGTGTCCCCCGGCGCGACGCGCGCCTTGCGCACGACCATCTGCCACGCCGTCAGGAACGGCAGGAGGCTCGCCGCCGCGCGCGGGAAGTCGAGCCGCTCGGGGTACGGCGCGAGGTTCACCGCCGGGACGACGTGGTACTCGGCGTAGCCGCCCTGCGTGTTCTCGCCGAGGATCCGGTAGTGCCGGCACAGGTTGTCGCTGCCGCCCAGGCACGCCGCGCAGTGCCCGCACGACAGCCCCGGCTGCACGACCGTCTTGGCGCCGACGGTGGCCACGCCCGCCGGCACGCCGGGGCCGACCGCGTCGATCGTGCCGGCGATGTCGCAGCCGAGCCGGTGCGGGTACTCGAGCTTGAACGCCGGCCCGCCCTTGCGCACCCAGATGTCGAGGTGGTTCAGCGCCACCGCGCGCACGCGCACGCGCACCTCGCCCGGGCCCGGCTCGGGGATCGGGAGCTCCTCCTCGCGCAGCACCTCGGGGCCGCCGTGCTCGCGCAGCACGACCGCCCGCATGGTCGCTTGCTTGCCCTGCGTCTCCTGCGTCGTCATGCGGCGGACGGTACCGCCCCGCTCTAGATCTTGTCGATGTTGACCGTCGCCTTGTACAGCTGCGTACCGACGGTGTCCGGATCGAACTGACCGTTCGCCGGCTGCATCGTCACCGCGAGCACGACCTTGCCGCCGACGACCGATACGGTCGCCGAGCCCGTCGACAGATCGAGCACGCGATCGCCGGCCCCCTGGCCGACGACCTGCACGACCGGCTTCATGCCCGCGGCGATGTTCGACAGGGACACGCGCAAGGTCGCGCCGTCGGTCGGCGCCGCCGTCACGACCGTGTACACCGTCCCCAGCACCTCGGGGCCCGGAATGAACGAGGTGCGCGCCGCCCCGGACGCGCGCGCGTGCGACTTCGTCGCGACCTCGGCGATCGACGCGCCGCCATCGAGCGTGCCGTTCGCGCGCGAGCCGGTGTACCAGCGCGCCCGCGCGAAGCTCGTCACCTGGGCGAACAGCGACGTGCCGCGGGCGGCGAGCAGGGGCTCGAGCGCGTCGCAGAAGTCGGGCTCGTTCGTGCCCGCCGGGTTGCGGCTCGCGAGCCACATGTCGTTCGTGAACGCGAGGCTGTTCGCGAACACGTTCTGGCGCAGCCACAGGAAGAACATCGCGCCGCCGTACATGTACCAGGTGACGTACCGATCGTTCTTGAACGGCATCCACTCGGGGTGCGCCTGGTAGTCCGTCCATACGTAGTCGATCCGGTCGTAGCCGTAATAGGCGGTCTCCCACGCCGTGGCCTCGGCCTCGAACAGGAACGCGTGCTCCCACCAGTCGTCGACGGCCTGCGACGCGTGCCGCAGCTCGTGGAAGACGTTGGGGCGCATCTCGACCCCGCCGTACTGCCCCCACGGATCGAGGACCATCGCGGTGGAGTAGTCGTCCCACGTCGTCGCGTCGTTCGTCGCGACCGCGTCGACGTACAGCGAGTTGAGGCCGCGCTGCAGGTAGACGTCGAACCGGCCGTCGGGCCCCGCGAGCCCACCGTCGTCGAGCGGGATCCGCGAGCCGCCTTGCGTCATCTGCTTGGTCCACGCGTCCTCGATGTCGGCGAGCACCGTCTGCGCCATCGCGAGGTCGCCCGCGGCCTGGTAGTGCACGTACATGCGCGAGCCAGACAGGCGATAGGGCCACTTCGCCGCCTGCTTCCACGGCACGGTCGCCGCCAGCTGCTCGGTGGTGGACAGGCTCTCGTCCGTGACCCCGTTGGTCAGGCACGCAGCAGAGAACAGGATGCTCGCTACAACGGCGCTTCGCAGCATGGCTTGCGACAGTACTCGCCCGCGATCGCAAGTCAACGACTCAGATTCACCGGTGCCGACACGGAGCCAAAAGCATCATGGGGAAGGAGGAGTCGGAAGGCGCACCCGCCCGGGAGCGAGCGCCAAGGCGCGCGCGCCCCGGAGCGCCGCATGCGGTAGGGTCGCGCCATGCGCGTCGTGCCGGTCCCCTGCCTCAAGGACAACTTCGCTTACCTCGTGATCGACGGCGAAAGAGCCGCGGTGGTCGACCCCAGCGAGGCCGCGCCCGTCGAGGCCGCGCTCGCGCGCGAGGGCGTCACGCTCGCGGCCATCTGGCTCACGCACCACCACTGGGATCACGTCGGCGGCGTCAAGGACCTGGTCGCCGCGCGGCCCGGGCTGGCGGTCGTCGCCGGCGAGCGCGACGCCGAGAAGATCGAGGGCGTCACCGAGCGGCTCCCCGACGGCGGCGAGACCACGCTCGGCAGCTTGCGCGCGCGCGTGATCCACAACCCCGGCCACACGCTCGGCGCGATCACGTTCCTCGTCGAGGGCGCGGCGTTCACCGGCGACACCCTGTTCGGCGCCGGCTGCGGCCGGATATTCGAGGGGGACGCGGCGATGATGCACGCCTCGCTGTCGCGCCTGGCGGCGCTGCCGCCCGAGACGCGCGTCTACTTCGGCCACGAGTACACGGCCTCGAACCTGCGCTTCGCCGCCGCCGTCGAGCCGGACAACGCCGCCGTCGCGCGCCGCGCCGCGGCGGTGCCGGCGCCGTCGACGCCGTCGACGATCGCCGACGAGCGGGCGACGAACCCGTTTTTGCGCGCGGCCGAGCCGGCGGTGATCGCCGCGGCGAAGGCGCGCGGCGCCGCCGCGGATCCGGTCTCGGTGTTCGGCGCGATCCGCGAGTGGAAGAACGACTTCAAGTAGCCGCGCGCGGCGATTGGGCCCCGGCTACGGCAAGACGCGCAGGCTGCGCGAGCGCTTCGCCTTGTCGCCCGTCGGCGGTGGCGGCGGTGGCGGCGGGGACTGCGCCGCCGCGACGGCGCCCGCCGGATCTTCGAGATCGCGGCGATCCCGCTCGAACGAATCGGCGTCGGGGCGGCCCGCGATCCGCGGCGCGATCGCCGAGAACAGCGCGCGCGCGGCGGAGAGCAGGCCCGCCTTCACGGCGAGCCGCGCCGCCAGGTACGCCGCGTCGGTGAAGCCGGGGGCCGCGTCGAGCGCGTCGAGCGCGCCGGCGAGGCAGCGCGCCGTGATCTCGCGGTGCTCGCCGATCGCCGCGCGCACCTGCTCGGCCGAGAGCTGGACGTCCGTGGCGCCGGTCAGCCACGTCGCGGCGCCGCGCCCGCTCGCCAGGGTGACGATCGCCAGATCGGCCGTCGTCACGAGCGGCGGCACCGCCCCGGTCGCGCCCGCGCCGTGCTCGAACCGCAGGTGCTCCGCGCGCGCCGCCACGTACGCGGCGAGCGGGCCCGCGGGTGCGCCCGCGCCGGCTGCGTCCGGCGGACGCCGCAGCTGATCGAGCGCGCCCGTCGGCTGGCCGTTCGCGCACAGCGCCCACGAGAGCCACACGCGCGCGGCCGGATCGCCCGGCGCCGCGGCGAGCGCCGCCTCGGCCGCCTCGAGCGCGCGGGCCGGATCGCCCGCGATCAGCGCCGCCTCGACGGCCGCCGCGGCCGGCGGCGCGTCGGGCGCCGACGACGGCTGCCACGGCGGCGCCGCCGCGAGCGCGCGCGCCGCGGCGTCGAGCCGCGCCGCCAGATCCGCGGGGACGATCACCGCAGCCGCGGCGGCCGCCCGCGCGCGCCGGCGACGCCACCGGCCGATCGCGGCGATCGTCAGGGCGGACGCAGCGAACAGGAGCAGCGCCGCGACGAGCCAGATCATCGCGGGCGCGAGCCAGCCGGCAGGCTCGGCCCGCACACCTGCTCGCGCGAGCCGAAGCTCGCCGGCCGGCACGTGGGCGACCGGCGCGCCGCCTTCGCCATCGCCGCCTTCGCCGCCGACGTGCCGAGCGGCTGGCACCCCACGCCGTCGAAGATGCCGAGCGCGCCCAGCCCGGCCGGGTGGTTCGAGGGCTGGTTCAGCTCGCAGATCGGGACGCCGCGCATGCGCTGCATGACCGGCAGCGAGAGCACGCCCGAGCCCGGCATGAACGAGTCACGCATCCGCCGCCCCGTCAGCGTGCCGAGCTGATCCCACACCGCCGGGCGCGCGAGGCGCGTGCCGGTGGTGATGATGCCGCGGGTCTGGCGGAAGAACGGCGGACCGCTCGGATCGACGGTGGCCGCATCGAACATGCCGGTCACCGGATCGAAGCTCGGATCGCGGCTCATCTGCGTCGGATCCATGAACTGCAGATCGAGCAGGCACTGCGCCGCGCCCGGATCCGGGAAGCACCGCTCGCGCAGCGACTGCCGGTTGTCCAGCTTGACGTAGGCGACGTCGCCGCTCGTCTCGAGCACCTGGAGCCAGGTCTGGCCGGGCATCACCGACACGACGACGTCCCGCGCGTTGACCGCCTGCGTCGAGACGCTGCCGGGCTTCACGATCGGCGCCGACGGCGTGCGGACGTCGATCTCGATCACGCCGGCCGCGCCCGCGGCCAGGTACGCGCGGCCCTCGCGGATCGCGAGCCCCGTCGCCACCGGCCCCATCGGCGGCGAGAGCACCGCCGGGGACTGCGGGTCGTCGAGCGCCACGCTCGCGAGGCCGGCCTGCGTCGCCGCGTAGAGCACGAAGCCCGCGAGCGCGAGCCGGTTCACGGACGCCGCCGCGCCCAGGCTCACCGAGCCGATCACGACCGGCGTCTCCGGATCGCTCAGCGACAGCACGTCGATCGTGCCCTGCTGCGTGCCGACGTACAGCAGATCGCCCGCGAGGATCACGTCCTGGGCCGTGCGGCCGTTCTGCAGCGGGACCGTGCGCACGAGCGTCGCCGTGACCGCGCCCATGCGCGGCGCGTCCACGATCCGGACGACGCTGACGCCAGACGCGCCGACCGCGGCGTAGACGTAGGGATCGCTCGTGTCCGGCGAGAGGTGCGCGAGCGCGCGCGGCACTGCCGGCAGGTTCGTCAGGATGAGCGACTTGGCCGTCGAGCCCACCGACGCCCGCGCCGCGGTCGGGTGGCCGCGCCCCGAGATATCGGTGATCACGAGCCGGCCGACTCCGCCGCCTGCGTCCACCGCCATCACGGCGAGGTCGCGCAGCGTCGGGGTCGGCAGCACGCCCCCGGCCGGCGGCGGCTGGAAGTTGCGGATCAGCACGACGTCGGTCGTGACCGCCGTGGTCCCGATGCCGCTGCTGCCGTCGAACTGCGGCTCGACGTTCGCGATCGTGCGCGAGGCCACGCTCCCATCCATGATCATGCCGGGGAACCGCGTCGAGGCGTTCGCCGTCTTGTTCGCCCCGAGCTCGCGCTCCTGCTTGTGCTCGAACAGCTCGATGCCGTTCGTGCCCGCCGCGATCGCCCAGTCGCCCGCGTACGGGTACGCGCCGGTGCCGAGGCCGTACGTCTGCGCGAGCAAGTGCTCGTTGCGCACCCGGCTCTGCGCGTCGACGAGCGGGTGGCACGACTCGCAGCCGCGCGCCTCCGCCGGGCGCACGGTGTGCGGCATCGTCTGGTTCATCGCCACGGCGCTCGTCGCCACGTTCGCGCGGCCCGTGTTGGCGTCCTTGGCCTGGTACGTCGTGAACGTCGCGTTGTCGATGATCGTGTGGCCGTTCGCATCGCTGACCGTGAGGTTCACCTGCATCGACGACCGGAACGGACCGAGCCGGCCCTGCTCCGTCGTCGACGACACGCCGAGCACGAACGGCGACTTGAGCAGGCCCAGGAGCTGGAAGTTCACGTGGCCCGGGTTATTGAAGTTCGACAGCCAGACCTCGTTCTCGCCCGCCGAGTCCGTGATGGCGCCCGCGGCGTCGACGAACTTGCGCTGCTTGTCGCCGAGGTTCAGCTCGACGTGGCAGCCCATGCAGTTGTGGATCCAGCTGCCGTGGCACGCCGCGCACTCGAGCTTGGCGCTCGTCAGCTCGGAGCTGCCCGGAGTCCCCGCGAACGTCGAGCCCACCTTCGGCGCCGCGACGTGGCGCGAGTCGTGCGCCGCGCGCGCGTACTCGCTCTGCGACTCGGGCGTCTGCGGGATCTTCCAGAACACGCCCGGCGTGACGCGCGAGCGCTGGAGGATCGAGCCGCCCTTGTCCTCGAAGAACGGCTGCAGATCGTGGTTCTTGCCGCGCCGCAGGTCGTTGCCGCCGTTGGGCCCGCTCGTCACGAGCGTCGCGCGCGCCGTCGCGCCGTGGCAGTCCTCGCACTCGATCTCGATCGAGTCCCAGTTCGTGCTGTAGAGGTGGCCGTCGCCATGGACGTCCTGCAGGAAGTGGCAGTCGATGCAGTGCATGCCGCGCTGGAAGTGGATGTCCATCTGGCGCGTCGAGCCGTTGCGGCCGCCGTACACGTAGCGCACCTGCCGGCCGTCGATCGACTCCTCGCGCGGCACGCGGTCGATCAGATCGAGCTTGCCGTTGCCGTTCAGATCCTCGCTGATCGTGGTCTGCGCGACGACGTCGCCGCCCTCGTCACGGCGCTCGAGCACGAGCGCGCGATCGAGCTCGCCGTTGTTGTTGCAGTCCTCGGTGAACACCTCGGCCGCGCACCCGCCGGCCCCCGGCACGAGCCCCATCGCCGCCAGCTCGGAGTCGCGCTTGCGCGCCAGCTCGATCACGCCGAGCGCGGTCGTGCTGCCGCACGGCCGCTGCGGGCAGTCGCCCTCGACGATGTGCAGCGACGGGACGTTGTCCTCGCGCACCCACGAGTCGCGGATGACGACGCCCGTGCCCGCGGGCGTCGTGAACTCGATCGCCTTGCGCCGCGCGAGCGCGTCGCGCTGCTCCTCCTCCGCCATGCCCTGGTACGCGTAGTTGATGCGGGTCACAAAGCCATGGCAGAGGCCGCACGTCTTCGTCGTGACCTTCGCCGTCAGGTTGTGGCCCTCGGAGTACGTGCGCTGCTGCTCGCGGCCCGTGTCGATCCGATCCTGCGCGCTCACCACGCGGCCGACCAGGTGCTCCACGCCCAGGACCGCGGCGCGGTCCTGCGTCCGGTTGAACTCGCGGTGCTTCGTCGTCGGATCGATGACCGGCGTGACCGTGCCGTCGTCCTGGCGAACCTGCGTCGGCGCGCGCGAGCCCTCGTAGTTGTACGCCACGTGGCACGCCGCGCAGCCCGACGAGTGGCCGCGGCCGTACGGGTTCGCCGTCCTGAAGCGATCGACCTCCGGCCGGATCGACGTGCCGAACGTGAAGTTGAAGTTGTTCGTCGAGCCCGGGTAGTTGAGCGGGTAGTACGCGCGGAACGTGCGCAGGATGTTGTCGACCGGGTCCGGAATGCCGCCCACGTTGCAGTCGGCCCCCACAAGGCTCGCGCACGGGATCGGCTCGAGCTCGGGGTGCGCGTCGCCCGTGCTCGGCTGGCCGCCCCACGGCAGCCGCTGATCGCCCGCGCCGGTCTGCGCGATCGTCCGGTTCGACTCGACGCCGGTGACCGGCTTCAGCGTGCCCTGCGCCATCTCGAACGCCGGCAGGCCGGCGTTGCCCGGCCCGTTCGCCGCGACCGTCGGGTCCTGCGCCGTCGCGCGCCGCTCGAGGCAGGCGCTGTCGAACCGCGGCTGGACGCGGCCGCCCGCGACGTCGGCCTGCGCGGCGGTCGTGTCGATGCACTGATCGACGCCGTCGTAGTCGAGCGTGTAGCCGAACGCGCCGAACCGCGGATCGGCCACGCTGCCCTGCGCCGTGCGGAAGCTCGCGCGGTAGCTCTCGTTGCCGTAATAGGCGCCGTTGATCACGGCGGACTGGTTCACCATGATGCTGCGGCGGACGATGTCGATCGTCTGCTGGTGGCAGCCGCCGCCCCCGCCGCCCTCGAGCGCGACGCGCGACTGGCCGCCGCAGCTGATCGAGGCGACGCGCAGATCGCCCGGGTTTATGAACCGCGTGTAGTTCAGGTCGCGCTGCAGCTCGGTGTCCACGAACTCGCCCGCGCCCTGCCCGTGCAGCCCCGGCTCGAACACCTCGCCGAAATCGAGCACCTGGGTCTTGCCGGCGTTGAAGACCGGCGGCTCGTCGGTCATGCCGTCGCCGTCGTCGTCGACGCCGTTCGCGAAGAAGAACCGCGCGAGCCCCGGCTTCGGCAGGACGTGCGCCTGCTTGAGGAGGTTCTGATCGCGGAAGACCGTCTCGCTCCGGAATGCGTCGGCCGGGACGGTCACCTGATCGTTGCCGCCGTGGCAGTCGACGCAGCGCAGCTTGTAGTTGCCGTGGACGTGCCCGGCCGACAGGCCGTTGTGGCAGCTCACGCACGTGCCCTCGAACCCGAAGTCGGTGTTGGTCCGCTCCTCGTCGGCGCCGCACGCCGCGAGCGCCGCCCAGAAGAGGCAGGAGAGGCAGGAGAGGACGCCCAGACGGATCGGTGTGCGCATGGCTAGAACACGCTCTTGTCGGCGTGGCAGAGGTTGCACTTGGCTCCGGACACCGGATCGACATCGCGCTTGTGACATGCCGCGACCCTCCCGCAGGACTCGTGTTGCTGGTCTTTCGCGTTCCAGATGATCGGGTTCACCTGGAGATCGATGAGCGAGTCGTACCGCCGCTTCCCCCACTGGGACCTGTCCCCGACGATGTAGTGGCACGACACGCACTGCACTGGCTTGCCCTCGAGCGTGCGGTGCTCGGCGCGGTCGTGCTTGAAGCACGGCATCGGCCGCCCCCGCTTCTTCTCGAGCTGCGCGTGGCCCTCGGACTGGCACGCGCGCACGTCGGTCTTCGGTCGGCTCTCGGTGATGCCGAGCTCCTTCAAGTGCTGCGCCCGCGCCCCCGGCTTGTGGCACGTGCCGCAGCTGTCCATCGCGAAGACCGCCGGCTTGGTCTGGGTGTTGTGGCACGTCCCGCACTGCGCGTGCCCCGGCGTCCCGGCCGCGAGCGCGAACGTCTTCTCGTCGACGACGTGGCAGCCGCGGCAGCCGTCCTTGGCGCGCATGATGTGGTCGTAGTGGCCGTTCACCTCGACGTGGTGCTCGCGCGAATTCTGGTAGGCCTTGAGCACGCGCGTCGCCGGCTTCTTCCACGGCGCCGGCACCTCCAGGTGACAGCCCAGGCAGAGCGAGCTCGCCTTGGCGAACTGCGCCGGCTGCTTGACGCGCGTCTTCTCGCCGATGGCGAGGAACTCGGCGGCGTGGCACTGCGCCTCGAGGCACGGCGCGTGGCCGCGCGCCGCTGGCGCGAGGACCTGGCCCTTGGCGTCGAGCGAGTGGCAGCTCTGGCACAGGCCGACCTCGACGCCGCGCTTCTCGTGCGCGGCGTGCGAGAAATGCCGCGCCTCCGGCACAGGCGCGGGCGCAGGCGTGACTGCGGGCGCGCCTGCCTTGGCCGGTGCCGGCGCGGGCGCAGGCTGCGCGACCGCGACCGCCGCCGCGGCGCCGAGCGCGAGGAGCCCGAGCGAGCCGAGCCACCTCACGGCGCCGCCCCAGGCGCCACGAGCCGCGCGTCGCCCGCCACGAGCCGCGCGTCGCCCGCCGCGAGCCGCGCGTCACCCGCCACGAACCGCGCGTCGCCCGCCGGCTTCGCCACGCTCGCCGTCGGCTTGCCTTCGCCCAGCGGCGTGTGACAGCGCGAGCACTCAAAGCCCGTTGTCTTGAACGTCACCTTGCCGTTGTGGCAGCCCTCGCAGTCTGCCATCAGCGGCGCCTTGACCGAGGCCAGGTCCTTCGCCGTCGCCACCTGCTTGTGGCACTCGGTGCACTTCGCCGCCGCGCGCGAGCGCGGATCCGTCGCGTGCTGCTTGTGCGCGAACGTCGCGCGCACCGACCACGGCGACGCCGCGCGCCCGGCCGCCGTCTGGACGTGGCAGGCCGAGCACTGCGTCATGAGCGGCGCCGTCGCGCGCCCGTGGCACGGCGCGCACCCGTCGTGGCCCGACGGCGCCGGCGCGCCCGAAAACTTGTCGCCGTGGCAGCTCGCGCACGCGCTGTTGCCCGCGCCGATCTTCGACAGGTGCGCCGCGTGGTCGATCCGCTCGAGCCACTCCTCCTTCACCGGCGGCTTCGCGCGCGCCACCGCCTTCTGCCACGGCACCGCCGCGTCGTGGCAGTCGCCGCAGATCTTCGTCGTCTTGCTCATGTACTCGGTCTGGTGGCAGCCGCTCGCCGCGCACGGCATGTGGTCCTTCTTCGCGAGCGGCGCCGTCAGCCGGCCGTCCGCCTCGACCGTGTGGCACTGCGCGCAGCTCTGGATCTGGACGTTGCGCGCCGCGTGCGCCACGTGCGAGAAGCTCACCGCCTGCGGCGCCGCGGCCGCGGGCGGCATCGGCTCGCGCGACTTGTGGCACGCCGTGCACCGCGTGCCGACGGCCGAGAACGCCTTCTGTCCGTCGTGGCACCGCGTCTGGCACGCCGCCATCGACGGCCGCGGCAGCGCGCTGTCTCCCGTGCCGAGCATCTTGTCGTGGCAACCCAGGCACGCCGCCTGGCGCGACGCCGTGTGGTGGGCGCGGTGATCGAAGCTGTCGAGCCGGAACGGATCGGCCGCCGCCGCCCCCGCCGCCGGCTTGCCGCGCGGCGCCTGGTGGCAGCTCTGGCACTCCGCCATCGCCGGCTTGGCGCCGTTCGGGTTGTGGCAGCCCGAGCACAGCTTGTGCGCCGCGGCCGGCTTGCCCTCGGCGGGCGCCTGCGCCGCGTGGCACTGGGCGCAGTCCTTCTCGATCGACGCGCCCATCGCGGCGTGCTTGCCGTGCGTGAAGCGCGCCTGGAACGAGTCCGCCTTCGGCAGCGGCGGCAGGTCCGGCGGCAAGCAGCGGTTGCTCGTCGGCGTATGGCAGACCTGGCAGATGCGGGCCTGGCCCTTGGGGCCCGCCTGCCGCATCAGATCGCACGACCGCGGGTACGTGTGGCACTGCGCGCACCGCGGGTGCTCGCGGCCGCCCTTCGGCGCGCCGCTCGCGTCGAACGTGTGGCACGACGCGCACGTGGCCGCCTTGCCGGCCGCCGTCGAGACCTGCGCGTGCTTGTCGTGGTCGAACTTGCGATTGTCGACCTTGATGATCGGCGGCGGGGCCGCGACCGCGACCGCGGCCGCGCCGAAAACGGAGAGCGCGAGCACACAGAGCGCGAGCACGACGCGCCGGCCGAAGAGACGAACACCAACGGTCACCATCGGGCCTCCACCGCGCCGCGCACCGACGACATGAGGCCGAGCTCGCGCGCGAGCACCGGCGAGGGCGACGCCACCTCCGCCGCCAGATCCGCGCGCAGGTCGCGCGTGAGCCACAGCTGCAGATCCGCGCGCCCGCCGCCGCGGCCCTCGTTCGCGACCTCGGCGTACGGGCTGCGGAAGTCGTAGCGGCGGTAGAACCCGCCGACGTTGAACCGCCAGCGCCGGCCGCGGCCGCCGCTGTAGAGCGTGCCGTCGGTCGCCACCTCGTGCAGCAGCGAGAGGCCCGACGTCGACGTGTCGCCGAACAGGCTGCCCACGCCCTCGTCGCCCTCGGCCGGATCGTACCGCCGCAGCTTGTACTGCGCCGTCACCCACACGCCGCGGCCGCGCGACCCGAGCGGCGCGCCCGCGAGCGCCGCGCCGCCCTCGAGCCAGCCGCGCTGATCGACGGTCGTCACCGTGCCCTGCGGCAGCTCCGCGCGTCCGAACGCGAGCACCTCGAATCCACCCTTGCCGCTCCGCCAGTCGACGCGCGCGCCGACCGTCGTCGCGTCGATCGGCGCGGCGAGCCCGACGCCGAGCCGCTGCGCGATCTGCACGACGTCGACCGCCGACGGCGACGCGAGGTCGTACGCCAGGTCGCCGCCCTGGCGCTGCTCGACGTCGGCGACCAGCACGATGCTCCGGCTCGCGACCCGGACGCGGCCGCCCGCGCGCCCGAGCGTCATGCCGTCGCCGCTGTCGACGAGCCGCGCCCGCACGTTCACGCTCGCGCTCCGCGTCACGTCGTACGTCGCCTGGAGGACGCTCAGCGTGCGCATGCCGTCCTCGAGCGCGAGCCCCATCACGTTGCCCGCGAGCCGGAGCGGCACGCCGCCGCCCTTGCCCAGATCGAGCGCGGCCGTCGCGCCCGCCAGGAGGCCGTGCTCGGTGTCGACGTAGAGGGCGACGCGCCGGCCCGCGAACGCGGACACGTCCCACGTCCGCTCGCGGTAGCCCACCGTCGCGCCGTCGAAGTACGCGAACATCGAGCCGCCGTCGAGCCGGAACTGGCGGCCGCCGCGCAGCCACAGCTTCTGGTCTCTATAGATGTCGTCGCGGCCGTACTCGGCGTACCCCGCCTTGATGACGATCGGCAGGTCGTCGGCGTCGCTCGGCGCGATCGTCGCCGTGCGGCTCGCCAGCGAGTCGCGCGCGTCGAGCTGGAAGCTCGACAAGAGGTACGCGCCGAGCGACGGGAGCACAATGTTGCGCGCGCCCACGATCGCGTCGCCGAGGATCCACGGCCGCGAGCCCGCGAAGTCGTCCGGCAGCCGCCCGCCGCCGCGCAGCGCCTCGCCCGAGTCGGCCGCTGTGTCGAGCTCGACCCCGGCGCGGACCTGGAACGTGACGCGCTCGCGGATGGCGCTCCACGTCGAGGCCGTCGCCTGCCGCGACGCCGTCATGTCCGGCTCCGCCGCCGCTGCGCCCGCCGCAGCCGCCGGCACCCCCGCCGCAGCCGCCGGCACCCCCGCCGCAGCCGCCGGCATCGCCGCCACCGCCGCCGGCACCGCCGCCGGCACCGCCGCAGCCGGCCGCATCTTCATCTGCACCGGCAGCCGCTGGAGCTGCAGCTCCGCCGCCGCGCCGCCCGGCTCGACCAGCGTCTGCAGCGGCGGCGGCGCGTCATCTGCGATCGCGCGCGCCGGCCCGAGCACCGCGAGCCCGAGGCCGAGCCCGAGGCCGAGCCCGAGCCCGAGCGCCGCGCGCCCACCGCCCTGCTCTGCCCGCTGCCCGTTGCCCGCCACCCTCATCGCGTCCCCCGGTGACACTTACCGCACGTCGCCTCGTACGTGTGGCAGGTCAGGCAGGACGATAGCCCAAACCGCGCCTGCTCTGCATGCCCCCCGAGGCGGAACTCACCGAGCGGCGTGTGCGAGCGCGGCGGGATCGAGTGGCACGCCGCGCACGTCTCCGGCGCGTGGCAGCTCCCGCAGCGATCCGCGTTCGCCTGCGCCTCGCGGCCGTGATCGTCGCGGAACATCACGTTGTGGTCGCGCGGCCGCATCACCGAGTGGCACTGGAAGCAGCTGTCCTCGCGCGCGCCCTGCACCTCCGTGTGGCAGAAGCGGCACTTCGAGTCGGGGTCCGCCGCCTGCTCGCCGTGGTGCTTGCGGAACTCGAGCGTGTGGTCCGACGGGCGCGCCCCCGTGGCGCCCGTGCCGTGGTTCGCGGGCGGCGCGCCCGCATCGATGTTCGCGTGGCACACCGCGCAGTTGCTCATCCGCACGCGGTCCGGGCTGCGCTTCTCGTCCTCGTGGCACTGCGTGCACTGCACCATCGGCGGCACGCGCATGTCGTCGCGCGACGCCGACGCGTCGACGCCCGCGTGGCACACCGTGCACGCCACCCCCGCGCCGCTCTTGTCCTTCTCGTGCGTCGCGTGGGCGAACTTCAGGTCACCTTTGATGAAGATGCGGCCGCGCGTCAGCTCGATGCCCCGCTGCGGGTGGCAGCCCGCGCACTTCTCCATCGGCAGCGCCGCCTTCACCTTGCCCGACTGATCGTGGCAGCGCGCGCACGCCTTGTGCCCCGGCACCATCGGATCGCGCGTGCCCTCGTTGCGCTCGTGGCAGTCGACGCACGCCAGGTGCGCGCCCGTCGCCCCCTCCATCTTCTGCTTGTCCAGGTGCAGGCGGTGCGAGAACGTGGACGCCAGCGACTGCGTCGCGCCCCGCTCGGGGTAGCCCTGGAGCGGCGACTTGCCCTTGCGGAACGGATCCACCTCCATGTGGCAGACCTTGCACAGCTTCCCCGGCGGCTTGCCGAACTCCGCCTTGTGGCAGTCGTCGCACGGGGCGTGCTGGTTCGTCCCCGGCCGCGCGACGCGCCCTTCGCGCACCGCGTCGACCGGGTGACAGTCCGCGCACGCAAGGCCCCGCCCCTGCCAGTTGCGGATCTCCGGTTTTTCCCCGGTATGCACGCCGTGTGGGAACCGGTCCGTGTCGACCGCGATCGAGCCGTTCGGCCCGATCGTCTTCGACGGTGTTGTCGAGCTCCGCCCCGAGTTACACGCGCCGAACGCCCCAAACACCATGAGCGCCAGCGCGGCGATCACCACCCTCATCATCAAGCGCTACGCTACACGAGATCGGGGATCAGTTTCTTGTTAGGCTGAGCGCCCGATGGCCGAGTCGGTCTGGAGCAGTTAGGGGGAGCGGGATCGTGAAAGGTGACTTATGACAGCGACCGCCCAGGCGGGCGAGGCTCCCGTCACGGGGGCCTCGTACACGTCTTTCCTCGCGCAGCTGCCGTTCTTCGTCGGGATCCCCGCCGAAGACCTGGCGTCGTTCGCGAACACCGTCCTCGTGCGCCAGCTCCCGGCTGGCACCGATGTCGTCGTGCAGCGGCAGTACGGCCACGCCATGTTCGTGCTCGTGTCGGGCGCCGTCGTCGTCCACGCCATCGGTCCAGACGACGTGCCCGTGACGCTCGGCCGGCTCGCGCGCCCCGGCGACTTCTTCGGTGAGGCCGCCCTCCTCGGCCGCGGCGAGCGCACCGCCACCGTCACCGCCGAAACCGAGATCACGCTGCTCGAGATCGAGAAGCACCGCTTCGATCTGCTCACCCGCCGCTACAAATCGGTGCGCGAGCACCTCGAGGGCGTGTACCACGCGCGCGCCATCGCGACGTACCTGCGCACGCACCGCTACCTCAGCATGCTCGACGACGGCACGCGCGCCGAGCTCGGCCGCGGCGCGAAGCTCAAGATGTTCCAGCGCGGCGACGCCGTCTCCAAGACCGGCGATCCAGCCGACGCCATCCTCGTCATCAAAGACGGCGTCGTGAAGGCGACGCGCCAGAACGCCGGTGCCGTCTCGATCCTCGCCTACTTCAACACCGACGACGTCGTCGGCGTGGCCGACGGGCCGCAGCGCGCGTTCGGCCTCGAGGCCGTCGGGCAGTGCGAGGTCATCTTCCTGCCGCGCAGCGGCTTCACCATGATGATGATGAAGCACCCCGAGGTGGCGCGGCACTTCGGCAAGGACGACATGCACCGCCGCGCCGCGATGGCGAACGTCGGCGGCACCGTGATGGCCGCCGCGCAGGCGTTCCTGTCCGCCGGCGTCGAGGTCGAGTCGCTGCTCGTCATCAACCTCGACCGCTGCGTGCGCTGCGGCAACTGCGTCCGCGCGTGCCACGCGCGCCACCACTACACGCGCCTCGATCGGCGCGGCCCGATCTTCCGCCGCCGCGCGCAGATCGACAAGCGCCGCCACGAGCACATCATGCTGCCGTCGAGCTGCCGGCACTGCCGCGACCCGGAGTGCATGATCGGCTGCCCCACCGGCGCGATCCAGCGGTTCGCCGACGGCGACGTCGACATCAACGACAACTGCATCGGGTGCGAGAACTGCGCGCGCAAGTGCCCCTACGGCAACATCACGATGCGCCCGCTCGCCGAGAAGGAGCGCCCCAGCCCGGAGATCACCAAGCGCGCGATCAAGTGCAACCTGTGCCGCGGCTACGAGTACTCGAACTGCGTCCACGAGTGCCCGCGCGGCGCGATCCTGCGCGTCGATCCGCTGCGCTACTTCGAGGAGCTCGCGCTCGTCATGGAGGCCGAGCAGCGCGACGCGATCGAGTGGTCGCGCGGCCAGGCCCAGGAGCTCGGGCTCCTCGACACCAAGCAGCGGATCCGGCAGCGCTCGACGTGGTTCATCCCCACGAGCTTCATCCTGGGCCTCCTCGCCATCGCCGGCATCGTCGCCGCGACCGTCCTGACCGGCGCGCCGCTCCGGGGCAGCTCCGCCGTCGGGCTGCCGCTCGGCATCGGCGCCGCCGCGTGCCTCTTCGCCGCCGCGTCGCAGGGCGTCCGCAAGCGGCTGCGCAACACGTCGATCGGCGGCCTCGAGGCGTGGACCCAGTTCCACATGGTGCTCGGCGCCATCGGCTTCTTCGCCGCCGTCGCGCACGCCGGGTTCCAGGTCACCGGCGTGTTCACCACGCTCCTGCTCGTCGTGTTCGCGTTCGAGGTCGCGACCGGCATCACCGGCCAGATCATCTACGCCACCGTCCCCACCACGCTGACGCGGCTCGAGCGCCACGGCCTCGCGCGCCTCGTCGAGGATCTCTACGAGGAGGAGACCACGCTCGAGCGCACGATCGACGAGCTCGTCGCGACCGTGGCCGCCCGCACGTGGCGCGCGCTCCGGCCGCGGATCGAGGCCGCCGCCGGCACCGTGCACGATCGGATGGTCGCGACGTACGATCCGCCCGCCGCGGCGCAAGCCGCGAGGAAGCGGCTCGAGGAGGCGCTCTCCGGCGTGCAGGTCTCGGCCGACGAGCTCACCACGTTCGGCCGCATCCTCGAGTCGCAGTGCCGCCTCGTCGACGTGCGCGCGCAGCTCCTGCTCCACCGGCGGCTCAAGCGCTGGCTCGTCGCCCACGTCGCCACCGCCAGCGCGCTGGTCCTCCTCGTGCTGTTCCACATCGCCACCGCGTTCACGCTGCTCCCCTGACCCATGCCGCTCAGGCTCTCCTTCGAATCAGGCCCGCTCGCGGGCGTCCACATCGTGACGTCCGCGCCGTCGATCCGGCTCGGCCGCGATCCCGCCGCCAACGACATCCTGCTCACCAACCCCAAGGTGTCGCGCCGGCACGCGCTGATCGAGCGCTCGGTCCGCGGCGGCTACTCGCTCGAGGTGCTCGGCGCCGGCCCGTCGAAGGTCAACGGCGATCAGATCGCCGCGATCGGCGGCCGCTCGACGGTGCACACGCTGTCCTCCGGCGACCGGCTCGAGTTCGGCGGCGTCGAGATCGTCGTCGCCGAGGCAGAGGCCAAGCTCATCGCGGTCTCCGGCGCGTCCGCCGGCCGTGACGCCGCGATCGACGGCCCGGCGCGCATCGGCAGCAGCCGCAACTGCGAGCTGTGCCTGACCGATCCCGGCGTCGCCGAGGAGCACGTCGTCATCACGTCGACGCCGCTCGGCTTCCGCGCCGAGGCGCGCGCGCCCACCCTGTTCAACGGCGCCCCCGCCGACAGCCGCGTGCTCGCGCACGGCGACGAGCTGATCCTCGGCAGCACGATCGTCCGGTTCGCGGTCGCCGCGAACGAGATCGATCCCGAGTCGTCGCTCGCGACCCTGCCTGTCGCCGGCCGCGGCACCACCAACGCCGTCGGCGAGCTCGTGTTCATCGCCGGCGCGTGCAAGGGCGAGCGCATCCCGCTCGGCGACAGCCAGATCATCCTCGGCACGCGCGTCGACTGCACGTTCGTCCTGTCGGACCTGCTCGCGAGCCCGCTCCACTGCGCGATCTCGAAGGCCGGCGATCAGTTCGTCGCCACCGACCTCGGCTCCGAGAGCGGCACGTTCATCAACGGCGAGCGGATCTTCCAGGGCACGGCCCTGAAACCCGGCGATCTCCTCGCCGTCGGCGCGCACGTCCTCGAGGCGCGCCTGCTCGGCGGCGTCACGATCGCCAGCCGCGGCAACACGATCTTCACGACGCTGTCGCAGGCCCTGTCCGACCTCGGGCCGCAGCCGCGCTTCGTGATCGACGGGCGCGTCATCAAGGCCCGAAAGATCGTGATCGGCCGCGCGCCCAGCTGCGACGTGATCGTCGACGGCCTCTCCGTGTCGCGCGAGCACTGCGTGCTCGAGTGGGCGGACGACGGCTTCCGCGTGCGCGACTCGTCGTCGGCCGGCACGCACCTCGACGACAAGCGCATCGTGCAGCAGCACCTGCCGCCGAGCGGGGTCTTGCGCATCGTCGACACGCTGTTCCGCCTCGCCGTGCGCGGCGAGGTCTGCACGATCGAGCGCGCCGACGCCGCGCTCGCGCAGGCCGCGCTCGACGTGCAGCGCGCGCGCGCCGACGCGCACGCCTCGAAGCTGTCGCGCGCGATGAACGTCTCGGACGTCAAGCACGCCTTCGACGAGGGGGGGCTGCGCACGATCTACCGCATGGACGCCGGCGCGCTCCAGCAGGAGATCGCGAGCCGCAAGAAGGATCTCAAGCGCAACGCGCCCGCCTGGCGCCCGTCGAGCGACCTCGCGCGCGACGGCGCCCTGCGCGGCGCGGTCGTCCTGTCGCTCGTCGCGGCGCTCGCGGTGTGCGGCGGCGCGCTCTTCCTCGGCCGCGGCGAGGCGCTCGTCAACCACCCCCTGTCCGCGGCGCACTCGAGCGCCGCGTTCACCGATCGGGCGACCGGCACCACCGTGTGCGCCGCGTGCCACAAAGCCGGCGCCCGCGTCGAGCCCGCGCGCTGCGCCGGGTGCCACGCCGGCTTCGATCCGCGCAAGCAGAACGTGAGCGCCAAGGGCCACACAGGCATCGCGTGCGCCGACTGCCACCGCGAGCACGAGGGCGCCGGCGCCGGTGCCAAGGGCGATCGCTCGCTGCACGGCCTGGCCTCGTGCAGCGGCTGCCACGCCGGCCAGCACGCGCGCGACTTCGCGCCGCAGCCCAGCGTCCCGCAGCGCCTCGCCACGAAGGCGTCGATCCAGAAGCTCGCGAAGCCCGACGGCGCCGGCGCGATGTTCGATGTCGTCCCGCTGCACGTCTCGCACTCGCGCGTGAGCTTCGGCGGCGCCGAGGTCGGCATCGGCTGCAACGCGTGCCACGCGCGCATCGATGCCGCCGCCGGCAGCGCGCGCGTCGAGGCCGATCCGCGCCTCGCGTGCTTCCGCTGCCACGACGCCGGCCCCGATCCGACGCGCACCGGCTGCGAGCGCTGCCACGCGCGCGAGCACGCGCAGGCGCTCGCGCGCCTCACGCCCGGCGATGCCGGCCTCGCGCCCGTCCTGTCGACGCCCTCCCCCGCCGCCGCGCTCGGGTGGGCCACCGGCCTGGCGTTCGTGGCCGGCGCGCCCGGCCTCTTGTTCGGCACCTGGATCCGCCTCCGCCGCCGCCGCAAGGAGAAGGCGATGGTCGAGGAGATGAAGGCGCACCCGGCGGAGGTCGTCAAGCGCCTCGTCCACTCGATCAACGACAGCAAGTGCGTCGGCTGCAGCATGTGCGTGCAGGCGTGCCCCGCGAGCGTGCTCGAGCTCGTCGATCACAAGTCGCGCGTCGTCAACTTCGACTCGTGCATCCAGTGCAAGAAGTGCGAGAACGCGTGCGCGTTCGACGCGCTCCGCATGCACGACGCGGACAAGCCGCCGCCGATGGTGCCCATGCCGTCGATCGACGCGTTCCACGAGACGCCCGTCGCCGGCATGTTCCTCGTCGGCCAGGCGTCCGGCACGCCGCAGGTCAAGAACGCGACCAACCTCGGCCGCGCCGCCGTCCAGCGCATCGCGCAGCAGGGCTTGGGGCCCGGCACTGGCCGCCAGCTCGGCTGCGACGTCGACGTCGTCATCGTCGGCAGCGGCCCCGCCGGCCTGTCCGCGGCGATCACCGCGATCGAGCTCGGCTACTCGTACGTCGTGCTCGAGAAGGAGCGCGCGTTCAGCTGGACGATCCGCAACTACTACCACAAGGGCAAGGAGGTCATGGCCGAGCCCCACGACATCGGCCTCGAGGCGACGCTGCCCCACTGGGACACGACGCGCGAGGAGCTGCTCGGGGCGTGGGACGAGCTCGTCCAGACCCACCGCGTCGACATCCGCTACCAGCAGCCCGTCATCGACATCAAGAAGGAGGGCGAGCGCTTCGCCGTCGCGATCGGCGACGCCAAGGGCAACCCCGCCGGCCAGATCACGGCCGCGCGCGTGATCCTCGCGATCGGCACGCTCGGCAACCCGCGCAAGCTCGGCTGCTCCGGCGACGATCTCGAGAAGGTGAAGAACTCGCTCGTCGATCCCGACGAGTGGATCGGCAAGCGGATCCTCGTCGCCGGCGGCTCCGACTCCGCCGTCGAGGTCGTGCTCGCGCTGTGCACGCCCGAGCGCCGAAACCAGGTCTGGTTCTCGACGCGCGGCGCCAAGCTCGAGGGCATCAAGCCCAAGAACCGCAAGCTGATCGAGGACGCGCTCGCCGCCGGCCGCTTCCAGATGCGCTACGCCACCACCGTCGCCGAGGTGTCCGAGGGCGGCGTCGCCCTCTCGTTCAAGGAGGACGGCCGCCGCGAGGACCTGCCCAACGACGTCGTGTTCGCGATGATCGGCGGCAACTCGCCCCAGAAGTGGCTCCAGCAGATCGGCGTGCCCTACGTCGACAAGCCGCACAGCTGGTCGCCGCCGCGCACCGACCACCTCTCGGCCAAGACGGCCGAGGGCCTGATCTCCGTCAAGCGCCTCGTCCGCCGCCAGCTCCCCATCGTCGGCCGCGGCGGTGGCGGCCACGGCGGCCACTGATCGCCGCGGATCGCCCGCGCCCGCCCGTCTGCGCTCAAGCGCGGTGCTCGAGCGCAAGAACGCGAACGTGGTGCTCGCGCAAGGACGTCGCGGCTGCCACGCGCGCGGGGTACTCCGCGGCTTGCTCGCTCGGGTTGGTACATTCCTCTGCAGTGAGGTTGTGCCCGCACGCCCGCCCACCGTCGGTGCTCGCACGACCGATCGCCGCCACTCGCTGCGCCGCGGAGCACCCCTGGCGCGCGGGCGCGCCGCGCGTTGGCGAGGCGCGTGGCTCGCGCTCGTAACGAGAGGAGCGGGCGAAGCAACCTCCGAGCACGGCGAGGACACGGCTTGCATCTGCGCACCAGCATCACGAACACCGAACCGAACATGATCGAGAAAGACGCCTCAGAGGCTCAGGACACGCCCATCTCACAAGTTCCTCCCAAACAGCTTTGACCGAAGTGCGGCAAGGACCATTCATCACTGTCTATTGCCAACTTGAATTCGCCGAGAGTCGCGCGCCGCGCCACCCGCCAACTTGAATTCGCCCAGCTCCCCCTCGTCGGCCGCGGCCGCGACGGCCCACGGCCACTGCTCGCCGCCACCGGCGATTCGGCAACGACACGCCCGGCCCGCGCGCGCTCGCAGCGGCTCGCCGACAGCGCTGACGCTGAAGCCTCCCATGCGCGCGGCGTATCATCGGCGCGTGGCGCGCTCCACGGTGCATTGCCTGCTCGTCGACCTCCGCGACCTCCGCGAGGAGATGTTCGAGCTCGCGGAGCTCCATGCGTTCTACAGCCCCGGCGGCGTGCGCCGCGAGGTCACCGTCGGCCGCGATCCGGCGTGCGACATCGTGATCGATCACCCCGCCGTCGAGCCGCGCCACGCGTGGCTGACCGCGGCGTCGAACCACCGCATGGTGCGCCTCGCCGGCGCGGAGATGCGGGAACGCCACGACGGGCGCCCGTTCGCGATCGGCCCCTACGGCATGCAGCTGTGGGAGTCCGAGGGCAAGCACGAGCCCGCCCCAGGCCCGCCGCACCTCCCGATCCGCATCAACATCCCGACCGCGCGGCGGGTCACCGCCAGCAGCGACGACAGCGCGCTCGATCGCGAAGCCAGGCGCCTGTTCCACGTCCTCGTCGATCCCGCCAGTCACATGCGCGAGCTCGACGAGCCGTGGTGCCAGGCGCAGCTGCGCGCGCACTTCGCGAGCCTCGGCCTCACCGCCGGCCGCATCGAGTACACAAGCTCGCTCGCGTACGCGCGCGAGCGGTGGAAGGCCGAGTGGTTCGCCGTCGAGCACCAGCCGTTCACGCCCGCCGCGTGGCGGTACGTCCACCGCCTCGCGGCGTGGCGCGCCGCGCAGGCGAGCCCCCACTTCAACAGCTGGTTCTTCACGGCCGGCCTCCAGCGCGCGTGGCCCGACGTCGACCTCGCCGAGACGCTCGAGGCCCTCCTCGAAGCCCACCTCGCGTCCCTCCCCGACGACGGCTCCCCGGCCAGACCGCTCGTCGCGCTCGCCGAGCGCGGCGTGATCCCGTTCGCGCTGCCCGGCGACGCCACCCTCCTCTACCTGCTCGCCGGCCGCGACATCGCGCGCTGCTCCGCGCGCGACGAAGAGCCGCTGCTCCGCGCGCTCGCCGAGGACCCCACCGACCACGCCACGCGCCTCGTCTACGCCGACCTCCTCGAAGGCCGCGGCGAGCTCGCGCGCGCCGAGCACCTGCGCGCCGAGGCCGCGGGCCAGAACTTCGAGCGCCGGGTCGCGCGCGTCGAGCACCTCTTCCACCACGCGCGCGCCGTCTTCCTGCCGCGCCCGCACGAGCGAGTCGAGATGTGGCCCGTGATCGCGACTGCCGACCCGCCGCCCGCCGCCCGCCTCGAGGGCGCGCAGCGCACCTACCCACTCGCCGCGCTCACCGGCGTCGCCGTCGACGACCAGGGGGCCGTCACCGTCGTCGATCTGCGCGCCACCCCCGACTTCCAGCGGCACGCGACCTTGACCTACGCCGATGGCACGTTCTGGCTGCGCATGCACGACTACCACACCGCGTGGGTCAACGATGCGCACTGCGGCAGCGACCACGAGCGCCCGCTGCTCGAGGGCGACACGATCCAGCTCGGCTGGCAGCAGTCCAAGCTCGTGCTGCGCCTCGCCTGAAACCCGAGACGTGCTGGCCCGCCGCCCTGGGGCCGGGCCGTGGCTGCGGCGGCCGGTGGCGCGCGAGTCGTAGCGTGTTACGAAGAGGGCACAGATGAAGCGACCGATCGTCCTGGTGTCTGCGGCGCTCGTGATCGGCGCCGGGTGCGGCGGATGCGGCGGCGGCGGCGGCGGGCTCGACAAGGAGAAGCAGGTCTGCGCGCACGTCGACAAGCTGTGCGGCGGCGACCCCGAGCCGCTCGACCAGTGCGCGCGCGAGCTACGCGAGCTGAAGGAGCCGGCCGGCGAGACCTACGGCAAGTTCCTCGGCTGCGCGCTCGACGCCAAGAGCTGCCCCGAGTTCGCGGGCTGCTTCGTCGGCGGGCTCGGCGAGGTCGCCGAGCGGTGGGGCAAGCAGTTCGAGCAGGGCATGGACCGCATGACGCGCGACACCAAGACCCGCAGCACCGAGACCCGCAGCACCGAGACCCGCAGCACCGAGACCCGCGGCACCGAGACCCG